>MTBK01234947.1_pt1 | contig 11269 bp, 8 predicted proteins | sample 1535981 | NCBI WGS metagenome assembly MTBK01 (sample SAMN06109225, study PRJNA356200) | anaerobic digester metagenome | isolation source: biogas reactors fed with pig manure or primary and secondary sludge | place: Spain | collected 2016-06-30 | reverse complement strand
CCTGGATGCTCCCCGGCTCCGTGATATCGTCGAAGAACCAGCCGCAGCTCGCCTGCATCAGCAGCGCCTGCCGTTCCACCTCAAGGAGCATTAAGATCCGCTGCCGCTCTTCGGCGGTGAGGTCATGGAGCGCGTGCCGGGCGAAGAACCCCTCCACGGCCTCCTCTGACCACCAATCGAGTATGAGATCGATTGCGTCATCCCGCGCCTCCCGGGGATCGTGGAGGCAGGCCGTGAGCGCCTCCGCAGACCTGGGGGCAAGGGCATCCCTGACCATATCGATCGCCTCCCGGAGCGGTTCGCGCCAGGCCTGCGTCCACCCGGGGTGCGCCCCGGTGTTGCATCCATCCCCCCGCTGCCATCGCGCAATACCGTGCGGACAGCTCCAGGACGTCCTCTCCCGGATGATGACCTCGTGCGTGGGCGGGTGGGCGGCAAGGTACTCGCCGTAGACCGTGAGGCGCGCGTCATCCCGCGCCTCGATGGTGTGGAGGCAGTAGGCGAGAGCCATCTCACCGAACTTACGGTGGTGGCCGTAGGTCTCCCCGTCGGTCGCGACATGCACGAGCTCCGGGCGCTTCCCGCCCCGGGAGAAGGCCGCAAGCAATTTTTCTGAGAATTGCTCCCCATCCGAGAGCAGGTCACCGAACGCCACATCCCGGGCCACCTCCCCGTTGTAGAAGAAGATGACTATGCTCCTGCCCGAGGGGAGGCGGCAGATGTAGGGCATCCGCGTCTCGACCCGACTCCTTGAGACATCCCTCCAGGCCCCCTTTCCGATCTTCCGCACCTTCAGAGCCTGGTGGGGTGCGAGGATCGTGAACCTGATCCCGGCCCCGGCCATGAGATCCAGAGACTCGGTATCGACCGCTGTCTCAGGGAGCCACATCCCTTCAGGCTCCCTGCCGAACCGCGACACAAAGTCACGGACCCCCCAGGCGATCTGGGTCTGCTTATCTTCCCGGGTCGCAAGCGGCATGATGAGGTGGTTGTAACAGCATGCGATCGCGGATCCGTGACCGGTATAACGTTCCCGGCTCTTCCGGTCAGCGTCGATGATGGCCTCATAGACCGCGGGCTGGCGTCGTTCCAGCCAGGCGAGGAGCGTCGGTGCGGCCGTGAAACTGATCCGCGAATAGGTGTTTATGATATCCGCTATCATCCCCTCTGAGTCAAGGATGCGCGCGGCGGTATTTGGGCCGTAACACTCCGCTGTCACCCGTTCGTTCCAGTCATGGTATGGGGCGGCAGACCGCTGGACCTCGACCTCCTCGACCCAGGGGTTCTCCCGCGAGGGCTGGTAGAAGTGGCCATGGATGCAGATGGCCCGGTCCACCCGATCACACCCCCTCCGGGACGAGGACGACAATCCCGAGCGGGGGCAGGGTGAGCGAGAGTGAGCACTTCCGGCCGTGCGCCGGAACCCGCTCTGCCCTCACCCCCCCAAGGTTCCCAACCCCGCTCCCGCCATACTCGACCGCATCGCTGTTGAGCACCTCATCCCAGAGCCCCCCGAACGGGATACCGACCCGGTAGCCGTACCGCGGCACCGGGGTGCAGTTGCAGGCGATGAGGGCGACCTCGTCAGCCGTATATCCCCACCGCAGGTAGGAGACGGTGCTCTTCTCCACATCCGAAAAATCGACCCACTCAAAACCGCCGGGGTCAGAGTCCCGCTCATGGAGGGCGGGCAGGCGGCGATAGAGGCGGTTTAAGTCACCGACCCACTGGAGGATTCCCTGGTGAGGCGGGTAGCGCAGGAGGTGCCACTCAAGCCCGGCGTCGTGGCTCCACTCGGACCACTGCCCGAACTCGCCCCCCATGAAGAGGAGTTTCTTGCCCGGGTGCGTGAACAGGTACCCGAGGAGGAGACGGAGATTTGCCCGTTTCTGCCACTCGTCGCCGGGCATCTTTCCTATGAGCGAGCTCTTCTCATGGACGACCTCATCATGCGAGAGGGGGAGGACGTAGCGCTCCGAGAACGCGTACCATATGCTGAACGTGAGGAGGTCGAGGCGGTACTTCCGGAAGACCGGGTCAAGAGCGAAATAATCCAGGGTATCATGCATCCAGCCCATATTCCACTTCAGGTCAAACCCGAGCCCACCGGTCGCGGTCGGGGCGGTCACCCCCGGCCAGGAGGTCGCCTCCTCGGCGATGACGAGGACGTCCGGGAATGTGGCATGGATGGCATCGTTCACCTTCCGGAGGAACGATATCGCCTCCAGGTTCTCCCTCCCGCCGTAGATGTTGGGTATCCACTCCTCCCCCGCGCCCCGGGCATGGTCGAGGTAGAGCATCGAAGAGACCGCGTCCACCCGGAGCCCGTCTGCGTGGTAGTATTCGAGCCAGAAGAGGGCGCTGCTGATGAGGAACGACCGGACCTCGTTTCTCCCGAGATTGAAGACATAGCTCTTCCACTCAGGGTGGTAGCGCTGACCGGGGAGGGCGTGCTCGTAGAGGTGGGTGCCGTCGAAGTAGGAGAGCCCATAACCGTCGGCCGGGAAATGGGATGGCACCCAGTCGAGGATCACACCGATCCCACGCTGGTGGAGGTAGTTGATGAAGCACATGAAGTCCTGCGGGGTGCCGTACCTGCTCGTCGGGGCAAAGTAACCGAGTGTCTGGTAGCCCCAGGAGGCGTAGAACGGATGCTCCATGACCGGGAGGAGCTCCACGTGGGTGAACCCGGCACCGCTCATGTACTCAGCGAGCTCCTGTGCGGCCTCCCGGTAACTCAAGGACCGGTTCCCTTCCTCCGGCACCTTCCGCAGCGAACCGAGGTGCACCTCGTAGATGGATATCGGGGCATCAGGGGAGTTATCCTCTTCGCGGCCCTGCATCCATGCCCGGTCACGCCAGGGGTATGCGAGATCCCAGATGATCGATGCCGTCTTTGGCGGGACCTCCCAGTAATGCGCGAAGGGATCACCCTTCTCCACGGAGTAGTTGTTGTACCGGCTCTTGATGTGGTACTTATAGAGCGTCCCATGGCCGATATCAGGTATAAACCCCTCCCAGATGCCGGAGTCATCGCTCCGTATCCTGAGCGGATTTACACCCGCCTCCCATCCATTGAAGTCTCCTATGACAGAGACCTCAGCCGCGTTCGGTGCCCAGACCGCAAAGAACGTCCCCGGTATATCGTTGAGGGTGGCGGGATGCGATCCCAGCCTCTCGTGGAGGCGGAAATGGTTCCCCTGCCTGAAGAGGTAGACATCGTAGTCACTGATGAGGCTCCCGGTCCCTGTGATATCTGGCAGCGCCTTTCGCATGGGTCACCTCCCGATCACGAACCCCCGGAGAGCACTTTTCTGTAGACGCCGAGCATCCTCTCGGTGACAACGTCCCACCGAAACTCCTCCATCACTTTCCGTCGCCCGGCCTTCCCGAGCCTCTGCATGTAGACGGGATCGTCGATGAGGTGCCCGATCCCCCAGGCGATCGAGTCGGGGCGGACAGGCACCTTGATCCCGTTTACGTAGTTATCGATGTTCTCGGAGAGCCCTCCAACATCGGTCGCGACGACGCAGCGCTCCGCGCTCCAGGCCTCGGTGAGGACAAGGCCGAAGGGCTCGTTCCTGCTCGGTATGGCGACGAGATCGCAGGCGTTCAGGAGACTGACGTGATCGATATCGGATACGTAGCCCGGGAACTGCACCGGCAGACCGTGCGCCATCCCCTCCAGGTATCCACGCATGTCCCCGGTGCCGGCGAGGATGAACTGCACATCCCAGCGTTTGGAGAGGATCCTGGGTATGGCCTGGATCAGGAGATCGGGCCCTTTCTGGTAGGTGAGGCGCCCGACAAAGAGGACGAGGGGCGCAAGCGGGTGGATACCATAGTGCATCTTCACCTCGCCCGGGTCGAGCTTGACGTGAAACGGCTCCGGGTCGATCCCGTTCGGGACGACGGTTATCTTCCACTCAGGGACGTTGTAGAGCCACATCACCTCGGTCTTCGTCGAGTTTGAGACGGCTGTGACCGCCTTTGCGATGTATCCCCCATACCATTCTTTACCCGATATCTCCTTAAACTCCCACCAATCGCCAAAATTCCCTCCATGCCGCCCATACTCGGTGGAGTGGAAGGAGAGGATGGTGTTCCTGTCACGGAGGGCATGCATCGCCTCGACAGGATGCCAGTCGTGGAAGTTGAGTATATCAAACGCCGGGGTGTCGCAGGCGTGGAACGCGTCTGTGAGCATATTGCTCATGGTCCTGCAGTACTCGATGATGTTATCGCCGAAGGGCAGACAGTAGTGGTAGTGAACGTCGTTTACCTCGGCCGGATCACCTGGCGCTCCCCGCGTGAAGTAGTGGACCTCATGCCCCTTCGCCGCGAGGTTCTCGGCGAGATGGGTTGCCGCAGGGGCAAGTCCACCCACCTTGAACGAGGAGTGGCGTGCCTCCCAGCAGAAGAATGCTATCTTAAGCGTTTCCATAGATCATCTATCCTCTCTTGGATTACCGCCTTGAGCATGGCGCGGTCCTCAATGCCCTGGATATCCTTTGCAAGCTTCGAGTCGCCTATCACCTGATCGATCCACTGGTAGAAGTCTCCCCGCTCCATATGGTAACGGACGACATCATCAGGGGTAAATTCAAGCATATCCGTGAGCTCCTGGAGGCTATGCGCGGCGTAGCCGGCTGGCCTGTCATGCGACGAGAAGGAGAACTCAAGTTCAGGTGATACGCAGCGGAGCGAGAGTACAGCCCTCCGCGACGGTGCGCTGGCTGCAGACCGCTCTTCGAGGTGCGAGAGGATCCGCATGAAGGCGGCGAAGTAGTTGTGAGCTGTCCAGTGGCTGACGGCGTGAACCGGTCTCCCGCATGCGGTTGAGCGCATCGCCATCCGGCGGATGTGATCGGTGTCGAGGAGGTAGCGCCAGATCTCGGGATCTGCGACCAGCCTTCCCGCTTTCTCGAGCGCCGCAAGTGCAGACTGTTGCAGGATGGTCCTCTGGTGGCTCTGCGAGGCGCCCGGATCTGCCAGTCCGGCGACCTCCTCGATGTCGCCGCGTGGTGGGTTTCTGGCGGCATCTGAGGGACGCACGGCCCTGACCCCCATACCGGCGAGGGCAGAGGGGAGGGCGCGCAGGAACTCAAGGATGCCGGTCTCAGGACCGATGACATCCCCAAAGATCCGGTAATCGAAGAGGAGCGTGACGGACTCACCCGGAGACACCGAGATCCACTCCGCGTATCGGTCAGCCATGAGTGGCCACCTATCCCATTCCCGCCACGGGAACCGCACGGCGATATCATCAGCGAGATCACAGTGGGTGATGAGGATCGGGAGGCCCCGGTAGGTGTAGGTGTGGTTTGGATCCCTCTCTGCAACAGCACCCTCAATGATAGCCGCCCTGATCCCGGAGGCGGTGAGAGCGTCGGCTGTGGCGGGGGTGATGGGATAGTCGGTATGCACAAACGTCGTCGGTGCGACCCCGAAGAGGTCGTCCATGAGATCCCGGTGCATGAGGAGCTCGTCCGTGAACTCCTGTGGATCGGCAAACAGGCCGGCGACGCTGTGGTGGTAGGTCTGCGCGAGGACTTCAGCGTTCTCGTGGGTTGCTACATGATGCACGAGCTCGAGCATATCAGGGTACCATCTCTCCAGGTGCTCCAGCACCACACCAGATATGCTAAAAGCACATTCAAACCCCTCATCAAGGAGATCGATGAGGATCTCAGTCGTCGGCCGGAAGGAGCGATCGATAGCCAGTCCCAGATCTTCCTTCATACCCGGGTTAAAATAAATATTCTTTAGTTTCCTCTTCCCTTTCGCCATGTCTGGCCAAAATTCAAGATTGAGCCGGCAGGGGTAATGGATATCGAACCCCAGGCAGAACACCGGTGGATTTGAACCCTCGCCTGTCATAGGAAGTAGATTGTCGTTTCCGTATATAAAGATCGTTAACCCAGTAAATTCCCGGATCCTGCATGCCATACGAGAATCCTGAAATTGGCCGATACGGCCTCCCTGGATGGAAACGCGGTCGCTGACGCCACTTCCAGGTTCACCCTTCCGGGTACCCCACCAGGCATGAGCCCGTGAGGATGGGGCGTACCAGATCTGACTACAGAAACCCGGCTTCACCCTTCCATATATCCCACCAGGCGGGGAGGGGTCTACCATGGTAGAGAAGGATCCGCACCATGGCTACATTCTCCGTGGAGGGGTGGGGCGGAAATACCAGACGCCCTGGAGCGTCCCCACCGCCCGGACCAAAAATTCTAAAGAGGGCCGCGAAGAGTACCATCCAGGAGTATGATCGCATGGACTATCTTGAGGAGTTCCCCGTTCTCATCATCGACGACGAGCTGCACTCGGATACCGCGGAGGGGCGGGCATCCCGGGAGATCGTTAAAGAACTGAAGAAAGACGATTTCCCCGTCATCGAAGCCCTGACCGCCCGCGACGGGATCCACGCCTTCCTCTCACACCCGCACGCAAGCTGCATCATAATCGACTGGGAGCTCACCCCCGAGGCCGCGGACGGTATGCTCACCGCTGAAGATGTCATCACCCTCATCAGGGAGCGCAACCCGAAGGTACCGATATTCCTGAACACCGAGAAGCTGGCGATCTCTGCCATACCTCTCGCCGTCATATCCCGGATCGACGGCTACATCTGGAAGCTCGAGGACACTCCGGCGTTCATCGCCGGCCACATCAAACGTGCAGCAAAGAACTATCTCGCTGGCGTCCTCCCTCCGTTCTTCCAGGGCCTGATGGACTACGTCGAGGAGTACCGGTACTCCTGGCATACACCGGGGCACATGGGGGGCGTCGCGTTCCTCAAGAACGCAACGGGCCGTATCTTCTACAACTTCTTCGGCGAAAACACCCTCAGAGCCGATCTCTCGGTCTCGGTGCCAGAGCTCGGATCGCTCCTGAACCACTCCGGCATCGTCGGGGAGGCAGAGCGCAAAGCCGCGGAGGTCTTCGGGGCAGACCGGACCTACTTTGTCACCGGTGGCACATCTGCCGCAAACAAGATCGTCTGGCTCGGCACCGTCATCCCGGGTGACGTCGTCCTCGTCGACCGCAACTGCCACAAATCGGTTATGCATGCGATCATCATGACCGGCGCCATACCGGTCTATCTCGTCCCGACCCGGAACGAGTACGGGATCATCGGCCCCATCCACAGCAGCGAGTTCTGCCCCGGGGTCATCAGGGAGAAGATCGAGGCCTGCCCGCTCATAGACGACCCTGCAGCACAGGCGGTAAGACTTGCCGTGATCACGAACTCCACCTACGATGGGATCTGCTACAACGTGGAGGGGATCGAGGAACAGCTGCGGGACCACGTCCCGTACCTCCACTTCGACGAGGCGTGGCTCGCCTACGCCAGGTTCCATCCCCTCTATGCCGGGCGATTCGGGATGTACGCACAGGATGCGATCGGCCCGACGGTCTTTGCCACCCAGTCGACCCACAAGGTCCTCGCAGCCTTCTCCCAGGGCTCGATGCTCCATGTCAGGCAGGGCAGAGGGGCCCTCGACCCCTCCCGGTTCAATGAGGCGTTCATGATGTTCACCTCCACCTCCCCCCAGTACACCATCATAGCCTCCCTCGATGTCGCGGCCAGGATGATGGCAGGCCACTCTGGAAAGTTCCTCATCGAGGAGGCGATCGAGGAGGCTGTGGTGTTCCGGAAGAAGATGGTGACGGTGGCCGGGGAGATCCGGGCAGGTCCCCACCCTGAGGAGAACTACTGGTGGTTCACCGTCTGGCAACCCGATTGCATCATTGACCAGGGCGCCGAGAGACCGTTTGGGGAGGTGGATGACCGGGTCCTCCGGAACCACGCCGACTGCTGGCTCCTCGATCCTGGCGATCCCTGGCACGGGTTTGACGATATCGAGGAGGACTACGCCATGCTCGATCCCATCAAGGTGACCATCCTCACCCCCGGGATACGGGCGGGCGGGGGCATGGAGGATTGGGGGATACCGGCGGGCATCGTCACGAAGTATCTCCGAAAGAGCGGGATAGTCGTCGAGAAGACCGGGTACTACTCGTTCCTGGTCCTCTTCACGCTCGGGATCACCAAAGGCAAATCCGGGACGCTGCTTGCCGAGCTCTTCCGGTTCAAGGCTCTCTACGACAAAAACAGTCCGCTCGAGGAGGTCTTTCCGGACCTGGTGCAGAGACGCCCGGCCCGGTACTCGGGGCGGGGACTCCGTGACCTCTGCCAGGAGATGCATGACTACCTGAAGGATACATCTATCACCGACGTCGTCCGGAGGGTCTACGCAACGCTGCCTGAGGTGGCGATGATCCCGGCGGAGGCTTACCGCCGCCTGGTGCGCGGGAGGGTTGCACCCGTGCCCGTGAGCGATATCGAGGGGAGGGTCGTGGCGGTGATGGTCGTGCCCTACCCGCCCGGCATCCCGGTCATCATGCCGGGGGAGCGGTGCGGACCGGCCACGCGCGCGATCATCGATCTCCTCCTCTCCATGCAGGAGTTTGATGCCCTCTTCCCCGGATTTGAGAATGAGGTGCACGGGGTGGACACCGTCGCGAGGGACGACCAGCAGGTCTACCACATCTACTGCGTCGAGGAGTGAGGAGGCAGGGTCACCCGCGCACCCGGCCCCGGGCGAGCGAGGCGAATATGCCGAAGGCGCAGAGGACGGTGAAGATTATGAATGTCACATGGAGGCTCGCCATGAAGGGGGCCTGGACTTCAGGACAGATCTGGGTGGTGCCGATGAGGAAGGCGAAGATGACGGTGACGATCGCAAGCGAGAGCATCATACCGGTCGTCCGCATGGTGGCGAGCATCCCGGACGCAACGCCGTAGAGCGTTCGGTCGACCGAGGTCATGACGGCGTTCGTGTTCGGGGATGAGAAGAGGGCGTACCCGAACCCGAGGAGGATGAGGCTTGCTATGACGTGGGGTATCGGGGTCTCGGCTGTGAGGAACGTGAGGAGGGCAAGGCCGAGGGTTATGACCGCCATACCGGCCGACGCGACGTACTGCGGCTCGATACGGTCGGAGAGCCTCCCGGCCGGGGTGGCAAATATCGCCTGGATGATCGGCTGCGTGACCAGGATGAGACCGGCGGTGCCGGGGTCAAGCCCCCTGACCACCTGGAGGTAGAGGGAGAGGAGGAACGCAACGGCGAACGTCGCACTGAAGTTGATCAGGGCGGCGAGGTTTGAGAGGGCAAAAGCCCTGTTCGATGCGAGGAGCGGGATGTTGAGGACCGGATCCGGTGTCCGGGTCTCCCAGACGTAGAAGACCCCGGCGAGCACCGCGCCGACGATGAGCGCCACGACACCGACAGGGTCAGGGAGGTGCGAGAACCCGTACATCACGGCGAGGAGCATCATGCTGTAGAAGACCGAACCCGGGATGTCGAACTTCTCCCCGCGCGCATCGGCCCACTCCTCGTCCAGGTGGCGGTGGATCTGGTATATGATGTAGATACCGAGAGGGATATTCGTGAGGAAGATGCTCCGCCAGGTGAGGAGTTCGGTGAGGTAGCCGCCGAGGAACGGCCCGATGCTGAGGCCGATGAAGACGGCGGTGACATTGACCCCGAGCGCCTGCCCCCGCTCCTCGATCGGGAAGACAGAGGTTATCATGGCGATCCCGGTGCCGTAGATCATGGCGCTTCCTATGCCCTCGATGAACCGGAAGACGATGAGCATGGGTCCCGATGTCGCAAGCGCAGCGAGCAGCGCTGATACGGTGAATACGATCACGCCGAGGGTGAAGATCCGCTTGCGCCCGTAAATATCAGCGTACCGGCCAAACGGGACGAGAAACATAGCGGTTGCGAGGAGATAGGATGAGGCCACGAGGCTCAGCGAGATGGCGTCGAGGGCGAACTCGTTGGCGATGGAGGGGAGGGCGATGTTCACCGCCGAGCTCATGAATGGGGTGAGGAATGCGGCAAGGGTGGCGATGATGAGGACGATCCGGCGTTGAACGACGTCTGGGGTGGCAGTCATGAGGATACCTGTTTACCATTACGGGTTTGGGGAGACACGGGATAAAGCGTTGCGATTCAGCACCTCCTGTGGCGCGGTCAGAAGAGCGGAGGCGGGCGGGGAGTGAGACCCTCTCACTCCAGGGCCGCCTTATACTCCTGCATAAGGGCGTCGCCGTAGGCCTCTTTCTTCTTCGTCGGTATGTAGTTGAAGGCGCCGGTCCTCCGGAGGAGCTCCGCGCGGATGGCAGCATCGTCCTTCAGGGACAGTTTCCGCACACCGTCGATGATCACCTCAAGCTGGTTGATGCCGGTCGCCTTCCCGTCCACCAGGATCGTCCGGATCTTGATCGCTTCCGGCTTGATCCCGCCGCAGACGGTGCAGTAGTCACCTTCCTTCGCGCCTGCCATATACCCTTAACTCCCCCGGATCATCGTAAGCGACATCTTGAACCGCGTTATGGCGGAGAGGGCGTGGGGGGCGTTTGCCGGGAAGATGATCGTCTCGCCGGCGCTCATCTGGTACGTCTCGCCCTCGAGCCAGACCTCACACTCTCCGTCGAGGATCGTCACCACCGCGTCATACGGCGCGGTATGCTCCGAGAGCCCCTCGTCCTCATCAAACGAGAACAGGGTGATACTCCCCGCCCGGTTGTTGATGATCATCCTGCTTGCCACGGTTCCGTCCTGGTAGGCGACGAGCTCCGGTAACTTGAGAACCTTTCCCTGCACCTCTGCACGTTTCTCTTTAGCCATTGATACACCAACCTGTCTCTTTATTCTGTTGTTCCCCGCCTATGTAAGCTTCTCATCTTTTCGCCCGTAGACGAGCGCCCCATCCACCAGGCAGGCATCCGTGCACCGGCCGCAGAGGTAGCACTCCCCGAGCCGGGCGGTGGGGTCTGCCTCCCCGGTCGGGCATACCTGCTCGCACCTCCCGCAGTTTATGCAGGCATCCGTCCGCCGGATCTGGTAGAGTGCCTTTGACGCCGCGGGGGCGAGCAGGGCACCGTATGGACATATGTAGCGGCAGAACGGCCGATAGACGGTGGCGGAGAGGAGGATGATCCCGAGGAAGATGAAGAACGATATGCTCATGACCGCGAGGTGGAAGAAGGCCGGTAGACCGATGAGTGCAAGAAGGTCCACCGAGAGACCGAGACCTGCGGCGAGGAAGACGATGAAGGCCCCGACCCTGACCGCCATCGGGGTCCGGCTCTCGGCGCGGTTATGTTTCTTCACCGGCAGGAGATACATGAGCTCCTGGACGGCCCCGGCCGGGCAGACCTGCCCGCATATGATCCGGCCAACGATCAGGG
>MTBK01031042.1_pt1 | contig 11269 bp, 6 predicted proteins | sample 1535981 | NCBI WGS metagenome assembly MTBK01 (sample SAMN06109225, study PRJNA356200) | anaerobic digester metagenome | isolation source: biogas reactors fed with pig manure or primary and secondary sludge | place: Spain | collected 2016-06-30 | reverse complement strand
CTATTAATACTTCTCACGTTGAGTATGAAACCGCAAATCGTCACTATGCACACGTTGACTGTCCTGGTCACGCCGACTACGTTAAAAACATGGTTACTGGTGCTGCACAAATGGACGGTGCTATTTTAGTTGTTGCTTCAACTGACGGACCTATGCCTCAAACTCGCGAACATATATTGTTAGCGCGTCAGGTAAACGTTCCGAGAATCGTTGTTTTCTTAAACAAAATCGATATGGTTGACGACGAAGAGCTTATTGAATTGGTGGAGATGGAAGTGCGCGACTTATTAAGCTTTTATGAGTTTGACGGAGATAATGGACCTGTTGTTCGTGGATCTGCATTAGGTGCTTTAAACAATGAACCACAATGGGTGGAAAAAGTTAAAGAACTTATGGCAGCTGTTGACGAGTGGATCCCAGTTCCTCCACGTGATAACGAAAAACCATTCTTAATGCCTGTTGAAGACGTATTCTCAATTACAGGACGTGGAACCGTTGCTACTGGACGTATTGAAACTGGTGTTATAAACACAGGAGAAGAAGTAAACCTTGTAGGACTTGAAGCAAATAACCGTAAAACTGTTGTTACTGGAGTTGAAATGTTCCGTAAAATATTAGACAGAGGTGAAGCTGGAGATAACGTAGGTTTATTGTTGAGAGGTGTTGATAAAGACGAAATAAAAAGAGGTATGGTTATCGCAAAACCTGGCTCAATTAAACCACATACCAAAGTTAAGGCTGAGGTTTATATCTTGAAAAAAGAAGAAGGTGGACGTCATACGCCTTTCCATAATAATTACCGTCCTCAGTTCTATATTAGAACACTTGACGTAACTGGAGAAATTACTCTTCCAGAAGGAGTTGAGATGGTAATGCCTGGCGATAACGTAACTATTACTATCGATCTAATTTATGAAGTTGCTTGTAATGTTGGACTTCGTTTTGCAATTAGAGAAGGTGGTCGTACAGTTGGAGCTGGTCAGATTATTGAAATTATTGAATAATATTTCAAATTATAATGTTTGGTCGGAAGTAATGGCTTTCGACCAAATTTTACGGGTGTAGCTCAATTGGTAGAGCGATGGTCTCCAAAACCATAGGCTGTGGGTTCGAAACCTGCCACCCGTGCTTAAAATTTAATGTATGGCGAAAATAAAAACATACTTAAAAGATACTTACGATGAGTTGGTGCATAAGGTAACTTGGCCAACTTGGGGTGAGTTGCAAACAAGTGCAATAATTGTAATGGTTGCTTCCTTAATTATAGCGCTCATAGTGTTGGCAATGGATATTAGTTTTAGAAATATCCTTGAACTTCTCTATGGGTTATTCTATTAAAACCAAAAGTTTGGAGGTCGTATGAGTCAACTTGAAAAAAAATGGTACGTGGTAAGAGCCCTTAGCGGTAAAGAAAAAAGGATAAAAGAATATCTGGAAATCGAAATCTCTAAGTCTGGCAAAACTGATCAAGTATCTCAAGTGCTTATTCCAACAGAAAAGGTTTACCAAGTTAGGAATGGAAAGAAGATTAGTAAGGAGAGAAGCTATTTGCCCGGTTATATTCTAATCGAAGCTATACTGGATGGAGAGGTAGAGCATGTAATTAGAGGTGTAACAGGGGTGCTTGGCTTTTTAGGTTCTGATGATGGTAAGCCAATTCCACTACGACCAACCGAAGTAGCCCGTATATTAGGAAAAGTTGATGAGTTGACGGAAAGCGGAGAAGAAATCAATATCCCATTTTATACAGGAGAACCGGTAAAAGTGATTGATGGCCCGTTTAATGGATTTAACGGAGTTATCGAAGAGGTGCATGAAGATAAGAAAAAGTTGAAAGTAATGGTTAAAATTTTTGGCCGACGAACACCTTTGGAATTGAGTTTCATGCAAGTAGAAAAAGAATAATCACTTATTAAAAAAATGTTATGGCAAAACAAATTGAAAATTTTATCAAATTGCAGATTAGAGGTGGTGCTGCCAACCCTTCCCCTCCTGTAGGTCCAGCCTTGGGAGCAAAGGGTGTCAACATCATGGAGTTCTGTAAGCAATTTAACTCTAGAACGCAAGATAAAGCAGGAAAAGTTCTTCCTGTTATTATCACTGTTTACACAGATAAGTCGTTTGAGTTTATTGTGAAAACTCCACCAGTTGCTGTTCAATTGATAGAAGCGGCTAAGGCAAAAAAAGGATCGGCAGAACCAAATCGTGCGAGAGCAGGGTCTGTCAATTGGAGTGAAGTTGAAAGAATCGCCCAAGAAAAAATGGTTGACTTAAATGCTTTCACAATTGAATCTGCAATGAAAATGGTTGCCGGAACTGCAAGAAGTATGGGTATAAATATCACTGGAGTGAAACCCTTTTAAAAATTAATTAAGTACTTTTTAAAGATGGCAAGGATAAGTAAAAATAAGAAACAGGCTTTATCGAAACTTGAAAAAGGTAAAAAGTATGACATCCAAGAGGCAGCTAAACTTGTAAAAGAAATTACATTTACAAAATTTGACGCTTCTGTTGACATAGATGTTAGATTGAATGTTGACCCACGTAAAGCAAACCAAATGGTACGTGGTGTTACAACTTTACCACATGGAACCGGTAAGGAAGTAAAGGTTTTAGTACTTTGTTCTCCTGATAAAGAAGACGAGGCCAAAGAAGCTGGGGCTGACTATGTTGGGCTAGATGAGTATATCGATAAAATCGCAGGAGGATGGACTGATATTGATATAATAATTACCCAACCACAAGTAATGGCGAAAATTGGAAGACTCGGAAGAATATTGGGTCCTAGAGGACTAATGCCAAATCCTAAGTCGGGAACTGTTACTCAGGAAATTGGGAAGGCTGTTCTTGATGTGAAAAAAGGTAAGATTGACTTTAAAGTTGATAGATATGGAATAATTCATGCAGGTATTGGAAAGGTTTCATTTGAACCTGAGAAAATAATAGACAATGCTAAAGAATTAGTGCAAACTATCGTGAAATTGAAACCTGCAGCTGCTAGAGGAACTTATATACAAAGCATATATATTTCTAGCACAATGAGCCCAGGAATAGAAATTGAACCAAAGTCAATCGTTTAGTAATTTTAAGAATCAGCTTAATATGAAACGTGAAGTAAAAGAAGCCCTGATTGAAGAAATAAAAACCTATATACAGTCATATAGTCATTTCTACTTAACAGATGCTGCCGATTTAAATGCACAAGAAGTTTCAGAATTGAGACGAAAATGCTTTAAGGAAGATATAAAAATGGTGGTGGTAAAAAACACCCTTTTTAAATTGGCAATGGAGAGAGCAGGTATGGAATTAGAGGAGATTTATCCCTATTTGAAAAATAACACAACTGTGTTTTTTACAAATACCGCTTCTGCTCCGGGAAAATTAATAAAAGATTTTACGCAAAAACGTGAAAAACCTTTATTAAAAGCAGCATTTGCAGAAGAATCATTGTATTTTGGTGCTGAACAATTAGACGTTCTTGTAAATATTAAATCGAAAGATGAGTTAATTGCAGACGTGATTATGTTGTTACAATCACCAATGAAAACTGTTTTAGGACAATTAAATTCAGGCAAAAACATTATTGGTGGGGTAGTTAAAACCTTATCAGAAAGAGATAATTAAAATAATTAGTAAAACTATATTAAAACTAAAAGTAAAATGGCAGATTTAAAAAAATTAGCTGAAGAGTTGGTTAATCTTACAGTAAAAGAGGTAAATGAATTAGCAGACATTCTTAAAGAAGAGTATGGTATTGAACCAGCTGCTGCCGCTGCTGTTGTTGCTGGCCCCGTTGCGGGTGCTGCTGCTGCAGAAGAGCAAACAGAATTTGACGTAATTCTAAAAAGTGCAGGACAAGCAAAATTACAAGTTGTTAAACTTGTGAAAGAACTTACTGGTTTTGGACTGAAAGAATCAAAAGAATTAGTTGACGCTGCTCCAAAAGCTATTAAAGAAAAAGTTTCTAAAGAAGAAGCTGAAACTTTAAAAACTCAATTAGAAGAAGCAGGAGCTGAAGTTGAAGTTAAATAAGTTCAACTTTTATACAGTATTTTTAGGTTTAAAACCCAAAAAGGGTTTTAAACCTTTCGTTATTATTGATTTAGTTCTTTTATAAAATATTATCAATGGCCATAAAAACAACTGAACGAATCAATTTTGCATCCAATAAAAATCAGTTAGAATACCCTGATTTCTTGGAGGTACAATTGAAATCATTTCAAGAATTTTTTCAAATAGAATCAACAGCTGAGCAACGTAAAAATGAACTGCTCTATAAAGTATTTCAAGAAAATTTCCCTATTAGCGATACGAGAAATAATTTCGTACTCGAATTTCTTGATTATACAGTTGATTTACCAAGGTATTCCATTCAAGAATGTGTTGAAAGAGGACTCACATATAGCGTCCCTCTGAAAGCAAAGTTGAAATTGTACTGTACAGACCCAGAACATGAAGACTTTGAAACAACAATACAAGATGTATGGCTGGGTACAGTACCATACATTACGCCAAGTGGAACATTTGTTATAAATGGAGCAGAAAGAATTGTGGTGTCGCAATTGCATAGATCACCCGGAGCTTTCTTCGGACAAAGTATTCATGCGAATGGAACAAAATTATATTCCGCAAGAATTATTCCATTTAAAGGATTCTGGATAGAATTTGCAACAGATATACACTCGGTGATGTATGCATATATCGATAGAAAAAAGAAGTTGCCAGTTACAACTTTGTTGCGCGCTATCGGATATGAAAGCGATAAAGAAATTTTAGAGATATTTAATCTCGCAGAAGAAATTAAAGTTAGCAAGGCTGCAATCAGACGATCAATTGGAAGAAAATTGGCGGCTAGAGTCTTGAGAACTTGGATAGAAGACTTTGTGGATGAAGATACGGGAGAAGTAGTATCTATCGAAAGAAACGAGATTGTTGTTGATAGAGAAGTAGTTATTACAAACGAACATATCGACCTTATTGCTGAATCTGGAGCAAAAACAATCTTATTGCATAAAGAAAATCAAAAGTCGTCAGACTACGCGATAATATATAATACACTGCAAAAAGACCCATGTAACTCTGAAAAAGAAGCAGTAGTGTATATTTATCGTCAGTTGAGAAATAGCGAACCGCCAGATGAAGCAACAGCAAGAGACCAAATTGATAAGCTGTTCTTCTCTGATAAACGCTACGACCTAGGTGAAGTAGGAAGATATAGATTGAATAGAAAATTAAATCTGGATATTCCTGAAACTACTAAAGTCCTTACTCAAGACGATATCATAGCTATTATAAAATATTTAATCGAACTTATAAACTCAAAAGCCGATATAGATGACATCGACCACTTAAGTAACCGTAGGGTGCGTACAGTTGGTGAACAGTTGGCAACGCAGTTTGGAGTTGGACTGGCTAGAATGGCTAGAACTATTCGCGAAAGAATGAATGTGAGAGATAATGAGGTGTTCCACCCAATTGATTTAATTAATTCAAAAACATTGTCGTCGGTAATTAATACCTTCTTCGGAACAAATCAGCTATCGCAGTTCATGGATCAAACAAATCCGCTTGCCGAAATGACACATAAACGTAGAATGTCGGCATTAGGACCAGGAGGATTATCGAGAGAACGTGCAGGATTCGAGGTGAGAGACGTGCATTATACTCACTATGGAAGATTATGTCCAATTGAAACTCCTGAAGGACCAAATATTGGACTTATATCATCTCTTTGCGTATATGCGAAAATCAATAAATTAGGATTTATCGAAACTCCATATAGAGAGGTGAAAGACGGAAAAGTTGATCTATCGGGTAATGTGGTGTTTATGAGTGCCGAAGAAGAAGAAAATGAAATTGTTGCACAAGCAAATGCTATACTCGACGATGAAGGCTATTTTGTAAATCCTAGAGTAAAGGCTAGACACGAAGCCGATTATCCTGTGGCAGACAGAGAAGATGTGCACTTTATGGACGTTGCTCCTAACCAAATTGCATCTATTGCTGCTTCCTTAATTCCATTCTTGGAACACGACGATGCGAATAGAGCATTGATGGGATCAAATATGATGCGTCAAGCAGTACCTCTTATCGAGCCTGAAGTGCCAATTGTAGGAACAGGAATTGAGCATAAAGTTGCATCAGATTCTAGAATACTTGTGGTGGCTGAAGCCGATGGTGAAGTTGAATATGTTGATGCTACTAAAATCGTTATTAAATACGAATATACTGAAGAAGAAAAATTCTTGTCTTTTAGCGAAGACGTGAAAGAATACGATTTAATAAAGTTTAGAAAAACTAACCAAAATACTTGCGTTAATCAAAAACCTATAGTTTCTAAAGGAGAAAAGGTAAAGAAAGGTCAAATACTTACCGAAGGCTATGCTACTAAAGATGGTGAGTTGGCAATTGGACGAAATTTAAAAGTTGCGTTCATGCCTTGGAAAGGATATAACTTTGAAGACGCTATTGTTATTAGCGAGAAAGTTGTACGCGACGATTACTTTACTTCAATACATATAGAAGAACACCAAGTTGATGTGCGTGATACTAAACGAGGAATGGAAGAACTTACTTCCGATATTCCAAATGTTAGTGAAACAGCTACTAAAGACTTGGACGAAAATGGTGTGATTAGAGTAGGAGCTTATGTGAAACCGGGCGACATTTTAATTGGGAAAATTACACCAAAAGGAGAATCAGATCCTTCGCCAGAAGAAAAATTGTTGAGAGCAATATTTGGAGAAAAAGCAGGAGATGTGAAAGACGCATCTTTAAAGGCTTCTCCATCTACTAGTGGAGTGGTAGTTGATAAAAAGCTTTTCTCAAAAATGAACAAAGATAGAAAGGCTAGACTACACGATAAACCACTTCTTGAGGCAATTGATGAAGAATTTGAAAAAGAAGTTAAAGCTCTCAGCGATGTTTTGGTTGAAAAACTATTTATTATAGTTAACGGAAAAACATCTCAAGGAGTTAAAGATAATCTAGGTGCTGATATTATCCCAAAAGGAAATAAATTTACTCAAAAAGCTCTATTTGAAGTTGATTTTATAAACGTTAGCCCACTAAGATGGACTACAGATAAAAAGAAAAACGAACTAATAGAAAAGCTTTTGTATAACTACATGGTAGAATACAAAAATATCGAGGGTAGAGCACGAAGAAAAAGATTAAATATTTCTATTGGAGACGAATTGCCTACTGGTATTGTTCAAATGGCTAAAGTATATTTGGCAAGCAAACGTAAAATTACTGTGGGTGATAAAATGGCGGGTCGTCATGGAAATAAGGGAATTGTGGCAAAAATTGTTCGTCAAGAAGATATGCCTTTCCTTGAAGATGGAACTCCAGTAGATATAGTACTTAATCCTCTTGGTGTGCCTTCGCGAATGAACCTTGGGCAAATTTATGAAACAGTTCTAGGCTGGGCAGGACAAAAATTAGGGGTAAATTTTGCTACTCCAATTTTTGATGGTGCAAATATTGACCAAATAAATGAATATACCGATAAAGCAGGATTACCTAGATATGGAAAAACTTATCTATACGACGGTGGAACAGGAGAGAAATTCGACCAACCTGCAACAGTAGGAGTAATCTACATGCTTAAATTAGGACACATGGTTGAAGATAAAATGCATGCTCGTTCAATCGGACCATACTCACTTATTACTCAACAGCCACTAGGTGGAAAAGCTCAGTTTGGAGGACAAAGATTTGGAGAGATGGAAGTGTGGGCCTTAGAAGCATTTGGTGCATCTAATATTTTGCGCGAAATCTTAACCGTAAAATCAGATGATGTGATAGGAAGAGCAAAAACTTATGAAGCTATTGTTAAAGGTGATCCTATGCCAGAACCGGGAGTGCCAGAATCATTAAATGTGTTGATGCATGAAATGAGAGGTCTAGGACTTAACGTAGATTTTGATTAAGTGGTAGTTTTAAAATTTAAAAACGCATTATAGTTTTAATAATATGGCTTTCAGAAAAGAAACAAAAGTAAAAACAAATTTCTCGAAAATTAGTATCAGTTTAGCTTCCCCAGAAGATATATTGGATAGATCAAGTGGAGAGGTTACAAAACCTGAAACAATAAATTATAGAACATATAAACCCGAAAGAGATGGGCTGTTCTGTGAGAGAATTTTTGGACCAGTAAAAGACTACGAATGTCATTGCGGAAAATACAAGAGAATTAGATATAAGGGAATTGTATGCGATAGATGCGGCGTAGAAGTTACCGAGAAAAAAGTTCGACGAGAAAGAATGGGGCATATTAAACTGGAAGTACCAGTTGCACATATATGGTATTTTAAAACTTTACCAAATAAAATAGCATATCTAGTAGGCTTACCAAGCAAAAGATTAGATACTGTTATTTATTATGAAAGATATGCAGTTATACAGCCAGGTATTGCAGAAACTGATGGAATTAATGAACTAGACTTACTTACAGAAGATGAGTATCTAGATATATTAGAGTCTTTGCCAAAAGAAAACCAAATGTTGCCAGATGAAGACCCAACTAAGTTCATAGCTAAAATGGGTGCAGAAGCTGTGTTCGACTTATTGCAAAGATTAGACTTAGATAAATTGTCGTATGACCTGAGAAATGCCGCAAGCAACGAAACTTCACAGCAAAGAAAATCTGAAGCTCTGAAAAGATTGAATGTTATTGAAGCATTCAGAGAATCAGCTGGAAAGAATAGACCCGAGTGGATGATTATGAGAATTATCCCAGTTATTCCACCAGAATTAAGACCTCTAGTTCCATTAGATGGAGGAAGATTTGCAACATCAGACCTTAACGACTTATATCGAAGAGTGATTATTAGAAATAATCGACTGAAAAGATTACTCGAAATTAAAGCACCAGAAGTAATATTGCGTAACGAAAAACGTATGTTGCAAGAATCTGTTGATTCACTATTCGATAATTCACGTAAATCCAATGCAGTAAAAACTGAAGCAAACAGACCACTGAAATCTCTTAGCGATAGCTTGAAAGGAAAACAAGGACGTTTCCGTCAAAACTTGTTGGGTAAACGTGTTGACTATTCTGCTCGTTCGGTTATTGTTGTAGGACCCGAACTGAAAATGCATGAGTGCGGATTGCCAAAAGATATGGCAACAGAACTTTATAAGCCATTTATTATCAGAAAGTTAATAGAAAGAGGAATAGTAAAAACAGTTAAGTCTGCTAAGAAAATTGTTGAGCGTAGAGACTCTGTAATTTGGGATATATTGGAAAATGCACTAAAAGGACACCCAGTTCTGTTGAACCGTGCTCCTACACTGCACCGCCTTGGTATTCAGGCATTTCAGCCAAAATTAATTGAAGGAAAGGCAATCCAATTACATCCATTGGTTTGTACTGCTTTCAACGCCGACTTCGACGGAGACCAAATGGCTGTGCATCTACCACTCGGAAACGAGGCAATTTTAGAAGCACAATTGCTAATGTTGGCATCGCATAATATACTTAATCCTGCAAATGGTGCGCCAATTACTGTGCCATCGCAAGATATGGTGCTAGGTTTGTATTATATGACCAAGCATAGAAAAGGAGTAAAAGGAGAAGGATTGAATTTTTATGATGCGAAAGAAGTAATTATTGCTTATAACGAAGGAAAACTTGACTTACACGCAATTATAAAAGTAAAAGTTGATGATATAGACAAAGAAGGAAATTTAATAAATCATACTGTGGAAACAACCGCAGGAAGAGTATTATTCAACCGTTCTGTTCCTAAAGAAGTAGGCTATATAAACGAACTTCTTACCAAAAAATCATTGCGTTCAATTATTGATAAAGTTCTCAAAATTGCAGGAACAGCTGTAACAGCACAATTCTTAGATGATATTAAAGACATGGGATTCGACATGGCGTTCAGAGGAGGATTATCTTTTAACCTCGACAATGTTATTATCCCTGACGCAAAACAAGAATTAATTGATGAAGGATATCAGCAAGTTGATGAGATTCGCTCTAGCTACGAAATGGGGTTCATTACTAATAATGAAAGATATAATCAGGTAATTGACGTATGGACGCACGTTAACGCTAAATTATCTAATGAAGTAATGGGTCAATTGTCAAAAGACGACCAAGGCTTTAACTCTGTTTATATGATGTTAGATTCGGGAGCGAGAGGCTCAAACGAACAGATACGTCAGCTTTGTGGAATGAGAGGTTTGATGAGTAAACCACAAAAATCTGTGGCAGCAGGATCAGAAATTATAGAAAATCCAATTCTTGCAAACTTTAAAGAAGGCTTGTCAATTCTTGAATATTTTATATCAACACACGGTGCTCGTAAAGGTTTGGCCGATACTGCCCTTAAAACTGCCGACGCTGGTTATTTAACTCGTCGTTTGGTTGACGTTGCGCAAGATGTGGTTATTGCCGAAGAAGATTGTGGAACGCTTAGAGGATTGGTAGCTACTGTAATTAAGAAAAATGAAGAGGTTGTAGAAACCTTATTCGAACGTATATTGGGACGTACAAGCGTACACGATATATATAATCCGTTAAGTGGTGAGTTATTAGTAGAAGCAGGTAAAGAAATTTCTGATGAGATTGCTACAGCAATTAATGAACTGCCAATTGATGAGGTGGAAATTAGATCAGTGCTTACTTGTGAGTCTAAACGAGGTGTGTGCGCAAAATGCTATGGTAGAAACCTTGCTACTGGAAGAATGGTGCAAAGAGGAGAAGCCGTTGGAGTTATTGCAGCACAATCAATTGGAGAACCAGGAACTCAGCTTACTCTTAGAACTTTCCACGTGGGAGGGGTAGCAGGAAATATTGCAACCGACTCTTCTATTACTGTAAAATACGAAGGTATTATTGAAATTGATGACTTGAGAACAGTAGAATTTGTAGAGGAAGATAAGAGCAAAGTTGATATTGTTGTGGGTAGAATGGCGGAAATGAGACTGGTTGATAAAAATACAGGAATTGTTATTATGACAAATAATATTCCGTATGGATCAAAATTGTTTGTAAAACCAGGAGAGTTCGTTGAGAAAGGTACTCTAATTTGTAACTGGGATCCGTTCAACTCGGTTATTATTACTGAAGTAGCAGGAAAAATTGAGTTCGAAAATGTTATCGAAGGAATTACTTATCGTGAAGAGGCAGACGAACAAACTGGTTATCACGAAAAAGTAATTATTGAAACTAGAGATAAAACAAAAATTCCTGTTGTTAAAATATTAAGTACTAAAAACGAGGTTCTAAAAACATATAACCTTCCTGTTGGAG
>MTBK01185513.1_pt1 | contig 11273 bp, 5 predicted proteins | sample 1535981 | NCBI WGS metagenome assembly MTBK01 (sample SAMN06109225, study PRJNA356200) | anaerobic digester metagenome | isolation source: biogas reactors fed with pig manure or primary and secondary sludge | place: Spain | collected 2016-06-30 | reverse complement strand
CGACATTGAAAGCATGACCGTTCTTAAAGACGCTTCCTCGGGAGCTCTGTACGGAGCGCGTGGTGCCAACGGTGTTATTATGATTACTACAAAAAGGGCTAAAGGAGAAAAAGTAAGCATTACTTATAACGGAAGTGCCGGTATTTCTAACCGTGCCCTCAATCGTTATGACATGGTTGACCAAAGAGAGTTTGTGAACATGACTTGGGAATCCCTGAGGAACAACTATGCTTTCACTAACGGATATCCGTGGGCAGAAGCAGGAACCCTCGCTTCACAAGATTTATCAAGTGCATTGGGAGGAGAATTGTACAACCCGTTTAAAAACTACACATGGGCAACTGTAATAGATCCGGAAACGGGAGCTGTAAGAGCCGACGCCGTATCTGCCTATGACGAAAACTGGATGGATGAAATTGAGCATTTGAATGCGTTCCGCCACGAACACCAGCTTACGGTAGCAGGCGGTACAGCCAAAACAAAATCTCTTATTTCTCTTGGATTCTTAGATGAAGACGGTATTCTTAAAAATACTTCTTTCCAACGTTTTACCGGCCGTGCCAACGTGGACAGCCAAATCAACGATTGGGTAAAAACAGGTCTGAACTTATCAGCCGCCATGACAGAATCCAATTCTTCCGGATATACGGGATCTGCCTATGCCAACGTATGGTATAGCGCCCAGTTTATGGCTCCTATTTATCCTGTTTATCTTAAAGACGAGTTCGGTAACGACTTACTGGACGAGCTTGGAGAAAGACAGCTTGACTACGGAAAAACACGTCCTAACTTGAACGATTTCAGCTCTGTAGGAACACTTTATGACGACAAGTTCAACAACAAAGGAGACAACGTCAGCGCCCGTACCTTCCTGACAATTGGTTCAGATGAAGACAGCGCCGGTTTCTTAAAAGGCCTGAAATTGACAGCCAACTTTGGAGTGGACTACGTGAGTTCCAACAGCATGACATTCTACAACATGTATCATGGTAACGCTGCCAGCTCCAATGGCCGTTTGACAAGAAGCAACGGTCGTACGTTAAGCTTTACTTTCAACCAGTTGCTTACCTGGAACCGCAGCTTTGGAAATCATAATTTTGACATCCTTGTAGGTCACGAGTTCTACAATTATTCCTATAGCTACCTAACAGCGCAGAAAACCAACCTAGTAGATGGTATTCTGGAACTGCGCCCCGGTACTACTATTACTAATGCAGACTCCTACTCACAAGCCTACAGGATAGAATCATACTTGTCCAGGTTTAACTATAATTTCAAAGACAGATACTATTTCTCAGCTTCTTTCCGTACAGACGGTACATCCCGTTTCTACAAAGACAGCCGTTGGGGACAATTCTGGTCTGTAGGTGCCAACTGGCGTGTTTCTCAAGAAAATTTCATGAGAAACGTCACTTGGATTAATAACCTGGCCTTGAAAGCCAGCTACGGTGTACAAGGTAACGACGACCTGGGTACCCTCTATGCATGGCAAAGCTTCTACAGCTTGTCTTATCCCAACTCGGGCTTTACAGGTGCTATGGTTTCCTCCTTGGAGAACAAAGACCTCCGCTGGGAAAAGAACGCCAACTTAAACGTTGGAATCGACGCCAGACTGTTTGGTGGACGAATTGACTTCAACTTTGAATATTTCAGACGTCTGACAGAAGACATGTTGCTCAACTACCCCATGGCCTTATCTACCGGTTTTAGCGGATACGATGCCAACGTGGGAAGTATGATTAACCAAGGTCTGGAAATGACGCTTTCTGCCCAATTGATTGATACCCGTAATTTCAGCTGGAGAGCTACCTTTATGGGTTCAAGGGTACGTAACGAAATTATTGCTTTGACAGATGACGCTCCTGAAATTGTAAGCGGTCATTACATATATAAAGAAGGCCTCCCCATTCGGACATTCTATATGGCTAAGTCTGCAGGTGTAGATCCTACAAACGGAGCCCGTCTGTATTGGGTTTACGATGAGAAAGATGATGACGGCAATCCTATAGATCCGTATATCAGCTCTGACTATGCCAAAGCTGCTGTCAGCAAATGGTACCACGGAAGCCGTATCCCCGATCTCTACGGTAGCGTAAGTACAGAGTTTTCTTTCTTCAACTGCATAGATCTGAGCATCATGGGAACATACTCCATAGGTGGTAAAATGTACGACGGACTGTATGTGGGTGCACTGAACCCCATGTATACCGGTAATACCTGGAGCAAAAATGCCCTACGTCGCTGGCAAAAACCCGGTGACAAAACAGATATGCCCCGTGCCGGTATCAACGCACAATATGCAGCTACTGACGATTACCTGATAGACGCTTCCTATTTTGCCATCAAGAACATCACTTTGGGATATACATTACCCGCAAAAGTGGCAAGAAAAGTAGGAGTATCGTTACTCAGAGTATATGTTACTTTGGACAACATGACTATGTTCAATTATTTGAACGGTATGGACCCGCAGTATAATTTCTCCGGTTCTACTGACTACGTATATTCTCCAAACAAGACATACACCATTGGTCTTAACCTTAACTTTTAATTAACGGAGGAACATGAATATGAAAAAATTATATACTATTCTTATCATAGCGTTAGCGGTAGCTGTAACCACGGTTTCCTGTACCCCTGAATCGTTGGAAACGTCTCCTACTACAGCAGTATCCGGAGACGGCTTATTTAACAACGCTACAGCTGCTTTGGTACCTTTAAACGGTATCTACCGCTCTATGTACTCAGCCGGTTGGTCTACCACCGGTAACACACACCAATGCTTTGGTATTACTGCCTACAATCTAATGGCAGACGTAATGGGTGAAGACCACATTATGTCAGGTCAGGGTAGCGGTTGGTTCTGGTACGATTGTACATACGACGTCAAAGCGCGTTACACATCAGGTGCCTGGCGTTCCTACGACTTGTGGAATGGCTACTACACCTGGGTATCCAACGCCAACTATATCATTGCGGCAGAAGAAACTATGGAAGGTCTCCCTTCTGATGTAAACTACATTATTGGAGCGGCCTATACCATCCGTGCTTACAGCTATTTTATGCTGATGCAATCTTTTGCCCGGACCTACAAAGGACACGAATCCGATCCCGGAGTACCCATTTACACAGAACCTAGTGAAGCCGGAACGGAAGGACAACCGCGGTCTACAGTACAGCAAGTATACGACTTGATTGTAGCCGATATAGATAAAGCCGTGGCCTTGTTGAAAGATGCTAAAGGTCAAGAACACAAATCACACATAGATTACCACGTAGCCCAAGGAATTGCAGCACGTATCTATCTAACCATGGAAAACTGGGGCAAAGCCCGCGACGCCGCTGCTGAAGCCCGCAAGAGTACCAAGGTTGGCGGAGACGCCGATCTCTTATCGGGCATGAATGCGGTAAAAGCAAGCAACGTCATATGGGGTGCAGAGATTATCTCTGACCAGTCCGGTATCTATGCCTCATTCCTGATGCATATGTGCCACGACTCACCCGGATATGGAAATACGGCCTTCAAGCGTATCAACAAAGAATTGTACGCCAAAATGGGACCGAACGACGTACGTACAGCCTGGTGGGATCCCGACCATCCCGACGGAGGATACCAACAGTTGAAATTCAGATGGGCAGACATAAGTATCTATACCGGAGACTACATCTGGATGCGTAACGAAGAAATGCTACTCACCCAAGCAGAAGCAGAACTTATGCTAGGTAACGAAGGTGTCGCCAAAGATTTGCTGATGGAATTGATGAGCAAACGTGACCCCGATTATACAGTTAATAAATCCGGAACGGCTATGGGTGCCTTGACTTCTGATGAAACCGGTTCCTTACGGGAAGAAATCATCAACCAACGCCGCATTGAACTGTGGGGTGAATACGGACGTATTTACGATATCCGTCGTCTGAAACAAGGCTTTACAAGAACAGCCGCTCAGGGATGGCCCACAGCTGCCCTTATTCCCGGTAGAAACACACAAAATCCGGAATCGTACGCATGGGTACTGACCATTCCTCAGGCCGAATTTGACGGCAATAAGAATCTGAATCAATCAACCGATCAGAATCCTATGGATGATGGTGTTTAATTGAAAGTAAAAATCTTAATTATGAAAAAAATACTTAATTTATTTGCGGTGGTTTCTCTCGTTGCCTTGTTTGCAACATCGTGTAACGTAGAGAAAATCAACCCTATCTATACACCGGATGCTGCAGGATACAGTTTTATTGCAGCAGCTTCCAACTTTACCCTTCCGGCTACCGACCCTGTATTTAAGGTAAAAGTATTCAGAAATACGACAGAAGGTTCCGGTACGGTAAGTATTGCTGCTGATGCATCTCACAACGTATTTAATATACCCAGCAGCGTGAGCTTTGACAGCGGCCAAGGAGATGCCGATATTACCATATCACTTACTTCGGACGCTGCTATTGGCGTGACCTACAGCTTGAAATTGACCATCTCTAAAGAAGAGGCTTCAGTTGGTGCCGTCAATGATATCAACTTGAAAGTCAACCTGGCCTACAATTGGCTTTCCTTAGGCAATGGCCAATTCCTGGACACCTGGACACTCTACAGCATTCCAACCGTAGAAATCCTTCAGGCAGAAGGCTTTGATCGTTGGAGAGTTATGCAACCCTATACAAAAGAGTTGCTTCTGGAAGCCGAATGGGAAGGATGGCTTGGAGGCCCGCAAAGCGCCTACATTGAATTCTGGGAAGAAGGTGATTTCCTGAAATGGGATACCAACTGGTATGCCGGTCTGCTGTATCAAGGTGATGCAGATGATGTCATCAAACACTACTATCCGTCAGCTTTGTCAGCCAGCTTGGCAGATTACAATGAACTGAGCCTGTTCCTACCCGGATACAACAAAAAGGTAGCCCGTTTACGTCCGTGTGTATACATTGACGGAGTGGGAGGATGGCATACGTCCAACAACTTCTGTTTTGTAGGATTCCCCGGTGGACCTGACTTGAACGATATCCTAGACGATATCCTCTAAAAGCTTTTAAGCTATTGTTAAAAAAGGCCGGCCTTGTGTCGGCCTTTTTTTCTTATCTTTGCCCATTCACACCGTACATTATGAAAAGAATCTGTTACATATTGGCCGTGCTCTCCCTATTTGTGTACGGCTGTCAAAAAGAATCAAATCAAAACCTGCAGGAACAAGGAAAACAAACCCATTTGCTAGATACTGCACACGTACATACCGGTATTGTATCAGTAAAAGTTACAGAACAGCTGGCAAAACAAATAGAAACGGCTACACTGCCTGAAAACCAAGTGTTCGCCGGCCTGGAAGTACAATCCATACGTCGGTCTTTTCCTCCGGCCGGTAAGTACGAAGCCCGTACCCGGGCAGCAGGACTGCATCTATGGTATACCGTGACATTTCATCAGGATAGGCCGCTTACAAAAACAGCATCCAATATCTATGATATGGAAGGTGTGGAATGGGTGGAGTACCTCCCCATCATACAAACACAAGAAGAAAAAACCGAATATTTTTCGTTCAACGACCCCTATTTTTCCAGACAATGGCATTTATACAACGACGGATCACGCGGCAACAATTTCATAGCCGGAGCCGATATCAACGTGACCGATGTCTGGCAATACTATACGAGCGGTAACGAAGATGTAGTGGTGGCCATAGTAGATACAGGAGTAGATATTACGCATCCCGACCTGGTGAACAACTTGTGGGTAAACGAAGCAGAATTATACGGAGAAGAAGGCGTAGACGACGACAACAACGGCATAGTAGACGATATTCACGGGGCCAATTTTATCACGCATACGGGGCTTATACGACCGGAAGAACACGGAACACACGTAGCCGGCATTGTGGCGGCCACCAACAACAACAGCATAGGCATCAGCGGCGTGGCCGGTGGGAACGGTACAGAAAAAGGAGTACGGTTGATGATTTGCCAGATGATGGACGTATACAATAGCATTGGAGATGCGGCAGGTGCCATCAAATACGCCGCCGACAACGGCGCAGTCATTTGTCAAAACAGCTGGGGCTATAAAGATGCAAGCAAAATGCCTCAAGCTACCAAAGAAGCCATTGATTATTTTATCCGCTACGCCGGCATGGATGAAAACGACCAACAAACAGGTCCTATGGCCGGTGGTCTGGTTGTATTTGCTGCCGGAAATGAAAATACCACTGTTTCTTATCCGGCCATGTACGAAGAAGTAGTATCCGTAGCTTCCATAGCTCCCGATTATAAAAAAGCCTATTATTCAAATTACGGTGACTGGGTGAGTATCAGCGCTCCGGGTGGTGATTACAACTATTCTTCAGGGCAAATATATAGCACCTTACCGGGCAACGAATACGGATACATGCAGGGAACCTCTATGGCTTGTCCGCAAGTATCAGGTGTAGCGGCTCTGGTAGTATCGTACGCCGGAGGTCCCGGTTTTACAAACCAAACCCTTAAAGAAATCTTACTCAGTACCGCCTCCAAAGACTTCTTGGCCTATTATCCTCAATACGAAAGTTCCATGGGTAGTGGCGTAGTAGATGCCTTTGCTTGTATTGCTTCTTTAAGTACCGTAGCACCGGATCCCGTGGAAAAGGTTTTTGCCCATGCACATTCCAATACCATACATTTAGGCTGGCTTGTTCCAAAAGATGAAGACGATACCAAGGCCTACGGTTACGAAGTGTTAACCATTTCTCCTATAGGAGATAGTGTACAGGTAGATCACGTACGTACCGGATACAATCAGGTTGGTGATACCGTTTATCTGGCCGTTGCCAATCTAGATTTTGAAACTACGTATACCTTTACTATCACGTCATACGATTTTGCCGGAAACAAAGCTGCCCCTTCTCTACCGTTTGAGTTCCAAACAAAAGAAAACAATCCACCGGTAATTAAACCGCTGGAAGGTACACATCTGGAACTGAAGGCTCATGAGCAGAAACAACTGACCTTCAAGATTTCAGATGAAGACGGACATTCCATGACGGCTGCATTGGATTCTCACTCCCAGGCTCTGACGCTTGCCGTTACAGATACCTTGGTAACGGTACAAATAGATGCCAAACAAGCTGCAGCAGGGGATTATACGTGTATGCTGCATGTCAGCGACGCCTACGGAGCAACCACACAACTTCAGATAAGCTATACCATCCATCCCAATACTCCACCGCGTGTAGTAAAAATACCCGATCCCATCTGTCTGAACAAAATTAGAGGTGGCGTATCATTACAACTCCAAGACCTATTTACAGACGACGACGGCGAAACACTACAATATACTGTGTCTTTCCAACCAACCGGACCCGTTACAGCAGATTTTTCCGGTAGTTTACTCAATTTAACAGCTAAAACGTACGGAATAACCACTATGACGATAGAAGCAGCAGATGCATTGGATGCACGTTGCCAAATAGAAGTACCCATACTCGTACGCGATGGGAGTCAACCCGTTGATTTATACCCCAATCCGGTAACGGATGTGTTGTACGTGCGTACTGGAACACCTGTTACAGCCGAGGTTGCCCTTACTTCTGCCCTAGGATCGGAAGTGATACACGGAACGTTCAGTACAGGACCGTTCAATCCGGCTTCTATAGATGTAGCAGGTCTGAGTAGCGGTACATACACAGTAACCATACAACTGGAAGGTGTGGAACACAAAAAAACCATCATCAAATTGTAATCAAGCATGAAACGTATCTACAATAAATATATCGTCTTTTTGTTTTTGCTGGTCCCAATATCCACAGCAGCTCAAAGTGTGCCTTTCCTGGGGCTATGGCCGGATCCGGCTGTACTGGCAATGGGTGGAACAAGCTCTGTGGCTACTACGAGCGCTTTTTCTTTGTACAACAACAGCGCAGCTTCCGTTTGGTCAGAGGGTAAAGGGGCAGCACAAGCATCTTATACATTGTGGCAAACAGGACGTACTAACCATATGAGTGCGCTCTCAGGTTTTTTTAAAATGCATGAAAAACACGCTGTTTCCATAGGTTCCCGCTTGTTCTTGCATCCGGAAAGTGCTTTAACAAACCCCTTGGGAATCATAACGGGTACGTACAAACCGATTGATTTTTCCGTAGACGTTGGCTATGCATACAAATTGGCTCCCAAACTTTCTGTCGGAACCACACTGTATTACATCAGGTCGCAGATGAGCCCGGAACATACATCAAATGCTTTTGCTTGCGATGTGGGTCTGCTATACAAACAAGACTGGTTTAGTTTGGGTCTGACAGCCAAAAGTTTAGGACCCCCCATACAATACGAAGAATTTTCGTCTGCGCTTCCGGCCCGTGTGGAATTGGGAGCCGGAGTATTCCTTCCCATGGCAGACAACCACGTACTGCAAGCAAATCTGCAAGGAAGCTATATGCTCTATTACGGAGGCATTGCTGCCGGAGCCGGTTTGAGATATACCTTCAAGGAATGGATAGGTGTAAGTACGGGATTTCGTTACGGCACCCCGGATAAGGAAATACCTTCCTTCCTAAGTGCCGGATTGGACATCTCATGGGCCGGCTTGAAAATACAAGGTACCTGGCTTTACGGATTTTACAAAGGGTTGTTGACCAATAGTTTTTCCGTAGGTTTGGGATGGGTATTTTAGCATCTGCTAAAAAGTTTCTGCATCCAACTTATCATTCCACAAATACTTGTTTGTTTCTTTTACCAAAACACCTGTTAAAAGCAACAAAGAAATAAGGTTGGGGATAGCCATAAGAGCATTCATGGCGTCTGCTAAATCCCATACCATAGACAAATTTACTACAGAGCCTATAAACACTACTGCAACCCACAAGATGCGGTAGTAAAAAATCACTTTCTTCCCTCCCAAATATTCAATGGCTTTTTCTGCGTAATAGGCCCATCCCAAAATGGTGGAGAAAGCAAACGTAATAAGACCCACATTTAAAATAATGGGGCCAATAAATTTGATTTTACTGAAAGCCAACTTTGTAAGTATAGCTCCATCTTTGTAATCAATGTCCGGATAGCGCAGAATGCTTGTTACCAGTACCAATCCTGTCATAGCGCATACTATTACCGTATCCCAAAACGTCCCTGTAGCAGATACAAGAGCTTGCCTGACCGGGTTTTTTGTCCTTGCTGCAGCTGCCACAATAGGAGCTGATCCCATCCCCGATTCATTGGAAAACAACCCACGAGCTATCCCGTAGCGCATAGCCACCATCAAACCTCCTCCTACAAAGCCGCCTCCAATGGCTTGTAGAGAAAAAGCAGACTTAAAAATCAATGATAAAGCACTTCCTAAAAAAGAAGCGTTCATAAGCAAAATCACTATACAGCCGGCTACATAAAAGAAAGCCATAAAAGGAACTAGAAATCCACATACATTGGCAATTCCTTTAATACCAAAAAAGATAACCAAGGCTACCAACAAAGCCGTAACAGCTCCGGAAACGTAGATAGGCACATTAAAAGATTCGTACAACATAGTAGATATGGAATTGGACTGTACGGAACAACCAATACCAAGTGCTGCCAAAACGGTAAAAATGCAAAACAAGACGGCCAGCCATTTTGCGCCCAAACCGCGTTCCAATGCATACATGGGTCCGCCCATCATGGTTCCGTCAGACGTAGTAACTCTGTACTTAACGGCCAACAAACCTTCTGCGTATTTTGTAGCAATACCAAATACTCCGCTTAGCCAACACCACAACACGGCTCCCGGACCTCCTAAAGAAACGGCCGTAGCCACTCCAATAATATTCCCCGTACCAATGGTAGCAGCCAGAGCCGTGGCCAAGGCGCCAAATTGGCTTACGTCCCCTTCAGAATCTCCATCGCTTTTGACAGAGAGGGCAATCCCTTTGAATATTTTGCGTTGTGGAAACTTTAAACGAATTGTTAAAAAAACATGGGTACCCAGCAATAAAATAATCATAGGCCAACCCCATAACAAACTGCTGAGTTTGCTAAAAAACACTTGGATATCTTGCATAATGCTTTATTTAGAGTAGGTCTCCAATCCTTCCCGGAGAAACCTTATGTAACTGTCTACATCTGTATCATAAGAACGCGGGGCCAACAAGGGGTTTCCGTCGTTATCCAATATGATATAAGTAGGTTGTGCGTTTACTTTAAATCGGGTACGCATAAACCAAGAGTTGATGCTACCCAAGGTGCGCAACTCTTTACCCCTTTCATCCGTTACCCAATCTTCAGGCAACGCTGTACTTCTTGCATCTGAATGAAGGGCTACCACTACAAACTCTTCCCGCAACAATTGTTGTACTTGCGGATCACTCCAAACTCGAGCCTCCATTTCTTTGCAATTGACACATCCCAAACCCGTAAAATCTAAAAATACCGGCTTATTGACCTCTTTGGCGTATTCCATGGCTTGATTGTAATGGAAGAAGCCATCCAATCCGTAAGGTAAACTGAACAAATCGCTGTATTTTCTTTCTGCTGACGGCCCCTTGACAGCAGGTGCAGATACATCGGCAGAACGGTCTACCACAAATTCTTGTGTGGACAAAGGCGGCAAGTAGCCGCTTATGGCTTTGAGCGGAGCTCCCCACATACCGGGAATCATATACACAACAAAAGCAAATACGGCTATGGCCAGTCCAAAGCGAAAGACTCCTACGTCCTCAACGGGAGAATCGTTTTTGAAACGAATTTTCCCCAACAAATACAATCCCAGCAATGTGAAAATGACAATCCAAAGGGCTAAGAAAATTTCACGGTCCAACAACCTCCATCCATAAATTTGGTCTGCCGTACTCAAAAACTTCAGCGACAAAGCCAACACGACAAACCCCAACACTACTTTTACGGAGTTCAACCAACCTCCGGACTTGGGAAGTTTCTGTAGTAAAGAAGGCATAAAAGCCAGTATGGTAAACGGCAAAGCAAACGCTACTGAAAAGGCAAACATGGTTACGATAGGCTCCCATACGGCTCCCTGTGTAGATTTAATCAACACCGTACCTACTATGGGACCGGTACAGGAAAAAGAGACCAACACCAATGTCAAAGACAAAAAGAATGTACCAATGATGCCTCCGCTGTCTGCTTTGGCATCTGTTTTTGTAGTCCATTTGGACGGCAACACCAATTCAAAGGCTCCAAAAAACGAAGCAGCAAAAACTAGAAACAAGAGGAAGAACAACAAATTGGGAACCCAGTGTGTAGCCAGCCAATTGAATATATTGGCCGTTACAGATGCTCCTCCTGTAATGTATGTAACACCTATGATGATGGCTATGGGAACTGTGTATAGC
>MTBK01235729.1_pt1 | contig 11275 bp, 10 predicted proteins | sample 1535981 | NCBI WGS metagenome assembly MTBK01 (sample SAMN06109225, study PRJNA356200) | anaerobic digester metagenome | isolation source: biogas reactors fed with pig manure or primary and secondary sludge | place: Spain | collected 2016-06-30 | reverse complement strand
CCGCGAAAACCCCGGACAGGAAGCCGCGATCAGGATCTCCCCCCGGGGAGCGGCCGGCATATTCTGCAGGCAGGGCATCATGTTCTCTGGAAGATCTGCCTGTTCGGGTGATGCATCTCCGGCGAGAGAACTTCAGAAAATCAGATCATTCCAGAAACAGTTATGGGCTCGGCCGGATTCGAACCGGCGGTCTCCGCCATGTCAAGGCGACGTCATAACCAGCTAGACCACGAGCCCGTATGCTTAACAAATTTGGTGCTCCCGGTATTAAATTATTCTCTCCCGGGCCGGCATGCATCAAAAAACAGGAGGTGATCGATCAGATCGCGGCGTGCTTTGCCGTCTGGATACCATCGATCGTCCGGATCTCCTCCATCGCATCGGCCGGCACCGCAGAGTCGACGGTGAGGACCATCAACGCCTCCTCGCCGGGCCTGTGCCGGCCGACCTGCATCCCGGCGATGTTCACGTTCGCCCGGCCGAGGATCGTCGCCGCCTTGCCGATGACACCCGGTTTATCGATGTGGCGCGATATAACCACGTGGCCGGTCGGGGTCAGGTCGGTCATGTACCCGCCGATGTTCACGATCCGCACCCGGTTCGGGGCGGAGACGTTGCCGCTCACCGACTCGGTCATCCGGTCGGTCGTCGCGGAGATTGTGATGAGGTTGCGGAAACCGTGCGCCTCCTCTGTGGTGGTCTCGCTCACCCGGATGCCGCGCTCCTTTGCGACGAACTCCGCGTTCACGATGTTAACCGGCACCTGCAGTATCGGATCCAAAAGACCCTTCAGGACGACGCGGGTGATGAACTTCGTATTCGGCACCTGGGCGATCTCTCCGCCGTAGGTGACATCGATCGACTCGAGGCGCCCCTCTATGAGCTGGATGAGCAGGCTCCCCATCTTCTGCGCGAGCAGTGCGTAGGGCTCGATAAGCGCCTGCTGATCGGCGGGAACCATCGGCGCGTTCACCACGTACTTCGCCGGCCCGCCCGAAAGAACGCTGATACACTGGTTCGCAACCGAGACCGCTACGTTCATCTGCGCCTCGACCGTGCTCGCCCCGAGATGCGGGGTGACGATCACCCGGTCAAGCCCGAGTAGCGGGGAGTCGGTCGGTGGTTCAGACTCAAAGACATCCACCGCAGCGCCGGCGACCTTGCCGCTAGCGATCCCATCCGCTAGCGCCCTCTCATCGATGATCCCGCCGCGGGCGCAGTTGATCAACCGGACACCGTCCTTCATGGTGGCGATAGACTTCGCGTTGATCATATGGCGCGTCTCCTTGATCAGCGGCGTATGGACCGTGATAACATCGGCCCTCCGGAAGAGGTCGTCGAGCGAGACCAGCTCAACACCGAGGTTTGCCGCCCTCTCCTTGCTTATGAAGGGGTCGTATGCGATGCACTTCATCTCCATCGCCCGGGCGCGCTTCGCAACCTCATTACCTATACGCCCAAGCCCCACGATGCCGAGGATCTTCTCGTTGAGTTCGACTCCCATGAACTTAGAGCGCTTCCACTCGCCCCTCTTGAGGGACGCGCTCGCCTGGGGGATGTTGCGCGCGAGTGAGAGCATCATCGCCATCGTGTGCTCCGTTGCCGCCAGGGTGTTTCCTTCGGGAGCATTGGCAACGACGATACCCCTGCGCGTCGCCGCATCGATATCGATATTATCCACCCCGGCACCGGCACGGCCGATGAACTTCAGCCTCGATCCCGCATCGATTACACGCGCCGTCACCTCGGTGCCCGAGCGCACCAGCAGCGCATCGTACCCGCCGATGACAGCAACGAGCCGATCCTCGGTCAGCCCGGTATTGATATCCACGTCGCAGAATTCCTTAAGGATGTCAAGCCCTTCCTCTGCCAGCGGGTCGCTGACAAGCACTCTGTATCTCACAGTTGAACCCATATCTGGTTTGACACCATCTGTATTGATGCTTTTTCTTCCGAAATCTTTTATGGAATGGTGAGAAGTATATGTGTGGTGCGAGCATGAAGGAAATGCCCAACGTTCTGTGGCTTGAGGAAATAAAAAAGGAAGATCTCATCTCCGTAGGTGGAAAGGGAGCATCTCTGGGCGAGATGGCCTCCCTCGGCCTCCCTGTGCCGAAGGCGTTTGCAGTGACCGCCCAGGCATTCCGCAGGTTCCTGATCGAGGAGGGGATCGAGGATAAGATCTTTCACAGGCTGGAGCGCCTGGATGTCGATGATAATGATGCCCTGGAGTCAGTCTCCAGGGAGGTGCAGGATATAGTCCTGAGCGTCGGGATCCCTGACTATATAAGGGAGGATATCATCGATGCGTACGCCCGGATGGGGGACGGTGGGGAGGTCGTCGCCGTCCGGTCGAGCGCCACCGCCGAAGATCTCCCCGAGGCCAGTTTTGCCGGACAACAGGAGACGTTCCTCAACGTCCTCGGCAATGATGACCTCCTTGAGGCGGTCCAGCGGTGCTGGGCCTCGCTATATGGCGCCCGGGCCATATACTACCGGGCAAAGCAGGGGTTTGACGACCGGAGCGTAAACATCGCCGTCATCGTGCAGGATCTCATCCGGTCTGAGAAATCCGGCGTTATGTTCACCTCCCATCCCGTAACCGGCGAGCCCCTTACGATCGTCGAGGGATCCTGGGGTCTCGGCGAAGCCGTCGTCTCCGGGAGCGTGTCGCCTGACAACTACGTCTTTGACCTGCGCTCCGGGCGCGTGGTCGATAGCCTGATCGCCGAGAAGGAGATCATGATCGTGCCGGAGGGCGAGCGAGGTGTAAAGACCGTCAAACTCTCTCCCGAGGAGCGCATCGCCCCGGTCCTCTCGGACGATGAGGTGGCGCGCCTCGCCGCGTTTGGAAAGATCGCGGAGGATCACTATGGCGTTCCGCAGGATGTCGAGTGGGCTATCGTCGGGAGCGAGATCTTCATACTCCAGTCCCGGCCCATCACGACCATCAGGCGGCCGGATATCCCCCGTGCCGGTGCAAAACCCGCATCCACGCTCGGTGTGGTGCTGCTTGAAGGCCAGGGCGCCTCCCCCGGGATTGCGAGCGGCCGGGTCGTGATCGTCCGTGACGTCCGGGACACGAGCACGATCAAGGAAGGCGACATCCTGGTAACCCGGATGACCAACCCCGACATGGTGCCGGCGATGCGCCGGGTCAGGGCCATCGTGACCGATGAGGGCGGCATGACCTGCCACGCGGCGATCGTGAGCCGGGAACTCGGGACGCCTGCGGTTGTCGGAACCAAGAAAGCGACAAAGACCCTGAGGGACGGGCAGGTCATCACCGTCGATGGAGAGAAGGGCACCATCTACGAGGGAGCGGTCGAGGTTCCGGCCCCGGCGGCACCGACAGCAGTCGTTGCTGCAGCGGCCCCCATGATCACCGGCACGCTCGTAAAGGTGAACGTCTCCCTGCCTGAGGCTGCGGTGCGCGCCGCTGCCACCGGAGCCGACGGCGTCGGCCTTCTGCGGATCGAACACCTCATACTCGGCCTCGCTAAAACACCGGGCTGGTACGTCGAGCACGGTGAAGAGGAGACGTTCATCAGCGAACTCTACAGCGGCATCAAGACGGTGCTCGACGCCTTCCCTGGAAAGCCCGTCTGGGTGCGGACCCTGGATGCCCCGACGGATGAGTTCAGGGGCATGGAGGGCGGTGAGGCAGAACCGCTCGAACACAACCCGATGCTCGGGTGGCGCGGCATCCGCCGGGATCTCAAGAGCCCGGAGCAGTTCCGGATGCAGGTCGAGGCGTTCAAGCGGCTCTGGGCCGCAGGCTACAGCAACTTCGGCGTCATGTTCCCGCTCGTAAACCACCCGGCCGAGTTCGTCCAGGCGCGGGCGATGATGAAAGAGTGGGGGGTCGACGTCGAGAACGTGACCCTCGGCGTCATGGTCGAGGTTCCGAGCAGCGCTATACTCATCGAGGACTTCATCAAGGCCGGGATCAGGTTTGCCTCGTTCGGGACGAACGACCTCGTCCAGTACACGCTCGCGATCGACCGGAACAACGAGCATGTCGCGGATATGTACGATCCCGAGCACCCTGCGGTGCTCAGGCTGATCGCTCACGCCATCAAAGCCTGCCGCGAGCACGGGATCGAGTGCTCGATCTGCGGTCAGGCCGGTTCCGATCCCGATATGGTTGCGTGGCTCGTCGGGCAGGGCATCACAAGCGTATCGGCAAACATCGATGCGGTCGTGCGCATCCGTGAAGCCGTAGCGCGAAAAGAGCAACAGATCCTCCTTGATGCGGCGAGAAGAAATGCGTGAAGTCGGGTGTTCTGAAGAGGAACTCTTCTCTTTCCTCTCTCGCGCGCGAGCGAAGGATATCGGCTACCGGAATATACTGAGTTCGATGTGTACGCCGCCCCACCCGGTCGCATTAAGGGCGCACGCCATGTTCCTCGAGACGAACCTCGGCGATCCCGGGCTCTTCCCCGGGACGGCTGCGCTTGAGGATCTTCTCATCAGGAGGCTCGGCGCGCTTATGCACCATACGCTCGCGGACGGGTATGCGACCTCGGGCGGGACCGAGTCTAACATCCAGGCGCTCCGGATCGCAAAGAAGAGGAAGCCCACAGGGTTCCCGAACGTGATTATCCCGGAGTCAGGTCATTTCTCGTTCATGAAAGCCTCTGATATACTGGGGATCGAGATACGGACGGTGCCACTCGACGCGGAGTTCCGGATGGATGCCGGCGCAATCGAGGAACTCGTGGATAGAGACACGGTCGCTCTCATCGGCGTCGCCGGGACGACCGAGTACGGGGTGGTTGACCCGATCACCCCCCTCTCGGATATGGCCCTGGACAGGGATATCTTCCTTCATGTCGACGCCGCCTTCGGGGGAATGGTGGTGCCGTTCCTCGACCGGCCGGTCCCATTCGACTTCCGGCTCCCGGGTGTCGACTCCATATCCATCGACCCTCACAAGATGGGGATGAGCACCATCCCGGCGGGATGCCTCCTCGTCCGGGATCCGGAGTACTTATCATGCCTCAACGTGGATACGCCCTACCTGACCGTGAAGCAGGAATGCACCCTCGCCGGAACCCGGCCCGGGGCATCGGTTGCGGCCGCCGTCGCCGTCCTCGAGTACCTGGGGATGGACGGCATGCGGGCGGTGGTCGCCGGATGCATGGAGAATACCCGGAGGCTGATCGAGGGTATGGAGACACTCGGATACCCGCGCGCGGTGACGCCGGACGTCAACGTGGCGACGTTTTCCTGCGACCACACACCTGCCGGCTGGCAGGTCTCGAGAACCCGGGCCGGGCATATGCGGATAGTCTGCATGCCCCACGTCAACCGCGATCTCGTCGAGGCGTTTCTTGAGGATATGGGTGATATGGATGCTTGAGCGATTGGTAGGTTCGCTGGAGACCTCCCCGGTCATGCAGCGCGGGGAGTACAGCTACTTCATCAACCCGATAACAGACGGGGTGCCGCTCGTTGAACCGGCGATCCTCCGGGAGGTCGGGTGCGCCATGGTGCGGACACTTGACCTCAAAGACGTCGACAAGATCGTCGTCTGCGAGGCGATGGGGATCCACATCGGCGTCGCGCTATCGATGATGACCGATATCCCGATGGTCATCGTCAGGAAACGTTCCTACAACCTGCCCGGGGAGGTTGCGGTACACCAGACCACCGGCTACTCGAAGGGGGAACTCTATTTAAATGGTGTCAGCGCGGGCGACCGCGTCGTGATCATCGACGATGTATTCAGCACCGGGGGGACGCTCCGCGCCCTTATAAGCGCGATAGAGCAGGTCGGTGCTGAGATCGTCGATATCTGCATTGTCATATCCCGGGGCGATGCCGATATCGGCCGGCCGTATAAGACCCTGGTACGGATCGATGTCTCCGATGGCCGGGTGCATGTCGTTGATACCTGTATCTGACATAATCCGCCGGCTCCACGAACAGGGTGCAGAACGAGTCGCCCTCCAGTTCCCGGCAGGGCTTGCGCGGCAGGCGCCGGGGGTAGCAGCCGCGCTCCGCGATGCCGGGTTCACGGTTATAGTCAGCGGCGACCCCTGCTACGGGGCCTGCGACCTTGCGCTCGATACCCTCGCGTATGCTGACATCCTGGTCCACCTCGGCCACGCGCCGGTCGAAGAGCGATCCCGCGTCATATACGAACCCGTCCGGATCGACTTCGACGTAAGCGCACTCTCCCGCGCCCTGCCAATGCTTGAGAGCCGCCGGATCGGTCTTGTCACAACGGTCCAGCACGTTCACCTTATCGGTGCGATGGCAGCATACCTTGCGGAGCACGGGATCGAGGCGGTCGTCGCTCCCGGGGACGGGCGCACACCGATCCCCGGGCAGGTGCTCGGGTGCAACTTCGCCGCCGCGCGCGCGACCGGATCGGACGAGATCCTCTTTGTCGGGACGGGGGTCTTTCACCCGACCGGGATCCAGCTCGCCACCCGGGCCCGGGTGGTTGCGCTCGACCCCTTCACCGGCGAGGCACAGGTGGTGGATGCCTCCCGCCTGGTCCGGCGCCGCGCCGCGGTTATGGCGAAGGCAGGGGATGCCGCAAATTTCGGGATCATCGTCAGCACAAAGAGCGGGCAGCAACGGATGGCGCTTGCTCGAAGGCTCGTCGCGCTCTCGGACCGGGCTTTCCTCGTCACGATGCGCGAAGTCTCCCCCGCCGGTATGCTCGACCTCGGGTTTGGGGCCTACGTGAACACCGCATGCCCCCGGCTCGCCTACGACGACCAGGTCCGGTTCCCGTTCCCGGTGCTGACGCCGCCGGAGTTTGAGATCATCTGCGGTGCCCGGGCCTGGGATGATTATGCAATCGACGAGTACCTCTCCCCATGAACCTCCGACACCTTGAGATGCGGCTTGAGCGCCTGCAGGGCTTCGACCGGCCGACTGCGCGACTCGAACAGTACCAGACGCCGGCACCGGTTGCGGCCCGCCTCCTCCACCATGCCGCCATGCAGGGGACGATCGGAGGACTCCGGGTCTGCGATCTCGGGTGCGGGACCGGGATACTCGCATGCGGTGCGGCGCTCCTCGGTGCGTCAACCGTGGTCGGCGTGGATATCGACCCGGAAGCTATAGAGATCGCCCAAAAAAACGCAGATATGCTCGGTGTCGCGGTGGAGTTCATCGTCGCCGATATAAGGAGCGCCGATGTCGACTGGACCGCTCTTGTGTGTGATACCGTCGTGATGAACCCCCCATTTGGGGCGCAGAGGGCACACGCCGACCGGCCGTTCATCGACCGGGCGCTCGAGATCGGCGGTGAGGTCTACGGAATATTCAACGAAGGCTCAAGCACCTTCGTGGCCGCCTACACCGAAGGCCGCGCGGTGGTTGAGGAGGTGATCCGGTGTATATTTCCCATGCGGCGAACATTTGCGCACCATTGCAGGGACCGGGTGGATATTACGGTAGAGGTCGTACATTTAGTACGGATCTGACACCGTGACCTCTGATACAAAATCCGTCTGGGGGCTCTCCGCCGCCCACCTCGTGACCGACCTCTATTCGCCGGTCCTCCCTGCAATCCTGCCGCTCCTCATCGCAGAACAGGGTTACTCGTTCTTTCTCGCAGGACTGATCGTCACTGTCTTCAACCTCACGTCATCGATGATGCAGCCGCTCGTAGGCTGGCTCTACGATACCCGGGGGCTTGCGGTCCATATCAGCATCACAGTCCTCCTCGGCGCGGTATTCATATCGATCGTCGGATTGCTCAACAACTACTACCTTGTCCTCGTATCCGTCGCCGTAGCGGCGCTCGGGCATGCCCTCTTCCACCCGGCTGCGCTCGGAACAATCAGCCGCCTGACCCGGGATGCGAGCCGGGGCCGGATCACCTCCTACTTCGTCATCGGTGGGAACCTGGGCTACGCCATCGGCCCTATATGCGCCGGGGTTGTCGTCGGCCTGATGGGTCTCCCCGGGCTTGTCATACTCGCTATCCCCGGCATCGTTATGGCGGGGGTTCTCCGCTACGTCCTGCCCACACCGGGGCGCCGCGAGACTCCTGCGCCATCCGCATGGGACGTGCGCCCCGCACGCCGGGCGATCGTCCTCCTGGTCGTGGCCTCAGGCCTCCGGGCATGGGCGATATTCGGATCGGTTGCGTTCCTCCCGACCATACTCACCATGCGGGGCATCGACCTCGTGACCGCGAACCTCCTGGTCTCGGGCATGCTCCTCGCCGGCGTTGTCGGGCAGCTCGTCGGCGGGTCTCTCTCGGACCGCTATGGCCGCAAGGAATGCACGATCATAGGCCTCGTCGCCGCCATACCGCCGTTTTTTGTCTTTCTCATGGCCGACGGCGTCGCCTCGCTGGTAGCGCTGATCATATTCGGGTTCATCCTCTGGTCGACCTTCGCTGTCACGGTCGCCATGGCTCACGAGATAGCACCCGGGAACGTCGGGCTCGTCTCCGGGCTGATGCTCGGGCTCGCTGTCGGAGTGGGCGGGATGGGCGTTGCGGTAACCGGCTGGATCGCTGACCTGACGTCGTTATCGGTCGGGTTCATGACGATCCCGCTTGCGATCATACTCGCCATCCCGTTCTTCCTTGCGGTTCCCTACCCCTGGAAGATCTTTTCAAGGGCAGGGGAGTAGCCCTGCCCCGGCCTCTTATGGCTGCCGGCATGAGATCTTCTGGGCGCTCCGGGGATGAACGCGAGAAGCGGATGTGATCGATCTGTATCGGTAACAGCGGTCTATTCGATAAAACGCTCGACACGCCCTGAAGATTGTTTTCATGCCTGCAGTGAAATGGAATTGTTTAAATATAAATTCATTATAATCAGTATCCGTTGGAGGAACACGATGACAAACTATTGTCCTGAGTGCGGAAAGGAATTAATCAGTTCAAATGCTGAGATCTGTCCGAATTGTGGGGTTAGACTTAAGGAAATTACAATTAACCGGAGAAGCCCGATACTCGCGGCACTGTTATCTGTCCTTATTACGGGACTTGGGCAGATATATAATGGGCAATTTGGAAAAGGGATTGCGTATTTTATCATCGAGATTATCTGTGCAGCATCCACGCTCATACTTATCGGCTTTATACTGCTTCCCATCTGGTGGATCATCGGGATTGCTGATGCATACACGTCTGCAAACAAGCTAAACGCCGGCATTGATGCATCTCGGTTCATCAACCTCACCTAACCCGTTTTCGCATAAAAATCCCATCAAGATCGGAAACGGAGCTGCTGCATCCCCGGATGCGGCATTCCAGCGGTAGCCATCCCTCGAGATCTTCACTGTTCGTGCCTGTAGCCGAACGTGGACTCCCGGACGTTCACCGAGGATATAGGTGTGCTGCTGGAGAGGTCGGTGGATGAGCGGGAGACGTCCGCAAAAATTCAACTTTTACCGTGCCCCTTACTGACCGGGCAGGCCGGGGCTGGAGTGTTCCTCATATCCGGGGAGAGGTGGAGTGATATGCCAATGCATGTACCTGCCTCAGGGGGCCGTAGCCTTTTTCTATCCAGAGGCCTAAGGGGCACCCATGCTTGACCGAATACGAGAGAGTTCAGGAGGCGTTATAGGTTTCAGGTTCGACGGGAAACTGAGTGAGGGTGATTACGCAACCATTCTTCTCCCGGAGCTCGAGCGGGCTATGAATGAACACCAGAAGATACGGATCCTCTTCAAGATAGAGGGGTTCCGGAGCTGGAGGCCTGGAGAGGGCTGGGAGGCCTTCAGGCGGTGGCCGGGGCTGGAGAGCGTCGACCGGGTTGCCATCGTCGGCGGGGAGCGGTGGCGGGAGTGGATGAACCGTTTCCCTGCGCTTTTTATCGGGTTTAACGGGGTTGATGTTCGTTACTTCCCGGAGAGCCACCAGCGGGATGCCTGGGGCTGGCTGCGCGAAGGCCTGGTCCGGGTTCTTCTGGCCGCTGAATGAGATCCGGGCACCACAACCTGAATGAACGGCAGTGCCGGAGAACACCTATATATCCCTGTCCCCAACCCCACAGGTATGCACTGTCCTGTCTGCGGGCGTAACTGCATCACGGACGCCCGCAAACTCCTCGAGAACCTCCCGGAGCGCTTCGCCCCCTGCCCCGACTGCCTGGGGCTCGTCTACGATAAGCGCCTCCCTCCGCCTGACATCAGCCCGGGAGAACCCTGCTCTTCCTGCGGAAAACGGTTCATCGATGAGGTCTGTGCCGATATCTACCGGGTGATGGCTGATGAGGGCGATCTCTCCGGGACCGAACCGCTCGCCGGCATCGGGACGCCGCTCATCCACCCCGGGTTTCCTATGCGCACGGCCCCCTACCTCCCGCCGGGTTCGATCATCCTTCTCTCAGGGGTGGTCGGGGAGCGGGCCGCCGCCCGCCTCATCACCGATGTTCCGGAGGTCAAGGGGGTCATCCGGGCAGGAACCGGGACGCCGGGGATCGCCGATCTCGACGCCGAACCAGCAACCCATACCCTGCTTGCGGGGTGCGACGTCCGGGCCGATATCTTCCCCACCCGGGCGGGACCGGTCATTGTCTACAAGCAACAGTCGACCCTGCACGTCGAGTTCCCCCGGGGTCGCAACGAGAAGATCCTCGCCCTGGAGCGCGAGATCAGGCGGCGCCGGCCCCGGACGTTCGTCGATGCCTGCTCGGGCGCCGGCACCCTCGGGCTCGCTGCCGCCCGGGCCGGCATCCACCATGTGGTCTGTAACGATGCATGGTATGCCGCCGCCTGCTGGGCTGCCTACAACCTCCAGGTGAACCGCGAGTTCCTGGATATCGGTGAGGTGGCGATCCACCGGTCATATGGTGATCTTGAGGGTCACCCGGTCGCGCGCGATCCCGTTCTCGTCGCCACCGCCGCCGGCGCACAGGAGGTCGAGATCTACCAGGGCGACCTCCGTCTCTTCGATGCCGCTCTCCTGCCCGGGGTCGACCTCACCGCCCTCGATCTCTTCGAGAAGAAAGATGCCAGGAAGGTCGACCTGATCTCCGCTGCCTGGAGGGGTCAGGTGGGCGGAGATATTTTTATCCCCTAGACACCACTATATACGGGGACTAGCCCGGGTGGTTCGGCGTCACCTGTCACCTGAAACCGCCGTAATGCGGGGGGCGAAGTCTGAGGAAGGCCATAGCGGCTTGCTGGATCCATTGTGCCCCGACAAAGAAGCCTCGTCCTATGAGGTCGGCGGAGAGGGATCAATGCCCCGGAGGGGGCGGCGACCTCTTGCCGCGGGTACCGGTTCAGGCCCGGAAGGGAGCAGACTTACCGTGGACGTTCGGCGCCCATGGGGTTGCGGGGTGGA
>MTBK01021271.1_pt1 | contig 11275 bp, 22 predicted proteins | sample 1535981 | NCBI WGS metagenome assembly MTBK01 (sample SAMN06109225, study PRJNA356200) | anaerobic digester metagenome | isolation source: biogas reactors fed with pig manure or primary and secondary sludge | place: Spain | collected 2016-06-30 | reverse complement strand
CATTCCATTTTCAGAGTATTTTTCAAACTTTTTTGAAAACTCCAATGCTACTTCTTCAATGGTTTTATCCGCATCGAAATAACCTTTTAAAGTCTCTTTAATCTCACTTTGAACCTGCTCTCCGTAATAGTTCCCAATCCAAAAATTAAACTGTTCAAATAAAGCTGTTACTGCATCTGTGTCAGAAAGTTCGAATGAAAATTCAAAATGAATAGCATCAGCAATTTCCTCAGCTCCCAAAGAATAAAACAATTCAGCTATTTTATAAATTTTATTTACAACCAAATCTTTTAAACCTTTACCAAGCCGAGCTTTTAAAATTGAATCGATTTTTTTTATATCAGCATCAGAAAAATTTATCCTGTTTAGAGAAAGCAAGTAATCAACTACTTCTTTCAGTGCTTGCTTAGTTTGGGAATCATAAGAGTCAGTAAGTAACTTTTGAAGTGTGGATAAATATTTTTTATATTTTTTTTCTGAAGATTTTGATTTTACTATCAAAATAGATTTGATATTTTCCAGCTCGGTTTCAATATCCGAGAGATGCTTATCAAACAATTTACTTAAAGTGTAATTCATTGCTGTAATTCTTTTTTTAGCACCCGAATCTGCTTTAACATTTTGTCAATTTTGTCTTCCGAATTTAAATCAGGATTCTCTTCTTCAGCTTCCCATCCTAATTCCATACGAGCTTCGTTTCTGTCAATTATATCTCCAGATTTTAATTTCATGATAGAATCTACAAGATCCTTAAACATATCAACAAGAAGCTCTTTGAATTGAATTTTAAATTTTGAAATTCCAAGCTTATGCTTAAAAATATAATTAAGTTTATTCTCCAGGTCTTTTTTCTCGGGTCTGATTATTGTTTCATTCATTACTCTGAATTGTGAATCCGTTTCATTCCCTGAGCCGAGCTGTCCTGGAGTAGCAACTCCGAGAAGTTTGTGCAGCAATCCATGAGCTACTATAATGCTGTCTCTGGATACTTCTCTAAGTTTCGAGAATGATACATCTCTTACTTCAGCTTGAATTCTTTCAACCCGAATCTTCACATTCGGGTCATCCGAATTTATGTATAAAACTTTATTCGAATTTGCGACCCCTTTATAATTATCTCTTAAAAAATCCTGAATTTTCCCAAGTCCTTCATTATCAATTTCTCCACCCTCGCAAATTATTGCAAAGGATATCATTAAATCATTTTCAAACTTTTTAAGATTGAAAGTAACGGCGGATCTGTCAAGCGCCAGGTCTCCAAGAGCGGAATACCAATCAGGATATCCGTAGTAATCATTAAACGGATTAAATGTTTTAGACCATAATATCTCGTTTAATTCAATCCTTGATTTGGAATTTATTTTTCGGAACTCAGTAGTTTTAGTTCCTTTTTTCTGAACAAAGAAAATATTTTTATTTTGTGTACGAACATACGTCGAGTATGCTTTTAAATTATACAATTCAGAAAGCTCACCTTTCTTGTTGTTTACGCATTCGACATAACTATCAGCAAAGGTATACCGGTCTATCAGATAACCACGAATTATGTCCTCTATATTTTCATCATCATCATTCACCTTTTCTAAGAATGAGGTGAGCTTTAAATATTCCGGATGAGAAGATACATCAGATATATTTTCATCATCCGTAATTACATCATACCCTATTAATCCTACACAAGCCGCTTTTAAGAATATACATCGGCTATGATAAGCGTTTTGCTCGAAGAAATTGCGTGCAAGTTCACGAGCAATAAACGGCTTAAAGTATGAAACGCCGATTATACTTTCTCTGTCATCTGTTATCTGAGACGAGGATTTCCGTATTATGTTTGAGATATTTTTTGTAGCCGGATTACCGAGATTAAGTGTGACGTAATTCACACTTACCTTTCCGGTTTTTTTAACCGGGATTACCGGAGCTTTCTTTTTCATGTTTGTTTAAATTATAATTTGAAGTAAGCACTTCAATTTTTTTCTTTCCAACATTCATACATAAATTCATCTCAATCTTTCTCTGATGCCATTTGTATTTTTCGGTATATATTTTTAGTATATCCGAATCGTAACTTGACATTAAAAATTTTCCTTTAATTTTGCTCAAAGTTTTCAGCAAATCTTCAAAGTTATCTTTTGTATATCCGCCATAATGCCCCATAACAGCATTGAAATAAGGCGGGTCACAGTAAAAAAAAGATTCCTTTGCGTCACGGCTGGTAATTACTTTCAAAGCATCCATACATTCAATCTGTGTGCATTCTAACCTTTTTTGATAGTCCTGAATAAAATTATTCCTCTTATTCATGATTTTCTTTTCAGTCGAATTTTTCTTCCTGGCATATCCATAACCTCCAAACATACATGAACCGTAGCTCATATTTGTTTGAACCCAAAATGCCCAGGCTTGCTTCAATCGGCTGAAAAGAATCGGATTTTTCAGAACAAATTCTGATTCATCATGAAGCTTCCGGCTGTGTAAAGTCTGTTCAATCAAAGTCTTAAGCTCATTGAAATGAGATTTTGTTACACGATAAAAGTTCATAACTCTTTCATCATGGTCATTAATGACTTCAACATTACTCACTTCTTTTGCAAAGAAAATTGCGCCACCACCAAAGAACGGCTCACAATATAAATTATGAGCAGGAATTAAATTCAGTATTTTGGAAGCCATCATCTGCTTCCCACCATAATAGCTTATCGGCGTTTTCATCGTATCTCCTTTCGTTAATCATCAAATCAAAATAAAAAATCACACAGTATTAACCTAAAATATCCGCCCTCACTTTCTTTGATTTTTTCAAAATATATTTATCCGCAACATCCTTCGCTCCGGCGAGCGCATCGGGACCATCAATAAAATCTCCATCTGGAAAATCAAGCAGCTGTTCGACAAGAAGATTCTGATCCGAATGATTTCGGATAAATTTTATATATCCTCTTTGAATCGGAGACTGCAGAGAGCCGATTCTTACTTCCTTGGGCAACGTGCTTAATATTAGTTTCAAATTGAATCTTCTGCCTCTCTGCTTTTCAAGGATTTCATAATCTTCTTTTTCAGTCGCCTGATATCCGTTTGATTCAACTCCATCAATAGAGGAATTATATTGTTCAGATAAATCAATCTGAGCATTAATGGCTCTCCATTTACTTGTTTTCTTGATCCATGCATGCCTGACATAATATGTAGCATTTCCTTTATCCACTGCAAGATAGATTATTGCTTTGTAGCAACTTTCCTCACCTTTGCCTGCAGAGGGGTCCTTAAATGAAACAACAGGTAATTTAAGCGACGCAATATCTTCCGGCTCATAATACTGAATCCACTCTTCCTGAAAAGTAGCATCTTCGTCATCCGGTTTCTGAAGTCTCTCAGTCCTGAAGGTGACAGGGTCATCGAGCTGCTCTTCGAGAAGCTTTTTGAGAGGTATCCTGGACTCCCAGGCGGAATATTGCTTTCCGTTTTTATCTTCTATTATCCATTCAAATATTTTGCGAATCCAATGTTTGAACCGTTCTTCTTTAAGAAGTATATGCAGGATTGTTTTTTTTGAAAAATAATTTCCAAGAAAAATAAACTGCCATTTTTTTGAATTTACACCTTTCATAACATCGGTTAAAAGAAACTTTAAACGACGTTTAAGAATGGATTTTTTCTTAGGTGAATTTTGATTTTCCAAGTCTTCAACTATTACTCTGTCGGGTCTGCTTGCTTTGTGCTTTTTGCCTTTTGCTCCCATCCTCGGACCGAGCGCAAGGAATCGCTTTCCTGAACGTGTTACAAAATCCTCCATTTTCCATAAGCTTGTCTTTTGCTCCCCGAAGTCATTTAATAATCGGGGATTCTCCTCCAGCTCTGCTCTGATAGGGAGAAGAAACTCTGAAGCAGCTGTCTCCTGAGTATCACAAATGAACATCGTGAATTTATTTTTCTTGAAACAAGTCTTATGAAGTTCATCGAAAAAAGAAACGATTGTAGTCTTAGCCAGTTCTCTGGCTCCAGCAATCACAACAGGAATATTGTACGTATCCGCCAGATCAAACATTTCTGTATGGCAATCTGCAAATTTATCTTCACAGTAATGAGGGAAGTATGTTTTGGCAAAATAAAATTTATCCTGCTCAGCTTTGGATAATCTATCGGCTTTAGCCTCCGGAGAGTCGTCCTTGAATATCTGTACTGACGTCCGAATCCAAAGCCGAAGCTCTTCAAACTTTTTTTGAAAATCTCTTTCGTTAATCATTCGAACAACTCCTTTATTCCACGTGAAATTGCACCTCTTATTAAATCACCTTCTTTCTTCAGCATTTTTATATATTTCTTTTTATCTTTATCCCACTCTCCAGTAAAATTAAAGTATGAAATAAACAAGAGTCCCGTCTCTTTATCATGTTCATATTTTTCTTTAAACTTTTTATAAGTAGATTTTAACATCCTGTTTAAGATAGATTTTTTGGATTGAATTTCAGAATCATTTTTGACTGAAAGCTTTCAAGAAGCTTATCAAACTTGCTCCTGAATTCTTCATCAAATAAGAAATTATTACTCTGTTCATTCATGTGCTTACCCAGTTCGCCGATGACAAATAAGACATTACCAAGACGGTCTTTGTCTTTACTTAATGTCTTAATGGATTTCACAATCTTCGAAATTGAATCCGCTATCTTCGCTACCTGAACAGGGTCATTAACCTGCTTACCCAGTCCTGTAATCATTGTATCGAGCATTTGCAGAAGCATCTCAGGGGAGTCGTTGAATGACTGAAGCTTCTTATCCCGAAGCTCACGCCATCCTTCTTTTCGAATCCAGGTATATACTGTTGATGGATTTACTGCCCGGAAAGAATCGCATATTTCCGGGACATCTGTACCGGAAAGAAATAATGTCTTGATCTGCGGCTTTAGAGCTTTTATGTCAGTCAAATTTATTTGTGCTTTTTATAACCTATTACAATCTTCTGAATTGAGGACTGTGAGAGATAAAACTTGTAAGCGAGTATATCAATCGCTTCTTCATAGTTAGTGAATTGATTTCTTAATTCGATGAACTCTTCCAGGATTTCCATGTTTCGGATTTTCCGTTCATCTGCTATGCCGAGCTTTCTTGATTCCTCAATTACTTTCTCTCTATGCAAATTGCGAGTTTTGATTTTGAGATTTTACGGATTTTTTTTGAAGGAAGCTTTCTTTTACTCTGTTCAATCCGCTTATTAAAGCGGAGGCATCATGAAATGTTATACTTGCTAATGATGCCTTTTTTACTGTTCGATAAATAAATCTTTCGAGCGATACATTACTCCATTTAAGGACCGACTGTAAAGTCTTAATTGCATTCATCTGTCTTTCCGTCGGATTTCCCTTTTCGGAGGATTTATTTGAAATCATTTTATTCAAAGCAATGATCACCTTATTTGCCTGTACTACGGATATTCCATTCTCCGAAGAAAGTGAAGCTCCGCCGCACCACTCGGGAAGAAAAGAGTGAAGCTCATCAGAGCTCAACCCCGCTTGTCGGGACATCATATAGATTCTTTTCCTTTGAGAGTTGCTTAATGTATTTGGTTTTACAAGTTCCATTATAAACTTTTTTTTATTTCATTAAATAGAAAATTCGAAACAACATAATATTCTTCAGGATATCCGGCTTCATCAAGAAATTCTATTGTAACAGTATTCTCATCACTGTCTTTTTTTATATTATGCTTCAAAATCTTTGATCTGAGTTTCCTTTGTAATCCGGAAACGAAATCTTCGATAGATTCTTCTTTATTGGTTACACTATTCATATTAATACTCCTTTTCAAAATCTGCATAATAATCTCGATAATCATCATCATCATAATCATCATCATCATAATCATAATAATCATCATAATCATCATTATGCCTTTCTTCAGGATAGCCACAACAATCACATTGTTGGCATTCGAATTCCTCTGTACCCAGTCCCCATTGTGAACCGCACCAGGGACATTCTGTAAACATTTCTTTGGATTTCATAATCATATAATATTTTATGTTATAAAAAATATTCCTTGTATCTTTTTCCGTCTTCGGTTTTTATCCAACGGTCTTTTACAGCAATATTTCTTTGAGTGCGAAGCTCGCTTATACGAGCCCGGAAACCTCCCCAGCTCCCCACCAGCTCAAGAGCTTTCAAGGCGTCAATGCTGTCTCCGGATTTTAATATTTCAAGAATCTGGTCGCACTGTGATTGAGATGTAATTTTATTTTCCATAATATGATTTAATTCGGATTTATAAATTTTCTCTTAAGATTTCTGAAAGATGCTGCATTGTAATAGAACCATTTGCCCACTCTATTATTGCAAGTATACCATTAATAATATGAATTATCATTTTGCTTTTGTTTTAATTTAATTATGATTTTTCCTAGGGGATTTATTATTACAAAACTCTTTTGTCATAGAATGTTTTGCTTCAATATATTCCTTTATTTCAAGATCAGTAGCAGCTCTGCAAAAATCTTTAAGAAAAATATATTTTGAGAAGTAACCATCTTTAAAATATCTGGTGTTGCATTTATCTTTTGCTTTTATGTACCCTCGATCTTCAAGCTCTTCTTGTAAATCGGGTTCAAAAAGTATTTTAGTTGCTTTATTAGTTGACTCATAGACCATTACTGTTGGTGTGTAAATTATCATAATATTTCTCCTTAATGTTTTTGATTTTGTACAAATTTATAGGCTTCATCCAATAAGTCCTCTCCTGGATACATATCATCCCAATCGCCTGTAGGTACAAAACGTCTTATAGTCAATAATCTTTCATAAGCTTCCTGGCTGCCTCTCAGTACTCCAGCTGAAATTAAAACACATTCAGCAAATGTAGGAATAGACTTTGGTGGCTTATCCCATCCAACATTTTTTGAAGCTATGTAAATATTAATTGCCATTTATAATTCTCCTTAATTAATTATTATTAAAATCCTCCGCCTGCAAGTACAACATTTTTTAAAAGGGTTATAACTTTCCTACATTTTAAAGAACGAATGCAGACGGAGAAATACTCATAGCCAGTAAGAATTTTTGAGTCTGTTAATTATATTTTGAATAGCGCTCTTTTTATCTTCATGAGTTGCCGGTCTTTTCACTTTCCAGGACTCTTCCTGTAAATTGATTTTATTCAGCACAGCATTATAATCACTTTGTTTCATAAAGCGCTTTCCCGGATTAACCGATTTAAACGGTTTCGAAGAAACTGTATCTTTTTCACAAGCCATAATTATAATTTATAATTTTATAAAGTTTTTGAATGACCGGTTTATGGGGTCAATGAAGTCAAGTTCGCAAAGCTTAAATACATCCATTTCCTCATAAGTTGGAATTTTCATTCCGTCTTTGTTATGAAGATACCCTCCTTCGGAATACCCACCTCCGGAAACTTCTTTCCATTTTGCAAGCATGCTCTGGGAGAAGCTTGCTGATCCGGTACGTATTAAATGAATCAATCCAAAGTTTGACTCATGTGCAAACCAGAGCTCAATAATTTCTCCTTTATATCTGATCTGCCTGTGTCGAGGACCGCTTTTCAAATCTATCCCATGAACCGATAATTGATTATTCTTTGCATCGGTGCTTAATAGATATTGGAGCATTTTATAAGAGTCCTGAATAATCACAATATCTATATCATTTACTTCGAGACACTGTCTACGCACTGAGCCGGCAATCTCAATACGCTTGCAATAGGGCTTTAAAAAGCTTTCTACCTCTTTGGATAATATTTCAGCTGTATAAAAATTCATAATGGATTTTGTTGATTATAAAAAATTATTCCTTGTAAAATTGCTATGAGTACGATAATCAGCGTAAATATTATCCAAAATTTTTCCGACTTTGAAAAGCTTTTAAGATCTTCGGAATCAACTTTAATGAAGTAATCGCTTTTCAAGGGATTCTTAAAACGTATATCCTGTTTACTCTTATTCTCTGATCTCATTTTATCCTCGTATTTTTGCGTTATGTAATGAATCAATTTTTACGTAGCTCTTCTTTAATTCCCATTCGCCGATATCGAATACTGAACCGGAAGCAATATTCTGAATCTTAATATTCAGAATGTTGCCGCCGAGCTCTCGCTCGACGGTAACTATCTTGTACTTAATCCCGGTATAGAAATCCCTCCAGATGTCTCCTTCGTGTATCATGCCACTGTCTTTACGAGTTCGAGATCATCTTTAGTATCTTCCTTCAGTAGGGCATTGACGATTTTATCCACATCTGAACCAGTCGGTTTTATAATCACATAATCTGTTGATTCGATGAGATTAAGTCCGACTTTTTTCAAATCTCCTGCAGACAGGTTTTCCAGAGCTGGCTTTACAATCTTTTCTTCCGTCTTGATGAGTAGATCTGCCTGTTCAGCTAAATTTTTCTTGATCAGCAGGATTGTTTTCTCCTCATCCGGGATTGTAATTTTCCCTTTGCCTTTCTGTAAACCTACCTTCATGCCGTGAAGAACAATTGACTTTGGCTTTTCGAAAAGATTCTTGCTTTCGTCTATTGCAGCTGTGAGTTTACTTTTTTTCTCAAGAGCTTCGTTTGCGAAGTCTTTGATGTAGCGCATGTGCTTGCGCTTTACAGCTTCGAGCTCCAGCTCGAGGTCCTGGACTTTATTCGACAACTTATTATAGCTGTCGGAATAATCCTTTGTCAATTTATCAATTTCACCAAGTGATGCCATTTTTAGTACTCCTTTCTTTTATTTGTTAAATAAATAATCAAGATTATATCCGATACCCCCGGAGAGCCACAGCTCTTTATGCTCGTATTCCTGATACAGATTTAAAGATACAGTCAGCGGATCAATCCGGAGCATTGTACCGCCTCCAAATAGCTTTCTTCCGGAAGTGCCATAGAGAGCTTCACCGGTGATACTAATATTAAAATCTTCGCCAATAGTTTTTAGGTTTGTGCTGAATACTTTTAAAGCAAATCTCGCACCCGCATAAAGCTCTACCTCCGTATCGTAGTATACCACCATTTCAGTAGTGCCTGCCTGAAGTTTCCCCTGCCAGAGTGAATAAGTAGTTTTGAGAGAAGTATTAAAAATGTATATCAACGGTTTATCAAATCCCTGCCAGCGGAATCCCTGACCTGCTTCTGCGAGGATTTTAAAATCTTGCGCCGGGGAAGTAATGGCGGATAAAAATAATACTATGGAAATTAAAAATAGCTTTAGGGTTTTCATTTTTCTCCTTTCTTTATTTAAAAATGTTTAGATTTTATTTTAAAATTAATTTTTTGTGTACTTTCTATGATTATTTTTCCATGCTCAAACTCGATTACTGCTTGCGATTTTTCTGCATCACCGGAAGCCCAGCTGATTTTATCCCAATTGCTTTCAAAATATTTTTCGACCTTATTTCTTATATTACCCTGCTTCTCACTAAACAGCCCATAAAAACGGTCGGCTTTTTCCCGAATATCCTCGATAATTTTTTCTTCAAGGTTTTTGAGATGTTTTATTTTATCGGCAATCACCGAATATTCCGAAACGGCTGCTTCCAATTGATCTCCCGTAATGAGGTCTTCCAATTTTTCGGTCTTTAAATAATCAAGAAATTTCAGATCAATTATTGATATGATGTCTTTCTCAGGGAATAGTGATGTAAATTCATTGTTCATAATTTATTTAGTTAAATTGTTTTCAAATTCCCCGTACCTCTTCCAGCTCTTCCGGGGTTTAGGATTAAAGGTCTTTATTGTCCGCATCAGGGATTCAAATTTCTTTGTGAAATCAATCAGCGCATTGAGTCTCTGTTTTGTCTTCGGACTCTTATATCCCCTCATTTCAATCTCCATGTCAGCATCAGTCAGCATTCTGGTATCAAATTCGTGATACCATGCATTTGATCGCTTTACTTTATTTTTGTATGCCCTCAAGTATATTTTCATACAGTCCTTGCAATAAGAACACCTTCCTTTTGGAAATGCAGAAAAGTGTTTACTGTTTTTACACTTCGGACATTTACGGTAGTCTATTTTCATTATTGTTAATTATTTTAATAAATTGTTTTTGAATAAGTAAAATAGCATCGAAGCTTTTGCTTCTACTTCTGAATCTTCGGGAATCTGAATTAAAGCATTTTCCGTGCCTGCAGGATTTTCATAACCAGCGATGTATTTAGTCCTGGTCTTTCGAATTACCAGATCAAAAACATTTCTTAATCCCTTTTTGGTTATTACCACTTTATCCGGAAGTATTCGGTTTAATTCTCCATCAGTGTATGCCGGGACATAAATAGAATCAAAATCCCGGACTCCCATATAAATGTTTTTTGAATCGTAAATTTGTTTGTCTTTCTTAGCATAAAAAAACTGTGTTGAAACTTTGTCACCGAGTAAACGGTAAAGTCTTGAACTTTTATTAATATCGAGAAATATTTTATTCATGTTGTTTTCTTTGAGTTGATTAATTCGGTAGCTTCACGTAGAACTGATTCTGTTTTATTCTTTAATACTAAATTATCATTTACAAACAGCTGTGATGCGTTCAGCAATACATCATGCTGTGACTGCGTAAATAATTTTATTCTGGCTGTATCAATCCAATATGTCGAATCGTCTTTCTGCTCCAGTGTAAATAGACAGTAAGCATCGCTACGGAGGAGCTTCCAGAGATTTCTCAATTTGAAGAGATACTTATTTTTAAAAAATATTTTCATAATGTAAGCTCCTCTATGCATGCTTCAAGAAACTCGTCATTAACGATTTTCACATTATTCTTATCTGCAAGCTTTAATGCAAGATTTGAAAGCTTCAGTATTGCACGGAAGCCGCCTTTCGATTTATATTTTTTCGAAAGGGTTCTCATCATTTCTTTTGAGACGCCATTCTTTGGAATCTTATCACGGATAATCATCTCGACATCTTCCGGTTCGAGGATATCAACTATCTTCTGATAAGCTACCCTTGAATACAGCTGAACAAGATTTTCCCGGAGATTCTTTCCCTTCTGCAATAATGACCTGAGAGAGTCAAGTCCTACGAGACATAATCCCATATTCCCCTGGTCATAAAGGTCCCGAAGCAATTCAAGTTGCGAGACTTTCAAGCGCTCAGCTTCATCAATGACGATGAGACGGTTTTTCCTTGTCAGCATTTCCGAAACGGTCTCGTACATCTGCTGAGTATTCAATCCAAGTGTCGGACAGTTCAGCGAGCGAAGTATGATCTGCAGTAAATACTTTGTTGTGAAAACTTCATTCACCCGGATATGAACTGCGAAATGGTTTATCAGACAATACTGCAC
>MTBK01288423.1_pt1 | contig 11281 bp, 9 predicted proteins | sample 1535981 | NCBI WGS metagenome assembly MTBK01 (sample SAMN06109225, study PRJNA356200) | anaerobic digester metagenome | isolation source: biogas reactors fed with pig manure or primary and secondary sludge | place: Spain | collected 2016-06-30 | reverse complement strand
GTGCTGAATTTGCAAAAGACCTGGATGTGATAAAAAATTATGTGCTATCGGTTGAAAAGAATAATTTTTAAAGCTTATGAGGTTTTTTTATAAAATTATTCTGAAAAAGAAGCTTAAATCGCTAAAAAACTTAGCCCAAAACAATCAGCAAATTGAAAAATTATATGATGCTCTGAAAAATGCCTTAAGTGAAAATATTTCGCAAAAAGAAAAACATAAAATCCAAGAAATTGAAAAATTACGCAATAATTTAATTAAAAATAAATCATCAATTGAAGTAATAGACTTTGGTGCTGGCAGTAGATTTAAGAAACATGATGAGCTTTCTGCAAATTTGGGAATACAAAAAACTAAACAACTTAGACAAATTTGTAAGCGAGAGGCTAAATCTAAGTTTTGGGCTTTCGTTTTGTTTAATATCATTAAAAACTTTCAACCCAAACAATGTTTAGAATTGGGCACAAATCTCGGCATATCGGCATTGTATCAATTGGCGGTTTTAGAAAACATCGAAAGTTCTTTTTTAACTAGTATTGAAGGCTCTCCAGATTTGTGTAAATTGGCAGAACAGCATATTCAAAGCCTGAAATTTGAAAACTATAATATTGTTTGTGGCAAATTTGATGATGTTTTGGAAAAAACACTGCAAGAGCTCAAAGTAGTTGATTTTGCTTTTATTGACGGACATCATAACGAGCAAGCTACAGTCAAATATTTTGAAACAATTTTACCTTATATAAGCAAAAACTCCATAATTATTTTCGATGATATTTCTTGGTCGAAAGGAATGAAGCGAGCTTGGAAGAAAATTTCTAAACATGAGAAAGTAAGTTTTTCATTAAACCTTTATCAAATTGGAATTTGTTTAATATTTGATTAAAATTCCAATTAGTTTATCAAATCTTATTTTATAGTTTACGCTTACTGTGCAACTCAATTATTTTTCTTATTTTTGAGCAAAATTTTTTATCATGGAAACAAAGCGACAAAGTCAAATGGCTAGGCTTATTCAAAAAGAGCTTGCCGATATATTTATAAAAGAATCTAAAAATTGGGTGCGTGGCGTTATGCTTACAATTACTACGGTAAGAATGACTGCCGATTTAAGTATAGCAAGAGTTTATGTGTCGGTATTTCCTTCGGCTGATGCAGATCTTATTATTAAAGATATTAATAAACATTCTGGTTTAATAAGAAAGTTGCTTGGAAACGCTATTAAAAATCAAGTTAGGCATATTCCAGAATTAAACTTTTTTTTAGACGATAGTCATGATATTATGGAAAAAATTGACAAAGCTCTTAAATCATAAACTTTGAACTTTCCGCTATACATAGCAAAACGTTATCTTTTCTCAAAAAAATCGAGAAATGCAATTAATATAATATCGGCTATTTCGGTTCTGGGTGTGGCAGTTGGCACTGCTGCTTTAATTGTTATTCTATCGGTTTTTAATGGTTTTGATGGACTTATAAAAACTCTTTTTACAACTTTCGACCCCGATATTAAAATTACTGCAAGTAATGCCAAAACATTTGTTCCCGAAAGCGAGCATATTAATATACTTGAGCTTGAATCAAATATTCAAGATTATTCATTTACTCTCGAAGAAAATGCCTTACTTGAATACGACGGACAGCAGATGATTGCTAGCATAAAAGGAGTTGATGAGAAATATTTGAGAGTTACAGGTCTGGATAGCATAATTATAGCAGGCGAGTTTTATTTTTATTATAATAATATTCCTACTGCTATTGCAGGAAGAGGAGTGTCGCTAAGATTAAATTTAGACCTCGAATTTATTGCTCCTGTAAAAGTTCATATTCCAAGTAGAAATGCTAACGTAACTGGGAGTTTTCAAGATGCCTTCAATCTTATTAATACTAGAAATGTTTATACTTCAGGAGTGTTTTCTGTTCAGCAAGATTATGATAATAAATATTATATAGTACCACTTTATTTTGCACAAGAAGTTTTAGAGTATGACGAAGATATTAGTGCAATTGAAATCAAACTGAAAAATACAGATAAAACACGTTTAAGCAAAAAGAATTTACAAGAAAAACTTGGCGACGACTTCATTGTTGCCGACAGAAACGACCAGCATAAGTTTTTATATCAAGTAATGCGTTCAGAAAAATGGGTGATATTTTTAATACTGATTTTCATATTAATAATTGCATCTTTTAATGTAATTGCCTCGCTTACAATGTTGATAATAGATAAAAAAAGAGATATAAATACACTTAGAAGCATGGGTGCAAACTCATCGCAAATTAGAAAAATATTTTTAATCGAAGGAATGCTAATTAGCTTGTTAGGAGCTATTATTGGACTTGTTTTGGGAGGAGTAATATGCTTTATTCAACAAAAATATGGATTAGTAAAATTGGGTGATAGCGGCGACTTTATTATAAATGCGTATCCAGTTTTAATTAATTATTTCGACTTTGGAATAGTATTTGTTTCAGTACTTGTAATTGGCTTTTTCGCTGCTTGGTATCCCGTAAGGTATATCACCAAACGCCTTGTTGTTTCTGAGTATTAAGACATACATTTATAAGCCCAAAAACTTATAGCCTAAGTTTGAGTAATATTCCAATATCCTCTCTGTGAGAATTAATGTAGTCTCAAAATTTTCTTTGCCCTCGTGCAACACAATTATACTGCCGTTTTTAGTGTTTTTGATAACAGTTTTAATCATGTCATCAAGGCTTTTGTTACGCTTAAAATCGCCTGGCATAACATCCCATAAAACAATTTCAAATTTGTTTTTTAGTTTGCGATAAACTCTTGGTGTAATAAATCCATAAGGCGGACGAAAAAGCTTTGTCCCAATTATTTCAGCCGATTCTTCAATTTCTCTTATATAAGTTTTTGTGCAAAAAACAGGCTGATATCTGTGTCGCATTCCATGAGTGCCGATGCTGTGAGATTGCTTTTTAATCTCTTCAAATAATTTTTTGTGCTTCAACACCATTTCGCCTAATAAGAAAAAACTCGCTTTCGCTTGATATTTCTCCAAAAGTTTTAAAATTTTAAGACTTGTATCTGGGTGGGGTCCATCATCAAAACTCAAAAAAATGCTTTTGTTGTTTTCGTTTTTATTAACAACAATTTTGGGCATTAAGCTTAATGCAATTTTTGATATTTTGTAATTACTTGCCAAGCTTTTTGTTAGATATTTGGTCGTTTAAACTTAAAATTTTGCCGTATTGCATTTCAATTTCAGGTAAATATTCTTTGTGATTATATTCTTTTGCCATGCTATACAAATACTGCATTGTAGCAATACATTTTTCTCTTTCTGCTTGTAATGAATGTTGATATTTCTTATCGAAAGATGCTAAAAACTCAAAAACATCAATACTATTTTGTGCCAATTGCGAGGCAAGTTCTCTGGCTTCTTTTTTCTTGTTTAGTCTGTAATAAGCATGTACCAAAGGCGTGGTATAATAAGAATGAGGCACTTGTGAATTAGGAAATAATTCTAGGCATAAATCAATAATTTCTGTTGCTTTTTTTACTTTTCCATCAAAATATAAAGCTCTGGAGCAATGAGCAAAAATATTACGGTAATTTGAGGCAAACTCTCGCATATTATCATCTAAATATTTCGCTTTAGTATAAGACTGATATTTGAATTTATTTTTCAAATTATCGTACAAAAGTTCAGAGTCAATATAGCCAATTGCATCTTCGCTTAGCTCGTTTCTTATTGGTAAAAGCCTAAAGCACAAGCCTTCTAAGGCAAAATATTTCTCTAAACCTAAATAGTTGCTTAAACCTGCTGTTGTTGTAAAATAAATGGGGCGTTGCCAATTGTTTTCATTTATTATTTCTAAAACTATTAAGTTCGATTTGGTTAAAATATTGCTCTTTATTTCCCATTCTAATTTTTCCACAAGCCATTGCATTTGGTTTTCTTTAATTGTACCACTGCGTATTATTGCGTTTTTATCAATTTGCATTTTGAGCTTATTTGTAGGAAAATAGTTTACTGGAGTTTCTGAATATTGCATTTTTGCTTTATTCTCTTCTTTATCAGAAAAAACAAAATTCATAAGGTCTTTTAATTCAAGCGATTTGCTCAACTGGCTTGAAAGCATTTTTTCAATATCGCTTAATAAATCCTGCGCCCTCCATTTATTAATTTCATATTTTAATATTGAATCTTCATGCAAAACTCCTTCTGTAAAAACTCTAAAAGCCTTGAATTGCGGATTTTTTCCGTGAGGAGCCATAAACATGAAGTCTTTTTTAGCTTTTTCAAAATTTTCTGAATTTTCTTTGGCATATAAGGAGTTTTCAAGCAAATTTACCCACGATTCATAAATTTTGTGCATTGCTAGGTCGTATTCAGCTTTGTTTTCTTCATAAATCTTATCAACAAAACTAAAAACATAATCATACACATACACAAAATCTCTATTCCCTGCCGAATACAAACTTTCGTCTAATTGCAAGGGTATTCCTTTACTTTGATGCTGTTTTTTTCTGCACTGGTCTATATACCAATCGTAATTCAAATAGCTTAAATTTACTACTCTAACATCGCGGCGTATGCCTTCTACCTCTTGTAAATACCACAAAGGAAAGGTGTCGTTATCTCCATTTGTAAATAAAATTGCATCTGGAGCCAGACCTATTAAATAATTATAAGCAATTTCATAAGCCGTTTTTCTATTAGATTTATTGTGATCGTCGAAGTTTTGAAAACCCATTAAAATTGGAACAATTGCAGAAATGCTGATAACAATCAACGCATTTTTAAAATTTTTGTGCTTTTCTTTTAAAAACTGAAAAATCGCAAAACAGCCAAGTCCAATCCATATTGAGAATGTGTAAAACGAAGCCACATAAGAATAATCTCTTTCTCGCTGTTGCTCAGGATGTTGATTAAGCCAAATTGCAATTGCCAGTCCCGTAAACACAAATAAAATGCTGAGTACCGTAAAATTTTTCTTGTCTTTTTTAAATTGATAAACCAATCCTATCAAGCCTAAAATTAGAGGTAAAAAGAAGTAAGTATTTCGGGCTTTATTTTTGTAAAATATATCTGGAATGTTTTTGGGAGTTCCTAGCCTTAAATTATCAATAAATTTTATTCCTGAAATCCAATTTCCATAAAGTGGTCCCCCGTGTCCTTGAATATCATTTTGTCGTCCAACAAAATTCCACATAAAATATCGCCAGTACATGTGTCCCAATTGATATCTTGTAAAAAAGCGGAAATTTTCGCTCACACTTGGTAAATTTTCTCCATCTGTTTTCGACCATTCTTTATATGCTGCAATATGTTCGGGTCGCGCGCTCCACATTCGTGGAAACCATTTTACATCAGCTTTTTTATAATTTGGTTCGGTTTTTATTCCCGTAGTTTCGTATCTATTGTTTATTGGTTTTTTATGAGTTCCCACTTTTTTGTAAGGAAATCGTCTGTCGGGTTCAGAATTAAAATAATGACCTTTAAACAAAGGCTGAGTCCCATATTGTTCTCTTTCTACATACGAAATAAAACTATAAGCATGAGACGGATTTGCTTCGTTTATTGGAGTATCTGCCGCCGAGCGAATAAGAATTAATCCATAACTAGAATAACCAATCAATAAAAGCAAGAATGCACTTAATACAAACTGTAGTTTTTGCTTGTTTTTTCTTATTGAAATAAATATTCCTGCAAAAGCTAAACCTGCTAATAATAAGAAGCTTATATATATTCCTGAGCGAAGAGGGAAATTGAAAATATTTACAAACAATACGTCGCTATAAGCCAAAATACGAGTAAGTCCAGGAATAAATAAATACTGCATAAATGCCAGTAGTCCAATGCCAAAGGCAGATATCTTTACAATGTTTTTAAAGTTTATTTGATAGCGTTTAAATCCATAAACAAATACTATAGCTGGAATTGCCAAAAGATTTAGCAAGTGAGTTCCAACCGATAAGCCCATTAAAAGGAAAATAAGGTATAGATATCTCTGTGAGTGGGCTTTATCAAACTCTGACTCCCATTTTAAAATAGCCCAAAAAGCAATTGCAATAAACAAATTTGATAGTGCATAAACCTCTGCTTCTGTAGCTGAATGCCAAAAACTATCAGAAACTGCAAATGTTAAACTCCCGATAGCACTACTTCCGCTAATTATTGTGTTTTTTACTTTTTCTGAACTAAAATTAATATTCTCTGATAATTTTCTGCCTAAGATTTTTATGCTGTGATATAAAAAGTATATGCAAAGGGCAGAACTTACTGCAGATAATGAGTTAACTAAAAATGCTGCAACACCAGTGTTCCCAAAAGAAAATATAGACAAGAACCTTGCCAGTAAAATATAAAATGGAGCTCCCGGTGGATGCCCAACTTCTAAGTTTATTGCGCTAGCAACCCACTCGCTACTGTCCCAAAATCCGCCAACAGGCTCTAGGTTTAACAAATATAAAAGCAGAGCTATTAAACAAATTGCCCATGAAACTGTTTTATCGCTGAAATTCATATTTCAAGTTTAGAATTGCTAAATTAATAGAATTTTCTTAACATGTTTTCTAAGAACACTATTTTTTTATTAAATGGCTGAACTTTATATATTTGTATTAATTTTAACGTTTAATTATATTTAAAAAAATTATTTATTTATGAAAAGAATATTTTTTGTAGTGCTAATTAGCATGATTGCAAATATTGGATTTGCACAAACAGTAACCGAAACTCAAGCATATTTTGCGGGGGATAATCAAAATGCTTTGATAGGTCGAATTCCGAAAGGGGAAATTGAAGATATTTCTCACGAATGGAAAAAGTTGATGAGAAAGTACAAAGCAAGCGTTTCTGGGAAAGAAGAAATTTTGGCAGAACAAGCTAAAATTAAGAAGATTACACCATATCCTGTTAAAGTTTACGCAAGGGTTGAACAAGGTAGAGGCGATGAGATAAAAATTACTGTTGCCTTTGATTTAGGCGGATATTTTATGACCTCATCTCAACAACCTGAACAGTTTAGAAATGCTCAAAAGTTTTTAGAGAAATTTGTATTAGAGCAGTCGAAAGATGCATATAAAAGCACTCTAAAAAATGAACAAAAAGTATTGTCGAAATTGGAGAAAGAAAAGAAAAAAATGGAAAAACTGAATAAGAAAATTGCTAAGAAAAATGAAAAGCTGAAGAAAGAAATGCAGGATAATATTCAGAAAATTAAAGATAATCAGACAACAATTGATAATACTGTGAGAAAAATAAATCAGCAAACCTCTAAGATTAAGGATATTAAGAGCGATAAGCCAAAAAGATAAACATTTGTTAATATTTTCTGTAATAATATTGAAAGCCTTGCATGTTTTGCAGGGCTTTATTTTTAATTTTGCATAAACGAAAACTATAACAAAATGAAATTTGGAGTTGTAATATTTCCCGGGTCGAATTGCGACCATGATATGCAATATGCATTAGCAGATGTCCTTAATCAAGAGGTGGTTGAATTATGGCATAAAGATACAGATCTTAAAAATTGCGATGCCATTGCAATACCCGGAGGATTTTCCTTTGGAGATTATTTGCGATCAGGGGCATTGGCAAGATTTTCGCCACTTATGCAAGAAGTAATCAAATTTGCAAACCAAGGAGGTTTCGTTTTTGGTGTTTGTAACGGATTTCAAATTTTATGCGAAAGTGGCTTGCTGCCTGGTGCATTGTTGCATAACGATAGTCAAAAATTTATCTGTAAAAATCAATACATACGCGCAGAACATTATGATAACGCAATGACTAGTTTAGTGCCAAAAAACAAGATTTTAAATATTCCTATAGCACACGGAGAAGGCAAATATTATGCATCAAATGAAGTTATTGCCGAATTGGTGGAAAACAAACAAATAATTTGGAGATATTGCGATAGCGATGGCGAATTGTCTGAAAAAGCAAATCCAAATGGTTCAACTATGAATATTGCAGGAATTTGCAACAAAAATAGAAATGTGTTTGGAATGATGCCACACCCAGAAAGAGCCGCAGACCCAGATTTAGGAAATCAAGACGGAGCATATATTCTAAAATCTATAATTGAGCATTTAGAAAATAATAAAAAATAATAGACCAATTTTCGCTTATTTCGTAAGGCTCAGCACAAGCTGCTCACGCGATAAATAACTGTATTTTGATTATTTTGCCATTATGATTATCCGTTTGTTTTTATTTCCAATATTTTATACCAATAAAAAAACGCTTCGGGATTAGATTTTTTTAGTTTATTGAGTTTAGTGTTCATTGGCTCCGAAATTGTCCAGTCTTTCATTTGAAACGGATTTACGTATTTTTCTATTGTGTCGTGATTATGGCTTATCAGTGTCGATAAATAAGCCGCTTTGGAAGCTGATAATATAGCTTTTTCAACATGATAATTTTCAGAAAATATAAATCCTGAAACACGCTTTATTCCTGCTGATAATTCTTTGAAATTCCCATTGCCGTCTATACCTCTAGTAGCAATACATAAAGCCGTTTGATAAATATCTTCAAGCACATCTTCTGGTGTCTTTTTCTCATTGCGATATAAAAGTTCGGTTTTTGCAAATAAAGAAAAAGTTTCTTTTACTATTTTCAAATTGTGCGCCCTATCAAATAAGCTGTCAATATCATAAAGTTGTTTTATGATTTCCATACTCATGCTGTCTTCTTTTTTAAAATATGGAATACCTGTTGTGTTGGGTGCAAAAGCGGTTAATTTGTCGCCCAATAAATCCTCAATTGATGGAATTTTCACCAAAATATTTTCACCAATTGTTGGAATAAATTTTGATTGAATGGGAATTTCAATAATATTTTGATATTGATTTTTTTCAAACAAAATATCTAATAAAATGTATTCTTCTTCTTTATTTGTTTTATACAACGGAGAATAGAGAAATTTATAATGTTCTTTTTTAATTCTCGATACACTGTCTCTATATTGAGGTTCTATTTTATTAAAATTTTGTTTTTCTGCTGTTATTCGTAGTTGTTCTTCTAAATTATCTATTTGTTTAGAAATGATAATGTCAATATCTATTGAGAGGCGCTTTGAGGAATCTAAATGCAGCATCAAAGCAGTTCCACCTTTAAATATAAAAGGTGTTTTTTGCAAAACCAATCCTTCCAAAAGTAATAAAGCACGGATAAGTTTTTCAACTAATATTTTATCAGTTGCTTTGTTCGTTTTCGCTACTTCGTTTATCCACTCTATTGATATGTTTTCTTTATTTATCATGCTCTATAATTTGGCAATTAACTTTAATTATTGCCTATAATTTGAATTTGTTTTAAATATTCAAAAAACGCCTTTTTTTTCCCCCTGCGATTTGCATAACGCATCATTTTATTTTGATTTACAGAATATTTTGAAAATGATTCTTCTATGATTGTTCGTAATTCTTTTCCCTGAAAAGTATAAAACAATTCTTTTTCGCAGAATAAATCAACTAATAATTTTTCGATTGTAATGGTTGTTATTGTATTAACTTTTTGGAGCGGCGCTTCTGTTATTAGCATTTTTACAATGATTGGATTTTTAGTATTAGATATATAATTGTCAATTATATCATTAGTAGGCTCAATAAAAACATTGTTTTTTGTTTCTTTTAATTTGTAAAAAACGGATTGAAGACTTTCTTTTTCGACTTCAACGAAAGTTATATTTGAGTTCGATTGATGCTGAGAAAACTCGTTAATAATAGAAGTGTTCCAAATGCTGAAAAGAGAAAATGGAAAAATAGACGAAACTTTGTTATAAATAGACTTTTGTTGTGGAGTAATTTCAGGAACAAATATATGATTTTTTCCTATTCTGAAAACCCCTCTGCCTAATCGCTCTAAAATGCCTTTTTGCACTAAATAATAAACCCTCCAATTTAATGTTGTTTGAGGCAGTTCGTAACCAATCTTATTGTAAAACAAAGCAATATCGCTTGTCTTGAAACTTTTTTTGGTTTCAAAATAGTTTTTTAACTCAGTAATATGTAATTTGTTTGTTTCGATAGCTTTTATTTTTTTACAAATATAAGCTATATTTTGGCAATATATTAAAATTCTGCCGAAAATTTGATCTATTTAATTACATATTTTTTTACTTGTGTATAACACCTCTGTCGGTTTGCGAAGTGATTTGCATTTTGTAAATCGCTTGTTAGTGGACAGTCCCGCAGTGCTGGACATGGCAAACTGCTAGAGGTTGTATCAAATGGATTTTCCTTATTAAATTTTAAAAGCTCTCAGATAAGTTAAAAAGCAAGGCATTGAGAATGAAGAAATATAACTGAAGTATATGACTGAGCCCGAAATACGAAAATAACCTAGCAGTTTGGCTTTTATGAGACACCCTCTTTATTTGAATAACAAACATGCACCTTTTGTTAAACATTACAAGTTTTTTTCTGTTTCCATATAAAATATAAGGTGTAGCAAGTAAAAATCATTAAATTTGCCACCGTTTTTATAAAAACTATTTTGTGATATGACGCAACAAACTGAGCAAGATAAAATATTGCAGGAAGTTACAACTAAAGAATATGAGTATGGTTTTGTTACTGATATCGAGTACGAAACTATACCCAAAGGCTTGAACGAAGATACTGTTAGAAGAATTTCAAAACTGAAGGAGGAGCCTGAATGGTTGTTAGAATTTAGACTGAAAGCATACGAAAGATGGTTAAAAATGAAAATGCCTGATTGGGCATATTTGAAAATTCCACCAATAGATTATCAAGATATTTACTACTATTCTGCACCAAAACAAAAACCTACTTTAAACAGTTTAGACGAGTTAGACCCTGAAATTAAAGAAACTTTTGATAAATTGGGTATTCCTTTGGAAGAGCAAAAACGACTTTCTGGAGTGGCTGTTGACGCGGTTTTTGATTCTGTTTCGGTAAAAACTACTTTTCAAGAAACTTTGGCCGAACAAGGAATTATTTTTTGTTCATTTAGTGAAGCTGTGAAAAACCACCCCGATTTAGTGAAAAAATATTTGGGAAGTGTTGTGCCAATTGGAGATAATTATTTTGCTGCTCTTAATTCGGCTGTTTTTAGTGATGGTTCGTTTTGTTATATTCCTAAAGGCGTAAAATGCCCTATGGAACTTAGCACTTATTTTAGAATAAACGCAGCTAATACTGGCCAGTTTGAGCGTACTCTAATAATTGCCGAAGAAAGCTCTTATGTTTCGTATTTAGAGGGCTGTACTGCTCCAATGCGTGATGAAAATCAACTTCATGCGGCGGTAGTAGAAATTATAGTGCATAAAAATGCCGACGTAA
>MTBK01173976.1_pt1 | contig 11298 bp, 6 predicted proteins | sample 1535981 | NCBI WGS metagenome assembly MTBK01 (sample SAMN06109225, study PRJNA356200) | anaerobic digester metagenome | isolation source: biogas reactors fed with pig manure or primary and secondary sludge | place: Spain | collected 2016-06-30 | reverse complement strand
TATTGCCCATGCTTTAATGTGTTTTGGTATTCCTTCTCCTTCAAGATAACCTCTAAGATATTTTCCCCATATTTTGTGATTTATAAGCCAATAGTAAAATTTGTCGCTGCTTCGGATATAAAACCATGCAGCGAGTAACAAAAAAGGAGTGGTTGGCAGCACTGGCAACAACATTCCAAGCACACCAAGCGCTACAGAAACGCTGCCTGCTATAATAAACAAGGTTCGGACAAACGGAGATTTATATCTTTTGGGGTTATTCATCAGTCTATCTCGTGTTCAGTTGTTCCATACGGGTTAATACCTCAATTAACAGGTGGCTGAGTTTTGCTACATTTTGTTTAAAAACGCGTAGTACTTCTTCCCAGCTAACACCCTGTTCGTTTTCACGCCATGCATCATAATCAGTACAAAGAGCTGCAAGAGCGTATGGTATTTTCAATTCATTGGCGAGAATGACCTCAGGAGCGGTACTCATATTTATTATATCAGCACCCCACAAACGAAACATCTTCGATTCAGAGCGGGTACTGAAACGAGGACCTTCAATAGTTATTACCGTACCTTTATCATGATATACGATGTTTGATTCTGTTGCTTTTTCCTGCAAAATGTTTCTCATTTCTTCATCAAACGGGTCGCACATTGCAACATGATTCAGTTTACCGGGTTCAAAGCTTTCAAAAAAACTCACAGGTCTGTGCCGCGTGAAGTCAATGAACTGATCAGGAAATATAAGATGCCCGGGTTGAATTTGTTCTCTCAGACTTCCACAGGCTGAAGTTGCCAGAATATGGGTACAGCCGGCTTGCTTCAATGCCATGATGTTTGCACGGTTATTTACCTGAGTAGGAGGAATGGTATGTTTGCGACCATGCCTTGAAAGAATTACAACCTCCATGCCTCCGAATTTTCCGGTAATCAGGATGCTGGAAGGATCACCATAAGCCGTTGTGACCTTGTTTTCAACATAGTCATCAAAGAAATTAAAGTTTTCAAGTCCTGAACCCACAATGAGAGCAGGTTTGATTTCTTGAGCAGTCATAGTATTTGTATTAAAAGACTGCGAAAATACAATTTTGTAAATAAATCCCTGCTAACCGGGATTTATAATCATAACCCGATTCTTAGATTTACTAAACTTTACAGCGGCAGTACTTTTGCTTTCTGAAATAGCTCAAAAGTCCTGGTAGCTGAATATTTCGGGTATTAATTTTAAAGTCCTCAGGATTTTAAAATTTTTTACTAACACAGCTCACAGAGACAGTACCACTGACCACATCAACCAAAGTATTTGATGGTCCTTTTGTTTTTTATGGTGGCAGTGCTTTTTCCTCTGTTGAGATAAGTCCGTTTTTTTACAACAACAGCGATAATTTGCTCATTACTGTTATTGAAAAGAAACCGGGCTGGGATTCATCAAGCGATAAATTCTGGGCAACGCCTGTTCCTTCTGGTCAGAGTTTGTGCCTTGGCGAATGGAATGATAGTAGTCCTTACGACCCCAATGATCTTCCTGCCGGCAACATTATCGATCATCGTGCCAATATAAAACTATGGTTCAGCGATATTCCCACGGGACCTCCGGTTTCGCAGATAACTCCACTTCAGCTCGATTTTGGAGATGTTGAACTGAACGGTAATAAAATAATGAATATAGCTGTTAAAAATACCGGAGCCGGCTTTTTGGAAATAACAGGATATAGTAGTACCAACGATGCTTTTACTGTTGTTGATGTCAATTTCCCTTTAAACATAGGTGTATTTGAAACAAAAATCATTGGAATTCAATTTTCTCCAACTATGGCACAGATGGAAACTGGTGAAATCACTTTCCTCATGGACGAAGCTATTACAGGTGATAAACAGGTGGGAGTTATGGGAATGGGTGTTAATCTGGTTGGAGTTATTATAGGTACAGAAACTACAACCAGTAGTTTAATCCCTATTTCACTTTATTATGGCTATTCATTTTCGCAGACTATTTATTTGCAATCTGAGATTAATATTTCAAACCGAAGAATTAACCGTATTGGATTTCATTATGCCGGAGAAGCACCTGCGCTTACCGAAGTTACAGAAATATGGATCGCACATACCACTCTTGCCGAACTAACCACAACAGTGCAGTTAGACGGGTCAACCAAGGTTTATGATGGCGCATTTACTTTTTACAGCGGAGATGAATTTTCATGGGTTGATGTAAATCCATTCTTTTATAATAATACCGATAATTTATTGATTACTGTTATTGAGAAAAAACCGGGCTGGAATTCCTCGTCAGATATGTTTTATGTAACCGATCTTCAACCCGGACAACCAACAATGACAAGATATGCACGTAACGATTCAAATCCTTACGATCCGAATAATTTACCGGTAGGTTCGGCAGTTGGCAGCAGAGCAAATATAAAAATATGGCTGGGCGATATTCCGGCAAATCCAATTGTTGTGGTAGCACCGGCTTCACTTGACTTTGGCGAAGTGGAACTTACTATAAACAAAACCTTGAATGCCACAGTACAAAACAGTGGGGGAGGAATACTTGAAATTACCGGTGTTGATATTACCAACCCAAATTTTTCGGTGCTTAACACTTCTTTTCCGGTAATGCTTGCAAGTGGTGAACAACAAGTTTTTGAAATTCAGTTTCATCCTTCCGAACCACAACCTGAAGAAGGAACTTTGACGTTTCTTATGGATCCTGCAATACCGGGCAATAAAACCATTGCTTTAAGTGGAATAGGATTGCGCTACGGAGTATTAAGAGAAAGCTTTGAAGATCTGCTTTTCCCTCCATTGGGGTGGAAGGTAATTGATAATAATGCTGATGGAGAAGGCTGGCTCAGAAATGTAAATAAAGTTCCTACCGGACAGGTTGCTCCTCATACAGGTATTGCTGCAGCAGGGCTTGATACATATGCAGGCAACGTTGGACAAACAAGCTACGATGATTGGCTGATCACTCCTAAAATGGTATGGCAAACCGGAGATGTTTTTCAGTTTTGGATCAAGAGGCTTGCTAATCAGACAGGCCAGGTGTGGCGGATTAAATTATCAACAACCGGTACAGCTATCAACGATTTCATAACTATTGAACAAATTACTGATCCTCCATTGTCATACATACTTAAATCATACGACCTGAGTCAGTATGGACTTTCAGAAGGGAGTGAATTTTATATTGCATTCCAGTTCAATGGAGTTTGGTGTTGGCCCGGAGTTATTGATGATGTGCTTGGCTCAGTTATGATACGTTTTGATAATGACCTGATGGCACTTAATTTCACTGGCCCTGATATTATTTATGCCAATAATTCAAATAATTATCAGGTTTTGCTCGGGAATTACGGTAAAAATCCTGTTCAGACAGGTGCTTATGATGTGAAAATTTGTGCTTTAGTTGGAGGACAGGAGGTAGTTTATGCTTCGATGCCCGGAGTAGCGCTTACTTCCGGACAAACCCAAACCATGACTATTCCGGTTAATATCTCCGAAACCGGAGAATATGGTTTATATGCAAAAATTGACTGGACTGAGGATGAAGACCTTTCAAACAATACAAGCAGTACTTTAAATCTTGAGGTTATTCATGCTTCTTTAGTAGTTAAGAATATTGGCACTTTCCCGTTAAATCAGCAAACTTCATATACCTATAATTACCCGATCAGTTTTGAAGATTACCGTGGTTCCAGTTTGCATGAATGTCTTTATTATACAAATGAACTGAATACAGGAGGAATAGTTACACGCCTTACCTATTACACCAGTTTTGCTAATCCTATACCCAATCGTAAAGTAAAAGTGTGGATGACTGAAACTAATATGACTAACTTTGAAACTGACGCTATTCCTGCTTCCGATATGCATCTTGTATTTGATGGTGTTCTGAACTTTTCTGATGGTTTGGGAAAAATCAATATTAACCTTACCGAACCCTATGTTTATACCGGAAGCGGTAATCTTGCCGTAATGGTATATTATTATCAGGGTGGAAGTCCATATATTAATGAAAACTCAAAGTTTGCCTATGAATATGTTGAGTATGGTCAGGTTAGGAATGTTTACGACAATTGGTACACTGCCATTGATCCGAATAATCTACAGCATGTTGCCAGACTTACCAACTATCCCATAACAAGTTTAATGTTTGAAACCGGTAATGGTTTGGGAAGTATTACCGGCAGGGTATTATATCAGTCAAACAGTGCTCCTGTTGAAGGTGCAAAGATAGTTATTGAAAATCCTGATTTTCCGGGCTATGTTGCCGAAATATACTCTAATAGTCAGGGTTATTATACGGCACCTAAAACACTTGCCGGAAGCAATCTGAAGATTACGATCTCAAAATATTCTTATGGCGATGTGATATGCGAAAATGTTAATCTGGCTGCTGGAGGAAGTGTTAACCTTGGTGATGCCATGCTTGTGCCACGCCCTCTTATTTCTCTGTCGGGAAGTGTAATTCTTAGTGATACACAACTTCCTGCTGCCGGTGCAGTAGTTAAATTATACGGTATTGATAATTATCAAACCACAACAGATGATTCCGGGAATTTTTATTTCGATGAACTTTGGGGTACAACCACTTATCAGATAGAAATAACATTGGCAGGTTATCAGACATATATTTCTGAAATATTGGTTCCGGAAGTTCCTTATGTGCTTGATCTCATTACTATTTCAGAACTCGCTCCTGCCCCCAATCTGGTAAATGTAATTGAAGGAGATGTATCAACATTTGTTACATGGTATGCGCCGGGAACACCATATCCTATGGAATTCAGGTATGATGACGGGGTTTTGCAGGGTGTGTTGATAACTACAGGTTCGCCCGATATTCTTATAGGTTCAGGCTGGACTAAACATGCAAGCCTTCAGAAAGTACACTGGTATACCTATCAGAGTCCAAATTATCCATACTCGCCACAAGTTATGATTACTATTCTGGGACTTACTCAGTCTCATGCTCCTGATCCAGCCAATGTGCTTTTTGTAAAAGGAAATATTGAAAATAAACCAGGCTGGAATACTCTGAACCTGAGTATGCCGGTTGAAACACCAAATGGCTTTTTTGTTGGTATTTCAGGTTATAGCAATTATACACTAATTGGTTATGACGATGGTGTTGACGAACCATACGAATGGCAACCACTCCGGCAATGGAGCAATGGAATGGGATCATATCAGCCCCTTGAAAATGTTACTTCCCCACCGCTTAATGCAAACATTTTTATCAGGGCTTCAGGATTATTGTATGGTGATATTGACAGTGATCATATTGCAGATGGCAGCATGAACATAATTGAAATGACTGCTAGTGAAAATCAATTATTTTGCCTGTCTGTTGAACCTGAAATTACCGCTGATCCATCTGTCAGTATGCTGCAATGGAACGGAAATAAATCATTTCAGCATTACAATGTGTACCGTAAGAATGTTTCAGACACACTTTGGCTAAAAATAAATGAGATGCCGGTATATGATACTACTTTTATTGATAATGGATGGATAATTCTGCCTCTCGGATTTTATCATTATGCGGTTGAAGCTGAATATTCAAATGGAGTAACATCGGAATTGTCGTTGTCGAATATTATTGAGCAACAATATTCTGCTGTTGTTCCCGGTGATGCCAATTGCGACGGCAATGTCAATGTCCTAGATGTGATTACTATTGCCAATTATGTGCTCGGTTTGAACCCAATACCTTTCTCCTTCTACAATGCTGATGTTACAGGAGACGGTACAATCAATCTGCTCGATTTGATTGCCACTGTCAATATCATTCTTGACAAGGATTATTTTAATATGGAAGATTAAGACGGTTTGCCTTTGTTCCGGAAATGTTCAGAATTACTTTTTTAGTGATCTGATAGCGCTATGCTGTTCAATAATCAGCACGGGATATGCCTTGGAAAATAAAGTTTTAGATTTATTCAACCAATTGCCATAGCTTTAAATGTCAATGTACCGGTAATCAGAAATGAGCGCAGCAGGAGATAATATCAATATTATCATTGCCGCTGCTGCATTTAACCTCAGAAAATATCTTATAAATTCTTTATCTCCTTAATTTTAAAAAACAAACCAAATTTGGCTTTTTAATGCTTAACTAAATAGGGGGCAGCATTCCAGAATGAGGGCAGGTTAGTTCGGAATATACAAATAGTTTCTCGTACTGATTTCACCGTTAAAGGTCGCAACTATATTCATTCACCTTGTGTGTGATTTTTGATTTAGGCTAAAAGTTAGCGTAATAAAATCGTGCCGGATTGCGTGGCTACGTCCTGACTTTGACTCTGGGACACCCAAAACTAAAAGAAACAATCTGCAATAAACCATGAATCAGCCAAATATGATATTTGTGGAAAATTTATGTCAAAGTCAGGACACTCCGAGCCATTGCCACTTGTTGGACAGCAGCTCTTGGAGACCATATAGATGTATGTAATAAATGTGAAACCTTGCGTATCAGCTACATTAGCTGCCGAAACAGACGTTGTACGAAGTGTCAGAAACACAAACGGGAAGAATGGATACAGCGTAGGGAGCTGGATTTGCTTCCATGTACATATTATCATTTGGTGTTCACATTACCGGAAACATTTAATGAATCTGTCATGTACTGTTCTTCAACTATATACGATCTATTGTTTAAATCTGCTTGGGCAACATTAAATCAGTTTGGTCGTACCGAAGAACTACAAATGGGTATGATAGCTGTGCTCCATACCTGAGGACAGAGCCTGAGTTAGCATCCTCACCTACATTATATTGTCCTGAGTAGTGGTATAGATAAGAATGGAAAGTGTAAAAAGCAGTTGAAAAGAAATAAGTTTCTTTTTCCGGTAAAAGCAATGAGTAAAATCTTTCGTGCAAAGTTTGTTGCCGGATTACGCAGCCAACAAATTTGTAATCAGCAATTGTACGATGATCTATTTAAAAATGATTGGGTAGTTTATGCCAAGCGTCCGTTCGGTAGACTCATACAAGTAATCGTATATCTCGGCAGGTATACCCACAAAGTGTCCATTAGCAATCATCATATAACAGACATTACGAACAAACAAATATGCTTCAATTATAAAGACTATTGGGAGGGCAATAAAACAAAAACGATGACTTTCCATAATGAAGAGTTTGAACGCGAATTTTCAATGCACATACTCACGAAGCGATTTGTACGAATACGAGATTACGGCATCCTGAACAGCGTTGGAAACGTTGAAAACTGCAACAGTCACAGAAAGATCTGAAAATAAACCGCCCGGCAACAAAGACAAAAATAATGTTGCATAAGTGTTCTTATTTCAAAACAGGAACTATGGTAACGATAGAGTCATTTAGAAAACGAGGTCCATCAACAATTTATTTACCGGATTGCAAAGCTGTTCCTGAGTCTAAAAGATGTGGGTAGGAGAATTTGTGTGCACAAATGAGATAAAATCCGGTAAAACAAAATTCTACAGCATGTTTTACACCTTCTCTCTCAAAAAACAGGCATACTACCTAACGATAAAATATAAAAACAAGATAGATAACCCCTTAGTTGAACGGACTTAAACCGGTCTTCTCGAATAGTCAGAACAGGCTGTCTAACATTGGGTTCATGGCTTGCGCTTCGCGCATTACGAAACCTTAGTTATTACTTTCCGTTTTTCTTCCTTTCGTTGTCAAGTATCTTGTCTTTGATTCCCTAAATATTTCAAGTTGTCCGTCCGATGTTTTGTAAGGTCGTTTAAGATTGAACTGTTGAACAATATGTTCCGGAATAGGCAGTTTATTTAAGTTGCCTGGTTCTACTTTGATTGCTCCTGAACCATAGCTTTTTCCTACAAGTTTTAGGTTGTTCAACGTATCAGGGTGGTTGAGTGCTTGCCAAAGATTTTCAATGTATTCTTTGTCGTCATAAATTGGATAAACACATAGAAATCCTGTCAATGGCAACGCTTGTGCTTCATTCTTGATAAACCTTGAATTTCGTCTGCCTAAATAAGCAAACAAAAGCGGCGGAACTTGTCTTTTTTCCATTTTATACCAAGGTTTCCTTTGTTGAATAAGAGAACGATTAGGCAAGCCTAATTTTTCACCGATTTTCAGATAATTAGAAACGGATTTTGGAAAAGTATCGTGTACGTTAATTGAAAATAAATAAGTAGGGCGATTATTTTTGTCTAATTGTTCAATGTCCTGTGCTGTCAATATATTTTCATTTACGTCTTTAGTTCTTCCAACTGCTCTTTTTAAAAATTCTTTTGGTATTTTAAGTTCATTTACTTGTTGAGATGTCAAAAAGAAAAAGTCATTTGAGCCTGTTGCAATGCCACGCATTGCAATAGCAAAGTCGTTGAGATGAAATTTGAAACCATTGTGGTTTTGAGGTGGTCGTGAAAGCCCTGTCGTAATTGCTTCTTTCAATTCACGACTTAAAATTTCAAGCGTTTTTAAATTCTGATGTTTAAAGTCAGAAGAAATAAAATCAAATAAGTCTGTTGAATAAGCCGTATTCGCCGTTACCCAATACAAACTCTTTTTTGGCTTACTATTTTTAATCAAAAAAACAATTGCATTTGTATCAACATTGGGAAAGGGCGTAGCCCTTTCATCAAATGTGATTACACATTCAATACAATAGTTTTCTGAAATCCATTGCCATAAATTTCTTGCAAATTTTCCTTCGCAAGTGTCGGCAGGCATAATAAAAGCAAGCCGTCCATTTGGTTCTAACAGGTTTAATGCCTGAATAAGAAAATAAATGTGATAACCTGCTCTGCCGTCAATGGCTTTTCCTGTAATGCTTGCTGAAAGTTGTTTCAGGAAAATTTTTGTTTCTTTGTCAATACGGTGGTGCCTGATGTATGGTGGATTGGCAATGATTGATTTGAATTTTCTTTGAGGTGGATTCTTTATAAAATCTCTATTTTCTACGAATACTTTTTCGTTTTTGTAAATTTCATCTGACAGCACTTCGCTGTCAATGTCTGTACCGAAAAAAGTAATGTTAGGTTTATTAATTTTAAGCAATGCTTCAAAAAAAGCACCTCTGCCTATTGCAGGGTCAAAAACCAAATCCGTATCATTAGAAACGTAAGCGGTCATTGCTTCCGCAACCCAACTTGGTGTCCAAAACTGACCTTTATCCCGAAGAATTTCTCGGTCAGCCCAAGCTGTTGGCAATATCTGATGTGCTTTTACTTTACCCATTAGAATTGCTTTAAAATGTTTAATGCTTCATTCGTAAATTCAAGCGAACCGCCTTCAAATTTCACATACGGTAAAATATGTCCGTTTTTATCTTCGATAAATGCAGGAACTAATTGCGGTTTTTCATTGGCAGTGCCAAGCGGGTAAGCGTAATGATAGTAGTATTTGTAAATTTCCTTTTTTGTAGTTGCACCGTCCGGTGCTTGAAATACTTGCTCTGTCGCAAGTATTAAACCCTCATCAACCAATCGCTGTGCTTCGTTAAATGAAAGTCCGTAAGCTCTATCAAAAAAGACGTGCCAAACGTGAATAGGAATTTTATTTTCTTCTTGCCACTTGATTAATGGAACACGGTCTTCTTCTTTTATAATTACAGTTGGAAGAACTGCATTTTTAGCAAGCCCAAGTTTACCACCTAATCTTTTTTGTGGCTTCATCGGGATATTGTATGCAGGCATTTTTTCTGCAACCCAAAGTGAATTTTCGCACTCTACTGCAATAATTGCTTTTGAAATCAGGTCTTGAAGTTTGTTTTCTGTGGTAAAAGGTAACTCTTCTTCGCCTCCAATGTCTTTTAGAAATTTATCAACGAAAGGCTTGTCTGAAATTTTAAAAACTAAAAGGTCAGGGCGTTTAATGTGTCCAAGTCCTGCCGCTTCTAATCGTTCAAAGTAAAGTTCAAACGCTCTAACGTCATTTGTTGGTGCAGTTCCGCTTGGTCCGTAAGGAATGGCATAAAACTGTCCTGTTTTGTTGGTTGCGTCAATTAAACGTTTTTCACTCCAAACACCCTGCGACCAACGCATAAGGAAGTCACTACCTCGCAATTTTCTTGGATTGAGCAAAAAGTCAGCCCAAGCAATTTCGGTAACTCCTCTAAGTTCTAATTCAATATCTGATATCGTTACAGATAAAACTCGTTCAAAAGGGTGCATTTCTGTCATACTCAATTTATTCGCAAAGTTAATTAATTTATTCGGTTTATATCATTTGTTGTTTTGTTTTTACTTACAATGTTTCAATGTAGCATGGTCGGTCTAAAATGACCACCAACTAATAAATATCCGCACGAAGTTATCACTTTTTGCCGGTTTTGGCTTCTTAATTACTTTTTTAGTGATCTGATAACGCTATGCTGTTCAGTAATCAGGACAGGATATGCCTTGGAAAATAAAGTTTTAGATTTATTCAACCAATTGCCATAGCTTTAAATGACAATGTACCGGTAATCAGAAATGAGCGCGGCAGGAGATAATATCAATATTATCCTTGCCGCTGCTGCATTTAACCTCAAAAGGATGATGAATAAATAAAAATCATTTTTTTGGTTATTTTTTCAAAAGTGTTTTTATTAATTTTTTATTCCAATTACTTCCCATGTAACCCACGTACCTAATCCTCCCTTTCCGAAATTAAATCTTGCAGAATCATTTCTTATGTAAGATGGCGGATAAAAATTTGTGTGTCCACCACCAAAATACTCAGGATAGGTTAAGATCCCGTTGGAGTCCACAATTATCTCATTACTTTGATTAAAAACGACATTATTTATAATGCTCAGTGTATCAATGCCCCAATGAATTAGTATTCGATTATTTGTATTTTCAGATTTCTTAATATATCCTGAATAGTAATAGGTTGAATCATGCCAGATTAGCATTCCTGTTTGTAAACTGTCAATCCATGTATAAACTGTATAATTATAAATTATATCAAACCTGTATTTACCAACATATTTAGCTCTATAATCAATATCTTGTTTATCTTTTTCGCAAGCTGCAAAGCAAAATGAAATAGATATAAATATCAGTATCAGTATTCTATTTATTTTTATAGGTTTAATATTATCAATAATTATAAATATTTCAAGTTGTATTAATCTTTAAATCAATATTTGTTTTTTAAGGCTTGACTATTTCACTGTGAACTCACTAACTATGGATTGTTATTTTTCGGTTCAGAATCTGTCCTTCGTTGTTGATAATTTGAAGCAAATAAATTCCCGCAGGGTATTGACTTACCTTGATCTGTGCCGAAGTATTATCAATTGCACGGGAATCAAACATCAACTGCCCATTGAAATTGAATAGT
>MTBK01193710.1_pt1 | contig 11312 bp, 10 predicted proteins | sample 1535981 | NCBI WGS metagenome assembly MTBK01 (sample SAMN06109225, study PRJNA356200) | anaerobic digester metagenome | isolation source: biogas reactors fed with pig manure or primary and secondary sludge | place: Spain | collected 2016-06-30 | reverse complement strand
GCTGGCCGAGATCACCGGATACGGGACGGTCTGTGGCAAATGCAAGCCGCAGATGGCGCTGCTCTTCGACCAGTTGCAACACTTGTACAACGTCTGATCGTACACCATCGGCTTCGATCACAGAAGAACACACAGACAGGGCGGCCAATTGGCCGCCCTGGTATCAGGAGATGAGCATGTTCTGCCTGACAAATTTTTGTGTTCGGGTTCTCTGAAATGGTTCAACCGTACGATCATGCGTATGCTCTGGTTGTCTCATGGGGGAGTGGTTCCAACGGTCTTGACGGCATCTCCTCGCGTTCCGTGGCGTAGAATGAAGGTCTCCGTGTTCAGATGACAGAGAACTCACTGCCCCCGATGAACTCACGCAGCAGTGAGTCGGCGGGCACCAAGGTGTCGGGAATCGGGTTGACGTGCTCGAGGAACCGCAGGAGCCGGCGGGCCGTCTCATAGGCCGGCCCTGATCCGGGCTTGACCATCTTGAGGAGTGGTTGGGCGTAGGTGGTGAGGACCCCCAGCTCGTAGTCCAGGGCGCTGTTGATCATCGCGTCGGCGTTGTTCTGGAAGGGGAAGATGTAGCGATCCTCGCCGCGGTGTACCGAAGGCCACATGTTCAGCGTCATCTCAGCGCTTGCCCCCCGGGTTCTGAAGTCGCGCACCATGCGTCGGATGATCCGGTTGTCGGTGGTGCTGATGCGGTTGTGGTCATCGAGGTTCAGCTGCGTGAGGGCCGAGATGTAGATGCGGAAGATCAGATCTCGATCCAGGGAGGCGGTGAGGTCGGGATTCATCCCGTGGATGCCTTCGATGATCAAGATGGTGCGCTGGTCGATCTTGACCGGCTCCGAATGGTAGGAGCGGACGCGTGTCTTGAAATCATAGGCGGGGATGATCACCTCCTTGCCGTCGAAGAGGTCGTTGAGGTCGCGTTGGAAGAGTTGGACATCGAGGGCGTCCAGCGACTCCAGGTCAGGTTTGCCGAACTCGTCCTTGGGGGCTTTGTCGGGGTGGAGGTAGTAGTTGTCCAATCCGATCATGATGGTCTTCTTGCCCAACACCTGCAATTGGGTGGAGAGCTTGTGGGCGAACGTCGTCTTGCCCGAGGAGGAGGGACCGGCGACAAGGATCGCCTTGACCGAGGAGTGGAGGCTGACCTGGTCGGCGATCGAGGCGATCTTCTTCGTCTGCAACGCCTCGGCGAGACGGATGAAGGATTCGACGGTGTTCTGGTTCCCCATCTGGTTGAGCTGGCCCAACGCCTGGACACCGAGGATGCTGCCCCATGCCTTGTACTCCTTGAAGACGGAGAAGAGGAGCGGGTTGTCGACGAAGGGTTGGACTTTGTTCACCTCGTGCGAGCGGGGGTATCGCAGCAGCATCCCTTGCTCCTGATACGGCTTCAGCTCCCAGACTTTCATCAGGCCGCTGCGGCTGAGCAACGGCTCATAGGAGATGTCCAGATACCCCAAGAGACGATAGACGACGATCTTCGGGTCGTTGCGCGTCTCGAGGAGCGCAACGGTCTGGTCGAAGTGGTTCTCAGAGAAGTACGTGAGGGCCGCATCGTACGGCAAGACCACCTCCTCGATGGGGTGGTCGCCCTCTACCATGGCCCTCATCGTCTGTTCGATGGAGACGATGTCCTCCTTGTTGAGGGTCAGCTCGTCGTCGAAGCGGAAGTAGTAGCCATCGCCCAAGGCGTGGCCGATGATCAAGCGGCGTGATGGGTAGAGCATCGAGACGGCCGCACAGAGCAGGTAGCAGATCGAGTGGCGGTACATCCTGACCCCCATGTCGCTGAAGAGGCGCACCGGGGCGAGGGTGCAGTCGGCGACCAGGGAGCGGCTGCAGGAGTGGAACTCCCAGTTCACCAGTGCCCCCACGTACGGATTCTCCTCATAGGGGATCTTCTGGTCGAATTCGACGATGCCTGCCTTGCGCATCACATCCTCGACCGTGGCGCCGAAAGCCATCGTCAAGGTTTTGTCGTTGATGGTTACTGCAATCTCTTTCATAGAATCAATGATACTCACACCGGGGAGAGACAACAAGGGTTGACGGTGACGATTGACAGCACCACCGAGGCTAGGTACCTTTGTGGTATGGACGAATCACCGCGCCGCACCATCTTGGTCGTCGACCTCGAGAACGAGCTCAGCGAGCAGATCATGCTCACCGAAGTGCAGATGCGCCGCTTTGCAGGCGGACGCTTCCTGGCCCTTCATCTCTGGCAGCACCATCGCGATGGGAACGGGCTGGACAGTGCATCCTATGAGGCGGGCAATCCGATGGTGTTTGCCGCTTCTCCGGCCGCCGAGCTGGATGTGAAGACTCCCCCCTCCTATGTGGTGGTGACGCGCAATCCCACCACCGCCTCCATCAGCTGCAGCGTGGGCTCCTCGACCCTTGGCTCGGGCATCCTCGCCTGTGGCTACCTCGCCGTGGTCCTCATCGGACGGATGCGGCGTCTCGGGGGAGTGCTCATCGATGAGAGGGGGGCGACCTTCACCTCGGCGGAGGAGTATCACAACCGAGGGACGATTGCCGTCGCCCGCTCCGTCCAGAGCGAGCACATCGTCGTCACCGGACCGGCAGGGGAGCAGTACAGTCCCTATGCGTCACTCTACGCCGATGGGGAAAACATCGGCCCTGGCGGCATTGGCATGGTGCTTGGACGCAAGAACGTCAAGTACATCGCGTTCAATGGTGAGGGTGCGAGGAGGGAGAGCGGCGATGTCAAACGGCAGTCGCTCTACAACAAGCGCGCCGAACGGCGAATTGGGCACTCCAAGACCGCCGCCATGATCGCCCGCCACGGCGACTTGGCGCTGGTCAAATGGGCCAACACCCATGGATGGGCCGCCATCGAGGGGTGGTCGCTGCGCCGAGACGGCAGGCTCTGGGCCCTCACCGACAAGATCGCCCTGATGCCGGCACACATCACCCTCTCTCATGCCCTTGCCCTCGGCCCCAACCTCGGCCTCTTCGAGGTGGGCTCCATCGCCCGGCTTGCGCGCCGCTGTCTGGACAACGGCTTGGACCCCGTGGCCATCTCCGCGCTCCTCTGTTGGGCGCGGGAGAGTCGGGCGGAGGGGTTGCTCTCCTTCCTGCCCGACCTTCGACACCCGGAGGTACCGCTCTATGAACAGATGCTGGACAGCATCGCCTACCGACGGGGGAGCGGGGGGATGGAGTTGGCATACCCACTCGATGAGCTGGTGAAGCGGCACGGGGGGGCGCAGCACGCCTACCTGGTGGCAAAGAGCCCCATCGCGCCCTTCGACCTGAGGGCCCTGCCGGCCACCGCGCTGCTCACCGCCATGGGCGATGATACGATCGTCTATAGTGAGCTGCTGGGTGGCAATCGGTACCGGAGGGGCAATGAGCGGACGTTGGCCAAGGAGGCCCGCTTCGCCCAGGTGATCAGAGCCTCGGCCGCGTGCGTCGGGTGCCACCACAATGCCCTGATCGACTTCTCCAAAAGGCCCCGCCTCTTTGCAAAGCGCCGGTGCTTCCTCCTGTTGGCCGCCGCGGCCAGCCTCGGTGAGGCTCGTACCATCTCGATCGCCGATGTCGTTGAGTATGGGAGGGCCAGCCTCGATCTTGAGGCGGCCATCAATGAAGAGTTGCATGGGGGGAGGACCGCCAGCTTGCCCGAGCGCTTGCTCATCGACGGTACGAGCAACTACCCCAAGGCTCAGGTTGTCCCGCTTGCGCGCCTCCTGGATGCCTATCGATCGGTCAGGGCGAGGGAGAAGCAACGCGATCCATCAGAGACTCGGTGAATGGATGCCTCATCTTCTTTCAAGAGTGCGTAGGTCTTCCCCCAGCGGGAGCGGCCATGGGCCGGCGATCCTCCATTGATGGAGATGATTCCTGATGCATCGATCTCCAAGAGTGGTACATGGGTATGTCCGCTGATGATGATGTCCCCGCTCTTCAGGGCGTAGTGGGAGGGCTCGAAGAAGAAGTCTCCGTGGTTCACCAGGAGCGTACGCCCCTGCCAGGAGAGCTGGACGAGGCGTGGGGGGTAGGGGATTCGGGAACGAGAGAAGGCGTAGGTCGAGTCGCAATTCCCGCGTACCAGCGTCAGTGACGGGGCTTGGGAGAGGAGGATCTTGAAGGCGGGGTCATCGGTGGGGCAGAGGTCACCGGCAATGATGAGGTGGCGTGCCCCATCGGTTCTTACCCGTTCGAACACCCTGTGAAGGGCGTCGATCGACCCATGGAGGTCTGCGGTGATGAGTACGGTGCCGTCCAACACGGGACACTCCTTCTTATACTTCACAATAAATGGAAATCCTCCTTGAGGATTGCGCATTTAATTGCTACTATGATACGGGAATTATATAATAAAAGACAAGGTGGAGGAGGTGCGTATGGCAACGATGGGAACGTTGACGTGTAGTGACTCAGCTGAGGTGGTCTATCGTATCTGGCTTCCTGAGGATGGATCAATCGATGCAGTCCTGCTGATCCTCCACGGCATGGCCGAGCATTCGGCCCGCTACGATGAGTTTGCGAAAAGCCTGAACACCAGGGGGATCGCCGTGTACGCACCCGATCACCGCGGTCATGGGCAAACCGCCTTGAAGAACAACGCGCCGATGGGATGGTTCGCTGAGACGGACGGATGGCAACGGGTCGTCAACGACGCCCTTGAGCTTGCCAACGTGATCGCCGGCGAATATCCACAAAAGCCGCTCTTCATCATGGGCCACTCGATGGGCTCCTTTTTGACCCGCACCTTGATCGCCCAGAACCCCGACCTCGTCGATGGGGCCATCATCATGGGAAGTGGCGCGAGCCAGGGCCTCTTGGGCAAAATCGGCAAGAGGATCGCCGCGGGCAACGTAAAGAAGTACGGTTCGACCCACACGGACACGCGCATGGACAAGCTGAGCTTCGGCTCCTTCAACAAGAAGATCGCCGATGCCAAGACCCCCTTCGATTGGCTCAGCCGTGATGCGGCGAAAGTCAAGGAGTACATCGACGACCCGCTCTGCGGCTTTGTCTGCACCTCCGGCTTCTTCTGCGATCTGATCGATGGCGTTGAGATGGCAAATGACCGTCACCTCGCACAGAACCTTCCCGCCGACCTGCCGATGTTGATCATCAGTGGCAGCGATGATCCGGTAGGCAAGTTTGGAAAGGGCGTGCGCAAGGTCCATGCACTCTATCAGGGGTGCAACCTTGAGGACCTCTCCTACACCCTTGTCGATGGGGCTCGCCATGAGTTGCTCAACGAGACCGACCGCAACGACACGATGGAGTATCTTGAAACATGGATCGTAGCGAGAATTTAGTGAGGCGGTATCTCGCTTCCATCGCTTCAAACATCAAGCACGCCCATCAGTTCCTCTTGACGGTCGTCCGCCAGTCGACGCGGGACAATATCCTCAACTCCGCAGCGGGTCTGGTCTACTCCACGCTCTTGGCCATCGTCCCCGCCCTGACCTTCCTCTTCACCTTTTTCAATGCCTTGGGAGTCCTGGAGCCACTGCTCCAGGTGCTCAACGTGTGGTTCAGCGAACTCGCTGGAGCGGAGGCCGGTGGCGAGCTGATGGCGATGATCGGTCGCTACACCCGCAATGCAACCAGCCTCGGGGTGGTGGGCCTCGTCTCCTTTCTGGTGACGATGGTCCTCATGGTCAACAAGGCGTGGTCGATCATCAACAGGATCTATCGCTCCAGCAGAAACTACAACCCCATCAAGCGCTTTGCCGGGTTCATCACCTTTCTGATCGTCTCCAGCCTCCTCTTGGCCGCCTACGTCAGCATGGAGTCTTCACTCTCATCCTGGTACTTCAAGATCCTCGATATCCCCATCGGGCGAGGTTTGACAGTCATCCGGACCTTCGGTCCTACCCTGATCATCATCTTGATCCTCTTCCTCTTGATCTACTTCGTCCCCAACACCAAGGTCCGCTTCAATGCGGCTCTCCTGGGGAGTCTCAGCGGCATGGTGATCATCACTGTCTTCAGCAAGCTCACCTCGCTCTTGACCCGGAAGGCGACCAACTACTCGGTCATCTATGGCTCATTCGCCGCAGTCTTTCTCTTTCTCTTCCTCTGTTACGTCTTCTGGGCGACGATCTTATTCAGTGTCGAGCTGGCCTACGTCTTCCAATTCCGCCCCGATGGGTCGGCCATCGTCGGCCTGCCGCAGAGCCCGGCGCTGCAGCTCAGCGAAGGGACCAACATCATGATGCTCATCGGCAGCAACTTCAAGGAGGGGAAGGGCGCCACGACGACCAGGGAGATGCTCGACCGCCTGGCAATCCCCTACAATCGCTTGCAGGCGTTCCTGCAGCTCCTCACCCAGCTGGGGTTCATCACGGCGACCAACAACAGCTACACCGCCTTCATCCCCAACAAACCGCTGGAAAACCTCAAGCTCCAGGATCTGGTCACCGCCCTCTACGGGTTTCAGACCATGGATGAGGTTGAACGCGACACCGCCGGAGAGGCGGTTGCCCGTGAGGTGGAAGAGAAGGGCATCGCCTCCCTCGGGACGCTGACTTTGGAGAATCTCCTTGAGCGCATCTGAGCGCCCATCCAACGATTTGATCTATGGAGAGTGATATGTTCCTCAACCCCGATACCCAAGAATGCGTTGATACCCTGATCTGGCACTCCCTGCCCGATGAGTCGAGTCGAGCGCTGCAACGGTGGCAAATCGGATCGCTTGTGGGGATCCTCTATAAGAATCCTCCTACCCGCTCTCCTGAGAGCCTCGTGGCGATTCCCTTCTCCCTGGTGGTCAAGCGCGGCAGGGAGACGATCCTCGTCGTCTCGCTGGAGATGGAGGACCTGCGTGCCCTTGCCCTGCACTTCGGCTGTCCGCTTCGACAGCTGCAGGAGGAGTATCAGACGAAGGGAAGCTTCGCCCCCGTGTACGGCTACCGGTACGCCGGTGAGCAGCGTGAGATGCTCGGCCCCTATACCGGGGGCCTCTCCAGTGAGGAAGCGATCGCCTTCCTGTTGGAGGCGGCGCTCGATATCTTCGATCTCGTGGATGACCCGCAGCTCTTAGAAGGTGAAGACAAAGCTTCCCGATAGGCTCACCGCCGAGCCGCCCTGCCGCTCATCGGAGGGGGAGAGACGCAATACGCCTTCTGCCCCGCTCTCGATGGCCGTCGGCAGATAGAGGATCGATGTATGCTCTCTCGCCACCACGGTCGGGTAGAGGCGGTGGGGAGCGTCGGCGATGAGGGCGCGGAGTGTGATGCCCTCGATCTCAAGGCGCACCCAATCCCCGCTTCGATAGCCGCTTTGAGCCAACTCCTCGCTTCCCACCGAGAGGGTCGCCACCATCGCGCATCTCTGTTCGTCGATGGTGAAGGGGAGGGCTTGGGGGCGTTTTGCGGTGGTGCAAGAGGTGAGGACCGTCAGGGTAATCAACAGGACAATGCTCAATCGCTTCATCTAATACTCCTCGTGGTGGAGGGTGAACTCCCGTCTCTGATACTCCACCAAGCCATCTGCCTGCATCCGGGAGAGCTCAGTGGACATGGCGCTGCGTTCGACGCAGAGGTAGTCGGCGAGCTGCTGGCGGTCAAATGGAATGGTGAAGGTTCGACTCTGCTGTCGCTTGGATTCGCTGTTGAGGTAGGAGAGCAGCTTGTCCCGCGTCGAACGCTTGGTAAGATGATCGATCTTCTTCAATAAATCCAAGTTTCTCTGGCTGAGCAGGCGTACCATGTTCTCGATGAGGGTGTGGTGGAAGATGCACCCACGCGCACAGCTGGTGATGACCTTGTGGATGTTGAGAAAGAGGATCGTGCTCTGTTCGGCGGCGACGACGCTGACCTCACTTGCCTGCGTCGTACACGCCAAGGCCTCGGCGAAGCTCCCGCCGACGGCGACCTCGGTGACCAAGGAGCGATTGCCCCAGAAGTCGTGGCGGGTGATGTGGACCCGTCCCTTGAGCACGATGCCCAGCTCATCGGTATGATCCCCCTCCTCGATGATGGTACGATCGCGTCCGAATTCGCCCGTCCTCCCCTCAAGGCAACTGAGGAGCTGGGCTATCTCATCAGAGGTGGTGCCAGAAAAGAGCGGGGAGGTTTGCAGAATCTGTACCATATTCATAGGAAATCCTCGACTTGTTGGAAAAACAACATATACGCCTCGATTGGCATGGTAGCATACGCACCAAATCCAGACAATGGAGCAGACGAAATGGTTCGACAGATCATACATATAGAGCGTGAACAGTGCATCGGGTGCGGCCTTTGCGTGAGCGCCTGCCAGGAGGGTGCCATCGCCCTGGTCGACGGCAAGGCGGTCTTGCTGAGGGAGGACTACTGCGACGGGCTTGGCAACTGTCTCCCCCTCTGTCCGAGCGGAGCCATCACCTTCGAGACGCGGGATGTGGCCGCCTTCACCCATGAGAGGGGGGAGGAGACGCCGCGCTTTTCCTGCCCTGGGACAGAGACCAAGAGCCGGGAGACGGGCAACGACACGGAGCGGGGCAACACAGCGCCTTCAAGCCAGCTGCGCCAATGGCCGGTGCAGCTCACGCTCGTCGCCCCCAATGCTCCCTTCCTTGAACACTCTGATCTCCTCATCGCCGCCGACTGCGCCGCCTTCGCTCACGGCTCCTTCCACCAGACCTTCATGAAGGGTCGGGTGACCCTCATCGGTTGCCCGAAGCTCGACAACACTGACTACAGTAAGAAGCTTGCCCAGATCATCACAGGCCACACGATCCGCTCCATCACGGTTGCCCGGATGGAGGTTCCCTGCTGCGGTGGCCTCGACCATGCCGTCAAACGGGCCATCGCACAAAGTGGCAAGATCATCCCGCTGGCGGTGGTGACCATCACCAGTGAAGGGGATATCATCGGCTAGGAGATCCAGGTGCAGGAGAAGGTCAATTGTATTCTCAATGATCGACTTGGCAACCTGCCTTCTTCAAGGCTTTCAAAGAAGATGGGATCTTGCTGGTCCAAGCGTCTCGCGCTCGATGAACTCGACAGGTAGCTCGATTCTTCTTGGAGCATCAAGCTCATCAATGAGGCTTATCAAGGACTTGACGCATGAGCTTGCAATGCTTCTGAAATCACAACGCATTGTGGTGAGCTTTGGTGACAGATACTGGGAAATGGAGATGTCATCGAACCCAATGATCGATACATCCTCTGGAATCCTGAGGCCAAGCTCCTTGAGGGCGTTCATTGCTCCTATGGCCATGATGTCATTAGCTGCGAAGATGCCTGTGGGCTTCTCGCCCTCCTGGCTATAAACCCTCCTTATGGCGACATAGGCCTTCTCCTCGCTGAAATCGCAGTCTATCTCTGTCAGCCTATCTATCTGGCTTCGGAACTTGACAAGGGCAGATGCTACGCCTTCATGTCTGTGTAGTGCTGGAAGACGCGGCCTGTCGCAGCCAAGGTAAAGGATGTTTCGATGCCCATGCTGGACCATCTTCGCTATGGCGAAGAAGGCTGAGGCCTGGTCATCCATATTGACAACAGCGACATTTTCCCTGTAGGAGTCTCGCTCCTGGTTCACCAGGACAAGGGGATATCCACGCTCGGCAAGATTCTTGATCTCCTGGCTGCCAGTGCTATATCCAAGAAGTATTGCCCCTCTTACCATGCAGCTGGACAGAATGCGTTCTATGGACTTGATATCCCCTTCCTTTTTGGTCAGGTAGACAAGTGTCTTGTAATCACACTTCTGCGCCTCACTTACGACAAGATTGATCATCTCTGTGGCAAAGTGGCTTGTGATGCTGCTTCCAGCTCCGGAATTTGAATCCGAGTAGCCAGAGAACAGGCCAAGGATATGCTCATGCTTTCCGACAAGGCTTCGCGCCCTGCTGTTGGGCACGAAGTTATACTTTTCAATGTATTTGAGGACCTTTTCCTCGGTGGCACTGGATACTCCGCCAGCCTTGTTTATGACCTTTGAGACAGTAACTCGGGACACCCCGATTATCTTGGCAAGCTCTTTTGTTGTCATCTAATCTCCGTATATGCTTTTACATGCCGCATGTTATATGGCTATGAGCATGATTATAACCAGTTCCCATGAAATGTTGCATCCTCCAATGGTAGGAGTTTGAGTATCTTTTCTTGGTATAGTCGCTTTCGCAGGCATCAAGGTCAGCCCAGATGCGAACCTTGCCCTCATCCCGATAGAAGACCATAAGCATCTCCCCTGGCCTTCTTATCACTTTTCCGCTTCTTACGACGCCGCTTCCGCCTATGTACCCAAGAACGTTTGCCCTTGCATCCACTACATAGCCCTTCTGGTCTCCGCTGGTGCCATAGAACTCGTGATAACCATCACCATCGAAGTCAACGGGCATGAACTCATCTCCCTTGAACGGAAGAACATTCTCAAGGCTCTCTCCTGTGACTGCATCGAAGTAGAAATCCTCTGGATTGGTATCCACTATGGAGTTGTTGATGACGCGGCGCGTGATTCTCATAGCCATAGCCACCTTCCTGTAATCCTGCCCGATGTTGGCAAGCCAGCCATTATGCATATGCCCAACGCTTGGCACTGCTGTCCAGGCTCTCTGGCCCTTTTCATCGTAGGTCACAACCCTTGGTTCACCCTCTTTCTCATAATCCTCGCGGCAGGTGAAGATGAACCTCCTTCCAGTCTTGATATCCTCGAAGGGCGCAACTATGTCGGAGTGTCCAAGGTACTTGCCCTTGTCTCCACAGAAGACCTCATGGCCATCGTCAAGGCTTATCAGCCTCTCTCCCCAGAACAGCTCATCAACCCCATCCTCATCAAAGTCAAGCACTGGACACAGATGGCTTGATCTGGCTCCACCGTCATCAAAAGGTATCATGATCTCCCAGCGTTTGCTGATGTCTGTTCCTGAGGGCTCATGGCCCTGAAGGTACATGTTCCTGTAGGTTCCCTGGGCTGTGACAAGCACCGGCTTGTCATGTACATAGCCACCTGTGAGGAAGAAACGATAAGAGTGAGACATGGTGTCATCAATGGTATTGTCAGGCCATTTCCACTGCCCTGTGGTCTTTCCAGTGACTGGATCTATTCTTTCAAGCACCCTTGCATTGAGGCTGAAGGGAAGATTTGGATTGAGATTGTTCACAATCCAGATCTCATCGACTCCATCGCCATCCAAGTCGAAGGATATGAAGGGCGTGTACCACACTCCTGGTATCACCCCATTTCCCAGGTCCCTCTTCCACATAGGCACCCCATCCTCAGAATACAATGCCATCTTAAGCGTATCCTTGGGGAAGTTGAATTGCTCTGGCCAGGGATCCAGATTGCCCTGGCTTGAGTAGACGAACAGCACAGCATCCGGCCTTCCATGT
>MTBK01284092.1_pt1 | contig 11319 bp, 7 predicted proteins | sample 1535981 | NCBI WGS metagenome assembly MTBK01 (sample SAMN06109225, study PRJNA356200) | anaerobic digester metagenome | isolation source: biogas reactors fed with pig manure or primary and secondary sludge | place: Spain | collected 2016-06-30 | reverse complement strand
TGTTGGATGGTCCAGGTATATTTCCAACAGAACCGACTCCAGCCGGGCTTGCAGTTGCAGGCGCGGAATCTTTCGGTGCAGGATCTGCTGCCGGTTTTCCTGATTCTATGTCTGGAGCAGCCTGACTTAATAGCCCGGCCCGTTCCAGCCCGTCTAAAGTCTGCTGGGCAATACTCTTGGCAGCTGCCATATTAGCACCCTGGTTTAAGCCGGTATCCAGCATTTCCACAGTAATAAAATAATCCGGCAGGACCACCCCGATACCTACCCCGTCATCCGTGGTATATTCTCTTACTTCGCAGCCTTTCATCTGGGTGGTCCGGATGTAAGTAACCTGCGATATCCCGTCAACATAATCGATCATGATTTGTATTTCATCCGGCTGTGCCGGTCCTAGCACACTGAGCATACACCCGCCGCCGTCACCGTAGTTACCCATGCCGGCATGAATGGCAAAGCCATAGCCGGTAGCCGATTCCTGCCCAAACTTAAATTCCGGTGAGCCAGTATTGGCCTTGGATACCTGGGTGACTACATCCCCGACACTTCCTGCCAGAGCAGTTCCTGGTCCCCAGGAAGATATCAGAATCATAAACATAAAAGATAAGGCAAATACTACCCCAAGGTTTTTTCGGATTCGTTTCTTATTTCTAGCCAAATATAATATTGACAAGCTTTTCACCTCCGCCCCTTATGGTAACAATCCCACCAGCATCATCCAGCCGGTAGAAACCAGCATAGCTATTACCGTTGGTATCATCATATTTTTCATACCCTGGGCTCCCTTTTTCATTGCTTCCGTACCAGCCGTAGCAGCAGCAGTCATTATAGCAGTCGAAGCAAATGGCATTACTGCATCCCAACCTAACACTACCAGGGCTAAAACGGCCAGGACGGTAAAGGGAATCATAAACAGCATCCCTGTACTAACGGCTTCCCGGGCAAACTGACCTCCGCTTTCGGCTCGTAAAACTGGATTACCGTTATTTAATAGCATAATAAGCATATTTACCGCCAGTAACCCCATTACCAAAGCGAGAAATATTGATGATAATAAGGTCATCCAGCTAAATTCGGGCTTACTAAAAGGAATTAGTATGCCAAATACCAGGAAGCATAAATATACGGGCCCGAGTTTTACCGTTCTCTGGCCGGCACTACCTGCATAACCCAAATTCATTTCCATAATCCCACCAGCTCCCCATAATTGAATTCTTATTAAAATCTGCGTAAATCCTTTCTTAATCCGCGCGAGCGTAGCGAGTCCGCGTCTATTCCCCGTATCTGTTAAAACCCAAAGCGTCCTAATAAGGCCCAGCCAAAAAGCAGAATAGCACCACAGAGCGTGGCCAAAGCAATACTAAAGGCCATGCGATCACCGGACATCTGCCGTACTGTAAATAACGTAGGCCGAAGCGCCCATAAAACACCGGTCACCCCAAAAGCTACCGCCGTTTTCCATCCCAACGCCAGAGAAAAAATAATTCCCAGTAAGGCATAAACCAGGGTAGCTGAATAACCCAGGGCAAACGCGGAAATAGCCCAATCTATAGTATAGGATCGCTCTGAACCCTGAGCTAAGGCCCAGGCCATAGCTGCAATTAGAGCAATTCCAACCGTGCCGTAGACCAGACCTAGCATAGTGATAAGGACTACAGTAGAAGTACTGATTTGCCCGGAACGCAGCATATCCAGACCGGTTTGTAGAAAAAATAACGTAAATGATAAACCGGATACTAGCAGCGAAAACGGCCAGGGTACTTGTGACATCTGGTTTTTGACCACTTCGCCCGGATTAATCATCATACTTAGCGCAACTTTCCATCTTGGCTGTACAGCCGGTGCAATAGCATTCATGAACATCATCACTCCTTAAAGTCTCTAACGGCCACCGTAACTGCCGCCACCGGAACCACCGCCGCCTCCGCCGGAGAAGCCTCCCCCGCCGCCGGAGCCCGAGGATGACTTGCTTTCAGCTGCCTTAACAGTTTTCTCTGCTACCTGAATTGAATGCTGGATACTCTCGGAAATCTTATCAAAATTGTCACTCAAGCCTGCCATAGCAAAACCGGTTTGGCTATACCACCAGTACTGACCAAAACGATAATCGTCCTCCTGCAAATTAGGAAAGACTATTTCCAGTTGCTTCATTACCTCTTTGGCTACCCCCAAAGTAACAGCGTAAACCAGATAGTGTTCCCATATAACTAAACTGGGGATTTCGTGTCTTTCCATATTAGAAAAATGCAGTAAGAAAAGTTTAAAAGCTTCCCATTTACGCAAATCCTCATGGGCCGGTTGAGATCGCCGTTTAAATTTAGCCGGTACGATAGCAATGAAGAAACTGCAGAGAAATATACTAACTCCAGGAAGGACGACTTCAGCTCTGATTAATATCAGGCCAGTTAAAAAGAATACCAGCGCTACTCCAGCAGCAATCCAGCGAATACGGCTTGGAGTTCCTAGAAACCACTCGTTAGTTTCTCCAATTGCCGCCAAGTCATTTTTCCACCCTAACCAGAAATTATAGAAGCCCCGGCTATGTTCTTTGGAGTACTCCTCAATTTCATATAGATACAAATAAGGTTTACCTTTGCTAATTTTAGAGAAGATCAATTTTATTAAATCAATTTCATGGGGGCGCAACTTCTCCTGCTCGGCATCGTATTTTTCTTTTCGTAGGCTGAGTAAATAGGTGGTAACTTCTTTGGTTCCCAATAAGCGTTTTTTCTCATATAGTTCCTGCTCAATAGTAATATATTGTCGTCGGGCCAAATCCAGCAAGGTGGCTGTAATATCATGCGTTTTTACCTGCCCCCAGTTCCATAAAACTGATAGTTCAGCCGGGGAATAATCAGCCGGAAGTTCCCGGTAGTAATCGCCCTGAAACTCAGCTTGATACTCTTTACCGTATTTACGCCACATAAGGAATAAAGCAAATAAGGTCAAAAGAGGAATTAAAATGGCTATGCCAACCTGCATACGAGCCTCCTGGCGCCGGCGATTAGCACCTTCAGCCCAGCGTCCCTCTTCATCCATAATAATTGGCAGGCCCGCCTGCCCGGTAGAAAGTTCAGCGGGAGCAGCAGGGAAAAGCTGCAGGGGCAAAACCATACGCCCCTCCAGGAATTTATTGCTGGGCATATCCTCAATCTGCCAGGTAACCTCCCGGGGTCCGGTAAATTGAACTTCACCATGGAGGGGACCATGTCCCCAGATGCGGATATCAGTACCCTGCTGCAAATTTTCTGCCCCGGCTGGTAATTGCAGTCGCACTATTACCTGCCCAATCTTTTGAGCGTTATCAGAAGAGACAAACTTGCGATAAAATTCGGCTACATCAGTGTGCATTTTAATTAAGTTATTAACCCGGTAACTAACGTCAAAGGTACGTTGTTCATCACTGGCATTAATACTCCAGTCAATGGTAAGTATGTTGCCTTCCTGTTTAACCAGATAGGTACCCGGAGGCCCATAACTCTGTTCGGGGTTAAACTGGTAGGGGCTCCCGTTTTCAGATACCAGGATGTCCGTAATCGGGGCATTATCCTGGGGAATGGAAACAAAATATCCATTATAAGAACCATGAAAAGTAACGGTTATATGCTCGGTCACCTGCATAGAACCATCCGGAAGCAGCTCAGCATCAATCGCCAGTTTATCCATTTCTAAACTACGGGCCTGAGCTATTGCCGGATAAAAGGCACCAAACAAAAAAGTTATAAATAGCGTATAAAGTATAATTAATCCCAGCTTATTGCCTCTTGCCAACACTTTAAAAATCCCTCCCCAAAATTAACCTCCCGTTATTTTCTAATTAAAACTTCACCTGTACTGCCTGGCGGGCTTCCGGTTCACCTTGCAGAGTGAAATAGTCAGCCGGACCGAATCCTAGCATCCCGGCTACTAAATTGGTAGGAAACAGTTCAATCCGAGTATTAAATTTTTGGACAGTATCGTTGTAAAACTGGCGGGAATAAGCAATCTTACTTTCGGTATTGGTTAGTTCTTCCTGCAACTGTAAAAAGTTTGTATTGGCCTTCAGTTCAGGGTAATTTTCTGCCACCGCAAACAGGGAACGTAAGGCCCCGGTTAACAAATTTTCTGCCTGCGATTGTTCAGCTACTGATGTAGCCGTCATAGCCTGACTGCGTACCCGGGCAACTTCTTCAAAGATTGCCCTTTCATGAGCAGCATAGCCCTGAATGGCATTAACCAGATTGGGGATTAAATCATAACGGCGTTTCAACTGGACATCCACCTGCGACCAGGCGTTACGTAGCCTTTGCCGTAGCTGTACCAGATTGTTATAAGTGGCAATCAGAAATATTACCAGGGCTACCAATAAAACCGAGACGATGGTAATTATGACAACAGTGTTCATTAGCAATCAACTCCTAACATTTAATAAAGAACCTTTCAAAAATATTTTCCTAGCTATCCCTCCCATTAATAATGAACTTTCTACCAAATTCCCGGGTGAGATCACATAACAGTTCCTCGAGATTTGTCCTGCTATCAATAATTCCTATGTATATACCGGTTTGGGTTTTGATTTCGAACTCCGTCAAATTTTTAATACCTTTAATTATGCTTATGGTGTTCAAATCATGTTCATCTATTACAAATTTCTCCATATCCGTGGCATGTTTTGGGTAGAGAACAATTTGCTTTCCCACAATATCCAGCACGTATGGCTGAGTTTTAAAAAATCCGGCTCTAAGCCTGACATTATATGGCATCGCTACCACCTCTGTTTACATTATATTTACCGCTATTTTGTTTGAAATAGGTTTTCGCCATTCGTCATTGACAAATTTTTGACATGAATTGTGTCAAAACCAACCCCGAATAATGTAATATAAGAATATATACTGCTAATTGGTGGTGAACCAAATGTCTTTCAGTGAAAAGCTTGATTTTATAATGAATATAACGAGTACAACTAATAGTGTACTGGCCCGTGCCAGTGCCATCGATCCGTCCCTGGTCAGCCGTTTAAGAAGAGGCGACCGAACTCCCTCCAAAAATCAAACTTACATAAGGGCAATGTCAGAATATTTCGTCCGCAATTGTACTACTGAATATCAAAAAGCGGCATTAAGGGAATTTCTGCAAAAGGATTTGCCTGATAATGATACTGAATTAATCGCATTAATAGAGGTTTGGTTTTTAGAAGAAATAATACCAACCAATTCGGTTGCCAGCTTTATGGATGGCCTGACCAATTTCCAATTTAAAAGGGTGCCAAATGAGCTGGACACCGATAGTCTGGATATTATTGAAAATGGGGAATCAGAGGAGACAATCTTTTATGGAATAGAGGGTAAGCGAAAGGCAGTTATAAAATTTTTATCTCTGGTAATAAAGAGAAAAACACCTACAACTCTGTATCTATTTAGCGAGGAAAGCATTGAATGGCTGACGGAAGACCCTGAATTTACTGCAAGGTGGGCCCAGCTATTATTCAAGGTAATACAGAATGGAAATAAAAATTATTCATGTAATAAACCGCAATCTTGGTGAAATGTTTTTGGGAATTGAAAAGTGGCTACCGCTCTATATGACTGGCGCCATAGAACCCTACTACTACCCTAAAAGCCGTGACGGAATTTTTAAGCATACATTTTTTATTGCCCTCGATACAGCCGTAGTTACTTCAAGTTCTGTAGGTGATGGCGCAAAAAATGCAGCTACTTTCTTTTATACCGATAAAAACACCATCGTTGCACTTACAGAAGAATATCAGGAATATTTTTCTCTCTGCCGGCCACTGATGCGTATTTTTACACCAAACCACCCGGGAGATTATCTTTCTGTGCTTACAGAATTTGAGGAAGAAGAAGGTAACTCGGTTTTAAAATCTGATATGTTTTCAACTATTACTATGCCATTTAGCGTGGCCGAAAGCATATGTTCACGGATGGATAAGGATAGGCGGGAGCAAATTTTGTCCTATCACCAAAAGAGGATGAAACGCTTTGAGAATAGCCTGCAGGCCTATGCCTTTACAGAAATAGTCCCTCTTCCTAATTTGCAAGCAATAGAATGCGGGGAGGCTATAATAAATTTCTCCCATATGTTTGCTTCCTACTCCCCAATGGAATTTAGTAAACATCTTCAACATATTGTTAAGCTCCTGCAAACCTTTGATACATATAACGTACATCTTATTCCGACCAGCAAAATATATGGTTGTTCGATCTATTGTAAAGAAGATGTAGGCGTAATCATTGAAAAAAGCACGCCCCCGGCAATTACGTTTGCTATAAATGAAAGTAATATGAATGCTGCCTTTTGGGACTATATGCGCCTCATGCTAAATAAACAACCCCAGAATAAAACTCAACGAAGTATTACCATTGACACTATTAATACCATTATCAAAACCTTGCAGGGTTAATAAGAAACCACCAAACGACAACCAGGGCCCTGTAGGAGGCTGCGGCCTCCGGATTGGGGTATGACCTGGATCTGGGTGCTGATGCGCTCTTTAAGGGCGGGGACATGGGAAATAAGCCCAATCAGTTTGCCTTCCTGCTGCAACCCGGCCAGGGTGTTCAGCGCAATATCGAGAGTATCTTCATCCAAAGCGCCGAAGCCTTCGTCTAAAAATAGTGAATCCACGCTGACTTTGCGGCTGGCCATAGCAGATAATCCCAGGGCCAGAGCCAGACTGACTATAAAACTCTCGCCTCCGGAAAGGTTAGTGGTAGAGCGGATTTCTCCCGCCTGGTAATTATCGATGACATCTAACTCTAAAACCTGGCCCGGATTACGCCGCAGTACGTAGCGGTCACTCATCTTCTGTAGCTGACGATTAGCATGTTTTATCATAATGTCAAAACTTAAACCCTGGGCAAAATTACGATATTTCTTGCCATCAGCAGAACCTATCAAATTATGCAAGACCTGCCAGCGTCCCAGTTCTTCTTCTTGTTGCTCAATTCTTTGCATTTGCGCCTCTATCTGCCGGGCAGTTTCCTGGCTATCTTGCAGGGTCTTTTCAGCGGCCCCAATTTCCTGCTGAATATCTTTTAATTCCTGCTCCCCGGCCTGCTGTTTTTCTTCCAGCACTTCTCGGGGCTCATCAGTTAGGTTTTTATCTTTTTCCCGCTGCAGATTTTTCCGACTGTTACTCAGGCTGGCCTGCAGTTTTGTTCCCTCCGTTTTCAACTCTTCCTCGGCTGCAGACAAGGACTGCCGTTCTTCGTTAGATAATTTGGCCTGCAAATAATCTTCTTCCTGTTTAAAATCGGTCTGCCGCAGTTGCCGGGCAAAACTCTCCTCCATCCTCTGCAGTTCTGGAATCCGCTTTTGGGTAACATTGACCAAAGTTTTTTCCCGCTCTACTAAGAATTCCTCACGGCGTTTAAGCACTTCCGCTTCTTCTCTTGCCTCCTCAACTGCATTTTCGCCAGCCTTTATTTCCTCATCCAAACGTTTTTCTTCCTCATCCGGGTCACGCTCCCCATAGAGATTAAGACGAGCCTCTCGCTGCTTTTCGTACTCCTCCTGCTGCCGCTTAAGCTTCTGACGCTCACTTTCCAATGCTTTTTTCCCGGTTTGCAACTGGATTTCTAGTTTGTCTAGTTCGCTTTGGGCAGTGTTTATATCTTTCTCTAAATGCAATTTCTCTTCCTGTTGCGCTTCCCAGCGGGTTTTACGTTCACCCAGGATTTTTAGAATAGCCGACAGCTTCTCTAGAGGCAAATGGGTAATACCATATTCGCTTACTTCCTGTAAAGCTATCGCCTGCAAATTTTCTACCTCATCTTTTAAGGTCTGGTACTCCTTCTCAAGGCGTTCATCCTCCAGCTGAGCTTGTTTTTGCTGCCAGACAGATTGCTGCCGATCTTTATCGGATTGGATAAATGCAGTACGGCTTTCTTCATACTGAAGCGCCAATGCTCCTACATTTTTCTGCAATGCTGCAATCGTTTTAAGCTGTTGCGAGTAGTATTTAATATTCTCTTGACTCTGATTTACCTGCAGTCCAACCTCATCCCGAGTCTTCACCTCTGATAAATCCAACCCTAGTTCATCCATACTGTACACACGCAATTTTATTTCTTTACCAAGCTGCTGTTCTGCCTGCTCGACTGTAGCCCTGGCATGTTCCAGTTCCTTATCTAACTTGCCCTTTTGTATTTTCCGTTTTTCCAAATCCTTACTTAATTCTCTATGCTGCTTGCGGGTTTGATTAAGTTCCTCCTGGCTTTCGTCCATTTGGGGCACATTTCCCCGGGCATAGGGATGTTCCGTTGCCCCACATAATGGACAGGCTTTGCCATCTTCCAGTTGCGCCCGTTCCGCCTCCAAATCCCGGATGCGGCTTAATAATACTACCCGGGTTTCCAAACCTTCAATCTTTTCTGCTAAATAGCGTTCCTTTTCTTCCCCTTGTTCTATTTCCCGGGCCAGCTGCTTCTGTTCTTCTTCTAACCGTTGCACCGACTCCCGTCCGCCCTTTAAATCCTCTTCTATCTGAATAATTCTGTCCCATATCTGCTTAAGCTCCTGCAGCTTATCTTTCCGCTCCTTATATTCGTCCAGCTCATCCTGCCACCAGTCTATTTCATGCCCCTGCAAGACCTCTTTCAGTTTATCCTCTTCTGCCTGCAAAACCTTATAGTGGTGCTCCTGCACTTCTTTATTACTATCATAGGTGCCCGCTATTTGTTCCCCGGCATCCAGTAGAGATTTCAGGGCTACTGCCGCCTGCTGCCATTCGGAGTCCTTTTTTTGCAATGCTACTACCAGTTCTTCCAGTTGGTTAAAAGCCCTGGTAATGCCGGTCAGATTAGTAACTAAGGTAGCATCCCGGTTATTTTCCCGCAAATATTTTTCAATATTATCCCAGGCCCCGGCCATTTCTTTTAATTTCTTCTTGCCATCAACTATTTCGTCCTGCAGGGCTGCGCACTCGGTTTCCCCATCGCTGACTAGCGCTTGTATTCCCTCTATCTGCTCACCCTGCTGCTTAATTAACAAATCCATAGCCCGGACCTGTTTAGCTTTTTCCCCTTCCGCTTTACGTAAAATTTTGAGCCCATTTAATTCCTGCCGGGCCTTTTCCCATGCCTTGACAGCCGCAGTAATAGCTTCCCTTTGCCGGGGCAATTCTTCCCTGATTCCTTCCAATTCCTCCACTTCGCCAGTCTGCAGCTCCCGTAAATGTGTAAGTTGGGCATAAGGAGCATCTAAAATCATGGCCTGACGAGCCCTCTGTAAACGCAATCGGTCCTCCTGAAAAGCCTCCTGCCGCTCTCGGTGCTGGCCCCACTGCATCTGAAGAGAACCGATTTCTTCCTCTAATTGGGCTATCTGGTCCAACCAGGCCAAAGCCTTACGCAAAAAGCCGAGCTCTTCCTGCTGCTTTTTTTCCTGACTAGTTTTATGGTCAATACCCTCGCGCAGGTCTTCTTCCTCTTCTGCACTCAACACCTTCATACCGGCTATTTCAGCCTGTAGAATTTCCAGACAATTTTTTTCTTCCCGCTGGCGCTCATGCACCTGTATAGATATTTCGCTATAAATTTCAGTACCTGTAATCTGCTCCAGGATAGGAGCGCGTTCATCTGGCGAAGCCTGCAAAAAAGCCGCAAACCCGCCCTGGGCCAGTAATATAGAACGGGTAAAGCGGTTAAAATTCATACCCGTAATTTCTTCTACCTTAAGGGCCACATCACGAATTTTATTTTCCAATACCTTACCGTCAAGCGCATCGGAAATCTCATGTTTATGTGTTTGTAGCTCTCCACCCGGCTTCTTGTAGGCACGTTGCTGACTCCAATGACAGCGGAAAGAACCCTCCCGAGTTTCAAAACTGATCTCAGCATAACAACTGCCGGTATGGCGAGACATTATCTCATTACTGCTCCTATTCACTCGCTCCAGACGCGGAGTACGACCATAAAGAGCCAAACAGATGGCATCCAAAATAGTAGTTTTCCCTGCCCCGGTGGGTCCGGTAATAGCAAATATACCATCAGCTAAATAGGCCGGATCGGAAAAATCTATCTTCCATTCCCCCACCAGAGAGTTCAAGTTTTGAAAGCGTACCTCGTGTATCCTCATAAGTAAACGCCTCCTATTCTGCCATCCAATCTTCCAAATCCAGCAAGTCCACTACTTCATTATATAGCTTCAACAATTCCGGGCGCTGGCTTTCTTCCACTTCATAAGCCTCTAAACAACGTATAAAAACCTCCCGGGGATGCAGTTCACTAAGAACTTCACCCTCACCCAGGAGGCTTAATTCCCGGTCCCACTGGCTTTTGTTTCCCACCCGCAAGACTTCTATATCCGTTCCGGCTACCGCTTCATCTACCCGCTCCCGCAAATTACTTGTTATTTCAGCACCTTCATAAATGATTTCCACCCAGATATTTTGCGGCTCTGACTTCAGCTCCTCCAGTTGCTCCTCAATCTGATGCCAATCCCCGCGAATACTATGTAAAGCCTGGAAAAGTGGAACTGTAATCGGCGTAATTTCGACCTTAGCATCTGCGAACTCCACCTTAATTACTTTCTTTTCCCGGGAAGCTTCCCCGAAACCCATCGGGAGCGGCGCCCCGGAATAACAGCAGTTTCGCCTTCCTGCTACGGTCTGAAAGTTATGTAAATGTCCCAGAGCTACATAGTCAAATACCGGTGGAAAAATATCGGCTCCCACCTGGGCCAAGGCTCCAGGATAAAGCTCCCTGACTCCGTCACCGTCCACTGTTTTTCCCCCGGCAACTAATAAATGACCCATAGCAACTATAGGAACCGGTTTTTCCAAACCGCCCTGAATTGCTTGGGCTGCGTCAGCCCGCAGAGCATAGTGGGAGCAAATCCCCTCAACCAGCTTGCGCCCCTTATCCTCCACACTCTCCCCCGCTTCTACTTTACGAATATCTCGATCCCGCAGGTAAGGAACTGCACAGACTATTAATTCTGCTTCCCCTTCAGGGTTTTTCAATAACAAAACTTCGTCATCCGGACTTTCCCCTATACTTCCTACTATGTAAACCTGCAAATGGCGCAGCAATTCCCGGGGGGCATTTAAAAAAGAGGGAGAATCATGGTTTCCCGCCGTAATTACCACATGACGGCAAGAGGACTCCGCTACCCGGCATAAAAACTGGTAATACAACTTTTGCGCCCGGTTACTGGGAGTAGTAGTATCAAAAATATCTCCTGCTACCAGCAGCACATCAATATTTTCCTCTTCCAGCAGCTTACTCAACCAGTCCAGAAATGCTTCCGCTTCTTCATATCTTTTCCGCCCATAAAGAGAGCACCCCAGATGCCAATCCGAAGTATGCATAATCC
>MTBK01089935.1_pt1 | contig 11359 bp, 9 predicted proteins | sample 1535981 | NCBI WGS metagenome assembly MTBK01 (sample SAMN06109225, study PRJNA356200) | anaerobic digester metagenome | isolation source: biogas reactors fed with pig manure or primary and secondary sludge | place: Spain | collected 2016-06-30 | reverse complement strand
GTGCCGATCCGCGCCACAGTCGGGGTCATCCGTGAGGTCGCTCCACTGCTCATAGAAGATCAGATCTTCTGTGACCTCACCTCCCTCAAGGTCGAACCGGTCCGGGCGATGCTTGCCTCCCGCGCCGAGGTGATCGGGCTCCACCCGATGTTTGGACCGGGTGCTGTATCGCTCAGAGGCCAGACGATCGTCGCGGTTCCGGCCCGGTGCGCCCCCACGACCCTTGAGAGACTCCTCTCGATCTTCCGCGACCAGGGAGCGGCCATAACCCTTACAACGGCGGAGGATCACGACCGGATGATGGCGGTGATCCAGGGGCTCACCCACTTCGGGGCGCTCGCAAAGGCGGAGGCGATCCGCCGGACCGGCACCGATGTGGATGAGACCCTCTCGTTTACCAGCCCCATCTACCGGATTGAGATGGGGCTTGCAGGGCGGCTTCTCGCACAGGACGCGGGGCTCTATGGGGATATGCTCCTGATGAACCCTGCCGTCCCAGAGATGCTTGCCACGTTTGCGGAGGCGGTCCGGACGCTCCGGGAGATCGTGGAGTCCGGAGACAGCGATCGGTTCCGGGTGTTCTTCGCCGAGAATGCCGCCCACTACGCCTCGTACCTCGCGGCCGCCACAGAAGAGACCGATGATCTCATCAACCATATGGTGGCGAGATGACCGTCCTGACGCTTGGTCCGGCAGGGACGTTCAGCCACGAGCTCGCTGCACGGCTCTACGCTGACGATATCGAACTCCTGCCAACAATCCGCGCCATCATCGAGCGTGTGGCGGGGGGATCAGTTGACGGCTTTGTGCCGATCGAGAACTCCGAGGCCGGCGGCGTGGGGGAGACGCTCCAGGGCCTCGTTGAGTTCGGCGTCTCCATCACAGGAGAGGCCTATATGCCGGTCCGCCACCACCTCGCGGCCCGGAGGAAGCCGGAGCAGCTCCGGGTCGTATATGCCCACCCGCAGACCCACGAACAGTGTTCCATCCTCCTCGAACGCCTGGGTGTGGAGGTCGTGCATACGAGCAGCAACGCAGCAAGCGCCGTGGCGATGCAGGGGGATGACCATGCCGGTGCGATCATACCAGAGATGGCAGCGACGATCTACGATCTCCCGATCGTGCTCTGGGATATCCAGAACAGCAGGGACAACACCACCCGGTTCGTGCAGGTATCATCAACCCCCCGTAGCGACGATGGGTGCACGAAATGTAGCCTTCTTGTGGACCCGGAGATCGATCGCGTCGGACTCCTCGCCGATATCCTGGGAGTCTTTGCCCGGCGGGGAATCAACCTGACCAGGATCGAATCCCGACCGTCCCGGCGCGGGATCGGGAGTTACCTCTTCTTCATCGACCTTGAGATATCGGGAGGATGGCAGGAGGCGAGAGAGGAACTTATGAGGGTGACCACCATCAGGGAGCTTGGGTGCTACGCCCGCATGGGGGTGCCGGGGATATGATCATCAACATATCGCGGATAGGCCCGGTCGACGCGACGTTCGAGGCGCCCCCCTCCAAGAGCTACACCCACCGGGCGCTGATCGCCGCTGCGCTCGCTTCAGGAAGATCGCGGATCATGGCACCCCTCCGCGCCATCGATACGGAGGCGACCGCCCGGGGGCTTGAGAGCCTCGGTGTGCCGGTGGAGTGGAGCTCAGGAGAGATCACCGTCACCGGGTGTGGCGGGACTTTCCCGGTGTCGGGCGAGGTTACGATCGATTGCGAGAACTCAGGGACGACACTGCGGTTGCTCACCTCGACGGCGCTCATCGCCCCGCACCCGGTGGTGCTCACGGGGAGTGCCCGGATGCTTGAGCGGCCGGTAGGGCCGCTCGCCGACGCCCTGCGAGCCCTCGGCGCCGATATTGCGTTCATGGCTCGGCCGGGTTTTCCTCCCATCCGGATCTCAGGCAGGCTCAGGGGCGGGAAGGCAGAGGTCGATGGGAGCATGAGCAGCCAGTTCATATCCTCCATACTGATGGCGGCGCCCTACGCGGATGAAGATGTGGAACTCACGCTCCCGGCGCCACCGGCCTCCCGATCTTACCTCGACGTGACGGTGGATGTGATGCTCAGGTTCGGCGCCCGGCTTGAACGGCGGGGCTACGACTGGTTCAGAGTGAAGAGCGGTGCAGCCTACCGGGGGCGGAACTACCGGATCGAGGGGGATTACTCGTCAGCATCCTATCTCTTCGCGGTGGCAGCCGTCTGCGGCGGGCGGGTCACGGTCACGGGCCTCTCCCCGACATCGGTCCAGGGAGATCGCCGGTTCTTCACCGCACTCGAGGCCATGGGATGTCACGTGACCACCGGCGCCGATGTGGTGGCGGTGGAGCGGGCGGGTGACCTCTCCGGGATCGATATCGATATGTCATCATCTCCCGACACCGTCCAGACGCTCGCAGCGGTGGCGGCGACGGCATCATCGCCGACGACGATTCGGGGGATCGCGCATCTGCAGTACAAGGAGAGTGATAGGGTCAGGGTGACTGCAGAGATCCTCCGGAGGATGGGAGCGGAGGTTCAGGTCGCGGAGAACTCCCTTACGATCACGCCCGCCCCACTCCATGGCGTGCTCGTCGACCCGCGCGATGACCACCGGACTGCGATGGCCTTTGCGGTGCTCGGGTTCGCGGTCGGTGGCGTGGCGATCCGCGATCCCGGGTGCGTGGAGAAGTCCTTCCCGGGATTTTGGGAGGCGCTTTACGGGGAGGGGTTGCTGTGAGAAAGATCGTCCTTGCAGGGTTCCGGGGGACCGGGAAGACATCGGTCGGACAGATCCTTGCTGAGCGGCTGGGAGTATCCTTCTTTGATGCCGATGCACTGATCGAGCGTCGGGCAGGCATGACGATCCCGGAGATATTCAGGCGGCGCGGGGAGGCAGGGTTCCGGGACCTCGAGCGAGGGGTGATAGCATCGCTCCGGGACGCAAACGGGGTGATCAGCACCGGCGGCGGTGCAGTCTGCAACCCGGAAAACGTCGCTGACCTTAGATGGCGCGGCACGGTCATCCTCCTCACGGCTCCGCCCGATGTCATCCGGGATCGGATCACCGGGAGCGATCGACCGGAGTTGACCGATCTTCCGCCGGCAGAGGAGGTTCGAGCCCTCCTTGAACGGAGGAGGGAGGCATACCTGGGCGCGGCCGATGCCTGTATCGATACCGGGCGGCGCACGCCGGAGGAGATCGCAGACCTGATCCTTCAAGACGACACCATCTCCTCGGCCGCGATGCATGAACGTGACGTCCTCCTTGAGCGGTTCGGGCTCTCTGAGCTCAAGAGCATGGTCGCCCACGATCCGGAGCTCAGGGTATGCGGCATTGCTGGTAACCCCTGCGCCCACAGCAGGAGCCCGCTCATATACAATCGACTCTTCGCCCATTTTGGTATGCGGTACCACTACACCTCCATCGAGTGGCCTGATGTGGGAGAGATCGTCCGCCTCGCCTCGCTCCTCCCCACAAAAGGGCTCTCAGTCACCATACCGTTCAAGACCGATGTGATGCGCCACGTCGACGAGGTGGACGATCATGCAGCGGCTATTGGGGCGGTGAACACCGTTGTGCGGTGCGGCGACAGGCTTTACGGCTACAACACCGACTGGATCGGCGTGCGCACGCCGCTCGCCCACCGGCGGGGTGAGCGGGCGGTCGTCCTCGGTGCCGGGGGTGCAGCGGCTGCGGCGGCCTATGCTCTCATGTCGCTTGATATGGACGTCTCGATCCTTGCCCGGCGCCCTGATGCGGCGCGGAGGCTTGCGGAGCGGTTCAGGTGCCGGTGGGGAGCACTAAAAGACTTCAGAGAGAGTGGCGCCGATGTGGTTGTAGATGCAACCCCGGTCGGTATGGATCCCGATACCCGGGCCCTGCTCGGACCTGATGACCTTGAACCGGGGATGACCATCTTTGACCTCGTCTACACGCCGCCGGAGACTCCTCTCATAAGGGCCGCGAAGAGGGCAGGGTGTGAGGTGATACCGGGGACTGAGATGTTCATCCACCAGGCTGTGGCGCAGTTCCAGCTGATGACCGGGATCGCGGTCACGCCCGCACTGATCCGGGGGATGCTTCAATGAACACATTCGGGAGAAACTTCAGGTGCACAACGTTTGGCGAGAGCCATGGGAAGGCCGTGGGTGTGGTCATCGACGGCTGCCCGCCGGGGATCGGCCTCACCGAGACCGATATACAGCCCTACCTCGACCGGAGACGGCCGGGAAAGAGTCCGCTTGAGTCAGCACGGCAGGAACTTGACCGGGTTGAGATCCTCTCGGGGACATTTGGGGGGAGGACGACCGGTGCCCCCATCGCACTCGTCGTAAGAAACCAGGATGCCCGGTCGGGGGATTACGATGCCCTCCGGGATGTATTCAGGCCCGGACACGCTGACTACACCTGGCAGGCGAAGTACGGGCTCCGCGACCACAGGGGCGGCGGAAGATCCTCTGGGAGGGAGACCCTTGCCCGGGTCGCAGCCGGGGCGGTGGCGATGCGTTGCCTCGCGCCGCAGGGTATCGAGGTCAGCGGGAGGGTCATCGAGGTCCACGGGACGGTGGAGCCGGAGGCGATGGAGGCGGAGATCCGTGCCGCCCGGGATGCCGGGGACTCCGTGGGGGGTATCGTCGAGGTGACGGCGACCGGCTGCCCGCCGGGCCTCGGGGATCCGGTCTTCGGGAAACTGGATGCCGCCATCGCCGGGGCGATGATGGGCATCGGCGCGGTGAAGGGCGTCGAGATCGGCGAGGGGTTCGGCGCCGCCAGGATGTTCGGGAGCGAGATGAATGACCCCATCACGAGCTCTGGGTTTGCAAGCAACCACGCGGGGGGCATCCTCGGTGGGATCAGCACCGGGCAGGATATCGTCGTCCGGGTCGCGGTCAAACCGACGCCCTCGATACGGCGGACGCAACGGACCGTGGATACGACCGGGGCCGAGCGGGATGTATCGGTCGAAGGGAGGCACGATCCCTGCATCGCCCCGCGCATCGTCCCGGTCGCGGAGTGCATGCTCGCGCTCGTCATCGTCGATGCTCTGCTTGAGCAGAGGAAGTACCGGGGGTAGGGTGCGACGGTTCGCTAGAACGACGTTCCCGCAGGAACGGAACTCGAACATCGCTAGGTGCGAAGTGCGACGGGCCGGCGCTGGAGAGACCCGAAGGGTTTCGAGCGGGGAATAGACCACGGAGTGATTCGTGGCTCCATTTCTCTGGCGGGCTACCCGGCCCGTGTCAACGGACCAGTTGCGTGGTCACCACTGGTTTCACTGCGTCGTGGAGCCTGCCGTCGCCGGTCACCAGGCCGGTCCCGCACTGGACCGCCGCGGCAACAAAGAGGGCGTCGTAGATTGTGATCCCGTGGCTGCACGCCAGATCGTATGTCGCGGGCATCAGGTCACGGGCCGGTACCACATGGCAGGTCTCCCGGACAAATGCCTGAGCGTCGGCCAGCCCGGATCTGATGATCTCCTGACCTGAATGGCGGACCCGCTTCCGGGCAACATTTGCAACTTCAACAGATGCGAGATCGACTGTAATACAATCGTTGCAATGCAGGGTCCGCCAGATCACAGGTAAGATGGCCGTACACATCAGAAAGCTGAATGATTTGCCTGGTTATCGGTGAAAGGGACCGTGAAGTCCCTCTTCCCCTCACTTCATCAGGTCCGCGATCTGCCGCATCTCCCGTATGTGGTACTGCCCCCCGGCCGTCGGAGTTCCGGCGTGACAGAAGGTGAACTCCGAGCCGAGAAGCGGCAGGATCGCGCGTGCGTAGCGAAACTCAGAGCCCATGACGCTTGTGCAGATGGGCTTTTGGGCATGATGGGTGAACGCGATGAGCGCGAGGAGGTCATCGGGGGTGCGGGGCTTCACGACGATCTTCGGTATGTCGCCATACGATCTGAGCATCCCCTCGATCTCTCTCAGCTCTGAGGGAGAAGGCATCTCGTTCGTGTGGAGGGACGCGATTATCTGGACCCCCTGGCTCTTGATGGCCGGTGCATGGTCCCGGTAACGGGCCTCGATATCCACGAGATCAACGTACTTCGCAATCGGATTGACGATGCGAGCCCAGAGATCCGCGCCGCCGACGAAATCTCCCCCCTCTTCCCTGCTCCTGAGCGTGGCGATAAGGGGGATGGCGGTCTGTTCCCGGACCGCACGGACCTGATCCAGCGGATCATCGGCCATCCGGTCGAGCCTGAGCTCGATGAACGTTGGGCTATACTTTATCACCTCATCGATAGAGCCGGTATCCTCCACAGAGACGACGATCTTCATATCCACCGGAGATGTAGCCGCCCCACCACTTAAAGCCTGCCCGCACCCTCCCAGGATCAGGGCGACTTCCTGCCACACCATCTCTCAAGCGCACCATGACGCTCCAGCATAGCGGCAAAAACCTCATCAAAGATCATGGGCAGCCGTTCACGGAGCTCCTGCACCCCGACCTCGGTCATGCCGCCACCGGTCGCAACCCGCCGGATCAGGTCGGGCGGTGCTTCGCCGGCCTTTCTCATGCAGGCAGCCGTGGCCATGGCCATCCCCGTCGCAAGCGAAAGAGCCCGGTCGTACGAGAGGTCACCTGCGCGGGATGCCGCCTGGGCCATCTCCTCGATGATGGCAACAAGCAACCCCGGCCCGCAGCTCGAAAGGAGCGTTGCCACCGCGAGTTCATCCTCTCCGACGAGCATCACGTCACCGATGGAGGAGAGGAGCTCCTCCACCCGGATGGCGTCGCCCGCCCCAACCCGGTGTCCGTGGCAGATCAGCGTCGTCCCCTGCCAAGCCCGGGACGTGATCGTGGGCACAGTGCGGGTGACCGAACCCCAGAATACCGATTCAAGATCCGCAAGGCCTACGCCAGCGGCAAGCGAGACGATATGCTCACTACCATCCATCACCGGAGCGATCTCGCGGAGGACAGCCATGATCTCCTGCGGTCTGACGGCGATGATGATCAGGCGGCACTGCCGGGCGAGCTCAGTATTTGTCGCCGCGATACCGATCCCCGGCCAGGCGGCCGCGCATGTATCCAGGCTCCCCTTGCTCCTCGATGAGACCACAACTTCATCAGCCCGGAGCACCCCCGACGAAAGAAACCCGTCCACCAGCATGCGCCCCATCTCTCCGCAACCGATAACCCCGACCGTATCCATGATCCTCCCTCTCGATTGGTCCTCTTCGCAAAAAAAAGGGTGACACCCCCCTTGGGACCGAGTGGATGAAGGCAAGCATTCCTGGGTCTTGCCAGAGTGGGTATATAGGCCGGCAGGGTGACTGTACTGGATCAGAATGCCACACGATCACTCAAGAGCCGATCCGATCGTATCTCCGGAGCTGCTTGCACCTGCCGGATCGCCGGAGGCTCTGGCCGCCGCTCTGGCCGCTGGCGCGGATGCGGTCTATCTTGCGGGGAGGCGGTTTGGGGCAAGGCAGTATGCAGCGAACTTCTCGGATGATGAACTCCGGTCTGCAATCGATTATGCGCATCTCCAGGGTGCCCGGGTCTACATCACCGTAAACACCCTCATCAGTGACGCCGAACTCCCCGACGTGGTCCGCTACCTCCTCTGGCTCTATGAGATCGGGGCAGATGCCATCCTGGTGCAGGATATCGGCGTTGCGGCACTCGCCCGGGAGGTGATCCCGGATCTACCCCTCCACGCCTCCACCCAGATGACGATCCATAACCGTGAAGGCGTGGCCCGGGCCGCGCGGGAGGGGTTCTCCCGTGTGGTCCTGGCACGGGAACTCACCCTCCCCGAGATTGAGGATATCGCCGCCGGGGTCTCGGGGATCGGTATCGAAGTCTTCGTCCACGGTGCGCTCTGCTACTGCTACTCAGGGCAATGCCTCCTCTCCTCGATGATCGGGAACCGGAGCGGGAACCGGGGGATGTGCGCTCAGCCGTGCAGGAAGCCCTATCGGCTCGTGATCGCTGAGAAGGATGAGTATGGCCGCCCAGAAGCCCTCCAGACCGTGCCTGCAGAGGGACCGTACCTGCTTTCGACCCGGGATCTCGCGATATACCCATATCTCGACCGGATAGCACGTGCACCGGTGGCTTCACTCAAGATAGAGGGGAGGATGCGTTCAACGGAGTACGTTGCTACGGTGGTGGGGATCTACCGGCGCGCCCTCGATACGATCGCCGCCGGGGAGGCCTGGTCACCCTCCGGGGAGGATATGCGTGATCTTGCGCTCGCATTCAACCGCGAGTTCACCGAGGGCTACATCCTCAGCGCACCCGATATCATGGCCCGCGACCGGCCCGGGAACCGGGGGATCCCGCTCGGTTCGGTGGTCAGTTACAGCCCGCAGAGGCGGGAGGCGACTGTCCGCCTCACCGGGGAGGTCGTGCCCCGCTCCGGCGACGGGTTGGCCTTCTGCACAGACGATCCAGATCGGGATGTGGGCACCATCGTCCACGGCACCCCCGCTCTCCGCCGAGGTATGGTGCGGATCAGAGTTCCCGCACCCGTCGATCGGGGCATGAGGGTCTTGCTGACGAAGAGCGCGGATCTGGAGGAACAGACAAGAGAGATCCTTGAGGGTCTACAGCCGTTGCCGATCGATCTTGCGGTCACCTGGGATGACGGCGTGCCCTGTTTTGAGGGGACGCTCTTCGGGCGCAATGGAGAGCGGTTCCAGGCTGCCTACCGGGCAGACCTGCGGATGGAGCCGGCACGGAGCCGGCCACTCTCTGCGGAGGATATCGCGGGGCAGCTCACCAGGACCGGAGGGACACCGTTTATCATCCGCAGATTGGATCTCGACTACCCGGGCGGGCTCTTTGCGCCTCCAGGCGCACTGAACCGGGCTCGCCGGGCGTTCTTAGGGAGGGTCGAGGAGACCATAGCCGCTGCATGGCGTCCGGGCCCGGACGCGGTGCGGGAGGCCCGGGATCGGGCAGAGGCTGCTATCGCCGGGCTGACGCACCCGGGCAGGGTCATGGAGCAGGTCCCCTCGGTCTCAGTCTACACCGACACCCCGGAGGGCGTGGAGGCCGCCACCCGGGCCGGCGCCCGGACTATCTACTTCGAACCGGTCGACCCGATGACCCCGACCCTCCTTGAGGAGGTTGCCGCTCTCTGCCGGGCCGGTAGCACGGAACCTGTCTGGAAGTGGCCATCCATCACGCGGCGCGCCTTTCTTGATGCAGCCATCCCGCTCCTCCCGTCACTCCATGATGCGGATATCCACGGCGTCATGGTGAGCGGGCTCGGCGCTGCGGATGCGGTGCGGAAGGCCGAACCCCGGATGGAGCTCTTCGGGGCTGCCGGTCTGAACGTCTGGAACCGCCGAACTCTCAGGGAGCTGGCCCCGCTCTTCCTGCGGTGCACGGCATCCCCTGAACTCCCGGCCACCGATCTGGCCCGGCTCGCAGAGTCGGGGGGTGGGGACGTCCCGCTGCTTGAGGTGCTCGTGCAGGGCACTATCGAGGCGATGGTGACTGAGGATCGGCCGGCGGCGGCAGCTCCTGGCAACCGGTTCCTGGGGCTGCAAGATCGGCGGGGCCGCATCTTTCCGCTCCGGTGTGATGGCGAATCCCTGACGTATATCGCCAACGCCGTCGAGACCTGCCTGATCGACCACCTGCCCCGGATCATTGGGATGGGCATCGGTGCAGTCGTGATCGATGCCCGGGGGCGCGGGCCCAGGTATGCCGGGGAGATGACCCGGATCTACGTTGACGGGGTCGCAGCTGCTTGCCGGGGAGATCAGGGTACGCTCAGCGCGCTCAAAGAGGCGGTAAAAGAACGGGCGTTCGGAGGGATCACCGGCGGGCACTTCGTCCGAAGGCTTGCGGAGTGAACCGACAGAGGGGTCCCCCTCTCCCCGCAGGCACATACTCGCCGATGCGCTTTATACTCCAGCTCGGTGCTCTTCCTCCGTGCACCAGACCTCAAGCACCGTATCATCAGGCTCAAATTGGTCCGCATATGCCTGGGGCACTGTGCCCGCATCCATCCATATGATCTCGACCAGATGACTGGATATGCGGTAGAGGCAGCGATATCTCCAGGGCGGCATGGGTTTTACATCACGCCTATAGATCTGCTGGGCAAGACTGGATGAACAGAAGATGCCCTCCTCAGGCTCGAAGAGGATCTCTCCAACGTACCGCTGGATGTACCACCGGAGCTCTGAGGTGAGGGCAAGCGCACTCCCAAGCGACGCTGTCCGGGCACGTATACCGCACTTCAGCCTATCAGGTCGGTAGAAACGTAGGGCATCCCTGCTGGTCTCAGAGTTGATCAGGGTGGCGTAGAGATCAACACCCTCCAACTGGATGAGGAGGACGTTCACCATATATCTTGTAGATGGGGTATCGATAAGACTTTCCTGGAGCAGAGCAGCCCGGGGCAGCTGCATCGGTCAGGCACGGAACCGTACCCTTTATGCGGCATGCAGAGGGAGGAAAAGAGTGGATCCAGGAGATCCCACGTCAGATATACATGCGGGCGTCAGGCGCCGCCACCTCGCGTTGCACCTTCTTGATCGCCGCAAGAAAGTCTTCCCGCTCGACGGCTCTGGCATCCTTGCGAACCGCCATCATGCCTGCCTCACGACAGACCGCCTGAAGCTCGGCGCCGGTGGACTTCCCGGTGAGGTCAGCGATCTCCGAGAGGTCTACATCTCCGGCAAGGGTCATCTTCGCAGAGTGGATCTTCAGGATCTCAAGACGTGCCCCGGCATCAGGGAGGGGGACCTGGATGATACGGTCGAATCGGCCGGGGCGTAACAGGGCCGGATCCAGCATATCGATCCGGTTGGTCGCTGCCATGATCCTGACGTTACCCCGGTTCCCAAACCCGTCCATCTCAGCGAGGAGTTGCATGAGTGTCCGCTGGACCTCAGCGCTCCCTGAGGTGCCGTCGTTGGTGCGCATGCTCCCGATCGCGTCGATCTCATCGATGAAAACGATCGCCGGAGCCCGTTCCCGGGCAAGGACGAAGAGTTCCCGCACGAGCTGCGCGCCTTCCCCGATATACTTGTGGACGAGTTCGCTCCCTGACATCCTGATGAACCGCGCATGAGACTGGTTGGCGATCGCCTTTGCGATCAGGGTCTTCCCTGTCCCGGGCGGGCCGTAAAGGAGTATACCCTTGGGGGGCTCAACTCCCACACGCTCATAGACCTCCGGTTTCGTGAGCGGATACTCAACCGCCTCCCTGACCTCCTCGATCTCACTCTTCAGGCCGCCGATCTGCTTGAACGTTACGCCAGGCTGTTCATCGAGCTCCATGACTCTAACCCTTGAGTCATAGATATTGCCGATTGTCTTGACGATAGAGAGGGTATTATTCACCGCTACCTTCATCCCGGGTTTGAGGATGCGGTGGAGCTCCTT
>MTBK01231229.1_pt1 | contig 11360 bp, 11 predicted proteins | sample 1535981 | NCBI WGS metagenome assembly MTBK01 (sample SAMN06109225, study PRJNA356200) | anaerobic digester metagenome | isolation source: biogas reactors fed with pig manure or primary and secondary sludge | place: Spain | collected 2016-06-30 | reverse complement strand
CCTCTTTACTCAGCATTCCCTCCCTGACAAGATCAACGGCCACCTTAACCGCAGCGGCAGCGGTTCGTTTACCCGTGCGGGTCTGCAAAAGGTATAGTTTCTCCTTTTCAATAGTAAATTCAATATCCTGCATATCGCGATAGTGCAATTCAAGGCGGCTGCACAGTTCGGTAAACTGCCGGTAAACTCCGGGCATCTCCCGGCTAAGCTCTTCAAGAGGCCGGGGTGTGCGAATACCGGCGACAACATCTTCGCCCTGTGCATTAAGCAGGTATTCGCCGTATATTTTCGCCTCACCTGTGGCCGGGTTTCGGGTAAAGGCAACCCCTGTCCCGCTGTCATCACCAAGGTTGCCAAAAACCATAGCCTGCACACTGACGGCTGTCCCCAGGTGATGGGGAATTTTGTTAATCTGGCGGTATACCATAGCCCGGGGTGTATTCCAGGAATTAAAAACAGCTTCTACAGCCAGGATAAGCTGTTCCCGGGGATCTTCAGGGAATTCTTTTCCGACAGCCTGGCGAACTGCACTCAAAAAACTGATGATAACCTCATTCAGGTCAGCCTCATTCAATCCTGCATCATTTTCCACACCCCGTTTTTGCCTGGCCTCAGCCAGGATTCTTTCAAATATGTCATGATCAACATGCAGAACAACATCGCTGAACATCTGAATAAAACGGCGGTAACAATCAAGGGCAAAACGCTGGTCAGAAGCTTCAAGAGCGAGGTAATCCGCTGTCTTCCTGTTTAAACCCAGGTTGAGAATTGTATCCATCATCCCTGGCATGGACATAACAGCTCCTGAGCGTACAGACAGAAGCAATGGCTTCTCTCCACCGAAACAACGGCCTGTGGAATCTTCGAGCCCTCTAAGTTCGCCAAAAATCTTTTCTTTCAGCTCCGGCCAGATTGACCGATCCGCAGCAAAGTACCTGTTGCATGCCTCTGTGGTGATCACAAATCCCGGCGGAACAGGCAGGCCAATTCGCGTCATCTCCGCCAGATTGGCTCCTTTGCCGCCGAGCAAATCCTTCATCTCTGCACTTCCCTGGGAAAACCGGTAAATCATTTGCTCACTCAACACCATCAACCTCCCTTGACCATCCGCATGATTGTATTGGCCACCTCTTCCACAGCCTTGTTGGAGACATCGAATACAGTACAGCCGAGCTGTTCCATGATTTTTCGGGCATATTCAAGCTCCGCAAGGATGCGCTCCATAGAAGCATAGTTGGCATGGGCATCAAGCCCCAGGCTGTTTAACCGTTCCTGGCGGATTGAGCGAAGCTGCTCAGGGGCGATCATGAGACCAACTATTTTATCCGGGGAAACCCAGTAAAGCTCTTCGGGGGGCTCCACCTCGGGAACAAGTGGTAGGTTGGCCACCATAACGCGCCGGTGAGCCAGATACATGCTCAGCGGGGTTTTCGAAGTCCGGGACACACCAATCAAGACCACCTCTGCAAGCCTTAAGCCCCGGGGATCTTTACCGTCGTCGTATTTTACAGCAAACTCAACTGCGGCAATTCGCCTGAAGTAATCTTCATCGAGGCGGCGAACCCGGCCCGGCTCCAGGTAAGGATCTTTTCCCATAATCCGGGCAAAGGCGCTCATCGTCGGTCCCATAATGTCAGCCGTAGGAATATTGCGCTCAGCCGCTTCAAGTTCCACCACATGCCGCAATTCAGGAAGAACCAGGGTGTAAGCGATCATGCTGTTGTACCGGGCCGCCTCTTTAATCACCTCTATTACCCTGGCGGTATCGCTGACAAAGGGAATCCGGCGCACCTCTATATCCTCGGAATCATACTGGCTGGCTGCAGCCTTGACCACAAATTCAGCGGTTTCGCCGATAGAATCGGAAATAATGTAGACAACCGGTTTTTGGGAAACCACGCTCATCCACCTTCCTCTCCCTAAGTGCTTACCTCCGCCAGCATCCTGGCCAGCGTAGTTTTTGTTATTTTACCGACCACTTTGAACTTACCCTGCCCGGCTTCTTTTACTACCGGTAAAGCATCGATCTGGTAATCGATGATCTTTTTTGCTGCTGTTACCACATCAAGTTCGGGACCTACTGTCACAACATGAGGCATCCGGGTCATAATCACTGTTACCGGAATGCTCAATAGATTGCTTCCCCCGATAGCTGTTTTGAGAAGATCTTTACGCGAGAGAACGCCCTGCAGACATCCTTCCTCATCAACCACAAACAGTGTGCCCACATCTTCCACGAAAAGTGTAACTATGGCATCATATACCGAGGTCTCCTCCCGCACAACAGCAGGAACAGCCTTGACCTCGCCAACAGTAAATCGCCTCAAATAATCGGCAAAAAGGTTTTTAGCATCTTTGCCAGCATAAGTGTAGCCCACCCGCGGGCGCGCCACAAGGAGGCCGGACATGGTCAGGATCGCCAGGCAGGGACGCAGGGCAGCGCGGGATACATTCAGGCGAGAGGCAATCTCTTCACCGGATATGGGACCGGAAGATTTGACTATTTCCAGGATTTTTTTCTGCCTCTGGCTTAAATCTATTCTCTCCACCTCCCAGGGCAGCTCCGGAGGCTACCCTGTTTCAAGAATTATAAATAAATAGTATATACTATATGGCCCATTGATCTCCTGCTACCCTGTGATTTAATCTCCCAGCTGCAGCAGGCCAAAATCGGCAAAGCAGTTAAATAGACCCTTCACCGCCGCCAGCAGGTTAAGCCGGTTCTGGCGCAGCACTTCATCTTCAACCATGACGAGAACCTCATCAAAAAAATTGTCCACCGGGCCCTTCAGCGTGGCAAGCTGTTCAAGACAGAAGCTGTAGTTTTGCTGCTGCAGCGCCTGCTCCACCTCCGGTGCCACCTCCAAAAAGCGCAGGTAGAGATCCTTTTCAGCAGCTCCGGCCAGGAGTGTCCGCTCAACGGTCCCACCGTGAATCCCGCGGACCAGGTTGGCCGTGCGGTTGTAGGCGGCATGAACATCCCTGAGTGCTGCCGTGCGCAGCTGCTCTTCCAGAGCGGCGGCTTTCCGGTAAAGTTCCGCCAGGGTACGGTAGGGGACAGCCAGGACCGCTTCAATGACGTCGTAGCTGAGCCCTTTCCCCTGCAAGGCAAAGCGGAGCCGCTGCATCATAAATTCTTGCAAAGCACTGCGCAGCAAACCCAGACGTTGAGCGCCAAGAGAGAGCTTCTCACCGTGCTGCTGTAACGCCCGCTCAAGCAGCTCTGCCGGCGCAAGGTCAAGTTCCCTGTTCAGCAGGATGGCGATGATGCCCTGCGCCTGACGCCGCAGGGCATAGGGATCTTCCGATCCCGTAGGCTGCAAACCAATGGCAAAACAGCCGCTCAGGGTGTCAGCACGGTCAGCCAGCGACAGCAAAGCCCCCTCAATGCTTTCCGGTATATTATCTCCGGCATGACGCGGCAGATAGTGCTCGTAAATGGCGCCGGCAGTTTCAGGCTCCTCTCCGCTGAGTAGAGCATACTCGCGCCCCATGACTCCCTGGAGTTCAGGGAATTCGCGAACCATGGAGGTAACCAAGTCTGCCTTGCAGAGTTCCGCTGCGCGCACTGCCTTAGCAATCTGACTTTTGGTAAGGCGAAGACGGCCCCCCAGTTCAGCAGTGAGTTTAACAAGCCGCTCCTGTTTTTGCGCCAGGCTGCCTAATTCCTCCTGAAAAACCACCCCTGAAAGCTGCGCCGCATGCACCGCCAGCGTTTCTTTTAAATCTTCTTCGAAAAAGAAGCGGGCGTCAGCCAGGCGAGCGCCCAGCACTTTTTCGTAGCCCCGCCTGATGTTTTCATGAAAACGATTGTTGCTTATCCCGATAAAATGGGGCAAAAGAGCAGCTCCATCCTTTTCTGTCAGGGGGAAGTAGCGTTGATGAACCTGCATTGTCGTGATGAGCACTTCCCGGGGCAGATCAAGATAATCCCGGGAAAAGGAGCCGCTCACAGCCACCGGATACTCCACCAGGAAGGTAACCTCCTCTAGAAGATTCTCATCAATGATGGGGCGTCCGCCCAGGGCGGCAGCTTGCTCGATAAGCTGCTGCCGGATGGAATTGCGGCGCTGCTCCTGATCGAGTAAGACATAGTTTTCCTCAAGGCAGCGAAAGTAGGCGGCGGGGCTATCCACGGTCAAAGGACCTGGGGAAAGAAAACGGTGCCCGAAGGTGCTCCGGCCTGAGAGAACCCCCGCAAAGGTAAAGTCAAGCGGCCTGTCGCCATAAAAAGCCAGCAGCCAGCGAAGGGGACGGGCAAAGCGGTTCTCCTTGCTTTCCCAATACATGGGCCTCTCAAAGCTGATCCGCTTGAGTAGCTGTGCCAGTATATCCGGCAGTAAATCCTCCGCGGTTTTGCCCCGAATTTCCTTCAGCGCAAATATAAAAGCGGTGTCCTTCACCGTCCCTGTAATAAGCTTTTCCGGAGGGAGCCCCTGGCTGCGGGCAAAGCCCAGCAGCGCTGCAGTTGGTGCTCCGGCGGCATCATAAGAGCGCTCCAGGGCAGGCCCCTTAATTTTCTGCTGCAGGTCAGACTGGCGAGCAGCCAGCCCGTTGATCAGCAGCAGCAGCCGGCGGGGGGTGGCCCAGGCCTTGCTTCCTTCAAAACTTAGTCGATGTTCTTTTAGGAGCAACTCAGCTTTTTCCTCCAGCTTCACAAGCACGCCTGGGATATAACGGGAAGGGAGTTCCTCGCATCCAATCTCCAAAAGCAGATCCTCTTTCCCAATCCTCTCCATCGCTTAAACCTCCTCCTGCAAAACAGACAGTGGAAAACCCGCCTTTTCGCGCTGCATCAGGTAAGCCTTTGCACATTCACGTGACAGGTGGCGAACCCGCCCGATATACCCTGTTCTCTCGGTAACGCTAATAGCGCCGCGGGCCTCCAACAAATTAAATGTATGCGAACATTTCAAAATATAGTCATAAGCTGGCAGGACCAGGCTGGATTCTAGAAGCCGTTCCGCCTCGGACTCATAGAGATCGAAAAGCTTGAAAAGAAGCCCCCTGTCCGCCTCTTCAAAGCTGTAGGCAGAATGTTCATATTCAGCTTTCTGAAAGAGGTCGCCGTAACGGATCTGATCATTCCAATCCAGATCAAAGACATTGTCGCGATCCTGGAGATACATGGCTATGCGTTCGAGGCCATAAGTTAACTCCACCGGTACTTTTACCACATCAGTTCCGCCAACCTGCTGAAAGTAGGTGAACTGGGTGATTTCCATCCCATCCAGCCAGACCTCCCAGCCCAGACCCCAGGCTCCCAGCGTGGGCGATTCCCAGTTATCCTCAACAAACCGGATGTCGTGTTCCAGAGGCGCCAGATCCAGTGAGGCCAGGCTTTCCAGATAAAGATCCTGAATCTTTGCCGGCGCCGGCTTGATGATTACCTGGTACTGAAGATGCTGATAGAGACGGTTGGGATTTTTGCCATAGCGCCCGTCACCGGGACGGCGCGAAGGCTCCACATAAGCCGCCGCCCAGGGCTCCGGCCCGAGAGCCCTTAAAAATGTGGCGGGGTTCATCGTCCCGGCCCCTTTTTCGATATCATAGGGCTGCCAGATGAGGCAGCCTTTCCCGGCCCAGTATGATTGCAGCCTATGGATAAGTGTTTGTAGATCCATCGCCGGATTCATCTCCTCTCCTGGATAAAGAAAAACCTCCTGTCCCTTAGGGACGGGAGATCTGCTCCCGCGGTTCCACCCTAGTTGGTTCACCCTGATGGTGAACCCCCTTTATCGGCAACACACTCCGGAATGCCCTTCGCCGGGGAAGCTGCCGGGCTTGCACCATCCCCGGCTCGCTCAGAAGCAACCCGCACCGGCTACTCCTTTCCATCATCATGCCTCAGGTAATTATGCTAATCCAATCCTAAACCAAGGCCTGCTTTTTTGTCAACATTTTCTTAATCCCGCTATTCATCATCCGCTGTACACCGCATCCACCCTAACAGCTTTTCGATAAGCCCACCGGCCCCTTGTCTTATTTTAACGGTGCGTAGTTATTTTATCCACAGTTGCAGGAGCAAATGTAATGCTTAATATGGACCTTTGATAGATCTGGGTGCGGACATGTCACTCCCCAGGGCTCAAGAAAGAAATCAACCGGAGTGAACGCAGCTCACCTATATCGTGATGATAACGGCGAAACGATGCCGCCATGCCGGCCAGTTCGCGCATCTGAAGTGCATGGGGGCGAAGCACCTTAACCCGTTCCAGGGGAGCTTCGAGCAGCCGCCGTGCAAGGGCAACCGTTCCAGCGCCAAGTTTCACCACATCACCGCCGGCACACTTGCGGCATAGCAAGCCGCCCTGGCGGGAGCTAAAATAAAGGGACTCCGGCGTACCGCAGATAAGGCAGCCCTTAAGGTGAGGGCAGAAACCTGTTAAATCCATCAATTTCAGTTCAAAAGCGTGGCAAAAGAGCATCCGCTCCTTCAGGCTGCCGTCACAAAGCAGGCGCCACCCCTTAAGAAGCAGCGAGCAGGGCTCCGGTGCAGGTTCCTCGGTGCTGACAAGGCGGCCGGTGATCTCGGCAAGAAAGAGCCCATACGGATAAAGCGCCACATCCTCGCGAAAGGCGGTGAAATGCTCCCTCACCTCCTGCCCGGTAATAAGATCGAGGCTGCGACCGCGATGAAGCTGGTAATAACCATATGTAAAAAGATCCACACCCGCAGCCAGACGACTTTTTACTTTGCGGGCGCCGCGGGCGACAGCGGTGATCTTTCCTTTCTCCCAGGTGAGCAGATCAACAAGGCGGTCGGCCTCTCCCAGGGGGCGGCTGGAAAGAATGAGGGCATCTGTTTTGTACGTGCGTTCAGACAACGGTACACTTCCCTATCTAGGGCTCTTTGTAGCCCAACTCACGCAGCATGCGTTCGCGATTTCGCCAGCCGCGCTTTACCTTGACCCTTAGATCGAGATAAACCTGGCCTCCGAAAAGCACTTCAATTTCACGACGGGCGGCGCTGCCGGCTTTCTTCAGTAAGAGGCCGCCTTTACCAATAATAATCCCGGCCTGCGATTCCCGCTCCACAAAGATTTCAGCGCGCAAGTCGATAAGATCCCGCCCTTCCCGGGGAGAAATCTGTTCAATGACAACAGCAATGGCATGGGGTATCTCTTCCCTGGTAAGGTGTATGATTTTCTCGCGAATAATTTCAGCAGCGATGAATCGCTCCGGCTGGTCGGTAACCATCTCCGGGGGATAGTAACGCGGACCTTCGGGAAGCCTTTCTGCAAGGGCATCCAGCAGCGGTGCAAGTCCCTCTTTTCGCAGCGCAGAGAGGGCAAAGCAGCCGGCAAAGGGGAAGAGTCCCCTGTAAAGGACGTTGTTGGAAGCAAGCTGCTCCGGAGTAGCCAGATCGATTTTATTTACGACCAGGATAACCTGCCCGGCAGCCTCCTGAAGCAAAGAAGCAATGTGGCGGTCGCCGGGGCCGGGTTTGCAAAAAGCTTCGACAATAAAACAGACGATGTCCGTTTCCCGAAGCGCCGCTCGCGCCGCCCGGATCATGGAGCTGCCAAGCTCATGTCTGGGCTTGTGCAAGCCGGGAGTGTCGATGAAGATAAGCTGAGATTCATCACGGGTAAGGATGGCGCGGATAGCCGTACGGGTGGTCTGCGGTTTTGAGGAGACAATGGCAATTTTCTCTCCGACGATAGAATTCAGCAGAGTCGATTTCCCCACGTTGGGTCTCCCCACAAGAGCTACGAATCCGGAGCGATGCATCCGTTGATTCTCCTTCACCTGGAAATTATATCCCCTACCGGCACCTTATATCCACTTTAATGTAGAACAACAGGATGGAACCCCGGTGGCTCACAATTTCTAACCCCTTGCCCTGGGAATAACTGTTTTAAGGTCAAGAACGGGAGTGCCGTCAAGGAGGTCCAGGCCGCGCACAATTAGAACGGGACCACGGAGCTCGAGCAGATCAACCTCGGTCATAGAAATTGGATTGGGCCGGTATGGAGTGCGGCTGGCAAAAAGGCCGTAAACTTCACCGCCGCGGCCGCGCCGTTCGCTTTTAAGCTTAAAGCCTGCGGAGCGATGCAGGTAACCGATGACAATAATCCTCGATTCTTCCTCCATCCGGTACAGGCCATCTTCCAGATGGGAATCAAGGTGAACCTCTGAAACAGATGTTTTATAATTGTCAGGCACCTCCGAAGGCTCGCTAAAGCTGCTGCGCACCCGCCCGATTGGCCGCAGGGTCAGCGGCAGCCTCCAGAGATCATCCTCTGCAAAGGCGGTTTCCGGCGGGGCTGCAGCAGGCAGTCCCAGTGATTCACTGCTAAAAGGCTCGGGCAGCAGTTCGCTCAGGCGCCGGCAGATAAGATCACCCTGCAAATTGCCCATGATCACCTCAATATCGCCTGCCAGTTCGGAGATGACCTGTCGGCAGGCGCCGCAGGGCACAGGTGGAGGCGAGCAATGAGCAACCACAGCCATGCGGTCAAAACGGTGATGACCGGCCTGGTACGCGTTCCAGAGAGCCACCCGCTCAGCACAAACAGAGAGCCCAAAGGAGGCGTTTTCCATATTGGCTCCTGTAAAAACTGCTCCTTCGCCAGTCAGCAGGGCTGCGCCCACGGCAAAGCGGGAGTAAGGGGCATAAGCCCTTGATCGGGCCGCCGCAGCAATAGACACCAGCGTTGATTTGCGCACTTTGCTCAGTCCTTAATCTCTCGGGATTATTCTCCGGTCCGTGAATATGCCGGCAGTTTTAACAGCTGTTCTCGCTCAACAACAAAGCGAATCCCCCTGTTTATCTCCAGGTTGTTTCTGATAATTTCGAGGCCGCTAACCAGCAGGTCAGGATCGCCCACCGCCTGAATGACAACGGGGTTAACCGTGATTAACCTGTCGTTTACCTTAATCAAAGAACCGCTGCAGCGAACCGCCGAAGTAACAATGAGACGCTGACCGCCCAGGCTGATTCCCCTTGCTCCCGAGCCAAAAAGCTCGTTGATCACATCCCGGATGTCAGTATCATGAATGATCGAACTGGAGCTGGTTGCCCCAAACTCATCGTAAAGCTTCACTGTGATCCCCGCCCCGGTCATCTCCGCCAGGCCTGTCTCCACCTTTAAATCATGCATTTTCAGCCCGGCGGTACGGAGTTCCTCATTTCTTATTTCCAGCTGTTCTTCGGGGCTGTAGGGGGCAAGGCGGGCTTTGCCTTCAGCGATTTCAATTTCAAGCCGGTTCATGGTTAAACGATCGCGCAGAATAAAATCTTGTATCGCTGTAATTACCTCATCGGGTAACACATTGCCGGGAATGGTGAAAATCTCACCTTCTGAAAAGCGAAGTGAAAAGTAGAGGACTTCTTCAGTCTTCCGCACCTGCTCATTTGAGTTTATCGCAGCAAGAATCTGATCTGTGACCATTAAATCAGCTTCCCGGAGGATAATTTCCCGCAGCTTGCGTCCCTGATCAAAGATCACCATCGTTAATTCATCGGCACTGGAGACTTCAACATCATAATTAAACCCGGCAAGAGCCTTCTTCACCTCATCCCGCTCCAGCACCTCGAGTTCTTCGGCAAGGCGTAAATGGTAGGTCGCCAGATCACGCGCCACCTCCTGCTTGGAACTATATCTGGCAGCTGCACCAGGAAAGCTAGTGCGAAAGAGGTAGTAGGTGCCGCCAACTATAACAGTATTTACAATCAGCAGAAACAACAGCGCCCACACCAGATACTTTTTGTAATAATCTTCGCTGAAAATTTTCACGGGCAGAACGTACCCCCAATTATACTTTGTTTATCTATTAGAGAGGGACCCTGAAAACTCCTATTATTAAATTGTGAAGATTGTTAAAAACTGCTTAATTTTTGAAGGACTCCCCACAGGCGTGGTCCCAAAATAAAAGTTCCTATCAGGATGGCATAAAAAGTAGTGAGCAAAACTGCTCCAGCAGCCACATCTTTGGCGATATGCGCCAGCTCCTGCTGTTCCTTTGTCGCCAGGTCAACAGTTTTTTCAATAGCTGTATTAATCGCTTCAACAGTGATAACGGCAAATACAGCTGTCAAAATGAAAAAGAGTTCCCATCCCTCGAGATGAAACAGATAAGACAATAAAAGGATTGCCGCACCGAGAATAGCATGTATGACCATGTTTCTCTGCGTTGCAAAACAATAGGAAAGACCGGCAAAAGCATCCCGAAAGCTTCGGATCAGACGCTCCATTGTATCCATTCTCACCCTGTGGGCTGATCCACAAGATTGAGAACTTCTACCTCCTTCTGCTGCATTTCATCAGCGGCAACGCTGCTGTCATGATCATAGCCCAATATATGCAGGAGGCCGTGAATTGAGAGAATCAGTGCCTCTCGCTCCCAGGAATGGCCGGCAGAGCCGGCCTGTTCATATACCCGCTGCAGCGAGATATAGATATCGCCAACTGTCGCTCCTTCACAATCCCCCGGCACAACATCCTCCCCGCCGTAGGGTTCAAGCATGGGAAAAGAGAGCACGTCTGTGGGAGAGTCTATCCCCCGGTAGCACCGGTTCAGCTCCTGCAGCATTGTATCATCCGTCAGAACAATGGCTAGATCGCCCTGTTCAAGGTGGTGATCTTTTAACAAAATATGTGCGGCGGTGATAAGCTTATCCTTCAATGTTTCGGGAAGCCGCTCACCGTCAGTCCGGTGTACAGAGACACTCACCGGAGAGCACTCCTTTCGATTTCAGCCTTTAAATCTTTTTCCGGATATTCAATGCGGCTGTGATAGATGCCCGCCATAATTTTGACAAAAGCTTCTCCAATGAGATCAAGCTCTTTCAATGTTAAATCGCTTTCATCCATCTGACCATTGTTCAATCTATCTTTGATAATCCGTCTGACCATGCCTTCAACCCGGTTGCCCACCGGTTTGGGGAGCGAGCGAACCCCCGCCTCAACAGAATCTGCAAGCATGATGATCGCTGCTTCCTTTGTTTGCGGCAGCGGCCCCTCATAGCGAAATTTTTCATCGTAAATCTGCTCCACATCGCCCCTGTCTTCCAGAGCTTGCTGGTAAAAATAAGAGATTAAACTTGTCCCGTGATGCTGCTGAATGATTTCCTCGATCACAGCAGGCAGGCGATGCTTACGGGCCAGTTCAACCCCATCCTTGACATGAAGGCGGATAACCATGGCGCTCAGGTTGGGAGAAAGCTTATCATGCGGATTTTGCCCCGAAAGCTGGTTCTCGGTAAAAAAATAGGGCCGCTTCAACTTGCCGATATCATGGTAATAGGCACCAACCCGGGTGAGCAGGGGGTCAGCATTGACCGCTTCGGCAGCGGCTTCGGCCAGATTGCATACCATCATACTGTGGTAGTAAGTGCCGGGCGCTTTTGTCTG
>MTBK01090077.1_pt1 | contig 11361 bp, 12 predicted proteins | sample 1535981 | NCBI WGS metagenome assembly MTBK01 (sample SAMN06109225, study PRJNA356200) | anaerobic digester metagenome | isolation source: biogas reactors fed with pig manure or primary and secondary sludge | place: Spain | collected 2016-06-30 | reverse complement strand
GTGTGTACAGTACACCCATATCCTAATGAACGCCTTCGCGTCTGACCCAAGTTAGGAGCCCAGTGCGGTAGTTCCGCACGCTGGGATCTGTAGGGGGGTGCCGGGTAACCGGTATCCCTACCGTAACTCTTGTCCCACTGTTTCTATCTGCTGCTAATGCTTGCCGTTGACTGGTGGAGCCACCGGCAGATCAAAACCACGGCGGACTTCATTGTTGCCGGCAGGCGCCTGCCTCTGTTGCTGACTACGGGGCTCTCTTTGCGACCTGGTTTTGCGGCGGTACGCTAAGTGGGACAACAAGGTACGTCCCTTTTGTCCCATCGTTCCTGCTGTCCCATAATACCGGGAAGGAGTGGGTAATCTTTGGCCAAAGGCCCTTACGAGTACGCGCCTCTGGTTGTGGCGGGTCTTTGTTTCTATCTGCTGCTCATGCTTGCCATCGGCTGGTGGAGCCACCGGCAGATCAAAACCACGGCGGACTTTATTGTTGCCGGCAGGCGCCTGCCTCTATTTCTGGCTACGGGGACTCTTTTCGCGACCTGGTTTTGCGGCGGCACGCTTATGGGGACGGCAGCCCAATCCTACCTGTTCGGCAACCAGGGGGTGATCTTCGATCCCTGGGGGTCGACCCTGTCCCTGCTTCTGACAGGGCTTATCTTCGGCCGGCTGATGCGCCGGGGCGGCTATCGGACAGTTATCGATTTTTTCACTCTGCGTTTTGGCAAAAAGATGGGGTTTTGGGCGGCGCTGGTGCAGGTGGTCGCGGAGATCGGTTGGATCGGCGGGCAGCTCGTCGCCTTCGGGGTGATTTTGCAGCTCTTTGCCGGCATCCCCATCTTCTGGGGGATCGCTTTATCATGTGCCGTCCTGATTATCTACACCTCTCTTGGAGGGATGTGGTCGGTGACGCTTACCGATTTTTTGCAGATGGGGCTGATCATCGCCGGGGTGGCGGCGCTGCTTTTCGCCGTGCTTCCGCAGGTCGGGGGCTGGGGGGCTCTGCTTAGCTCCGCCGGCAACCGGGCCGGCCTCCCCGCAGGGGCGCTGCTGCCAACAAAAGAGCACGGTTATCTCGGCTATTTCGGGCTGCCGGGATGGTTTTACTATCTCGGGGCCTGGCTTTCAACGGGGCTGGGAGATATCCCCTCCCAGGATCTGGCCCAGCGCCTGCTGGCGGCGAAAGATGAGCGGACCGCCTCGCGGAGCGCACTTATCACCGCCGTCCTTTATCTGGCCGTGGGGATGATCCCCGTGCTGCTGGGCACAGTGATGTATGGTTTGAACCCGGATCTGAGCGTAGCCGAAACGGAGATGATCCTGCCGTTTCTGGCAATCAGCTATCTTTCCCCCGCCTTAACCGCTCTTTTCGCCGTCGCCCTTGTCGCCACCCTCATGTCCAGCGCCGACAGCGCCCTGCTCGCCGCCGCCTCGGTTATCGGCTGCAACATTTTGCCCTATTTCAAACCCGAAGCCGGTGATCTTCTGACCCTGAAGGTAATCCGGCTCTGCATTCCCCTCATCGCCGTCGGTTCCCTGGCAATCGCCTGCTGCGCCCAGACCATCTATATGCTGGCGGTGATCACCTGGTCGCTGATCCTGGTGGGGCTGTTTGTCCCTTATGCCGCCGGTTACTTCTGGCGGCGGGGTAACGAGAGCGGAGCCGTGGCCGCCCTCACAGGGGGGCTGTTCACCTGGATCCTGGCCATCGTCTACTTTATGTGCCGCTTTACCCTGGGGGCGGACCTGAACCTGGCGGAGGGGACCGTCCTGATGGAGGGGGCGCTCTGGGATGCTGTCTATATCGGTTCCATCCCGGCGCTGGCCGCTTCCCTCTTGTTCATGATCGCTGTTTCCCTGCTCACCCAGAAGAAAGATCCGCCCCGTCCGCTGGTCGATATCAACGGCCGTCCCTTTCAGATCCGGCGGACTAAATGAGGGCGGTTACCCGCTTCAAAACACTTCACCTGGAATCTGCGCTGCCGCCGGTTTTGTCCCCCCGGCAGACAGTTACGGGGAGGGGAGTCCCGGAGGTGAATCCGGCCCTCCGCCGGGTATACTCTATGACGAAAGGGTCATATTAAGGCTATCCAGACGATGGAAGGAGAAAACAGTTCATGGTGGCGTATATTAACGAGGAGTGCATCTTTTGCGGACTTTGCGCCGACCTCTGCCCGGAGATCTTTCAGCTGGGAGATGAGAACGCCTTTGTCTCTGTCGAGGAGATCCCCGAAGAGATGTGGGATTGCTGCCGGGAGGCAGCAGAAGAATGCCCCACCGGGGCTATCGAAATTGATGAATAAAACCTCCGGGAAAGCTGCTTCCCGGAGGCTGTTTGATTCAGCGCCGCTTCGCTTACACCTCTGTGCTTGCGCCTCCGCCAGCCCGTTGCCCGGGCGGCTTGCCCCGCCTTCCCCCGGGCCCGCCGCTCTCTGAGCGCTCATTCCGCCGCTCTTTTCAAAAAATGCTTGCCTGCTTGCCGGGTCGATAGTAAGATAGGTTGAAGTGGAAAATGACGTAAAGTTCTTCATTTATACCATGTTTCCAGGAAAATAACGGGTAGAGGAGAGAAAGAGTTGCAATCGCAGATCAAAAAGAGCAGCTCAACGCAGCTGGCATTGAACAAGCATCCGGACATGGACACGATCGTCGTGGCTCTGGGAGGCAACGCGATTCTAAAACCGGGGGAAAACGGCACCTTTGCCGAGCAGATGGAAAATATTCGCAGCACTGCCGCGCAGCTGGCCGGACTCATCAGCGGCGGTAAGCGCCTGATCATCACCCATGGCAACGGGCCGCAGGTCGGCAGGATCTTTCAGCAGCAGGAGCTCGGCCTTCGCGCCGGCCTGCCGGAGATGCCGCTCTATATTTGCGGGGCGATGTCGCAGGCGCAGATCGGCATCATGATCCAGCAGGCCCTGCACAATGAGCTGGTCCTTGCCGACTGTCCGCGGACTATTGTGACGCTCGTCTGCCAGACGCTGGTGGATCCGCAGAGCGAGGCTTTCAGCAGCCCGACGAAGCCCATCGGCAGTTTTTACAGCGAAGCGGAAGCACAGAAAGCGATGGCGGAAAAGGGGGAGACCTGGATCGAAGACAGCGGCAGGGGCTGGAGAAGGGTGGTTCCCTCGCCGGAACCGCTGGGCTTTCCGGAGATTGAAGCGATCAAATCGCTCCTCGCCCAGGAGATCGTGGTGGTCGTCTCCGGAGGGGGCGGCACACCGGTTGCCCGGAGCTCCCGCGGGACCCTCGTCGGAGTTGATGCGGTGGTGGAGAAAGATTTGGTGGCGCAGGCGGTGGCCCAGATGACCGGGGCGGGAACGCTGCTAATCCTCACCGATGTCGCCGGGGCCAAGATCAACTATCGGACTCCCGGGGAAGAGCTCATCGGTCGGGTGTCGCTCAAGGAGATCAAAGAGTACCACCGGCAGGGGCATTTCATCCCCGGCAGCATGGGCCCGAAAGTGCTGGCGGCGATCCGCTTTGTGGAAAGCGGCGGCAATATGGCGGTGATTACATCGCTGGAGAACGCTCTGCCGGGGGCGGAAGGAAAGGTCGGGACAGTGGTGGTTAGATGAACGACCCCCTCTGCGATCCTGCCAATTGGGCGAATGAGCCCTGGTGCGGTTTGCATAATAAGGTGATAGGCGGTAAAATGCTCTTCAAGCCGCTGCTATAACTTCATTAAAGGGGGAGTGTTTATGGAGAAACAGTTATTTCAACCAGAATCGGGGGAGCGCTCCGGCGGCAAGACAAACGGAGAGATCCTGGCCGAGCCGCTGATTCCGCGAATAAAGCGGGTCGCGGCCGGAGCTCATGGGATCACCTTTGTCGGTTCCGCCGCGGGTGCGCCGGGTACGCCGCCGGTCAAAGTACCCTGGAAGCAGTTACATGAAGAGGCCCGCGCCGTTGCCGCTGTGCTTCAGGAGAACGGCCTTGAACCCGGCGATCACGTTGCTCTTCTGGGACCGACAACAAGGGCTCTGGTCACGGCGGTGCAGGCGATCTGGCTGGCCGGGGGTTGCACCATCATCCTGCCCATCCCGCTCCGCTTCAGCTCCATCGAGGATTTTATGATGCAGACGCGGGCGCTGCTCAAAAGCGGCGCTGTTTCCCTGCTGCTGCTCGATCCGGGGATCGCCGCTTACTATGAACCCGCTCCCGGTGATCCGCCCGTACTGATGCTCGATCAGATTATGCCCGGAGCCGGCGGTCTTACCAGCGCCGCTGACTTTAAAGAGGTCCCCGATGATCCCGCTAGACTGGCGGTGCTGCAGTTCACCTCCGGATCTACAGCCAGCCCCAAGGGAGTGAGGCTGCCGCATCACACTGTCGGAGCCAATATCGACGGAATGATCGAGGCGGCGGAATTGGTGCCCGCTGATCTCATCGTTTCCTGGCTGCCGCTGTACCACGATATGGGCCTGATCGGCATGCTCACCGTATCGATGACTGTGGGCTGCTCGCTTGTTCTGGCCTCGCCGCTTGATTTTACCGGCAAACCGGCGGACTGGATGCGCTGGCTGAGCGACTACCGCGCCACCATCACCGCCGGACCGAACTTTTCCTGGGCGCTCGCCACTAGGGCCCTGAACAGGATGAGCGATACCGGAGAGCGGCTGGACCTGTCGGCGGTGCGCATCGCCCTGAACGGAGCCGAGCCGGTCGACCCGTACACGGTGGAGCAATTTGTTGCGGCGGCGGAAGCGCACGGTTTTCGTCCCGGTGCCGAATTCTGCGCTTTCGGTATGGCAGAGGTCGCCATCGGGGGCACCTTTCCTCCGCCGATGCGGGGGATGCTCTGCGATGACGTCGATCGGGTTATCCTGGAAACGGAGAACCGGGCCGTTCCGGCAGCGCCGGATCTGCCCACGACCCGCCGGTTTCCTCTGCTGGGGCGCCCCATACCCGGCCTGGAGATGCGTATCTGCGATCTTGATACCGGCGAGCCGCTGGGAGAACGCGAAGTGGGCGAGCTGGAGTTGCGGGGCACGTCGGTTACGCCGGGCTACTACGGACGCCCGGAGCTGAGCGCAGATCTCTTCCGGGGTGAATGGCTCTGCACCGGGGACCTGGCCTACACGGTAACAGCGCCCGGCGGGGAAACAGACGAGCTGGTTATCTGCGGACGGATCAAGGACCTGATCATCATCTCCGGGCGAAATATTTACCCGGAAGATATCGAGCGGGCCGTCGGAGCGATCGCCGGGGTTCGGACAGGAAACGTAATTGCCTTTGGTGTTGAAGGGGTCCGCCGCAAGGAGACGATCGTCATCGTGGCGGAGATGCGGGAGACCGATCCGGGCACGCTTCGCCGGGCCATCCGCCAGCGGGTGATCGAGATCTGCGAAGTGCCGCCGCGGGATATCGTCCTGACCAAACCGGGGACGCTGCCGAAAACCAGTTCAGGGAAACTGCAGCGGAGCCTGTGCCGCAAGCAGTATCTGAACGAGGAGATCGTTTCACTGGAATGATTTTTTTGCCATAATCTCAGATTATAATCTAATAACAAAAAGCATCCGGCTAGAGCAGGCGATAATCTTCGCCTCTCAACGAGCCGGGTGCTTTTCTTTGTAGGACATCATCCAGAGCGGCCACAAGGGTCTCCCGGTCTCTCGACAAAACCGCCTTGAGCGGCAGATAGTTGGAGGCATGATTGGCTCTGAACACACAGTTGCTCAAGGAAAGCTGCTCGACCATGAGCTTGATCTCCTGGAGCATCTCCCAGGGGCCCAGCGGGGTCAGGCGACCTTCCTCGACCCGGCGGTGAATGATCGTTCCCGGGATGATCATCAGGCTGAGCAGACCGAGATATTCCGGATCGATCTCATTGAGCAGGCGGGCGCTCTCCCGGGCGTGCTCAACCGTTCCCTCCCGGCCGGCCAGCCCGTTGATAATCGTTATCGAGAGCGGAATAGCCGCCTCTTTGGCTCTTTGAGCCCCCTCGACCATCTCCGCGGGGGTGGCTCCTTTATCAATCTCCTCCAGCAGGGAGGCGCTGCCGCTTTCCAGGCCCAGGTAGATCATCCCCAGCTTCAGGCGGCCCAGCAGAGCCAGCTCAGCGGTCTCTTTGTTCAACAGATCCTGCGGATTGCCGTAGACAGAGACCCGCTCAAGGCGGGGGAAAGCTTCATTCAACCGCTGCAAAATAAACTCAAGCTTCTCCGTGGCCAGGGTCAGGGCGTTGCCGTCGGCCAGAAAGATCCTTCGCGTGTGCGGCCAGGTGCGGCCGGCGGCGCTGATCTCTCTTTCCAGTTCGCCGAGATCGCGCTCGCGGTACTTTTTGAATTTGTACATGGCGCAAAATGTACAGCGGTTGTGCGAGCAGCCGATTGTCGCCTGCAGGATCAGACTTCTCGCTTCGCTGGGAGGACGAAAAATATCGCCTTCGTACTGTATGGGAAACATCAGTGTTCACCCTTATCCAGTAATTTATTCCGGACAGTTCACTCCGGTCTGACAGCCCCTCTATGCAGTTATAGTAAATATTTCGCGATCAGGGGCTTATTTCCCTCCCGGCAAACATCAGGATCGATCGGTTTGACTTGCCCCCCCGGGCTTAATGTTTTACAATAGTTGATATATTCATGGTCAAGGAGAGCCCGCTACCCTTATACTATGTAGGGGGGCAATATATACTTTTGAGGTGAAGCCAGCGTGATTATCGGTGTACCCAAAGAGATAAAAACCGGCGAAAACCGCATTGCGGTTACGCCGGGGGCGGTCAGGGTTCTGGTCAATGCCGGACATAAGGTTTTGGTTGAAGCCGGTGCCGGAGAGGGCAGTACGATCGAGGACAATCAGCTGGCCTATTCAGGAGCTGAAATAGTCTCCGGGGCGGCGGAGATCTACCGGCGCGCGGAGATGATCTATAAAGTTAAGGAGCCTGACCCGTCAGAATACGCCCTGCTTCGGAAAGGGCAGATCCTGTTTGCCTACCTGCACCTGGCGGCTGTGCCGGAGGTGACCCGCGTTCTCATGGAGAAAAAGGTGGTGGCCGTAGCCTACGAGACGGTCTCGGTCGGCGGGACGCTGCCGATGCTCATTCCGATGAGCGAGATCGCCGGACGGATGGCCACGCAGATCGGGGCTCATTTTTTGGAAAGGTCCAACGGGGGCAAAGGGATGCTCCTCGGCGGTGTGCCCGGTGTTACCCCGGCGGAGGTGGTCATTCTGGGCGGAGGCATCGTCGGAGTGAATGCCGCCCGGGTGGCCATGGGGATGGGGGCGAAGGTGACGGTAATCGATATCAATGTCGAGAGGCTGCGCCACCTCGACGGGGCCAACGGCGGCCGTTTGGTCACCCTCTATTCCAATCCGCACAATATTGCCCAGGCTGTGGCCCGGGCCGATCTGCTCATCGGCGCAGTGCTTATTCCCGGGGGGAGAACCCCTCTGCTCTGCACCGAGGAGATGGTCAAAACAATGCAGCAGGGCGCCGTCATTATCGATGTGGCCATCGATCAGGGCGGCTGCGTGGAAACGATGGACCGGATCACCTGTCACAACAGGCCGATCTTCGAGCGCTACGGGGTCCTGCACTACGCCGTTCCCAATATGCCCGGCGCAGTTCCCCAGACCTCTACCTATGCCCTCAGCAATGCCACCCTGCCCTATGCCCTGGAGCTGGCCAACAAAGGCTGGGAGAGGGTCGCTGCCGAGAAAAAGCCGCTCAGCCTGGGGCTCAATGTGGTTCAGGGCAAGATCGTTAATCGGGCGGTGGCCGAAGCCCTGACCCTTGATTATGTTGCGCTCTGATCGGCCGACTTGCGCTGCCCGAAAGATGCCGGAAGTCAAATCTGTTTGGCCAGTGAGCACCGGACTGCTCGATAAGCTCAAAAATACTCAGACGACGCTCTGATTTCAATAGCGCCTCCCTTCCATTATTCACTAGGTCTTTGCCCGGGCAACCGGTTCTTTGGTGAGTTAAGCATGCGTTGATGCGACAGACTATTCTGAAGACAGGAGGGGAAAAGTTTGGAGGCCAAGGGGAAGCTAACATACAGCGTTGAGATCTACACAGCCCTGCGGGTGATGAAAAACAAATTCAAAGAAGCCGGACTGCAGCTCGACACACGCTACATTGACTATTATGGCGAGCTGTGCCCGCGCTGCGGCGTTCCGTTTAAAGTCTATCGCAACGAGGTTAAGGATGCGGCAACAGTATCGGCCTTTTTAAATATGGAGCAGCAAAAAGGGATCGCCTATTGCCTGTGCAAAAAATGTGTTCGCGGGATGTCTGCATTCACTGCCACAAAAGATGCCAGAATAACTGAAGAGCGGGTCTTTGAAAAAATACCGGATTTGAGGCGATCAAAGAAACCGAGCAGAAGCGTCATCGAGCTGGAAAAAAGGATTCTCCGAAAAATCTATGGCTTTTGAACACCCCGGGCACGGTTCCGGTGGCCGGCACCGGTCCAGCGGGTTTTTTGACTGAAGGCACCACCGGGGAAGGTTCCCGTTTCGGTCGGCGGCACCGGCGCCAGCCTTGACCTTCACGATGACAACTGCTTAAAAAGGAGTGTGGTTCCGTTGGAAATCAGGCAAAATGTAGTAGTGCCCCTGGGGTACGGCAAGTACGTCCGGGCCGATAAGATCATCGCCCTCGAACCCATTGAAGATGACCGCGGTCCCGGACGGCGCACCATGGTCTACATAGAGCAGCTGCCCAACCCCGTTGTCGCTTCGCGAACTGAACATACTATTATCGAAAATATGGTCCAAACCCCCAAGGAGGTCCTCGAGGCTGCGGCTGCTCTGGAGCTGCTGCAGGACCTTTTTGACGACATCAGCCAGGTCGGCCCGATGCTCAGGGCCAGCATCAAAAAGGAAGTGGCCCTGGATCTAAATCAAATCGAACGCAAGATCAAAGAGATCTTGGACCGCCAGTACAACCCGGAATAACCGCGAACGGTCACAGAAGAGAATATGCCCGCAAGGAAACCGCGGGCGGGTTCCGGGGTGCTCCCCGTTTCCTGGTTATCATTATTAGGCGATATCTTCACCGGTTTGCCGGTAGATCATCGATCAGCGATCGCTTCCATCGCCGCCCTGTGGGCGTGGATCTGTGTAGTATCAAAGACGGGCAGCACTGAATCTGTTTGCTTGATCAGCATTCCGATCTCGGTGCACCCCAGGATGACACCCCTTGCGCCAGCGGCCTGGAGCTGTTCGATAATCCGCTGATACTGAGCCCGGGATTCAGCGGAAATAACACCGCGGCAGAGCTCATCATAGATCACTCTGTTGACCAATGCGGCATCCGTTTCGCCGGGAATCAGGACAGAAATTCCCCGTGCGATCAGCCTTTCCTTGTAAAAGTTCTCCGTCATAGTATATATTGTTCCCAGGAGCGCCACTTTGTCTATCCCTGCGCTGATGAGCGCATCGGCGGTGGCGTCGGCCAGGTGAATGAGGGGGATCCCGATATGCTTCTGAACCTCCGGAGCAACCTTGTGCATCGTATTGGTACAGATTAAAATAAAGTCCGCACCGGCCTTCTCCAGATTCACCGCCGCACCGGACAAAATGGAGGCCCCTTGTGCCCAATCCCCTTTCGCCTGACTGGCGGCGATCTCGGCAAAATCGACACTGTAAAGAAGGATCTTTGCCGAGTGCAGACCGCCAAGCTTTTCGTTTACCGATTCATTGATCAGCCGGTAATAGGTCACAGTGCTTTCCCAGCTCATCCCTCCGATGAGCCCGATAGTTTTCATTGGTCTTTCCCCCTAACGGCGGGCGTAGTCTAAGTGAGTAGTTTAATGATAACAGATAAACCAACGGCTGTGGCGGGGGGTATGAGAAAATAAGATCATGGCCGGACAGCCCAAAAGGATCTTATCTCCAGGCTACCGCGACAAGATGCCGGAAAGCCTGCGGACATTATGCGGTTAAGTTGCCGCCGGCGGTTTAAAGCAACAGGTTTGCCCGACAGCTTGGCTAGATAGAGCAAAGCCATAATATTGGGAGCGCAAGCAACCGCGTCAGAGGAAGAGGAAAGGTCTATGCTGCTCATGCGGCAATCGGCCGGACTGAGCAAAAAGGAGAGGTGATCATGAGATTCGAAATTCCCGGATATGGAGCTTTGACGATAGAAAATGTAATCATGGACTTCAACGGCACCATTGCCGTGGATGGGGTGATTAAAGGGACCGTGAAGCAGCGCATTATCCGCTTGGCGGAGAGTTGCCGTCTTTACGTTCTCACCTCCGACACGCAGGGAACCGCTGCCCGGGAACTGGGAGAGCTGCCGGTTACGCTGCAGATTTGCGAAACCGACAATGCCGGAGAGGACAAACGCCTCTTTGTCGAGAGGGTGGGCGGAGCCACCTGCGCGTGTATCGGCAACGGGAAAAACGATGTGCTCATGTTTGGCGTGGCGGCCCTGTCGATAGCCGTTCTGGAAAGCGAAGGCCTGTACGCGCCGCTGCTCACCGCCGCCGACCTGCTGGTAAAATCCAGCGAGGAGGCCCTCGACCTGCTTCTGGATGAAAAAAGGCTTATCGCTGCGCTCAGGGGGTAACAGCCGCTCTCTTTGAGAAAAGAGCGCTTTTTTATGTCACTGGCCTACCTGGGCCAATGATACGGTATTGGAATGCTGCCGGAACAATCATGTCGTCAAAGGGCGAAGCCGTGAAGGACGAAAGTGTTGAGGAAATCCGGGAATTTATCGAACAAAGCTTGCTCAATACGGTTTGTTGCATTCATCGATCAGACCAAGGGCTAAAAAGCTTATATCCCGGGCCTTTCGCCTCGTGCAAAAAGCCCTGTACCGGAATGATTTTGAATGCAGTTGTTTATTTTAACTGCATTTTTTATAAACACCTTGTAACGAAACCCGTTTTTTTGCTACTAACGAGATGAAAGGAGGATCTATGATCGCTATTGAAGATTTATACAGAGAATACCACCAAGACATTTATAATCACTTACTATGGCTCACTCATAATCCTGACCTTTCACAGGATCTTTTACAGGAAACATTTTTACAGGCGATCAGGGGGATCCACTCCTTTAGGGGCGACAGCAGTGTGAAAACCTGGCTTTTTTCTATTGCCCGTCATTTGTGGATTGGACATTTGCGAAAAAACAAAATCATAACTACCGGCGAGGATATTAGCAATATTATTGTTGCTGAAGATTTTGCAGAAGTACTTCACCACAAAGCAATCATTGAACGGATCTTTGGCCTCATAACGACTAAGGATGAAAAGACGAGGAAGATCTTTACAATGAGAATAAATGGCTACAGCTATCACGAAATAGCCGAAAAGGTTTGCGTAAATGAAAATTCCGCAAGAGTGATTGACTTTAGAACAAAGAAGTGGCTAAAAGAAACTTTGGAAAAGGATGGTTATCTGTAAT
>MTBK01250225.1_pt1 | contig 11384 bp, 24 predicted proteins | sample 1535981 | NCBI WGS metagenome assembly MTBK01 (sample SAMN06109225, study PRJNA356200) | anaerobic digester metagenome | isolation source: biogas reactors fed with pig manure or primary and secondary sludge | place: Spain | collected 2016-06-30 | reverse complement strand
CTATAAGTTAGACCTTTTCCTGTTTCCTTGTAAGCGTTATCCCATTTTACTAAAAAATGATTAAATACAAATCGGGAACAACCAAATGTCTTATTAATTAATATTTCTTGTTCTTTGTTTGGATAGATTCTAAATTTATATGCCTTATTTACTATCATTGACTTTCACCTCCTTTTTGTATATATTATAAGTATATATGAAGTATTAGTATATGTCAATAGTATATACTTTTTTAAAGGAGTGTGATACAAATGGAACGTGTACCAAAATTAATTAAGTTTTCCTGTCAATTTAGTAGTAGGATTGAGGAATGTCGAAAAAAGAATAATATTAAAAGTTTTTCAGGCACTGTTTACGAACTAATTCGCAAAGGTCTGGAAAAGTAATGGAGTATATCTCTGAAAATCATAGCAAACATTTGCTTATATGCCATTTAATATTTGTTTGCAAATATCGAAAAAAGTTATTATTAAAAGTCGGTGATGATATTAAAACTGAAATCGAATCAATAGCTAACCATTACGGTTGGCAAATTATTGAGCAAGAAATAGACCAAGACCATATTCATATCTTAATCAGATATTCCCCGAAATGGAGTATTCTTGAAATCGTTAGATTATTGAAGCAACTTACAACCTATCGAATATGGCAAAAGCATAACGAATATCTTTCTCAACATTTTTGGAAATAAAGTTGGTTTATATTTTGGCATATGGCGGGGTGGTTCCCGCCTTTTTTTATTTCTCAAAAAGAATTTTAAAAAAGTTTTTAGAGGCGTCGCAAGTGTTGGAATTGCAACAAAACTAAAAACAAATACTTTAAAAAATATAGGATATATCCTTGACAAGATATATAACCTATGTTATACTAAAGACAAGGAAGGAGAGAAAAACAACAAAGGGAAAAACAAAAAGTTCATTGAAAACCAAAATATAGACCGAGGCGGAGGCCACTATAACTCGGGGTCAGCGGGACACATGCCACAACCTGAAAGAGGCACTTGAGGGAAAGGGGAACACCGGAACCGAAAGGGGAAGGAAAAACCGGGAACAAAAGAGTAGCGGAAACAGTGAGCGTGATGGGAAACACCAACCCCCCGAAGGTAGCAGGAGATACAGCCTGCCTGATGATTGCTAAGGGCATGAAACCAAAGGAGGTAAAAAAAATGAAGAAAGCATTGAAAGAAGTTAAAAAAATTAAAAACATTCACGGTGAGGCTTTAACACTACATATCGTGGATATTTATAACAAACATGATGTGGGCGAAGAAATAACCGCCACCGAAAGAGTTATGATTGGATTGGTATACAGCGAGTTTATCACAGATGATAACGATAATGACTATGAAATGGCTTTATACGTAGCCTCTAAAAAAGCAGAAGTGCTAAGGGAAATTTTGGAGATAGACCATATGGAGTTATTGGAAAAAGTGGAAAGTTACCTATAAGATAGGGGGGGGGTAATCCCCCCCCCCTTAAAAAACAAGGGAGGAAAAGAAATGAGATATTTAGTAAATTTTTATCAAGAGGCTGAGTACGGACCAGAAAAAGAAGTTATTGAGGTGCCAACTTGGGAAGAAGGGGTAAAATTAGCAAAAAGGATAGCTAGAGAATTAGACACATGCGTTGAAGTTACAGAACACAACGAAAACGGCGAAGATGTAAGGGATGAGATGTTTAGATAAATAAAAGCAAAGGAGGAAATGAAATGGAAAGGACATATAGAATAGCAATAAAAGAAGGAATTGAGATTTTAATTAAAGCTAATAATTTAAAAGAGGCTTTTGAAAAAGCAGACGGATTAAAATTAACTAATCAACAATTAAAACAGTTACAGGCGAACGGAGCGATTAAGTTTACTGAAAATGAAATAAAGGAGGAAAAAAAGATGGTAAAGGAAATACGAGATAACAAAGTTATTTATGCAGATGAGATAAGATTTGAGGACTTGGAATTTTACGGAGATGCCGAACCAATGCAACCCCATAATCCAGATAACACAGAATGGGGACAGGCAGTAACCTATAAAGGTAAGGAATATCAAGCCATTTTTAATTTTGAAGAAGGTGAAGAACTTGTATTTACAGAAAAGCATTTTGACAGGTTGGAAAAAGCGGAGATAAATTTAAGGGCCAAGATAGAAACATTCAATAAAAGGATGTTAATCGAGACCAGAATAAAAACAATTAATCAGTTGCTTATTAATGCAGATAGCGAAGAGGAAAGAGAAAATTTAGCAGGTGAGCTCAAAAAATCCTACGAGGAATTATTGGAGATTTAACAAACTGCACTGATGAGCCAATGAGAGTTTGGCGAAACCGGGAGCTATCCCGGTATGCAGGATAAATTTAGATAAGGAGGAAGGAGAATGAAAAAGGATTTAAGTAAAATATCTGAACAGGGACTAAAATGGTTTATAGAGGCTATGAGAGAAACAAAAGAAGAACGATATTTAGAAGAACAAGAGGTAGATTTAGTATTTAAGGTAATGGATGAAATGAGCAAGAGGGGGTAATAAGATGAGGGAAAGCCAAGGCAGATTTATTTATGAAAACCTCAATCCGAGGAAACTGAAAAGAACGTCAGATTGTGTGATTAGGGCCATAGCGAAGGGAACCAATTTAGATTGGGAGACAGTATATCAGGGATTGACTTTATTAGGATTGAAAATAAAGGACGTACCAAACAGCACCAGAGTATACAGAAAATATTTAGAACAACAAGGATATGCAAAGGAAAGGCAGCCCCGGAAACCTGACAATACAAAATATACATTAAATGAATTTGCAGAAAGCAATCCGAAAGGGCGGTTTGTAGTGTCATTAGCAAATCACCTCACCGTAGTTATAGACGGTTTGGTGTATGACACTTGGAATTGTCTACACAAGACAGTAGGGAATTATTGGGAGGTATAGCAAAGCCGGGCGAAAGCCCGGTATGCATTATAAAAAGGAGGAAATAAAATGGCAAAGTATTATGATAAAAACGGCAAGGAAATAGTGAAGGGCATGGTATTACAACATGATGACGGTGATAAGGAATTGGTTTATGAGTGTATAAATGAATATGGCGAATTGAATTTAGGGTTTAATGCCAGTAATGAAAACTATGTGGGATTTGAGGGATGCAATAGGGAAATATATCCGCTACATCAATTTAATTTATCGGAATGGAAAATAGTGAGCGAGGGAGATAAAGTGGAGGGAGAAAGATGACAAAGAGTTTTTATGCAAACCGAACAAATTATAGACTCGTAACAGAAACCGATGGCTGGGTGAGCATTTACGAAATCAATGCAGGGCTGCCACCCAAGCCATTAATTCAGGCGTGCAACATGGAGAAGGCAGAAGAATATTGTATAATGCGAGAGCCTGTCCCCCCGGGGGTGAGGCCATTAGTAGAAAGGTAGGGGTGAACATGGATTATGTAGAGCAGTTTGAAAAATTGATAGAGGCAGGCGTGCCTAAGTGGTACATAAGGTTATATGTGTTAGACCATTTTAAATTTCGCAAAAAGGTATCTATAAAGTACAATCCGTATGAAGTGAATACAGAGCGTGGTTGGTGTTGTTATACAGGGGATGAGGACCCCAATTTAATGACAGAAGCAGATAAAAACAGAAAGTGTTATGGGACACTTGAATATTTGGGAAGGTTCCCGGAATGGGAAGAATACAGAACGTTGTTTGAGGGTGATGAATGGGACGCCCCGAGAGATTTTGAGCTTGCTTATGAGCAACATAAGCGGGAATTTGAGCAATAGCCGAAACGGGGGAAACCCCGTACAGTGGGGGTGCCGCCCCATTGCTGATGAGGCAGGCAGAAAGAGAGGTGGGAAATGAATAATATCAAAAAGATATTAGACAGAAAAGGTGTAAGCATAAGGTTATTGTCCAGGGCATGGGGGAAACCATATGCCTATACACATAAGTTGGTAAATCGTAAAAGCCTTAATAATGTTCAGCTTGGTACAATTATAGATCTTGCAAAATTATTAAAGGTACAGCCCGAAGAGCTTTATAAATAAAGAAAGGAGGATGTCAGGTGTTAGCAGTAAAAAAACAAATACAGGGGAAGGATTTTTTATTTGAAATTAAAGTAGGTCCGCCCAGAGTAACAACAAGCGATTGGAGGTATTATCCCGAAGAAATAAAAATCAATGGGGAAGTTTTAGACGTGGTATATGGTGCGCAATTTGTAGAACATTATATCCCGAACAACAAAGAAAAATTGCCATGCCTCCGATTTGTGGGAGACGCCAAGAAAAAGTTAGTAAAGGTAATCGGCATAACCCCCAAAGAGGATGATGTTTTCCTTGTCCTTGGTGATTGTCGGGAGAAATGGGCAGAGATGAAAGAAGTCGCCATTATCGAAATGGCCAAGCTATTAGAGGCAGAACAAAAAAGAATTGATAGCAGGTATGAGGACCCTCAAAAGTTATTAGATGTATGTTACCATACGTCATACAAATTTTCAGCCGGGGAATATGGTAAAAGTACGAGGGGGCAGATTTTGAAGGCCATTAACGAAAGCAATAAAGCGACAAGCAGATTGAAGGAAAAACTTAAAGATTACGCATACAGCTTTGATTATGGGGATTATTCCTCATGGACGAACTACGAAATTAGCATAGGAGAATTTGAGGGCTTTATAAAGGAAATTATGAAACAAGTCCTTATAGAGAAAGAGCAAGCCGAGATTGAGTATGCCCTTGACAAAATGGAAGTTGACAAAAGGCGCTCTAAAATGGACGTCCAAATTATTGATAAGGGTAAAGAGCATTCCGGTGATGGGCCGACTTATTATACTCATGTAGAAATCACCGATAAGGAAACAGGGGAAAAGTTAAAATTTGCCTGCAGAAATATATTTGATTTTGGCTATGTTATCAACCCGCTTTACCCGATAATTGAAGGGATAAGCGGAGGAATAGAGATAGATGGCTATTGGGATGTAGCAGATGGTGCGGGACGAGAACTCACAGATGTAGAAAAGCGAATGTTAAAATATTTGCATGAGTTCCCGCCTATTAGCACAGAAATACGAATGTAGGAGGTGAGAAGATGAGGCCACAAAAAGTTATAAAGTACATTTTCAAAATGGATTTGTGTCTATCAAAAGACCAAGCTGCAAGTTTAATTTACAATTTAAATCAGATAAATGACACAAGGTTACAAAGTTTAAAAACGCAGCTACAGGCACAGTTGAACAATATTGATGATTAAGGGGGAGAACAATGGTAGAAATTTTAACGGAGAAAAAAGTAGTAAGGGGAGAGAAACAAAGGACAATTATCGCAGTTGACGGCGTAATGAAAAGAAAAGATTTGCCGATGGAATATTTGGAAGGGCGCCCTTATTTTTATGGAGGATATAACAGGGAGGGGGGCATAAGGGACCTATCCATAGTGGCCGGAGATGAACAAGGATGCACGGGAGTCTATTCACTTCGTATCGGTGAGACCTATAGCGAGGGGTATTTCCGTGCAGCCCTCAAAGTTATGTATATCGCCGGTGACAGGTTGCATGAATTAAGGCAAAAAGAAAAGGAACTGAAGGCGGTGTGGAGAGGCGAAGAAACCTTTATGATATAAAACAAAAGGGGGTATATCCCCCGCCTTAACCCAGCCAAAGACGGTTCCAAGCCCGTGAAAATGGGGAGGAAGGAAAAAAGGGGAGGAGGAAAATAAAATGGCAAAGTTATCAACATACACACAAGTTCATATTAATAACAATGTTGATTTTCTTGTTACCACTATTAAGTCAACAGATACCAAAGTTATCCGCATAGCAGATAAGGTGCATATATTTTGTACTGAAAAGCAACTTGACCGATTACGACAAGATTTAGAGGAATTTCTGTATGATGAGACATTAGAAGATGTTGCCGACAAGTTAGTAGAGACACAAAATGATTGTGCACATTTAAGAGATGAAGTGCAGAGTTTGAGAGATGAAATTAATCGTCTTAAATTCGGAGAGGGGTTATAAGGAGGTGAAAAGGTGTCCAAGCATATGTCGATACAGGTAGTTTGCCCCTATTGTGGGAATAAGGTGTGGCGTTCAATAAAACCAAAGTTTTATTATGACAAGGTGGTTGTTTCATGTTCAGAAACAAGTGCTGGGGGGTGTGACCAAGATTTTGTTTTAGACATCAAGGTTAGCAGGGAAATTCGCACTTTGAAGATAGAGGGAGAAAGTGAGTATTTTATCAAAAAAAGTTGATTTTTCCCATAAATCATGATAAAATAAAGAAAAGGGGATGAAAAAAATGAAAAAAGAGGAACTAATTAATAGGCTCAAAGAGCTACAGAAAGAAACCACAATGCTATATGATTTAGGAGTTATTTCAATCAGCAGTGCCAACACTGAAAGGGCACACTTAACGATAGAGCTTTTCTTGGAACTTGCCGGTGAAGATTTTAATGCTGAAAAGTTGGCCATGACAGATTATCCGCATAAGATTACAAAAAACATTGATGGGCTGGATATCTTCGCATTGTTGACCGAAGAAGAGGCAGAGGCGCTTAAGCAGGGCCCTGCGAAGTTTTACCGTAACATATTAAAAGTATAGGGAAATGGCAGTCTTACAGTTATTGTAGGGCTGCCAATTTTGTTCAGAAAGGGGATAAAGATGAAAATAACAAATGAACACAATTTGCCGGAGGCATTTGTGGAGATGGCGAAACAGGATTATGAGTATAAAGAAGGACAGTACAGCGTGACTTCCCTATTGAGGGGGTTAAGGGAAACAATATTATTAAGACGATACCATGATGACATCGAGCAAGACGTATCAGATATGATTTGGTTGCTATTTGGAACAGCCATACATACCATTCTGGAGAACCAAGAAACAGGAGAACATGAAAAGAAAGAAAAGTACATGCGCATTCCTATTGGAGGTTACAAGTTGAGCGGTATGTGTGACCTATACAATGAAAAAACCAAAACAATAACCGATTATAAGACATGCAGTGTTTGGGCGGTTATATTTGGGGACTATGAAGGTTGGAGAAAGCAGTTGTTGATTTACGCTTATATGTTGAGACGCTTGGGTTATGAAGTCGAAAGAGGCGAAATAATTGCCTTAATGAAAGACCATAGCAAAGCAAAAGCAAAATTTGATGCCGGATATCCGCAGTTGCCGGTAGAAAAAATCACGTTTGATTTTACAGAAGATGATTTTATCGAGATTGAAAAGTGGTTGTATTACAGATTTGCAGAAATATCCGCAGCCGAGAGAATGACAGATGATGAGTTACCTGTTTGTAGTCCGGAGGACAGATTTAATTCAGGCGACAAATACGCAGTGATGAAGAAAGGCAGAAAGCGAGCTATGCGAGTATTAGACAGCCGGGCAGATGCCGAGACATGGATGTCAAACAACGGTGGGGATTTCATTGAAGAAAGGCCGGGTCAAGACAAGAAGTGTAGCGATTATTGTAGGGTCAATCAATTTTGCAATTATTACAAAGGGGGAGAATAATGAAAAAGGTTAAAGAAGTAACGGAAGTAACAGTTAGGGGCATAGGCCCGCTTGGAGAGGAAGTAGAACACTTTGCAGATGGCAGGGCTGTTATTGCCTTGGTTATAAATGATGTAGATGATGAGGACGATATAAATATTACAGCCATAATACAGGGGTCCATGTCATTTGAGAATATTGATGAGATGATAAAGGCATTACAACACTTCTTAATAGAGGAAAAGTTAAAAGACATTAAAAACGTTTTAGGGGACGAGACAGTAGAGGCAATTAATAATCTTGCGAAAGTTTTAAATAAGGAGGCTAATAAATAATGAGTATCTATGAAAAGCTGTCCAAAGTACAATCAGAATTAAGTGTCCCGAAGTCAAATTGGAACAAATATAGTGAGTTTTATTATCGCAGTGCCGAGGATATTCTGGAGGCATTAAAACCGTTATTAGGGGAACATAAACTGGTTCTAACAATAAAAGACGAAGTCAAAATGATTGGTGAGCGGTATTACGTTGAGGCCCAAGTTACCTTGGTTGATGCCGAGGCAGAGGGTAAAAGCATAGTTGTAACCGCATATGCCCGGGAGACCGAGTCACGTAAAGGAATGGACGCCTCACAGATTACCGGGAGTACAAGTTCATATGCGCGAAAATATGCGCTTAATGGACTGTTCGCTATTGATGATACAAAAGATAGCGACACCATGAATAACAAGGAGCCTAAACAAGAAAAGAAGGGGAATAAAAAGCCGGTTGCAAAATCGAGCAGAGATGAGAAGTTAAAGCAACTCTATGCTATTGCCAAAGAAAGAAACATCGAAAGTGAAATTGCAGACTATATAAAGACGGCATATAGCAAAGAGGCAAGCAAGGATTTGACTGAAAAAGAAGTGGACGAGCTATTGGAAGTCGCCAAGGGGATAGGTGCTAAATAAACAGGGGGGGATTTCCCCCCTAAAACCAAAGATGAAGGGGGCAAAAGATGAGCGATAATAAGAAATATTATTATCTAAAATTAAAAGATAATTTTTTTGACAGCGACGAAATAAAAATTCTGGAAAGCATGAACAACGGATATAAATACAGCAATATTCTTTTAAAGATGTATTTAAAGTCCATTAAGAGAGATGGGTTATTAGTGTTTAACGAGAGAATACCCTATAATGCCGAAATGATAGCGACCGTGACGGGTCATAATGAAAATGATGTAAAACAAGCCTTAGTCCTGTTTAGAGATATGGGCCTGATAGAAGTATTGTCAAATGGGGCAATTTACATGTTAGATATTCAAAATTTTATAGGGAGGTCATCTACAGAGGCGGACAGAATAAGAGCGTACAGGAACAAGATAGAAGAAAAGAAACAGGAGATATTAAATGGTGATAAATCACTATTACCAATAGGTTGTACAAATGTACAACAAATGTATGACAAATGTACACCAGAGATAGAGAGAGAGATAGATATAGAGATAGAGAGAGAGATAGATATAGAGATAGATACTACAAAAGAGGCGGAACCTCTCAATCCCATTGTGGAGGATAAACCTAATAATGATAAAAAAGTTGTAGTATTATCAAGCCGGATTATTGATAAAATTCAAAGTGCTTGGAATGATTTAGGATTACAGGAATTACGAGCTATCAAGGAAAACACTAATAGATACAAGATGTTAAGGGCACGGATTAACGAATATTCATTAGCGGATATATTGATGGGGATTAAAAATATTGAAAATAGTGCCTTTTTAAAGGGGCAGAACAAAAACGGTTGGACTATTACATTTGATTGGTTTATCCGCCCCAATAATTTTTTAAAGGTACGGGAAGGAAACTATAATGATAAACCAAAATTAATAGACAGCACAGACCCGAGAATGCAAAAGTTGAATGAATTATACGAACAAGCACTGAAGGAGGAACAAGATGAAAAAGACGGATATAATAAAAATCCTGACATTGTTGGGTTCAACCTATCCCCAGATGAAGGAGATTAACGCTGCAACAGTAGGGGCATGGCAGGAGTGCCTTGGGGACTTAGATTTCAACCTAACATTAGTCGCCATAAAAAAACACATAATGGAGAGCCGGTTTCCTCCGACAGTAGCAGAAATCCGAGAACAAGTTGCAGAGATAAGATTTGCAGATGAAGGGATATTAGACGCTGCCACCGCATGGGGGGAGGTGATGAAAGCATTAAGAAATTACGGACTATATAACTATATAGAAGGCGAAAAGGATTTATCATCGGTTACACTTAAAACCGTACAGGCGATTGGTTGGAGAGAATTACATACATGCGAAAATTTGAGTATAATCCGGGGGCAGTTTATGAAGATGTATGAGTCAATGGCAAAAAGAGAAAAGGCAGACCGGTTATTGCCCGAGGGATTTAAGCGAGATATTAAAAAACTTGCCGAGACAAAACGCTTAATTGAAAGGGGGGAGAAATAATGGAGGAAAAGGAATTTAAAGAGCTACAAGAAAGGGTTGGCAGGGCAGAAAAAATTAAAGACGCAATCGCAGGACTCCAAGAATTCATTGACGAAATAAACGAATTGCCATTGGAGAGAGAATGCATAGCCATAAGATTGAGGGAAAAAATTTTGATATTGGTAAAAGATTTTATAGACGAATTGGAGGAAGAGTTTAAACAGCTGTAAAGGTGTGAGGGAATTGAGAAGATGCTTTGATTGTAAGGGAAAAATGTTAATTGTTGAGTTGGTGGATATAAAAGACAAAACTCATAGGGCATTGGTTTGCCCGAGGTGCGGAAGGTTTTATACAAATCACAGAAAACTTATAGGGAAGGAGAGATTGGATGCTTAATTCAGTTACACTCATAGGAAGGTTGACAAAAGACCCGGAGGTTCGTTATGGAAAAGACGGGTCAGCTATGGCAAAATTCACAGTAGCAGTAAATAGGGAGCTGAAAAAAGAGAAAAAAGCAGAAATGGAAAGGGAAGGGAAGCCCACAGCAGATTTTATAAACGTGACAATGTGGGGGAGGTCAGCCGAGGCATTAGGAAGGTACACAGAAAAAGGACTTTTAATAGCCGTGACCGGCAGAATACAGACCGGGAAATGGCAGACAAAAGAAGGCGAAAATAGATATTCAACCGAAGTGGTTGCAGATAGGGTAAAATTTATTGAATGGGCGAAAGATAACAGGGATGGATTTACTGAAATAGATATTGACGATGTGCCATTTTAAGAAAGGAGAAGGGGAATGGATTTGTATCAGATTATCACAGATAAAATTATTGACAAATTAGAGGCAGGTACAATTCCTTGGATGCAGCCGTGGCAGGACGCGGCTGTAAACTGGGTTACACAGAAATCATATAGAGGAATTAATCAACTTCTATTAAAACCCGGGGAATATGCCACCTTTAATCAGATAAAAAAAGCAGGGGGGAGGGTAAAGAAAGGAGAAAAAAGCGAACTAATAATATTCTGGAAATTAATCGAAATAGAAGATGAGGACAAAATGATACCACTTATGCGATATTATAGAGTTTTCAAGGTTGGGGAACAAACAGAAGGGCTGGAAACCAAAAGAAAAAAGAATAAACATAACCCTATAGAAGAGGCAGAACAAGTATTTAAGGGTTATCAAGAACCCACATATAAAGAGTGGGGCGTAGGCGCCTACTATAATCCCAAAGATGATATAGTAAACGTCCCGCCCCGGGAGGACTTTATCAGTATACATGCTTATTATAGCACATTATTTCACGAAATGGTACATTCAACAGGACATAAAGAAAGATTAAACCGAGATGGAATAACAGGTGCGATAATGCATGGCAGCGAAAAGTATTGCAAGGAAGAATTGATTGCAGAAATTGGGGCAAGTTTTCTATGCGGCCATACAGGAATTGAAAATTATACATTAGATGAGTC
>MTBK01139007.1_pt1 | contig 11409 bp, 5 predicted proteins | sample 1535981 | NCBI WGS metagenome assembly MTBK01 (sample SAMN06109225, study PRJNA356200) | anaerobic digester metagenome | isolation source: biogas reactors fed with pig manure or primary and secondary sludge | place: Spain | collected 2016-06-30 | reverse complement strand
TTACCTGAAGTTTGGGCTATGGTTAAAAGACGGACACCCTTAGCAGGATCAAGTTTTATGTAGGCTCCGGAACAAATGAAAGCAAAATCTAAAAGATTATTTTCAAGCATATCATTTATTTCGCTGCAGGTACGACGTTGATGTAATTCAATAGGGCGATCTACTTTTTCGGATATATAATGAAAGATTTTTTCGTAAGATTGATAAGCTTCTCTTGGAGAAAGAATTGCAGAAACAGCAACTTTAAGCGGACGCTTTTCACTTGATTCATAGCTTACAGAGTCGGTAACATATTTTCCTGATAAAGATATTACTGTAAGCTCTTTAGTTTTATGCTTACATCCTACCGACAAAAACACTATGCCGGCTATCAGCAATTTGTTGATAATAATTTTCTTTTTGGAAATCACTGTTTTACGCTTTTATATACAAAACAGTTATACTTTATTTTTGTTGCAGCTGTCTCATTAGAACAGCTCCTTCCATTAATGTATCCAAAGCACCCTGCCTTGGGAGAAGATGTAAATCCTGAGTTTTTTACAAACTCAACCACCTAAAAATTTAACCTCTTTGGTCATTCCATAATTAATAACTCTCAAACAGAAATAACCCCGAAGGGGTGACATTATTGTAGAAAGAATATGACTCCCAAACAGAAATGAGATAGCTTCTAACCAACTAATCAGGAATAAATTACAAAATTAATACCGCGAAACTAAATATTTGGATTATTTTTGTGCCTGATTTTATCCGGGCAAACAGAAATAATGTTTATTTGTATTGCCCGCTTATATTTTAAGAAAATATAAAAGACAAGACAGAATAAAAATAATGACTAAATATAAAATAAGGTATTAATTATGGTTCAGGAGGATGTATTTAAGAAGCTTGTAGCACATTGCAAAGAATATGGATTTGTATTTCAAAGTAGTGAAGTGTATGACGGATTGGCTGCAGTTTATGATTATGGACAAAACGGAGTTGAATTAAAAAATAATTTAAAGAAATATTGGTGGGATTCAATGGTCTTGTTACACGACAATGTAGTAGGCATTGATTCTGCAATTTTCATGCATCCAACGGTATGGAAAGCTTCAGGTCATGTTGATGCATTTAATGATCCGCTTATCGACAATAAAGAAAGCAAAAAACGTTATCGTGCCGATGTTCTCATAGAAGATTTAATGGCTAAATATGATACCAGAATTGAAAAGGAAGTTGAAAAAGCAGCTAAACGATTTGGAAAGGATTTTGATGAAGCTTTGTTTCGAAAAACAAATCCTCGTATTCTTGACAATCTGAGCAAGAAGGAGGAAATACACAAGCGCTTTGTTAATGCATTGAACGAAAACGATCTTGCTGAATTAAAAAAAATTATTGAAGATTACAATGTTGTATGTCCTGTTTCCGGAACTAAAAACTGGACCGATGTAAGGCAGTTTAATTTAATGTTTTCCACTGAGATGGGTTCAACTTCCGACGGTGCATTAAAGATATATTTACGTCCTGAAACCGCTCAAGGGATTTTTGTCAATTTCTTGAATGTACAAAAAACCGGTCGCATGAGAATTCCCTTTGGCATTGCTCAGATAGGAAAAGCCTTTAGGAATGAAATTGTTGCACGTCAGTTTATCTTCAGGATGCGTGAGTTCGAACAGATGGAGATGCAATTTTTTGTTAGACCCGGTGAAGAGCTTATGTGGTTTGAAAAATGGAAGGAGATAAGGATGAAATGGCATCAGTCTTTGGGCATGGGTGCACATAAATATCGTTTTCATGATCACGACAAGCTTGCTCATTATGCCAATGCAGCTACTGACATAGAATTTGAAATGCCTTTTGGATTTAAGGAAGTTGAAGGCATACATTCAAGAACAGATTTTGATCTTGCACAACATCAACAATACTCGGGTCGCAAAATGACCTATTACGATCCTGAAAAGGGTGAAAGCTATGTACCCTATGTTGTAGAAACTTCAATAGGTTTAGACCGTATGTTTTTAAGCATTTTATTTGGTGCTTATTGTGAAGAAGAAATTGAAGGCAAAGGTGGGAAGAAAGAAGTGCGGGTTGTCATGAAATTTCCACCAGCCATAGCACCTGTAAAATTAGCTGTATTGCCTCTGCTTAGAAAAGACGGTTTGCCGGAACTTGCACGCGAGATAGTTGACGATCTGAAATTTCATTTTAACTGCCAATATGATGAAAAAGATTCCATAGGAAAAAGATACAGACGACAGGATGCAATTGGAACACCCTTTTGCGTTACAATTGACCATCAGTCACTTGAAGATCAAACTGTAACTATCAGATATCGTGATTCAATGGAACAGGAAAGAATAAAAATTTCAGATTTAAAAGAAAATATTTCAGATAAGGTTAGCATGACTAATTTGCTGAAAACACTGTAAATCAATGATCAGTCAACAGTTAACAATGATCAGTCAACAGTTAACAGTGAAAATGATCGACAATGTAGAGACGCACTGCCGTGCGTCTTTATCTTACATGACATGTCGTGTCCGTTTCGGGTTAGCTCATTCACCATATCTTCGTGAAAATTATTCGTGTAATTAAAAAATTCGTGTTAATTCGTGGAATTCGTGGATAAAAAACTTTGCGCCTTCGCGTGAAATATCTTCGCGGGCTTCAGCTATCTTGGGCATTTCGACTTCGCTCAATGACCAAGATTTCTCTTTGCGTGAAAATTATTCGTGTAATTAAAAAATTCGTGTTAATTCGTGGAATTCGTGGATAAAAATCTTTGCGCACTTTGCGTGAGCCCATGAACAATCCAGTAATTTGTCTTTTTAATTCGTCAATTAATTAATTCACTAATCTGCTAATCAACTAATCTGCTAATTAACTAATTTGCTAATTAAATAAACCAGTGTCTTCCTTCGGGGCAATTTTTACAAATATCAATATTTGCTTTATCTGTTAATATTTTTTTTCGGAAGTTGTTAAGCTGCTTACCCGTCCATATATCATTGAAGGTTGAATTCTTAAGATTTCCTCCTGCATATTTCAGGTCTTTATCATAGCAGCAGGGTGCCACTTTACCATCCCATGAGACGACAGCTCCTCCCCATTGTCGTGAGCAGTGATTATAGATTTTACCTTTAAGTTTCAATTCTCCATTTTTATTTTGATAATATCTGGAGAACTTTTTATTTTCAGGTGGTTCAACCTCAAAATTTCCAAACTCATTAAACTGTGCAGATTTTATTTCAAGGCGATCGACCCCTTTTTCTTTACACCATTGTTTAAGTTCCGGGATTTCATGTTCATTATGTTTAAACACAAGAAATTGCACAACTATGAATGGCGTTATACTCTTCAATTCTTTTCTGGCTTTAACAATATTTTCTATACCCTCCATAACTTTTTTCAAAGAGCCTCCTTTTCGGTATTTGGTATAGCTTTCTTCAGTAATTCCATCGAGGGAAATAATTATTCTGCTAAGTTGTGAATTAACGAGGTCATAAGATCTTTTTTCTGAAAGATGGTGTCCGTTAGTACTAATAACCGTATAGATATTTTTTTTGGCAGCTATATTCACCATTTCATGCAGATGTATATTCATCATCGGTTCACCCTGAAAATAAAAATTTAAATATCTCAGACTGCTTCCGCTCTGGTCCATTAAATTTTTAAAAAGTGGCAAAGGAAGCATTCCTCCTGCTCTATTAAGAACTTTTGCACCAACAGGGCATTCGGGGCATTGGAGATTACACACACCCGAGGGTTCAAGGGATAAAAACCAAGGTTTAGCTATTAAAACGGGGCGTTTTAATAGTCTGGAAAGAAAAAAAGAAAATATCAAACTAATTCCATTCACTAAACTCCCAAAAGATACTTTTCTGATCAAGAGGCATGCATGATCAACGGCCCTACTTTTTTTCAACCACATAATAAAAACTTATCAATTCCTCCGAAAGTTAAATAAATAATCACAAAGTATTATCTTTGCATTAATTGAAAATTACAGGAATGGAAGAGCAGGCTTACCCACTTTTACAAACTATTAATTCACCTTTCGATCTTCGTAAGCTGGAAGAGGAAGAGCTAATTCAGCTTTGTGAAGAATTGCGGGAATTTATTATTGATGCTGTTTCCTGTAATCCTGCTCATTTTGGTGCAAGTTTGGGTGTAGTAGAACTTACAGTTGCGCTTCACTATGTTTTTAATACCCCTAAGGATAAATTAATATGGGATGTTGGTCACCAGGCCTATGGGCATAAGATTTTAACCGGTCGCCGTGATGTCTTTCATACCAACCGCAAATATAAAGGTATAAGCGGATTTCCCAAGATCGATGAAAGCGAGTACGACGCCTTTGGAGTAGGGCATTCATCAACCTCAATTTCTGCAGCCCTTGGTATGGCTGTTGCTTTTAAAAAACAAGGGATTAGCGACAGGCAAGCAGTTGCAATTATTGGTGATGGTGCTATGACAGCGGGCCTTGCTTTTGAAGGGCTCAATAATCTTGCTGCTTCACAAGCCAATGTTTTAGTTATTCTCAACGACAACAATATTGCCATTGATCCTAATATCGGAGGCTTAAGTGAGTATTTGGTGGATATTGCAACAAGTCGTACCTACAACAAACTCAGGCGCGAAATTTTTAAGACACTTGGGAAATTAAAAATTGCCGGTCCTCGATCACGTGAAATTATCGTTAAGATAAACAACAACATAAAGACCCTTCTTACCAGACAAACCAATATGTTTGAAGGTTTAAACATACGTTATTTTGGTCCTGTTGACGGTCATGATATTTCACATTTAATAAGGATACTTGATGATTTAAAAAATATTCCCGGGCCCAAAATCCTTCATGTAATAACAAAGAAGGGTAAAGGCTTTAAGCAAGCAGAAGAAAATCAAACTGCTTGGCATGCTCCCGTAGGGAAATTCGATAAAAAGACAGGAGAAATCATTGACAATAATCCCGATCAACCAATACCACCAAGGTTTCAGGATGTTTTTGGTCATACTATTTTGGAGCTTGCCAAGATAAATGATAAGATTGTGGGGATCACACCTGCCATGCCCACAGGCTGTAGGCTCAATATAATGATGGAAGAGATGCCTGATCGCACTTTCGACGTTGGCATTACCGAGCAACATGCAGTTACCTTTTCTGCCGGTATGGCAATTTCGGGTATGCTTCCATTTTGTAATATCTATTCAACTTTTATGCAAAGGGCCTATGATCAGGTAATTCACGATGTAGCAATTCAAAACCTTAATGTAGTATTTTGTCTCGACCGTGGCGGACTTGTAGGTGCTGACGGATCAACTCATCATGGAGCTTACGATTTGGCTTATATGCGAACTATACCCAATTTAACAGTAAGCTCTCCAATGGATGAGATAGAATTGCGCAACCTCATGTACACTGCCCAGCTTCCCGATATGGGACCTTTCTCGATACGATATCCACGCGCTTCAGGAGTACATATAGACTGGCAAAAGCCTTTTGAAGAAATCACACCCGGAACAGGCAGAAAAATTAAAGATGGTAAAGACTTGGCCTTTCTTTCAATTGGCCCCATAGGTTTGAGAATTAAAACTGTATGTGAGGAGCTTGAAAAGTCAGGAATTTCGGCAGCACATTATGATCTTCGTTTTGTAAAACCATTGGACAAAAGCCTTCTGCATGAAGTATTTTCCAATTTTAAAAATATAATTACAATAGAAGATGGAACTATTATTGGTGGAATGGGAAGTGCTGTCATTGAATTTATGGCTGATCATGGATATGAAAATAGCAAGGTTTTACGTATGGGAATCCCCGACAGATATATAAATCACGGCTCACAAGCAGAACTGCACAAAGAAATAGGCTTAGACATTCCAAATATTATAAAGACTGCTGAAAAGATGCTTCAAAAAGCAAAGCTCCAAAAAGGATATTAAAAATGTTTGATCCTGCTAATTAATTCAAGCTCTTCCAGCGGATCACTAAGATAACCATCAATACCGACTCGGTAAAACTCCTCAAGCGACTCATGATGAATACCTTTACCTTGAATAAGTATTGGAGTCATAATATTTTGCACCCGCAATTGTTGTATCAGATCCTTTGCATCCATATCGGGCAAAGTATTATCCATAATTACAGCACTTATATCCTGTCTTGTGTTTAAAATTGTTCTTGCTGCCGCTCCCGATCGCGCAAGTAATATTGTAGCACCTGTTTTTTCAAGATATTTTTTAATTTGCATGTGCATACTGCTATTTTCATCAACAATAAGAAGCAATTTGCTACTCCAATCGGGAATTTCTATGGCCAGAGCATCATTCTCTTCGCTAAAACTCAGATCTTTATTTATAGATGAGAAGGTGTCGGGATGAAGATTCAAATAAAAGAAAATTTCTGTCCCTTTATTAATTTCAGATATCAGACCAACCTCTCCATTCATGGCTTCTACCAATTTTTTACAAATTGCAAGGCCTAATCCGGTACCTCCGTATCTGCGTGAACTCGAATCTTCAATCTGTCTGAAGGCATCAAAAACATATTTTTGATTTTCAGGAGCAATGCCTATGCCTGTATCACGCACAAAGAACCGCACTCTTTGTTGCTCAACGGTATAACCAAAATCAATTATACCACTATTAATAAATTTAATAGCATTATCGAGAACATTATTTAAAATTTGAATAAGTCGGGCAGGATCTGCATCTACCCATAAGCTATATTCTACCGGTGCCGGAGGTGAATAACGCAATTCGACGCGTCCCTTAAACTGATGTTCTACTCTTTTCAAATAAATATGATAAACCGAAAGCATAGTTTCTTCCACACTAACTTTTTTACAGTGTATATTAAATAAGCCACTCTCCATTTTGGCAATATCCACTATATCGGTTATCAACGACATTAAATTATCGGCACTGCTATTTATCAAAGAAATATATTCCTCCCTTTCGGCACATTCAGGATCTGTTTGTCCCAACAAATTAGTAAACCCTACTATTGCATTCAGCGGAGTACGTATTTCATGACTCATATTCGCAAGAAAGGCCGACTTCAATCGGTCGGCAGTTTCGGCCTTTTCTTTTGCAAGCATCAACTCTTTTTCAACTTCTTTACGAGGGGTAATATTCCTACCAATACCAAGAAGTGATAAAAACTCTCCTGCATCATCCAATTCAGGAGTTAATGACCAATCTAAAGTTAAATTTTCATCCCGAGATCGAATTTGCATTTCCAACTGCACCATTTTTTTGTTGTTTAAAACAAAATTAAAGGCAGGTAAAAAATATTCGGCAAATCCACCCGGAAGATCTTCAATTTTAATATTTTGCCCTATTTTAATTGTTTCATTATCAGCAAAATGCAGATCATAAAACACACTATTCCAATATATAATCTCACCATTTTTATCAACACGTATAATACAATCGGGAAGATTTTCAGATAAACTGCGGAATTTCTCTTCACTTAAACGCAGCTCTGATTCTTTCTCCTTTCTGTGAGTTATATCATGCATGCTAAAATAAAAGCTATTATCACCATCACGACTAATTCGGGTTCCATGTATTTCAACAAAAAGCTGTTTCCCGCTTTTATGTTTTAAAACGCTCTCGCCACGATAATCATATCCCTTTCTTATTTGATTAATCACTTTCAAATAATGACGAGTTTCTCCTTTTTCGGGGAACAAAGCAGACAGTTCGAGATTTACCAGTTCCGACCATGAATATCCTGTTAAATCACATCCTGCTTGATTTACATATTCTAAATCGCCGGATTTATTTAAAATAAAAATGCCGTCTATATTTGCTTCAATAATATATCGATTACGATCTTCACTTGCTATAAGGCTGTCTTCTACAGCTTTAATTTGAGTTAGATCCTGACCAATTAACAGATACCAGCCTTCACCTTCATCAACATCGCCCGGTCCGGGAGTTCCAATTATATGGTAATACAATAATTCTCCCGATTTCTTTTTTAAATGTATATCTATTAAACTTTTTCCCTTTAAACGAATATTGTCATAAAATTCAAGAATTTCTATATGACTCTCCGGATCATCTGCATATAACTCAGAAATATTCAGACCTATTAATTCCTTTCGACTATAACCTGTTGACTCAACAACTTGATCATTAACATACTGTATGCTTTTATCCTTAATCAATATAATTCCGATAGGAGCAGCCATAATTATATTGTTCAAAAAGGATTCTTTCTCTTCAAGTTGTTTATTTATTTCTAATATCTGTTGATGATGATGTTGGTTTTTTTCGTCTGCTTGTCGTAAATCAAAAAAACGGGCAAGCATACCTGTTATAGTTTCCAAAACCTTATAATCCATAGGAGGCTCCTGTGCTTCATTTTTCCACCTTATAGCAAACAAACCATTAGGACCGTTAAAAGCTTTAATTGTGGCAACGAGACAATTTTCACTGGTAAATCCCAACCTTCTGCGTAAAGCAATCTGCTCATTGGAGCTACAAAGTTCATACACATTACTGTTGGGCAAGCTTGCCAATGAAATTGTATCATTGAAGCTTACTTTAACGGGAAATATAACACCCGAGTTTTCTTTAAAGCTACTGGCTTCAAGAGCGTAATAACCTGAATCGCTTTTATCTCTAAAATAAAATGCTACTGCATCAAGATCCCAAGAGCTTAGAATTTTGCGCACAACAGGTTGTAGTGAGGCATCAAGTGAATTGGACTGATTCAGTAAGGAAGCAATATCAAAAAGGAAGCGTTGAACTTGAAGGCTTTTTTGAATTTGTATTACTGAATTATTTTGTTCAAAAGCATAACTGATCAAACGAGCTACAGTTCTTAAAATCACTTTTTCAAAATCTGTCCACTTCCTGTAAAAGCTACATTCATCCAAGCCTATAAAACCAATAAACTTATCACCAATGGAAAGTGGAAGAGCAAGAATGGATTTAATTTTCTGAATTTTTAATATTTTAACGATATCTGCAGGAAAATCTTTCTCTATATCAGATGAAATAATATATCCATTTTTAACCATCAGTGGCTTCCACGAAGGCATATCAGAATATTTAAAATCTTTGAGAAACTCCTTTTGAGATTCTACCTCTTCATTGCACCATTCATATGTATTACTACATGAAGTACCGTCTATATTATCTTCAAATATGTAAACACGGCTGGCAACAGTAAATTCTCCAAGATATTTTAATATAGAGTTTATTTGTTCTTCAAAGGGCAATTCTGAAGATAGTATTCGGGAAACGCTTAATGGAAGGTGATAGGGAGGATAACCGACAAAGCTTCTGTCGGTTTTTGATTTATCATCGTAACCGCTTATTCTGTTTAACAGATGTTTTAATTTCTTATTCTCCGCTAACAGAAAGTTTATATTTGTTCTCTTTTCAAATTTCTCACTATCCATTATTTGTTATTTAAAGTTTCATCGGCTCTAAAGCCAATGAAACAGGAAGGGACAAATCATAATACAAAAGTAAGAATAACTATTAATTACAATAATCTTATAAAGCTACAAATTACATTTAACAATGAAACTATATACAATAATTTTTTTTCAACTATCTATAAACAATACAATATGATTAAAACATAAATTTCTATTTTGGATATAGGATGAATTTTTTTATTAATTTTGCTAACGGAACCAAGAGGTAACTTTGTTATGGAAAACAGCTCCCTGAAAAGAAAGATCATCCTATGGCTTTATGGTATTTTTGCCGGAGTCTTTTTATTTGTTGTTTTATTATTTTCTCTTCTCTCCTCGGGTGCATTAGGCTTCATGCCCAGTTTTGAAGAATTGGAAAATCCCCACAGTAATCTTGCTACGGAAATTTATTCCTCGGATAATGAATTATTAAACACTTTTTTTCGTGAAAACAGGAGTCCTGTAAATTATCATGAGATATCTCCACATGTCATAAATAGTTTAATTGCTACAGAAGATATAAGGTTTTACAAACATTCGGGAGTTGATGCCAGAGGTTTGGCTCGTGTTTTTTTTCGTACCATTCTTATGAGAGAACAAAGTGCCGGTGGTGGAAGTACTATCACTCAGCAATTAGCAAAGCTTTTGTTTCATGATCCTGCACGTAATATGTGGGAACGCAGTATTCAAAAGCTTAAAGAATGGATTATTGCCATAAAATTAGAGCGCAGCTATACAAAAAATGAAATTTTGACCATGTATCTCAACAAGGCCCCATTTATTTATGATGCTTATGGTATTCGTTCTGCTGCCTCCACATTTTTTAGTACTACTCAGGATTCATTAAGCATTGAAGAAGCTGCTGTTTTGGTTGCCATGTTAAAAAATCCCTCTTTATACAATCCTGTACGACGACCGGAACTAACATTAATGCGTAGGAATGTGGTTCTTAGTCAGATGATTAAAACCCGATATATAACACGCATGGAATATGATTCAATAAAGGCGCTTCCTCTTGAATTAAAATTTAATCGTGCCGATCATATAGGAGGTCTTGCTCCATATTTCAGGGAATATTTACGACTCACCCTCACTGCTCCTATTCCAATCAGGGAAAACTATGCTTCATGGCAAACTCAAAAATTTTATGAGGACAGCATTCAATGGGCAACGAATCCTCTCTTTGGATGGGTTAACAAAAATCTAAAAGCTGATGGTTCACGTTATGATATTTATAGTGACGGTTTAAAAATTTACACCACTATTGACACCAGACTGCAAACCTATGCCGAGCAGGCTGTAATTCAGCACCTTGGAGGCGAATTGCAACCGATATTTCACCGTGAGAAAAAGGGCAGACCAAGGTCGCCTTTTACTCAACATATTACTAGGGAGGAATATGAAAGTATAATTTCCAGGTCAATTCGTCAAACCGAACGTTATCGCTTAATGTCCCTTGAAGGAATTTCTTCCGATAGTATTCAGAAGGCTTTCAGACAAGCTGTTCCAATGACAGTTTTTTCTTACAATGGTGATATTGATACTATTATGACTCCATTGGATTCAATTCATTACTACAAATCCTTTTTAAGGGCCAGTCTTTTTGCAATGGATCCGCAATCGGGGCATGTAAAAGCCTATGTAGGAGGGCCTAATTATCGTCATTTTAAATACGACATGGCAACAATGGGGAAACGACAAGTTGGCTCAACCATAAAGCCATTTGTCTATACTCTTGCTATGCACGAGGGTTTGAATCCTTGTGATATGGTTCCAAATATTCCTCAAACTTTTTATCTTGAAACCGGGCAAACTTGGACTCCAAGGAACACGGGTGATAAGCGTCTTGGTGAAATGGTTTCTTTAAAATGGGGTTTGGCAAATTCAAACAATAATATTACTGCTTGGATAATGAAACAATTCAATGCAGAAGCAGTAGCTAAAATGATCAGGACGCTCGGAATAAAAAGTCCAATCGATCCTGTTC
>MTBK01234405.1_pt1 | contig 11410 bp, 7 predicted proteins | sample 1535981 | NCBI WGS metagenome assembly MTBK01 (sample SAMN06109225, study PRJNA356200) | anaerobic digester metagenome | isolation source: biogas reactors fed with pig manure or primary and secondary sludge | place: Spain | collected 2016-06-30 | reverse complement strand
CCGGGGGAGACGGCGTTTGGCGGGATCGAACTCATGGCGAGGGATGCTTTCTTTACCCGGACCCTTCCCTGCCGCAGGTTCGATGCCCCACACCTCCGGGCCTTTCCTGTGGGAATCCCGGAGGCCGAGCGGGGCATCGGGTCGCGCGGAGAGGCTACCGAGGTGGACCGGAAGGCTGCGCTCGCCGGCCAGGATATCCGCGGATTCCGGGCGTACCAGAGGGGTGATGACCCGAGGCTGGTGGACTGGAAGGTTACCGCCCGGCGCGGCTCTCTCTATGTCCGTGAACCGACCGGGCTTGAGGGCGGTGCGCCCCTCATTGCCGTCGATCTTCCGACCGGGGATCTGGAACGTTTCTCCCGGTTCTCGATGGCTGTCTACGGTGCTATTGAGGGAGCGATCACCTCCCCTGATGGCTGTTCGCTCCTGGTCGTCGCCGGCCCCGAGATCGTCGGGTTCCTCCCACGGGTTCTATCGAGCCAGGAGGCCTTCGCGGTTCTCGGCGGGTCTGGCCCCCACAAACCCCGTACCTTCCTCTACCGTGCACCGGGGCCTGTCGTCCTTGCGGAACGGGCACGGGTGAATGGACGGGGAATGGGACCGGAGGAGCAGGTGTTTTGTGAGCGGCTCGGCGGAGTCCTCTCGACGTTTGCGGGTGCAAGCTCCGCACCCTTTGCCACGGCAGTCCGGGCGGTTCTCGACCGGGCGAGGGCTACGGATATCTGGGTCTACTCCCTCCTCCTGGAAGGCGACAGGAGTCATCTTATCCAGTTGATCCACGAGGCAAAGGTCCAGGGGATGCGGGTCACCCTCCGGGCCCCTGCCGGCGCCGGGACTCTCCCCGGCGTCGATGCCGTGGAGGATCTCTGATGGCGGTTGACCGGCGGTTTGTCCTCCTCTGCGCCGGCGAGATCCTGGTCGTCGCCGTCGGGGATCTCCTCGCGGCCCTCGTCCTCCAGGTGGTCGTCCTCGCCGCGTTCCTCGATGACCGGCGGGGCTATCCGATCTTTGCCGGGGTGCTGGTCATCTTCGCGGCGTTCTTCTCTGTGAGTGGCCGGATCTTCCTCCCCCTCCTCGGCCTCGCGGGTGTTCTCGGTTGTGGCTACCTTGCCCTCAGTCTCCAGGACTACCGGATCGCCCGGTGGGCGCGGGGGGAGGGATGAATCAAGTTATCATACTGGATCTGGAGAGGTGGCCTGTTCGTTTTCTCGCTCCCCTATTTTTTCACCCGGTACGCCTGCATGGGGTGCCGTGGATTCTCGGGAATCGTGTATTCCAGAGTGCCATTCTTGAGCATAGGCGAAAGGTAACTCTGTGACACCCATTTTTTATTTCTATTAAGAATCGCTGCAAGCTCGTCAGCAGTATAGGCCCGGATGCTACAGAGTTCAGCGATAATAGATTGCATCCGCCCTGGTGCACATCTCTCTCCAAGATTTGTGATGGCCTCCTTCAGCATGGTAGGTAAGTCATCCTGCATGGTAGGTAAGTTGCCCTGCATGGTAGGTAAGTTGCCCTGCATGGTAGGTAAGTCGCCCTGCATGGTAGGTAAATGTGGATCCACCTCTACAGATTGTTCTACCCTGATTACTTCTTCTTCTGTGGATTTTTTCCCTTTTTCTCCCGGCTGGAGCAACTGTCTGGTTGGGGTATAGTATGTAGCTGAAGCATGTGGATGCTGTTTCAGCAACCCCAGATCTCGTAGTCGCCGTAGTGTTCCGCTTGCTGCCAGTGTATCAAGGCCTGTATACTCCCGACAGATGGCGTTATTGACAAATCCAAGTTCCCGGGCATGGATTAGTATTCGCGCTTCATCGTCGCTGAGATCTGCTCCTTTAAAGTATTCGAGCCACCGAATATCTTGCTGATCGAGAAAGTGATGCATGAGGAAAGTTGCTGTAAACAGCTCCTGATCTCGGTCGGATTCAAAGGTAGGTGGGGAGAGGTGTGCTCCTCTCATGAGCTGACGCATAACCCGAATTCCACTCCCCTTGCTCTCAGCAAATTTTGTTTCATGCAGGACTGCGGCAATTGTTGGGTTGCGAGGTTTTGAACCCGGGTTGCCGAGTGCCTCAACCGGTTTGAGGGAGTGCCCGGGGTTTCGTATTTCAAGTCGATTTGCGTATCTGATAACCTGCACCGGGCTATAGATGCGGTAGCTCCTGTGCATCAAGGCGTTGACCAGCGCCTCCCGAATAACTCGCGATGGGATGCGGGGTTCTTCTTGCCGCATGAGCCCGTTGGCCGTGAATGTAAATGCATGGGGGATATCGCCCATTATTACTGCCTGTCCCCTTGTTAATAGACGGAAAAGCGGTTCACGCATCTCAATCGCCTCAAAAGGACGATCTGGATCTTCGACCCAGTCGCGCCCGGGAACTCGAAGATAATCCAGGCGCATCATCGGGAAGTACTTACGGAGAGCTTTCTTTGTGCCAAATAAGAGAAGGCCAGCAACGGTTGGTCGAGGAGTGTTCTCGTTTATTTTTATGCAATGGAGTGATTCAAGGAGATCGATATTGTTCCAGTGGAGCTCTTCCGCATCAGGGTCGACATCAGAGCGAATACGCCGGTATTCGGCAACAACATCGCTGTCGAGATCCCCAAGTGTTGCATCGGTAAGGACGGTTTCATCGTACGGGCGTATTTCTCCTTCTTGATAAAGTACCTGAAGGTCATCGGCAGTGCAGCGCTGATTTGTCGAACCGATCCGGCGAAAAGCTCCTTTTGGCAATCCTGCTTTTTTAAAGAAAATTGGCTTATCTCCACCTGGAACCTCAGGAACGAACACGCCGACAACTACTTTACCTTCGATCGTTTCAACGAAGCACTCCGGGCGGAGAACCCGGTTAAACCGGGAGGCGCACTGCTCGGCAATGTCACGCTGAATTTTATCTGGGTTGCTGATACCTGTTATACAGTATTTTTGCTCCCGGGATCCTTTGCATTCGTGAACACCCAGCAGAAGAAATCCCCCGGAGAGTCCTGGCTCGTTTGCGTATGCGCATATTGTCTCCATGACCGATGTGCTGACTTCACTTGCGGTTTTAGCTTCAATACGCGGGTGTTCATCAAGCTCGTTTAGCTGGTCGAAGAGTTCGGAGCACTTCACCGAAGCATCTCCTTAAGCAACGCTACAACCTCTGGCTCGGTCTTATCAGGTTTTATCTCAATCCCTTCGTCTGCTGTCGTAAGTTTGAAGAAGTCCGATACAATACAGATCTCTCTGTTTAATCACGGGGGAGCACTCCTCACATCAATGAATTTGTTTTTGCACCCGAATTGGTTATATGTTGCGATCATTGGTGCAATCTCCTCACCGTTTAATGATAGCCCGGTCTTCGCTGTTGCGATCGTGGAACTGCATAATCATCTCTCCATCTTCCTGGCAAGTTGTGTTTTGCCCAGCAGGGAGTTGTTCAGCACCGAACAATACTGACTGGCATCGCCCTATACCATGTGACGAGGCAAAGGTCCAGGGGATGCGGGTCACCCTCCGGGCCCCTGCCGGCGCCGGTTCTCTCCCCGGCGTCGATGTCGTGGAGGATCTCTGATGGCGGTTGACCGGCGGTTTATCCTCCTCTGTGCCGGCGAGATCCTGGTCGCCGCCATCGGGGATCTCTTCGCGGCCCTCGTCCTCCAGGTGGTCGTCCTCGCCGCGTTCCTCAATGACCGGCGGGGCTATCCGATCTTTGCCGGGGTGCTGGTCATCTTTGCGGCGATCCTCTCGGTGAGTTGCCGGATCTCCACCCCCCTGCTCGGCGTCGCGGGCGTTCTCGGTTGTGGCTACCTTGCCCTCAGCCTCCAGGACTACCGGATCGCCCGGTGGGCGCGGGGGGAGGGATGAGTGGGGGAGACCCTGTTTGGGGGGTTTTTTCGTCCTTGTTGTTGTGGCTGTGGCCGGCTTATGGAGTGTTGCTGCTCTATGGGGTGGTCGGGCTACACTTGATAGCGCTTCAACCCCTGTACTTGTGGACGCCGCTCTGAAAACGGGGTAATCATTCGGTGATCGCTTCGATCTCTTGATCGATCCATGCTGATACGATTCGCTTCATCTCCGGCCCCCGGAACTCGCCGGCCCGGCTCCGGGCTACGAGGTATTTCTCCAACCTCCCCAGGATCGGCCATGTCCTTTCAGACATGGTAACAGGTTTCCGGTTTTTGTATACCCAGCCTGTACAGTCATGGCTTCAATGGGGCCATGTCCTTTCAGACATGGTAACCCTCAGAAGAGTGTGACGCCATGAACGATATCCTAGCTTCAATGGGGCCATATCCTTTCAGACATGGTAACCCCCCGTCACGACTCCAGGGGTTCCAGGGGTTCAACCAGCTTCAATGGGGCCATGTCCTTTCAGACATGGTAACATGTTCTACGTCGGCCTCCTGATATGGATCACACATGGCTTCAATGGGGCCATGTCCTTTCAGACATGGTAACCGCTTGACCTCCGCGTGACTGACTTCCTGATGCCACTGCTTCAATGGGGCCATGTCCTTTCAGACATGGTAACTTTTATCCCGTTAAGGGATTGTGAGGTAAATCTATGCTTCAATGGGGCCATGTCCTTTCAGACATGGTAACTTAAACGTCAAAGACGAAAAAAGCCTGCCGGACTTGCTTCAATGGGGCCATGTCCTTTCAGACATGGTAACGGGAGAGGGTTTCATCCATCCTCGATATCATGAGATGCTTCAATGGGGCCATGTCCTTTCAGACATGGTAACCTCCTCCTCCCTGGTTGGGAGGAGAGCAAAGGGGCGACTGCCTCAATGGGGCCATGTCCTTTCAGACATGGTAACTTGGTATTGCATCCGTAGTGAACCCTGGTCCCAGGACTACGCTTCAATGGGGCCATGTCCTTTCAGACATGGTAACCTCACCGGTGCCCGGTCCGAGTCATGGCGACAGCGGAGGCTTCAATGGGGCCATGTCCTTTCAGACATGGTAACTAATATTAATTTAGGCGAGTATACGTTTTCTATGGGGAGCTTCAATGGGGCATGTCCTTTCAGACATGGTAACTGGTTCTCCGGTATGGTTGAAGAAAGTGTATGAATGGTGCTTCAATGGGGCCATGTCCTTTCAGACATGGTAACAAAGACGGGGATTCGAAATTCGGGATAGAGTGGACAGCTTCAATGGGGCCATGTCCTTTCAGACATGGTAACATGTTCCTCCTTCACAAACTCGATAACGTTTTTTACGCTTCAATGGGGCCATGTCCTTTCAGACATGGTAACTCTATCGTCGCGTATCATGGAAAGAATTCACGAACATGCTTCAATGGGGCCATGTCCTTTCAGACATGGTAACCGGCAGTTGCACAGTACGAAGTCAAGCCGATCAGCTCCGCTTCAATGGGGCCATGTCCTTTCAGACATGGTAACCGAATGCGGAGCTAAAGACGATCGCTCTAGAGGACTTCGCTTCAATGGGGCCATGTCCTTTCAGACATGGTAACCGACAGCATGCGTCGAGTTCGCGACCGCAACCAATCCGCTTCAATGGGGCCATGTCCTTTCAGACATGGTAACCCCCCCCCCCGCTCCTTCCTTTCAGTTCTGAGCAGCAATACCTGCTTCAATGGGGCCATGTCCTTTCAGACATGGTAACCTCCAATTAACCGGAAGGCAATTGAATCGCTTTGCCGGGGCTTCAATGGGGCCATGTCCTTTCAGACATGGTAACGTACGAAAAGGATATGGAATATGGCCGGTGGTGTGAGGCTTCAATGGGGCCATGTCCTTTCAGACATGGTAACAGAATGGACGGGTCCGACTCTTGGTTCATTGGGATATCGCTTCAATGGGGCCATGTCCTTTCAGACATGGTAACCAGCAGATCACAAGTGGGTTCTGGAACCGCCGGATCTGCGCTTCAATGGGGCCATGTCCTTTCAGACATGGTAACACGCACCCAATCAGTTTTATCACTACCATACTTTACGCCGCTTCAATGGGGCCATGTCCTTTCAGACATGGTAACGGCAGGGAACGGGTATACTCACAATACCAGACAGACAGCTTCAATGGGGCCATGTCCTTTCAGACATGGTAACAGCGTCTCTCTAATCGTAGAATCGGCGTACCTCTGACTCGGCTTCAATGGGGCCATGTCCTTTCAGACATGGTAACCATCGCCGGCCGGTGGGAGATCCGTCACCGTCAACATGCTTCAATGGGGCCATGTCCTTTCAGACATGGTAACATGAAGGTATATCCCGAGGGATTGATGAGGTATTATCATGCTTCAATGGGGCCATGTCCTTTCAGACATGGTAACCTCGGAGACTTCCAAACTCTCCTGCCCTACGTGCCCGCTTCAATGGGGCCATGTCCTTTCAGACATGGTAACCCGGGCGCCTGCTGGAGCGGGTCCGAGACAAGGGCGTAAGGCTTCAATGGGGCCATGTCCTTTCAGACATGGTAACGTGAACAAGAAGTTCAGGCAACCTCGATTTTTCTCCTTGCTTCAATGGGGCCATGTCCTTTCAGACATGGTAACTGTATTTGACAGAAAAAGATGGAAAATGGAGCGTATCGCTTCAATGGGGCCATGTCCTTTCAGACATGGTAACATGCCAACCCTTCTGTTCTCTACGAGTGGCAGCAGTTCGCTTCAATGGGGCCATGTCCTTTCAGACATGGTAACCTTGGAAGGGAGGTGGTCGGAAGTCTTCGATGAACTTCGCTTCAATGGGGCCATGTCCTTTCAGACATGGTAACATGAGGAGTATACCGTCTCGATTTGTGCGACGGTCAACCTGGCTTCAATGGGGCCATGTCCTTTCAGACATGGTAACACACATGTCCGACACAAACATGGAACACACACAAGAGCTTCAATGGGGCCATGTCCTTTCAGACATGGTAACAGAATCCCGGGGCTCGAAATCAAAAAAGATAGCGGATCTCGCTTCAATGGGGCCATGTCCTTTCAGACATGGTAACGTACTCTCAGTTTGGGTCACCATACTGGTTGACCTATGCTTCAATGGGGCCATGTCCTTTCAGACATGGTAACATTTATTTTCTTTCTCTTCTTCTGCGAGAGATTCGGCTTCAATGGGGCCATGTCCTTTCAGACATGGTAACGGGCATTCATGTTATTGAGCCTCCTCGATTAATGACTGCTTCAATGGGGCCATGTCCTTTCAGACATGGTAACTAATCATCCTGGCACAACGCCGTTGCTTATCTTGAGGCTTCAATGGGGCCATGTCCTTTCAGACATGGTAACAGGGTGGGGCATCACTCACCTTGTCTGGCTCAAGAAAAGCTTCAATGGGGCCATGTCCTTTCAGACATGGTAACTCTGATCGGAACCGGCCTTCGAGATTATCCCAGATATGCTTCAATGGGGCCATGTCCTTTCAGACATGGTAACCAAGGATTCCTGAAGTATCGGTGTGCCGGGAACAAGCTTCAATGGGGCCATGTCCTTTCAGACATGGTAACGGTTTGAGTATGGCACGAAATCCAATAGTTATGGGTAGCTTCAATGGGGCCATGTCCTTTCAGACATGGTAACGAAGTGGTTTTGGCAGTACCCCCACAATAGCCGGCCGGGCTTCAATGGGGCCATGTCCTTTCAGACATGGTAACCGCCGTCGTCATCGCCGGCCTCTACACCCTCGCTGACGCTTCAATGGGGCCATGTCCTTTCAGACATGGTAACTGAGCAGTGCGGTCTCCGGATCATCGACTACGAGACCGCTTCAATGGGGCCATGTCCTTTCAGACATGGTAACTCGTAGACCGGTTCTTCCTCTGGCACAGGTTCCGGGAACGCTTCAATGGGGCCATGTCCTTTCAGACATGGTAACCTCCGTCGTACTTGAGATCTCCGCCGGCCCGGATGCTGCTTCAATGGGGCCATGTCCTTTCAGACATGGTAACGAACCCGCAGACATCGATAAGCGGCTCACTGCTCTTGCTTCAATGGGGCCATGTCCTTTCAGACATGGTAACTCGATGTCTCGCTCAGAGAGACGGACATAGGTCTCGCTTCAATGGGGCCATGTCCTTTCAGACATGGTAACGCGCCCTCGACACCTACGAGGCAGCCTGGACCGAGGCCGAGCTTCAATGGGGCCATGTCCTTTCAGACATGGTAACCTTAGCGCGGATATGGGCGCGACAGATAGAGTCAGGGAGCTTCAATGGGGCCATGTCCTTTCAGACATGGTAACTCAAGGACCTCGCATGAGGTCTCAAGGGTTACAGCGCTTCAATGGGGCCATGTCCTTTCAGACATGGTAACTCCTGGATAATCACATTAAACCGTCCGGGAAAACGGTATGGCTTCAATGGGGCCATGTCCTTTCAGACATGGTAACATCCCCTCATCATCGATGAGGGCGCGGCATTCTGTTGGCTTCAATGGGGCCATGTCCTTTCAGACATGGTAACGGCCGGACCGGGGCCGCCGTCCGAACCGCAATGCTCGCTTCAATGGGGCCATGTCCTTTCAGACATGGTAACTGATCAGGTAGTTCTACTGTCATGAGAACCCCCCTATGCTTCAATGGGGCCATGTCCTTTCAGACATGGTAACGAGACGGAATGAACCCTGTCTTTCGATACCCGATTTCTGCTTCAATGGGGCCATGTCCTTTCAGACATGGTAACTGGCAGACGGGGAGTACAGACATCAAGCGCGACTCTGCCCGGCTTCAATGGGGCCATGTCCTTTCAGACATGGTAACAGGAGCTGATAGCTGAGACCTTGGAGGAGACCGATGGCTTCAATGGGGCCATGTCCTTTCAGACATGGTAACGAAAAAGCCTCTCGACCGCGACAGACGAACAACTTGCTTCAATGGGGCCATGTCCTTTCAGACATGGTAACGATAGTCTGTAAGTCGTACCTTCATTTCAGAAATACTTGCTTCAATGGGGCCATGTCCTTTCAGACATGGTAACTCGAAACCGATTTAGACTCTCTTCAGCGCGCAAGCCTACGCTTCAATGGGGCCATGTCCTTTCAGACATGGTAACGTAATCATGGTTTAACATTACGCGCAACAGTAATATAGCTTCAATGGGGCCATGTCCTTTCAGACATGGTAACCAACATTTGATGTGAACGAATACGCTGCGATTAAAGATGCTTCAATGGGGCCATGTCCTTTCAGACATGGTAACCCGGCGATCCCCACCCGCCAACGTCGTCCTGCTGGAGCTTCAATGGGGCCATGTCCTTTCAGACATGGTAACGCTTCGAGCGACCTTTCCTTCGCAGTAATTCTCTGAGGTGCTTCAATGGGGCCATGTCCTTTCAGACATGGTAACGTTTCGCAACGTTCGGGTTGAATGCGTTGTTCTTCGGGCTTCAATGGGGCCATGTCCTTTCAGACATGGTAACGAAGTGGTTCTCTCCATATTTTTGGGTCTTTCGATATTTGCTTCAATGGGGCCATGTCCTTTCAGACATGGTAACCGACCTGCAGGCGTAACAATTCGGTTACCGGCACCCATGCTTCAATGGGGCCATGTCCTTTCAGACATGGTAACGTTAGTTGACGTGTTCCTTGAAGAGGTTTCAACGATTGCTTCAATGGGGCCATGTCCTTTCAGACATGGTAACGAACGAACAGGCGACGAAGAAGGCCGAACAGTACCTGCTTCAATGGGGCCATGTCCTTTCAGACATGGTAACTCAAACTCACCAAACTCACACTGAGAGGAATCAGAAAAGCTTCAATGGGGCCATGTCCTTTCAGACATGGTAACGACGCAGTTGGCGACAAGGCGGCCGTGGCGAATCTCTCTGCTTCAATGGGGCCATGTCCTTTCAGACATGGTAACTTTTCACACACATTTTTGGGGAGGATTCATTCATGAAAGCTTCAATGGGGCCATGTCCTTTCAGACATGGTAACCAGAACGGATTGTTGAGATCGGGAGAATGAACGGCGGGTGGATGCTTCAATGGGGCCATGTCCTTTCAGACATGGTAACCATACCATCCCACTTAGTACCGATCACCAGGTAGCCCTGCTTCAATGGGGCCATGTCCTTTCAGACATGGTAACGTCTATCGAGAAGGGGCGGTTTGAGGGAGAGGTGCATGGCTTCAATGGGGCCATGTCCTTTCAGACATGGTAACCAAAAGGTATTGACATATTCGACCTGGATTAAATTTATGCTTCAATGGGGCCATGTCCTTTCAGACATGGTAACTTTATTGTCACAGTCATTTATTGACAAGCCCTGTTCTTGCTTCAATGGGGCCATGTCCTTTCAGACATGGTAACATAACATGAATGCCCCGGGAACAATTACCTTGACAGAGCTTCAATGGGGCCATGTCCTTTCAGACATGGTAACGCAAGTGACATTGTAATCCGGGTAGGAACGCACACCTAGCTTCAATGGGGCCATGTCCTTTCAGACATGGTAACGGAAAACGACCCGCGAAGACCGAAGGAAGATGACGTAGCTTCAATGGGGCCATGTCCTTTCAGACATGGTAACGGCAACCCTGATGAGGCCGTACCTGTCGAAAGTGCCAGGCTTCAATGGGGCCATGTCCTTTCAGACATGGTAACCCAAATTGTTCTGGAGGTGTTCTCCTGATGAGACAGAGCTTCAATGGGGCCATGTCCTTTCAGACATGGTAACTGTCTGCACATCGACGCCCTGCAGGATATCCGTTCCATGCTTCAATGGGGCCATGTCCTTTCAGACATGGTAACGGCTTAGGTATCTCAGGGGGATCCGACCCTCTCTTGAGGCTTCAATGGGGCCATGTCCTTTCAGACATGGTAACAAAAATATCTGCAAATGGACTAGGCTCTATAAGTTCAGCTTCAATGGGGCCATGTCCTTTCAGACATGGTAACATCGTTTACTCATAGCCATACGACAGATACAACACTCAATGCTTCAATGGGGCCATGTCCTTTCAGACATGGTAACCGAGGTATGAAGTCCCCCCGGTGTTGGTTTCCTACCTGCTTCAATGGGGCCATGTCCTTTCAGACATGGTAACTCTCAATGCATAAAACAAGCTCAGAAATCGGGTATCGCTTCAATGGGGCCATGTCCTTTCAGACATGGTAACAGAGGTTATCAATCCCGGCGTGGTGGGCACAATCGGTCTCGCTTCAATGGGGCCATGTCCTTTCAGACATGGTAACCTGTTATGTCATTGTAATGACACCAAAATCCACAGAAGTGCTTCAATGGGGCCATGTCCTTTCAGACATGGTAACACCTGTTACGATTACACCAATATCATCTGTTACATTGCTTCAATGGGGCCATGTCCTTTCAGACATGGTAACTAGTTATGACGATGATTATTGTTACGTTATTGAGATTATGCTTCAATGGGGCCATGTCCTTTCAGACATGGTAACATGCTTACCTTGATAACAATGAGGTAAGGGCAGTTGTAGCT
>MTBK01058426.1_pt1 | contig 11422 bp, 9 predicted proteins | sample 1535981 | NCBI WGS metagenome assembly MTBK01 (sample SAMN06109225, study PRJNA356200) | anaerobic digester metagenome | isolation source: biogas reactors fed with pig manure or primary and secondary sludge | place: Spain | collected 2016-06-30 | reverse complement strand
CTGCCACGGGGAAAAACATCTACTTTGACCGCAAGTAAGCTGCCGGCAATGCAGGGGAGCACCCCCACCCCGGCCCTCTCCCCCGCAAGGGGGAGGGGGAAAGCGGCGCCAGCCCTCCCTCTCCCCTGGCTGGAGAGGAACAGGATAAGTGGTTTGTTGCATCACTCTCATCGCTGTTGTACAATCGCTAGAGTATTTTCTCATGATTTTCTCATGATTAAGGGGGATAATTATGCCCGTTGCACTGAAAGCCGCCTTTTTAAAAACAAAGACTGGACAGCGGATACGGAATAAACGCTTACAATATCTTGACCGTAAACAGTACAGGTCAATGCGTAAAATGATTCTTAACGAATCACCTGAAAGGGCAATCCGATCTCACTGGGATAGCCACATGAAATACCCTCTTAATCTTAATAAACCGCAGTCATTTAATGAAAAGCTGCAGTGGTTAAAGCTAAACTGGTACGACGAGCGCTCCCCTGTTTGTGCCAACAAGCACCTGGTCAGGGAATATGTAAGCAGCAAGGGTTTGGACCATATCCTGATCAAGCAGCTTGGATTCTACAAATCCCCCCGTGAGATTGATTTCAAGGTACTTCCAGACAGATTTGTGCTCAAGCCCTCGCACGATTCAGGACATACAATAATATGTCAGGATAAGAGCAGCCTAGACATTAGAAAAACCAGAAACAATTTAAGGAAATGGCTCTCTGTTGATTACGAATATATGAGTGGTGAATGGGTCTATCGCAGCGAGAAATACATTGTCTGCGAAGAATATCTGGAAGATAAAGATGTTGGGGAAATAGTAGATTACAAGATTTTTTGTTTCAACGGGGAACCTACAATAATCTGTTTGATCAGTGACCGCGCCCGGGAAGAGAAAAACGACTTTTATGATCTTGAATGGAACCTCTTGCCCTTCTGTTCCGAAAAGGAACAGAGCGGTAAGATCTTCCCCAAACCATCCAGACTGGACGATATGATCAGGTATGCAAAATTACTATCCGCAGGTTTTCCTTTTGTACGGGCCGATTTTTACCAGGTTGGTGAAAAAGTTTATTTTGGAGAGCTAACTTTTTTTAATGAAGGAGGTTTCTGTAATTTTCAACCGGAAAGTATCGATTTTAAATTAGGCTCATTGTTAACTCTACCCCGGGAGAAGTCCCATCCCTGGGGGATGTTACTTTCTAAAAATTATTAGTGCCGGAACAGGCCTTAAGCTGTAAACTGTAAGCTCTAAGGACGCGCCCCGATAACCTTCACGCACATTTTTCCTTCCACTATTTTTCCCGTTCTCCCCCTCCCCTCTTGAAAGGGGAGGGGGAGTGGGAAATGAATTACCCGTCTAATCTAATCCACCTTTGTCCGGCCGCTTCCGTCGAGACCCATGCGGTAGAGGCTCTTACCGTCATCGATATTGATGTAGTACATCCATTCGTCAAAAATGAAGATACCGCCGCAATAATCGCTGCTCAGCTGCTCCCGGGCACTGCCATCGGGCCTGATGCGGCAGATCTCACCGCTGTGCGCCTTACTGTAATAAAGCCATTCCTCCCCACAGTTCAGGAATGCCGGCTCCACATCGCCCACCCTGGATGCTACGCCGCCCGATAGGCCCATCCGGTAAAGCGAGCGCCCCCCCAGGTAGATTTCCGTCTCAAAGATATCCCCGACAAAATAAATATTATCATCCAATATGTTCATAAAGTATGCGTCGCCGCCATAGATCATACTGCGCCCGCCGCTTTCAAGATCGCCTTTGCAAAGCTGCGGTTTTTCATCGAAACCGCGGTAATAAAGCGAGCCGCCTTCCACATTGAAGAAATCGGCCCGGCCATCTGTCAACAGCTCTTTCCCGCTGCCGTCGGCCTCAATGCGGTATATTTTCGGATTCTCTGTGCCGGCTTCCCCATAATAGTAAAGCCTGCCCTCCACCAGCTGCAAATTTGCCGCCCGATCTGGAGATATTACCGTGCGCCCGCCGCCGTCAAGGTCGATCCGCACAATGGGGCCGTACACTATGAAGGTGAACTCCTCACCCATGAGCTCATCATAGAAAGTTTCGGGCTCTCCCATGGCCACATAGTAGATATACTGCTCCGTAGCATTGATATACTGGGGGACATCATCGCTCAGTTTCATCCGCCCGCTGCCGTCAAGCCCGGCCCGGTAGAGCTTTCCTCCATCGGCAGGAGAGCCGTAGTAGATCTCACTGCCCTGCATCGCCACCAGGCCGCCGTTTAGAATATTTCCGGCGCTGTTGCCCTGCGCCGGCCCCGCCTCCTCTTCACTGCTCTCCCCGGGCCCGGGCGAACCGTTTTCCCCGTTTTCGACTGCTTCATCTTCCTCTTTCATCAATTCTTTCAGTGCACACCCTCCCGGCAGAAAGAGGCAAAGGCACAGTAACACCATAACCGCCGTAAACATGAGAAGCTTTTTATTCATTTTTCCGCCCCCTCACCTGTGATTGTGCTGTGGCAATCACATACCTGTTTTACTTACTCTCCCATATACAGGAGATAAATTCAACAGTACCTTCAACAATCTGCCGCCCTCTACCCGGCAGGCTTCTCGTTCCTGGTGAGGTTAAAGGGTGATCCCTCTGCAGCTTTCCTTAAGGCAGGCAGGCTTATCCAAGTTTTTCCTTTGCCAAGGCCCGGCCGATAAGCAGCCGCTGGATCTGAGCCGTGCCCTCGTAAACCTGGAATACTTTCGCATCCCGCATCAGCTTCTCCGCAGGATAATCTTTGACGTAGCCGTAGCCGCCGAAGATCTGAGCGGCATCCGTGGTAATGCGCATGACCATGTCGCCGCAGAAAACCTTCGCTATTGCCGCCTCCCTGGAATTGTCCATTCCCTGCTCACCCTTCCATGCTGCCTGCCAGGCAAGCAGACGGCCTGCCGCGATATCCTTGGCCATATCCGCCAGCATGAACATAACCGACTGGTGCATGAAGATAGGATGTCCAAACTGTCCCCGTTCCAGTGCATACTGCAGCGCAACATCCAGCGCCCTGCGAGCCACTCCCACGGCCGAAGCAGCCACCCCGGGGCGGGAATGATTGAAAGTCTGCATAATGATCCGGAAACCCTCTCCTTCCTCACCGAGCCGGTCCTCTTCGGGAACAACAACATCATCAAAAACAACGTCTGTTGTATCGGCGGCGCGCTGCCCCATCTTATCCTCTTTTTTACCTACAGAAACACCCTCGGCATTTCTGGGGACGATGAAAGCTGTAATCCCCCGGTGCCCCTTTGACTTGTCCAATGTGGCAAAAACAACGTAGTAATCGGCCACTCCGCCGTTGGTGATAAAGCACTTGCTGCCGCTGATAACATACTCCCCATTGCGGCGGACCGCCCTGGTCGTCAGCGCCGCCACATCGGATCCCGCCTCCGGCTCGGTTACGCAAAAAGCCAGTAGCTTCTCATCGCGGCAGGCAGTGCCGAGATATTTCTCTTTCTGGGCAGCGCTGCCTTTGTTGATCAGCGGAATCGCCGCCAGGCTGTTGATGGCAATGCTGGTTGATATCCCCGAGCACCCTGCGGAGAGCTCCTCGGCAATGAGCAGCTGGTCAACGGCACCTATACCTCCTCCGCCGTACTCCTCTGGAACGGGACCGTAAACCAGGCCGGCCTTGAAAGCCTTTTTCAAGATTTCAGCAGGGAATTCCCCGCTGCGGTCGTACTCCGCCGCTACCGGAACTATCTCTGCCTCCGTAAAATCGCGGGCCATCTTCTGAATGGCCTCCTGCTCAGGTGTCAACGAGAAATCAATCATGGTAAACCTCCTGTTAAATTATTGTGAGGGACAATTCTGCCCTTTGTTGATTATATCTTAAATAAAAGCGGTTGTCTGCAAATTTAAAATCTTCTTCTCCACTTTTCCATAATTGGTCCATGATTATCCCATGATTTAGCCATGCTGCCATGATTTGATGACAATACCCTTTTCACGGTGGACACCCTTGCCTCCGGCTATGTGCCCGGCACTATCAACCCGCACCCGGGACTTTCGCCCCTCCCCTTAGACTGCACCCATGCCTGGCGCACCTAGAAAAATTGGCAGGGAGCTATTTCACTCCCTGCCAATCCTTACCGGCAGCTTTTCCCGCCGGTTTTTCAAGCTAAAGCAGCTTTATTTTACATCTTTACATCATGGGCATTTCGGGTCCGGGCATGCGCGGAGCATCTTTCTCGGGCAGATCAGTAACAATACCCTCGGTGGTGAGCAGCATCCCTGCAATACTGGCTGCATTCTGGATGGCTGAACGGGCCACCTTTGTCGGGTCAACAATACCCGAGCCGATCATCTTCTCATACTCATTGCTCACAGCATTGTAACCGTAACCCTTCTCCATGCTTTTTACCTTCTCAACAACAACGGATCCCTCTGCGCCTGCATTCTCGGCAATGACCCGCAGCGGCTCCTCAAGGGCCCGCTTGACAATAGTCATTCCCGTAAGCTCATCGCTGTGCAGCTCTTTCTCCACATCTTTCAGAGCTTCGGTGACATTGAGATAGACGACGCCGCCGCCTGATACAATCCCCTCTTCCACCGCCGCCCGGGTTGCTGAAAGAGCATCCTCGATACGCAGCTTTCTCTCTTTCATCTCTGTCTCGGTAGCCGCTCCAACCTCGATAACGGCAACGCCTCCCGAGAGCTTGGCCAGCCGCTCCTGCAGCTTCTCCCTGTCGAAATCAGAGGTGGTATCCTCGATCTGAACGCGAATCTGGGCAATGCGCTTCTTAATATCATCAGTCTCGCCGGCACCGTCGACCACAACGGTCTCCTCTTTGCTGATGCGCACCTGGCGGGCCCGGCCGAGCAAGTCAATATCCACATTCTTAAATTCAATGCCGATATCTTCCGAAATCACCTGGCCGCCTGTGAGCACAGCGATATCCTCGAGCATGGCCTTGCGGCGGTCGCCGAAACCGGGCGCCTTAACCGCCACACAGGTAAAGGTGCCGCGCAGCTTGTTCACCACCAGCGTGGCCAGCGCTTCGCCCTCCACATCCTCGGCTACGAGCAACAGCTGCTTCCCTCTCTGGACAATCTTCTCCAGCAGAGGCAGCAGGTCGTGAATATTGCTGAGCTTGCGGTCGGTAAGCAAAATGAAGGGGTCTTCCAGTACCGCTTCCATCTTCTCGGTGTCTGTAACCATGTAAGGGGAGATATAACCGCGGTCAAACTGCATCCCTTCGACTACTTTCAGGTCAGTGGTAAATCCTTTTGATTCTTCAACAGTGATTACGCCGTCTTTGCCGACCTTCTCCATCGCCTCGGCGATAAGCCGGCCGATCTCTTCATCATCAGCGGAAATCGAGGCTACCTGGGCGATATCTTCCTTTGTCTCCACAGGCTTGCTCAAGGTCTCGAGCTCATCCACAGCCGCCTTAACCGCTTTGTCAATACCCTTCTTGAGGAACATGGGGTTCGCTCCGGCGGCAACATTTTTCAGCCCCTCGCGGATGATCGCCTGGGCCAGCAGCGTTGCCGTGGTGGTACCGTCGCCGGCAACATCCTGCGTTTTTGTAGCCACCTCCCGGACAAGCTGGGCCCCCATATTTTCAAAGGGATCTTCAAGCTCTATATCGCGGGCGATGGTCACCCCGTCATTGGTAATCTGCGGTGAACCAAATTTTTTGTCCAAAACAACGTTGCGCCCTTTGGGTCCCAAAGTAACGGTGACAGTGTTGGAAAGAGTGTTTACCCCCCGCTCCAGTGCGCGGCGAGCCTCTTCGCTATGTAGAATCTGCTTTGGCATTAAAGATTAACCTCCTTTACTTTCTTACTTTCTTCTTTTAATTGTTATCCCTCAAACGAGCTACCTACTGGACCAGCGCCAGCACATCATCCTGCCTTAATATGAGATACTCTTCGCCTTTGACCTTGACTTCTGTTCCGGCGTAACGGGAGAAAATGACTTTATCTCCTACTTTAAGATCCATATCCAGCCTGGTTCCGTTTTCCAGCACCTTGCCAGGACCTACCGCCATAACTTCACCTTCCTGCGGCTTCTCCTTTGCCTTGTCTGGCAAAACGATCCCGCTGGCGGTCTTCTCTTCAGCCTCCAGGACCTTGACCACAAGGCGGTCGCTTAGGGGTTTAAGATTCATCCTGTCTGCCTCCTTTGATTGTAGTTAGTTTGATTAGCAGCACTCATTGAGGGTGAGTGCTAACAAGGCCTATAAAAAATATACCAGAATCGTTGATTGATGCAACTCTGATAAAGGGCTTTAAACAGGGCTGCAAGGGTTTATATCCACGCTTATCTCGTCATAGCTAATAATATCTGTCTATTTTAACGTATTACTCCAATACCCATCACAGTCTGCTAATTTCTATTATTAACCGCCTTAAACTGGATTATACATGAAGAGGGGGCCGGTGCCGCCACCGCCGGATCAGCCCCCCTTAAACTGCCTTGCTGTGCCGCATGGGAGAGAACAGCCCCGCCCACCTGCTCCGCCCTCCACCCCTCAGAAAAAGGTGAATTTAGCGCAGGCTTCTTTCTTCCCAGGGAGAGAGGTTCTAAAAACAGCCCAGCTGGCAGCCGTAAATCTTGATCTTCTCCTCATCGCAGATCTTTCCCACATCCGCGGGCAGACACTCAAACTCTTCCGCCAGAGCAAAAGCCTTTTTGCATGACAGCCTCTTCTCCGGGGCCTCCTCAAGAACCCGTTTCAAAAGTTTCTCTTTCATTTTCTCCTCCACTATTTTTCTGCTCCTTTCAATTCCGCCTCAGCTTAGATTCGCTAAAGGTACATGATCTCGCCGTAAATAGTGCCCCCCGGGTCAACATGGAGAATGCCGTAAGAAGGGCGCCCCGCCCACCGCGGATCCGTGCAGGATCCGGGATTGAACATGAGTGTGCCGTCTTCCCTGTATTCACAAAGCGGCTCGTGGCTGTGTCCGAAAAGGATCACCTGCGGCTGTAAGTCCCTGAAAGCCTCTTCAGCCCGCTTGCGAGGTGCCCTGCGCATCCCATCGCCATGGATCAGGCCGATCTGCAAGCTGCCCAGCTGAAGCAGTTTCCTGCGCCCAAGCCGCTTATGCAGATAGTGCGGATCCATATTACCCGCCACCGCCACAAGAGGCGCCAGAGCCTCAAGCTCCACCAGGACGGTCTCGTCAACGAGATCTCCGGCATGCAGAATAAGATCCACCCCATCCAGTTGATCCAGCAAATCCGGCGGCAGGCAGCGGGCGCGCCGCGGCACATGGCTGTCCGAAACCACGCCGATCCGCTGCACCTCATCTTCAATCTTCACCGTAATAATGGATTTTTCCACTGCCTTGCCGGCTTTACGCAAAAAGTATCAATCCCCTCACAATATTCGCAAAATCAAAATGGCTGAACCGGGGCGGGCCATTACCGATACTGGAGCACAGCATCACAGCAAAACCGGTGAAATCATCTACTCCGCCTGGAGAAAATTATATAGCGAAGTGGCGTTCTATTGCAATAGCTTTCTCCATTCCCTTCCGGTTGAAAAGCGGTGCTGCCGGGCTTGCCGCCCCCGGTAAAGGTCCGGAGCATGCACTGAAGCTGGCAGTTATCCCGCCGGAACAGAGTACAGCCATACTAAGAGCTGCCTGCCTTGCATAAACTCAGAAAGGGGAAATCAGTTGCCGGAAGGGATGTTTGGCGTGTCGCGAAGCAGGCGCAGTAAAAATAATCTTGAACAGCTGCTCTTTCTGGTCTGTTTTATTCTGCTGTTGTTAGCTGTTTCCAGAAGCCTGAACCGCTGCCGCAAACATCTTTCCAGCACGGAGGAAAATACTTTCATCCCCCATCATGCCCTCTGTGAAAGAGACGATGAGGCTACTTTCGCCGATCATGAAGATTTGATCTGCTGGCTTCTCCCCTCCACATTAAAGGTGATCGAACCATCCCACTCAGGTGATGGAGAGTTGAATATTACACCCGGCATCACCATACAAAATGATGGCTCCGCCGGGTTTCTCTATGCTGCTCGCGGAGAATACGAATCGATCCAGCTGGTACTATACACAGATGGGGAAATCGCTCATCTGCCTGTCCAGTATCTACCCGCCGGCACAAAGCCCCTTCCTGAAGCCTGGGTTAATATTTACCGGGTGCTCACAGTGAACACCCCGGGTGTTGCCAAGTGGGGCTTTCCTGAAAACAAACCGGAAAGACGCTGTACAGCCTATCCTGATCCGCTGCTGCCGCTTCAGGGGGCGCTCAGCCTTGAGCCCGGTGAATTTAAAGTTCTCTGGCTGAGCATCAATGTCCCCTGTAACGCCGTCAGCGGTGAATATACTGGAGAGATATCGCTGGGAGGCGCCAGGGTGCCGCTGCACTTGAAGGTGTGGCCCTTTGCCATCCCCGGGGCCTCCACTTTGCGTACTGCCTTCGGATTGGGTGGAAAGGGATTTGCCAGCCACCACCAGGTAGCGTACCGGTCAGACGAATACCAGGAAATATACCGCCTTTACTATGATGCGCTGCTTGATTACAGGATAAATGCCTATCATCTCCCCTACGGCGGCGGGGGAGCGGGGGGATCCCTTCTCGATCCCAGGGCCAGGCCTTATCTAAAAGACGAAAGGGTGGGCGCATTTATCGGCTATTACCATCAAAATGAAGCCCTTATGGCAGAAACATGGGCTTATCTTGAGCAGCAGGGTGTCTCGGAGAAAGCCTGGATCTTTAACCTTGATGAACCGCTCACAGAGAAGGATTACTCCACCATCGAGAAACAGGCTGCTTACCTGGATAGGCTTATCCCAGAGATCCCCTATGGAGTGACCTTCCATATCGGCCCGCCGTGGGATCAACAGAGTTCACCTTTTGATCATCTCAGTTCCTCGGTAGACCGTTGGATAATCCAGACCAATTATTTTGTCCAGGGGCGGGGAAGAGAAGAAAGTTTTAAAGAACAGCTTGGCCAGGCTTATGAAGATGGAGATGAAGTCTGGCTCTATGTGTCTCTGGCCCCCCGCGAACCTTACTGCAACCTGCTGCTAAACAATGCAGCGCTGCAGCACCGCCTCTTACCATGGCAATGTTACAGTGCCGGTATTGTCAGCGGTTTCTTATACTGGCAAACCACCTTCTGGGAGGAGACCTCCGATCCCTACAATGATCAGGCAACTGTGAAAAAACACGATCCCCATCTCTACGGTGACGGCTCCCTCTTTTACCCCGGCGCAGCAGTGGGTATGAACGGCCCGGTAGGCTCAATCCGGCTGCATAACCTGAGGGACGGGCTGGAGGATTATGAATATCTGGTGCTGGCCGAGCAGGCCTTCGGCCGTGCCGAAACAATGGAACTTGTTGAGGCGATAAGCCCCTCCTTCGGCAATTACATCGAAGACCCTTTTCTTTTTGAAACAGTGAGACAGAGCCTTGGGGAGAAGCTCTCCCGCTATTACGACGGCGGCTAGCGGCAATTAAAGACCCCTTGCCGCGCAACCCGCACGATGGCATTGAAAAGAGCCTCTCCCTGCAATGCGCAGGCAAAAGAGCCAACAGGGAAGATAAATCATTGCGGTGGGATAAATTATTTTCATCAAAAAGAGGAAAGGCCTCCGCCGGGGCGAACATTTACCTGTTGAACATATTATCATAAAACAGCAGGCGAAAGAGGTTTAAGATCCCTTGATCCTTGATTTTCTAAAGGGTATGGCTGTTGGAATTGCCTTTGTTCTGCCCGGCATAAGCGCCGGAACAGTCATCCTTATTCTCGGCTTTTACAAACAATTCATTGATGATATCTCCAGATTCCACCTGCGGCCCTACCTGCCCCATCTTTGCGGCGGCGCTTTGGCCGCCCTGGCCGGTGTTAAGATCATCGCCTATCTCCTGGAAAATTGCAAAGACCTGCTGCTCGCCTTTTTGCTGGGCCTGCTGGTTGCCTCTCTCCGTGTAATCCTGTTCCAGGAGGGTAAAATGATCAAATTCCGCCCCCTCACTGTTCTCGCCGGTATTGCCGGCTTTTTGGTGGCCTGGTTTGCCTTCAGCAATCCCGGCCCGGGCTGGAGCCCCTTGCCCGCCGTTTCCATCTATCACTTCTTTGCCGGCGGCGCCGTGGCCGGAGCCACCATGATCCTGCCGGGAATTTCCGGCAGTTCATCCCTGGTGATCATGAACATGTACGACGATGTCATCTTTGCAGTGAATCACTGGGAGTGGCTGAATCTCGCTGTTTTTACCGCCGGGGCTCTGCTGGGTATCTTTGGGCTGGCCCGCCTTCTCTCCGCCCTGTACAGGCGCTATCAGGAGGCCCTCTCCCTGGTGCTGACGGGCCTGGTCCTCGGTTCAATCCGTTCCCTTTTGCCCTCATCGTTTAGCGCCGGCGTCCTTATTGCAGCCCTTGCCGGAGCCGCTATCGTGCTGGCCCTGACTATCCCCCGCCGCCCCAAAAGCGGTGAAAAATCTATTTCCCCCTAGACAGACAACAAACAAACCCCTGCAATCCCCTGCACCCGCCCCCCTCCTTATCCGTCCCTCTGCACACCCTTTGCCCTCCCTCCCCAGCCGCGTAAATTCTTTGCGGCAACAGCATCACACTGTCAGGAAGCACTGCATTTTAAAGCTTTATAATAAAAAAGCCCCCGCAGGGGCTTCAGTTATCTATATTCTATATTTACTATTCCTGATAGCGCGGGATATCAAAAGTAAGACTGTAGCTGTCAAGCATGTCGTAGAGATTTCTGATCCGCGAAACCTGCTTGGCCGCCCAGCCCATGTCAGTGGCATACTGGTGTGTCCCCGGCGAATTGGGGTTCCAGCGCATTTTGTAAAGTGTATTCTGACTATAGGAGGGGTGATTCACGTAACTGGCCGAGGCAAACCTTGCCCCGCCCAGAATCGCCGCTTCCGGTGTGAACCAGCGCTCCTGGTAAGCCCTTAAAGCGCCGTAATAGTTGGGGTTGCTGTCGTAGGCCCCAATACCGAACATATTATAGACTTTCACAGTCCCTTGACCGGGGAAAAGGTTATCCTGATCGGGAAAGTCCGATCCTTTGGCCAATGCGCTGGTGCCGTTTCCTGTCTCATGCAGCGCCAGGGAGACGAGAAAGATCTCATTGATATTGTTATCCCGGCTCGCCTGCATAAAGTGAGCACCTGTCCCATTGAGGATTCCCTTGCCGGAGAGAATCCTATCCAGATCCGCTACTGTCGAGCCTGCGCTGCCGGAAAGCAGCAAAAACTGAAACATGGAGGTAACAGAAAAAGATCCGTCAACAACCTGGCAGTATTTACCGCAGACCCATCCTTCCCTGTCGCTCACCCTGATTTTATACCAGACACCTTCGCTGCCCGGTTCGGTGCCCCCTTCAGCCTCAGCCTGTCCCAGAATGGGATAGACCTCGTTCTGCCATACGCTCATAAGATTGCCGCCGGCATCTCTCAGCTGGGGGCTCCCGGTGGTGGGC
>MTBK01221651.1_pt1 | contig 11441 bp, 9 predicted proteins | sample 1535981 | NCBI WGS metagenome assembly MTBK01 (sample SAMN06109225, study PRJNA356200) | anaerobic digester metagenome | isolation source: biogas reactors fed with pig manure or primary and secondary sludge | place: Spain | collected 2016-06-30 | reverse complement strand
TCTAAAAAATACTGGGACTGGGCGGGATCGTTTGGCATCCTCTGGGGGCTCGCCGGCCTCATCGCTCAACCGCTCCTCGGCCTGTGGTACATGTACTCCATATTCTCGCACCAGTTCCAGGCCTTCACCAACATCATGACCGGGCCGCGGGCGTGGGAGATGCTCATGATGGTCGGCCTGCTCTCTCTCCTCATCATCACCGCCTCGGTCTACTTCATCGAGCGGCGGGAGCGCCTCCTCATCCGGCTCGGACGGCACGACATAAGAAACCTCTTCCGGGCGTTTGCAATCGCCGCCGCGGTGGCTGGACTCATACTCGTCCAGCCAGCGTGGCTTGGAGGGATCATGCAGTCCGATCCCGGGACCTGGGCAAACCCGATCGGGATCATGTACTACAAGCACATCGCCCTCCTCGTCCTGATAGGGATCGGGGCGATCATCATCGGCATCGATCTCCTGGTGCTCCGGAGGCGCCGGGACGAGGAGCTGGGCAACCTCTCCCGGGCATCGTGGGCAGCGGCGCTCATCACCGGTGTGCTCGGATCCTGGATCGTCATCGTCATGGGGTACGTCCGGGAGTCGGCGCGTTCTCCATGGTTGTTTTATAAGATCGTCCCGGTTCCGGGAGGGCAGACCTACCCGACACCGGTGCCGGCCTTCCAGATCCTCGTGGTCTGGCTGATCAGTCTCGGACTGGTCTTCGCGGTCTTCTGGTTTACGTCACGGGTGACGTCCTACCACCCGGAGCAGAAGGAGGAGGTATGACCCGGGAACGGGCGCTGATCTATGCCATGTGGATCGCGATCGCGGTCTACATCGGGATCGCGATCTACGTCTTCTGGCACTTCGGGTTTACGAAACTCCCCTCACCGATTTAGAGGAGGTACTGGAATGGTCTCACGAGAAATGGGGATGGCAGAGGAGAGGTCCGGGAGGCGACTCACCCTCATATCCGCGGTCATCATAGCGATCATAGCATACCTGATCTTCCTCTCGGTCGTCATCGTCCCCCTCCAGGGTGGGGAGATATCCTCGACAGATATCCTCAGCGACGATCTCCGCGAGAGCACCGCACCCTACGCCACATCCGGTATACCTATCCAGGGCGTGGGGGATATAAGCCGCTCCGCCATCATCGCGTTTGCCATGCTGACGCATGTTGTCTTTGCAAACCTGCATGTCGGAGGCGCCTGGATCATCGCTGTTACGGCACTCCTCTACTTCCGCTACCGGCGCATGCGCTACAAGAACCTGGCCCGGTCGCTCACACTCTTCTCCCTCATCCTTTTCTCAGCGGGATCGACGTTTGCAGCCGGCGGGATGATGGCCATCATCGCACTCTTCCCCGACCTCTCCATGAATATCTTCCACCTCTACTGGTGGCCGATCTTCGCGTACTTCCTCCTCTTTGGGGTCATTATCACCCTGCTCTTTACCTTCTGGTTTGCCTGGGATCGGATCAGGCCCGGTGTGCATCTTGCGCTCGGGTTTGGCTACGCCATCAGCGTCTTCATCCAGACTGTCACCATCGATACGCTCGCTGCGGGTATGCTGACGCCGGGCGTGGAGTCGTTCTCTTTCACTGAGTCAGGACTGCTCCCGATGACGCTTGACCAGGCGATGGCGCTCTGGTTCAACCCGACCCTCTGGGAACTCACGTTCCACCGGGTCGCCGCTTCCATCGCCTTCTTTGGTTTTCTGATCGCGACGCTTGCGGCCATCCACTACATCGACCAGAAGGATTTCGCCGCGAAGAAGCAGTGGGACTGGGTGGCGGCCTACGGGATAGCCTGGGGACTTCTCGGGCTGATCATGCAACCTATCCTCGGGCAGCAGTACATGACCGCCATCCGGGAGAACGCGCCGTCGGCTTTCCAGATGAGCATGCACGGCCCCCGGGCCTGGGCGATGCTCATGGTGGTGACGCTTCTTTCCGGGCTCTTTCTCTCCATCGTGACCTACTTCCTTACCCGACGGGACCAGCTCCTCTCCCGGCCTGAGAACCGCACCATCCGGACGATATTCAAGGGATTTCTGGTCGTAACTGCCATCGCCGGGTTCATCCTCGTCCAGCCTTCCTGGCTCGGGGCGCTCTTCATCGATGATCCCGGAGCATGGATCAACCCGCTCGGCGGTATGCCGCTCAAGTATGTCGCTCTCTTTGTCATGGCAGCGATCGGTGCCGCGGTCATCATGCTCGATATAATCGTCCTCACGAGCGAGGAGAAGGAGGGACAATGGGGATACCTCACCCGGGGATCGCTCCTTGCCGCCTTCGCGGCCGGCATCCTCGGGACGGCGATCGTAAACGTTATGGGATTCGTGCGGGAGGCGGCACGCGCACCCTGGACGTTCTACCAGATCATCCCCGTTCCGGGCGGCCAGGCCTACGCGACCCCGCTCCCCCTGCCGGCGATCGCCACGGTCTGGGTGATCGTGCTCGCCCTCTCGTGGGTGGTATTCTGGTACGTCGCAAAGGTGACGGCATACCACCCGTCCGATGAAGAGTCTCTCTGACCGGGAGGGTTGAGAATGACGACGATATACCTTTGTTCTGGCGATTCGGCCCCATACAAGCGAATTAAGATTTTGCAATCCGGCATAACCTTTATCTATTTTCGCGCCCCGTCCAGACCCGCATGAGGAAAGTTATCCCTGTCCTAGTATCTCTCCTCGCCCTCGCACTGATCGTGAGTGCGGGTGCACAGCAGGCGGGATCGAGCAACATCAGCGGCACCAATGGGATCTCAGGCCAGATACCAGGAGATGCCGTAGATCTCACGAACGCCGGATCTCCGCTTGCCGCGACGTTTGAGAGTAACGAGTCACGGACGAGCCTGTCGCCCCTGCCTGACTTTACGGCCGATATCGGCCTTGAACTCGTAGGCGAGAACTTCACTTCGCCTATGATGGTCACGTCGCCTGAGGACGGGACGGGGAGGCTCTTTGTCGTGGATCAGATCGGCCTCGTGAGGATCATCGATGCGAGCGGGACGGCGCTTCCTGAGCCGTTCCTGGACCTCCGGGACAGTCTCGCAGACCTCGACCCGACCTACGATGAGCGCGGCCTGCTATCGATAGCGTTCCATCCCGATTACCGGAACAATGGCAGGGTGTATGCCTTCTACAGCGCGCCGCTGCGGCCGGAGGCCCCCGGGGGATGGAGCTGCACGAACCACATATCCGAGTTTTCAGTCGATCCCGATAACCCGAACCAGGTGAACATGTCGTCTGAGAAGATCCTTATGTTCATCGACAAGCCCTACCAGAACCACAACGGGGGTATTCTCGCCTTCGGCCCCACCGACGGCTACCTCTACATATCCCTCGGGGACGGTGGGAAGGGGAACGATGTCGGGAACGGGCATACTCCCGGTATCGGGAACGCCCAGGATCTCACGAAGATCTACGGCAAGATCCTCCGTATCGATGTGGATAGCACCGCCACCGGTGTAGCAATCCCGCCGAACGCGACCGGGACAATGAACCAGACCGTAAACGTCAATCAGCCCGAGAACCCGCCCGAGCCGACGTGGGCGACGTCTGCCGGCATCCTCTACGGTATACCGCCTGACAACCCGTTTGCGGAGATTCAGCCTGAGATCCTCGATTCTTACGCCTACAAAACGGTTCTGCCTGAGATCTATGCCTACGGATTCCGCAACCCCGCCTACATGGCCTTTGACGTCGGCGGTGGAGATGCACTCTTCGTCGCTATGGCGGGCCAGAACCTCTTTGAGTCGGTAGATATCGTCTTAAATGGCGGAAACTATGGCTGGAACATCCGTGAGGGAACGCACTGCTTTGACCCCGATGCCCCCACGGCTCCGGGGAAGTCCTGCAACACGACCGGGTACCAGGGCGAACCCCTGATCGGTCCCATCTTCGAGGGCGGCCATGACCTCGGCATCGTCATCGTCGGTGGTAGCGTTTACCGGGGGGACACCGTCGTGGGCCTCCAGGGCAGGTACATCTTCGGTTACTGGAGCGACAGCCGGACTGTCGGAAACGGCACCATCCTCGCCGCAACACCCCCGGCGGGGTGGACTCCGGGAGCGCTGCCGGACACCGCTACAGGTCTGACACCGGAGGATAACGCCATGTGGCGGGCTCAGACGCTGAACGTCGCCGCCAGGAACAACGAGACCCCGGGCATGTTCCTGCGCGGATTCGGCGAAGACACCAACCACGACATGTATGTGCTGACAAATGATGTGGGAGGACCGGATGAATCCACAAGCACCGGCAGGGTCTGGAAGATCGTGCCGTTCACTGACAGCACCCCGGTCCCGGTGGCGTCTGTGACCACCCCGGTCCCGGTGACTCCCGTATTCACGCACCACGTAGAACCGGGACACCACCCAGAGCCACCGGGGCACCATGACCATAACAGGTGAGGATTGGACCCATCCCCTCTCCTCACCGGGCGGCCCCGCAGGGGGGAATCCTTACCGCGATCCAGGGTGCCGGCAGGTTCGCAAAGAATCACCTCGCCCGGGGTGCTCACCCCCGTTATCCCGGATGACGGATGTGCAATGATGTATCGACAGATCTTTGTAGGGGTGGATGGTTCCCCCTGTTCTGATCTGGCGGGAGAGACGGCTCTCGCCTTTGCCACAGCCACAGATGGAGGCAGGTGCATTGGGTGTCATGTATATGCGGCCCGGATGCACCGGCAGCGCTTTGAGGATATGGAGCCCGGTCTCCCGGATCGCTATCAGGAGGTGGAGCGTCTCGACTCCCTGCGGGCGACGCACGATGACCTGATATCCGATGGCATGGCCCTCATATCGGATGCATACCTCGCGCCGCTGGCAACAGAAGCCGATCTGCGGGGCATCCCGTTTGAGCCGGTCACGGCCGAGGGGAGGGGGTACGTCGAGGTTCTCCGTCTCATCCGGGAATATCGGCCGGATCTTGTGGTGCTCGGCGCGACCGGGCACGGGCAGACACCGGAGGTACCTCTCGGGAGCCTCACCGAGCGGGTGCTCCTGCATGGGGATGCAGGTGACCTGCTACTGGTGCGTCGGCCGTGGAGTCTGAAGAACCGGCCGGTCGTTGTGGGTATCGACGGGAGCAGTGCAGGCTACGCAGCACTGCACCGTGCGGCCACCATCGCCACCGCCTTTGATGCGCCGCTGGAGGTGGTGGCCGTCTACGATCCCTTCTTCCATGCTACGGTCTTTCCGGTCATCGCCGATACCCTCCCGGAGGAGGCGCAGCGCCAGTTCGACTTCCCGGCCCAGGAGCGCCTCCACGACGAGATAATCGACAGGGGCCTTGAGTACCTCTACCGGCGGAACCTCGAGCGCGGGGCAGCTTTCGCGCGAACCCTGGGCGCCCGGGTCCATACGGCGGTCATCGCCGGCCGGGTCTGCCCACAGGTACACCATTACGCCGCGGCCAGAGGGGCGGGCCTCCTCGTCCTCGGGCGTTATGGACTGCACCGGGAGGAAGAGTCACTGATCGGATCAAATGCCCTGAACCTTGCCCGGATCAGCACGGCAAATGTCCTCATCGTTGCACCGCCGGAGACTTCGGTCATGGTGCCGGATCTCCCCTCTGACGCCCTCCCCTGGACACCGGAGGCTGAGGCCCTCCTCTCACGGGTGCCACCGTTTGCGCGGAAGATGGCCCGGATGGCAGTCGAAGAGCATGCCCGATCCTCGGGGCTCTCGCAGGTAACGGAAGGCGCCATCCGGGATGTGGCCCGCCGGTCGGGAATGATGGCAGGCGATCGAGATGCAGATCCCTGATGCTCATGTCGTCGTCTTTACCCGGGCGAAGAGGCTCGCCCCGGACTTTCACCGGCATATCCTGCGCGGGAGGATCGTAGGGCAGATCGTGCGCCCGGGTGACCAGGTCCTCGTCTACAGGGTCGCAGAGACCGTCCCCGAGGGGGCAGTGCGGGTCACCCGATCCACCCTCCTCGAGTTTGCGTGAGGGGATAGGGTGGCTGTCGCTCTGCGGGATGTGACGAAGCGGTTTGGCTCCATCCAGGCGCTTGATAGGGTCACGCTCAGCGTGGAGGAGGGTGAGATCGTCGGCCTCCTCGGACCCAACGGATCGGGGAAGTCCACACTGCTCAAGGTCATCGCCCGCCTCATCCCTCCCGATGAGGGATCCGTCGTGCTCCCGGTGAATGGGCGGTTGATGATGCTCCGAACCGGTATGCTCTTTGACCATACCGCCCACTGGGAGACACTCACCGGCTACGAGAATGCCTGGTTCTTCGCCCGCTCTTACGGCATGGATCCGGTAACGGCGCACGATAGGCTCGAAGATCTCTTCGAACGCTTCGATCTCCTGGAACGGTGGGGCGACCCGGTCTCCTCATACTCCTACGGGATGCGGCGGAAACTCTGTCTGATAGAGGCCCTGGCACACGATCCTTCGCTTATTCTGCTGGATGAGCCCTCGATCGGCCTGGATTACCGGGCGCGGGTCAACCTCGCAGACCTCCTCCGCACGGCGGCCCGACGGGGTGCCGCGATCATCCTCTCCACAAACGATGTGGATGAAGCGGCGGGCCTCGCGCATCGCATAGCCCTCCTCAACCGGGGTCGCCTCCTCGCTTCAGGGGAACCATCCGCGCTCATAGGGTCGCTCGCTGCGAAAGTGACGATCGAACTCCGGTTGAGGATACCGGTCGATATCCGGTCGCTTGAAGAAATTCCCGGTGTCGAGGGTGTGAGTGCGGATGAGCGGGAAGGTGGCCTTTACGTAACGGTGATGGCCGCTCCGGATGAGTCCGGTCCATCATCCCTCCTCGCCCGGATCGTCCATGCAGTGGCGGCGCGGGGTGGAGAGGTCGTGGGCGCCGATATACGTGCCCCGGGGCTTCCGGACGTCTTCCTCGCGCATATGGAGGAGGAAGAGGGTGCGCCCTGACTCGATATTTCAAAAAGAGATCCTCGAGGACCTCCGGAACCGCCGGGGACTCGTCCTGAAGTTTGCCCTGCCGGCGGCACTCCTGCTCCCTCTCATACTCGCCGATGTACCTCTATCACTGCCGGCCACCGGCATCACGATCGCTGTAGTCTTCTCCGGTGTCTTTGGGTCGTCGATCGGGCTCGTCCGCCTCCGGGAGAGCGGTATGCTTGAGCGGATGGCCATGCTACCCACCTCGCCCCGCCGGTTGATCGCCGGGTACGCCTTCGCAAACATCCTCCTCGATGGAGCACAGCTCGCCATCCCTCTCGTCGTCTTCCTGGTCATCCACCCACCGGCCCCGGTGGGGGCGGTCTGCGTGATAGTATCATTCGTATCCGCCGTGGTTGCAGCAAACGCCCTTGGTATCCTGGTGGCGGCCATCCCGGAGTCATCAGGCGAGGGGCACATCTACGCGATCATCACCGTCATGGCGGCCATCGTGCTCTCGGGGCTTGTCGCACCCGCTCCGTACACGCAGTGGTTCCTTCCGTTCTGGTATCTCTACGAAACTCTTACTACTGTTTCTAGTATGCCTGCCCTCTCCCCGATCCTTGCCGCTCTTTTCCTTGGGTCAGCGCTCGGTTGCGCCGTGGTTGCCCGGAAAAGTTAGAAATTCTGGCGGGTAACCTTTAAGGTATATAAATCCCGCCGGGAGGATCCATATCATCCCCGGACATGACCATCGCGGGGGTGCTGGGGAGGTAGTCTGATAATGGAAGATGATCGTATTCATGCGCTTCCGGTGGTCCGGCGGTGGCTCGGGAACCCGGTCGCCTGTGCTCTTCTTCGGTTCATCGCCCGGGAGGACGAGTGTGGAAACCGCCTCGAAAATGCGATCCGGTACTACCTGGATCCGACCGACGAGTTATGCTGGAAGTGTCGGCTTGCAGGCCACATGGTGGGGTATACCCTCCGCCGGAGTAGCGATATCTTTGGGGTGAGTGAGGACGCTATCCGGAGGGGTCTTGCGGAGACTGTCTTCCTGCGAGGGCTGCAGAACGTGCTTGCGGGCATCGCCCGCTACGGTGTCACCATGCCCCAGATCGTAAACGCTCCCTTCATGGTCGTCTGGGACTTCACCCACCACTGCAACCTCCGCTGCTCCCACTGTTACCTGGATGCACAAAAACCCCTCCCCCATGAGCTCGACACCGAGGAGGCAAAACGCCTCATCGAGGAGCTTGCGGATGCCGGGGTGGTAGTCATCGCCTTCTCTGGTGGAGAGCCGCTCATGCGCAAAGACTTCTTTGAGGTGGCTGCCCATGCCCACAAAAACGACATCTACGTAGCGCTTGCCACGAACGGCACCCTTGTAACCCCGGAGATGGCGGGAAGGATCCGGGATGCCGGTGTCGAGTATGTGGAGATCTCTGTGGATGGGAAGGATGCGGAGAGCCATGATGCTATGCGAGGGATCCCCGGCGCATTCGATCGGGCCATAGCAGGCATCAAAAACTCTGTTGAGGCAGGGTTCTACACCTGTATGGCGACCACCGTCACCCGGACAAACTATGCCGAGATACCGGATATCTATAGTCTCGCGTCAGATCTCGGGGTGAACCGGCTCATGTGCTTCAACTTCATACCGACCGGGCGGGGTGTGGAGATGGCCGACCTGGATATATCCCCGGAGGAGCGCCGCGACCTGATACGCTACCTGCTGGACCGGACCCGGGAGGGTGGCGGCCCTGAGGCGCTCACCACCGCTCCGCAGATCGCACCCCTGGCGCTTGGCGACGAGAGGGGTGTCCCTGTCGGACACTTTTATGCCGGAGAGGCGATCGATGGGAAGACCGAACTCCTCGCTGATTTCATCGGTGGGTGCGGTGCAGGCAGGCTCTACTGCAGTATCGAGCCGGAGGGAGATGTCCAGCCCTGCGTTTTCCTGCCGATCGTCGTCGGGAATGTGCGGGATACGCCGTTCCTCGATATCTGGCATTCGTCGGAGGTTTTACAGAAGCTCCGGGATAGAAGCCTGCTCTCCGGGACATGTGCCGACTGCAGTAACAAGTATATCTGCGGCGGGTGCCGGGCCCGTGGGTGGGCGTACTTCGGCGATATCCATGCACCGGACCCCGGTTGTACCAGGCATCTGTGATTGCCGGGAGATACTCCCGGAGGCCGGGGAGAGTCCACCATGCCCGCCAGTCATGGTGAACTGCCCGGCGGGTCGGGATAGTAAGATCGTTGGTGGGAGTGTGCCCGTGACGGGGAGGTAGAATCACTGAGCCGTAAAAGGGTGTGGTCCCATCTACGGATTCGGAGTCGTGGCGTGAGAGAGGTGTGGCCAATGAGTCTTGAAGGGCGGCCGCCGGCATACCCTCGGGGCACCAGGCCAGCCATTCGCTCGGCGCTCCAGCGCTTCTACCTATTATATCCCGTCTGATGAGAGATTCCGACAGCCTCCCAGACAGGAGATTCCTATCGCTTTTGCATCGTTCCTCATCGACAGCGCGACAGGTCTATGGTTCCGCGTACATCGGGAGAACCACCTGTTCGTCACTCTGGTGATGCGTTATCGGTTACTCGCTCTGTAAGGCCCTGGATCACCTGTTCGGGTGGCCAGCGTGGAAGGGGCAGGCCTCCTGCAGGCACTCGCGGTTGATATCGCTAAACTCGCAGCGTAGCATCTCCTGCACCGGGAGGGTTATGCCAAACCGCTCCTGGAGGAAGGTGGTCGCCGTCCTGATCGCGAGCCAGGAGTCCCGTTTACAGCACCGGGGACCACCGTGCCGGGCGATAACCATCAGGCTGCGTGCAGTCATCTGGTTTGCAAGTGACCACTCCTGTTTCTTCAACGGCGTGGATCCGGTGATCAGGCTCACGAATATACCGGTCCCGACCGCAGCACCACAGGTGCCGTGGGTTCCACAGAACCCTCCTCTGACTACCCCGGCCCTTGCGCGCGCCTGCCGAAGTAACGGCGCTTTCCTCGCGGGCTCTCCCCGGTGGTTGCAGTAGGCAGCGATGAGGCTTGCCGGCACAAGAAAATGGTGTTCAGGCCCGTGCATCCTGACTGCCGGGTTTTGCATCAGGATACAGGCGATGGCAAGCGGATCTTCGAGCGTCGTTGTATTACAAAACTGCTCGATGAGGTCGAAGGCCTCAAGGCTGTGACACCGGTCACAGATGAAATGCCCGGATTCGCAAGCAACCATGGTGCCCTGAACCTCTCCACAGATAGCACACGCAATATCGCGGAGCTCCTCAGTATAGACAAGATTTCTGCCGCAGATCAGGCATCCTGCTCTATGCTCCATATCACAGGGATATGTCAATCGCATTTCATAAACCTGCGGCCGGGAAATCAGGGAACGGCAGACCAGCCAGGATGATGGTGGCCGTGGCCGGCCCCCGCCTTTATGGTGATCATTCCTCCCTGGAATTTCTGCACCCTTCCCTCCTCGATCGAGAGAACGCGGTCGGCCAGTTCAAGGAGTGAGGGGCGGTGGGAGATGAGGATGGTCGTCCGGCCCCTGGTGAGGATCCTGAGCGTCTGCAGGATCCGGTCCTCGGTCTGCATGTCCAGTGCCGATGTGGGTTCATCGAGTATGAGGATAGGTGCATCCTTCAGGAACGCCCGGGCTATGGCGATCCGCTGCCGCTGGCCGACGGAGAGTCGGGTTCCACGCTCACCGACGATCGTCCGGTATCCCTCCGGGAACCGCATGATATCGTCATGGATCTGTGCCTTCCGCGCCGCCTCCGCGACCTCCTCGAAGGGAGCGTCGGGCCTGCTGTAGCGGATGTTGTCCTCTATCGTCGCGTGAAAGAGGAAGAGATCCTGGGAGACGATCGATACCTGCCGGCGCAGCCACCGGGGGTCGAGTACCGCGAGGTCGTGTCTGTCGAGGGTGATCCGGCCTTCCTGGGGCACAAACGCCCGGAGGATGAGGTTTACCAGTGTCGTCTTCCCGGCGCCGGTCCGCCCGACGACGGCGGCCACCTCACCGGGATGGATAACAAAGCTCGCACCCCGCAGAACCGGATCGCCGCCTGAGTAGCCGAACCAGACCTCCTGAAACTCGATCCGGCCCTGCACGATACCGGGCAGAATCTCCCCGGTGCCGGGGGCGGCGCCCACCTCACCGTGCATACCGAAGAGGTCGCGCAGCCGTGCGGCGGAGGTGAGAGCGGGCTGCATGACGACCGGGAAGGCGAAGAAGGTGTTGACGGTGGGGGCGAACGTCACGATGTAGACTGCAAATGCAACAAAATCGCCTATGGTCATCGAACCGGTGAGCACCTCGTTCCCGCCGAACCAGAAGACGGCGATCAGCATGAGTGACATCGTGCCGACCCTGAAGTACTCCGATGCGGCAGAGAGCATCGTGTTCCTTATCCGTGCATCGACCATCTCCCGGAGCGTCCGCGATACCCTGTGCACCTCCCGGTCCTCCGCAGCGTGCGACTTCACGGTCTCGATGCCCGTGATCACCTCGGCGAGATCCCGCGAGACGTAGGCCTGCCGCTCCCGCTCCCGGTGGGTGGCGGCGCGTATCCTCTTT
>MTBK01272563.1_pt1 | contig 11450 bp, 7 predicted proteins | sample 1535981 | NCBI WGS metagenome assembly MTBK01 (sample SAMN06109225, study PRJNA356200) | anaerobic digester metagenome | isolation source: biogas reactors fed with pig manure or primary and secondary sludge | place: Spain | collected 2016-06-30 | reverse complement strand
CTATCATAATGTAAAAAACAACCCAAAAACCGCTTACCTGGGAGGTACCATAGGCATTGCGGATTACGCTACCAACCCCGGGGGAATATATACGGGCAGTTTACAACTATCCGTTGTTTTCGAATAATGGCATTGGCCGCCTGAATGAAAAAAACAATTGTTATTATTTTTATTTGTTTTCTGTGTCCTCTGACTCTATGGGGCCAGTATCTGAAGGAGACGGAACCTGAACCCCGGGGGTTCAGGGCAATTACCACTGCGGATAATATGTTTTCCTTATGGGTGGACGGATTCCTTCACCTGGACGGAGGCATCTTTTATTTATATTACGAAGATTACGATCACATCCCCAACGGGGGCGCCGTACGGAACGCCCGCCTGGCCCTGAAAACAGAGATCGCCAACGATTGGTTTGGCATGCTGGAGGTGGACTTCTCCAACCTTAAACCCCGGATTACGGAAGCATACATTACTTACAGCGGCATTAAAAACCTGCAAGTTGAAGCCGGACACTTTGAAAAACTATTTTCCATGGAAGGAGCCGGCCTGCCCAGGGAACAGGCATTCCTGGAACGCCCTATGGTTGTGGAGGCCATGGTCCCGCTGGATCTGCTGGCTTTTCAGGTGCGGACCAACCAATACTGGTTCATGGGAGCCCTGGGAGTATCTTTTGACAAAACGGGTTATCTGAAACAAGATTCTACCGTAAGGACTTCTTTCGACGCCCGTTCGGTTACTGCCAAAGCCGTGGCCATGCCCTTTGTGAACCGCCGGGATGTGGGATTGCATTTTGGAGTGGCCGCTTCTTACAGGTTTCCCGTGAAGGATCCTCTCACGGAAGCATCTCCCGAAATACGGTACAGCGCCCGGAACGTTGCCTTCATAAACAGGTACCAATACCTGGACACTTATGTGATCCGCAATATCAGGGACCAGTTGCTCCTTGACGGAGAATTTGCGGCTTACTTCAAGGGCTGGCGTTTCCAGGCAGAATACATCCACAACGTCATAAACCTGACCCGTCCGCTCTCGGGAACCTCGGGACCGGTTACGCAATTGCATTTCAACGGCTGGTATGCCCAGACCGGAATACTTCTCTTTGGCGGGAACCATCATTACGACACGGGCAGCGGCCTGTTCCTGAGTCCTTTCCGGGGCCGCAAATGGGGAGATATTGAACTTCTGGCCAGGTACGATTACATGGACCTCAACTTTGATCCCGTCAAGGGAGGTGCCGCCCAGAACTATACAGCCGGAATTAACTATTACGTAAACGACCACGTTAAGCTGATGGTCAATTATATATATACAGATAACGACCGTTACGCCAACGGAGCCGGTAATTTTTTCATAGGTCATGACGCCTACGGGTATCCTACCACGGATTATTCCCAGATCGTGGAACCCGTAAAGCAGGCCGGCGTGAACTATCATTCCGTTTCGTTACGTTTTGAACTGACTTTCTGATATGAACCACCGCACCCGATAATGTATGAAAAAACCTTCCATTATTATCCTGCTCTTCTGTGTCTCACTACCTCTTGCCGCCCAACAACGCGACACGACGGATAACCAAACCCTTATAAATCAACATGGTGTAAAAGTCAACCGGAACAGGCTTATGGCTGAAGAGCGGAACGGGGTGCTGGTATTCGAATCTTTAAACAGAAACTATTCCTTCTGGATGGACAGCCGTCTTCAATTTGACGGGGCGGTCTTTTTTGGAAAAAGTCCGGACCTTGAGCCCATAGGCAACGGGGTGGCTGTTCGCCGTGCCAGGCTGGCTGTAAACGCCCGGGTAACCAAAAACTGGTACGGTCAGCTGGATCTGGATTTTTCAAAAGGTATCCCCGAGATTAAGGACGCTTATATCAGGTACAGCGGACTGGGGTTTCTGGAATTCCAAATGGGGAATTTCAAAGAAATGTTTTCCATGGAACAGAACAACACCTCCCGCTATCTGGCCTTCATGGAACGCCCCATGGTGGTGAGTGCGCTGGCTCCGGAACGACATCTGGGCCTTCAGGTGCAGGCAAATTGCACCTGGTTGCTGGCCGCTGCAGGCGTTTTCTTTCAACCCCTCGAAGATGCGGACATGTACGATAATGTGCAGAAGAACAATGAGGATTATGGCCGCGGACCCGGATATTCAGTGACGGCAAAATGGGTCGCCATGCCTTTTGCAGAAAGGGAGGACAGGGGACTGCACATAGCCCTTGCCGGATCTTACCGTACACCCACAGCGGACGTGGCCCCCAAAAACTACGGCAGTATGCGCTACAATTCACGGAATGTAAGTTTTATCAACCGGAAGAAATACCTCGACACCAAAACCATCCAGGACGTGCATCACAGCTTGCTGATGAATGCCGAACTGGCCGGCTATTTTAAAGGCTTCAGGTTCCAGGGTGAATATATCCGGAATTTTGTACGGCTTAATTCCCCGGTAGAATCGACCGGCGGGAGTATGTCCCGGCTGGCTTTTGGCGGATGGTATATCCACGCAGGTATATTGCTCTTTGGCGGAAGGCAAAATTACGATGCACACACCGGAGAATTCTCCCAGCCGGTACGTGGACGCAGTTGGGGCGACATGGAACTGATGCTTCGGTACGATTGCCTGAACCTGAACAGCGGTCCGGTACAAGGCGGGGAAGGCGGGAACGTTACGGCCGGACTGAACTATTACGTGAACAACAACATAAAATTCGTTCTCAATTACGTGTACTCCCGAAATAAATCCATTACAGGCGGAAATGAAGGCATCAGCTACCACGGAATGATGCTGCGTACCGAAATAGATTTCTAAATCAACTCACATGATGTCCGATCCACTGGATATCTCGCGTTATAAAATGGAAAAACTCCCCGAAATGAAACGCAGGGGGTTTGAGCTATGGATGGCGCGGCTTGGTGCGCCCCTGGCGGTTGCTGTGTTTGTTTTGGTCTTCTTTTTTGCCGATATGGGATTTCTCAACCATATTGACCCCGGGCTTCTTGGCGCAAATGCCCTGGACAGATTCCATCTAATGGGAGAAGCCTCCTTTTCCGGGATCAATTACGCCATGCTGGCCGTCTTTTCCGCTGCCATTGTTTTGTGGATCACCCAGGCTGTTCCCAATTACCTTACTTCCCTGATCGTCATTGCTGCGATCATACTTACCGGGATCCTTCCCGAACAAACGGCCCTTCAGCAACTGGGACATCCGGTCATGTGGCTGAACATCCTCTCTTTCATCATGGCAGGCGTGCTGGTCAAAACAAGGATCGCCAAACGTTTTGCACTGTGGCTGGTAGTGCGCTTCGGGAAAAAAGCCGGGGGCGCGATCCTTAGCTTCATGCTCATCAACCTGGTCTTGTCTGCATTTATTTCGGCCACAACGGCCAAGGCCGCTATCCTTATGCCCATATTCATGGTGGTGGCGGCTGTATACGGGGCAACCGGCGGAGAGAACAGAAACGCGTTCGGTAAAAATTTACTTTTACAAAACCTGTTTCAGATCAACCTCGGGGCCAACGGCTTCATTACAGGATCCGGAGCGACCTTGCTTGCAGGTGCCCTGATAGCCGGAGCGCTGGGAAAAGATTTTTTCGGTTATACAGACTGGCTGGTGGCCGCATTGCCCCTGAGCATAATCCTCATGCTGATTGCCTGGGTAGTGGGAACGCGTTGGATCTTCCCGGTAAAAAGGGAGGAAAGAACGCTGGGAGCGGGACTGGATGCCACCGGCCTGCCCGGATTGCTGGTCGGGAACTTGTTTCATGCTGTCGGCATCACGGAACACACCCCTTTCTGGGTATTGTACATGCTGCTTACCGGGACCATGTTGCTGAGCGCGCTCATCTTCCAGTCAAAGACCATGCAGACGCTCATCTTCGTTCCCATAGCCATCAGTGTGGCGCAGCAATTCGGATACCCCGTCCTGTCCCTGGCCTTTCCGGTGGCACTGCTCATAGGTCACGTGTACGTATTGCCTTTCAACTCAAAGCCTGCAGCCCTGTTATACACCTCCAACCATTACAGCCTGGGAGATGCCTTTCGTTTTGGGATGGTCATGATGGTGATCAGCTGGGGAATGATTATCTTGTGGGGAGAAACCGTACTTCGTTGGCTGGGCTACACCAACGGCGTCTTTTACCGGTAATCATGATCGAGGTCAGATACAAGATACACGATGAGTATTCCATAGAATTCAAGCAACGGTTCCTTGTGCGGCAGGGAATAAAAGACAACCGTTTTGAGGTCAACACATGGCTGTTCATTCCCAACAGCCTGGATATCACTCCGCAAACTTACGGTCAGGATCTGTTTTACAGGGACGTCAAATCCAACGTGCGCCTGATCACTCCGGTATACACCTTATGTGATCTGGGCCGGGCGGATGCGGCCCCTTTCCGCTACCTGAAACAGGCCTTCACCACCCTTGCCGGGAATCCGGATAAGGACAATACCGCCGAATTCGTGTACCAGATCAAAATGGTTTCCGTGATCATAAAAGGAGCCTTGCGCGATCATGCTTCTGCCATGATACGCGAGGTTGATACAGGAAGGATCCGGGAGGCGGGGCAGGAATTTATAGCCTGTACGGTCAAGGTGCTGGAGCAATTCAGGAAAATGAAAGAGATCATTAACGTTCCCGCCGTATCGGAGGACCGGAAAGCACATTTTCTTTTCGGGGACGAGGCTGTCAGTCAGCTGGTGATCGTCTATGCTCTCAAGATCCTTTCTTTCCTCAGGGACCAGGGCAGTTGCCCTGAAGAAGAACAGGCCCTCCGGTCTTTTGTCACTTCGGAATATCACTACACATCAACCGCCTGACCTACCGGGGCGGGAATAATTTACGCATCAGCGCCTCGGGTTGGGGATCGCGTCCGCGGAATTTCCTGTACAATACGTCGGCGTCCTCCATGTTGCCGCGGGAAAGTATATGTTCCCTGAACTTTTCGGCCACCTGAGGGTCAAAAATGCCTTTTTCCCTGAACAACTCGTAAGCATCCGCTTCCAGGACTTCGGCCCATTTGTAGGAATAATACCCCGCGCTGTAACCGCCTGCAAAAATATGAGAGAAGGAAGGAGAAAAAGCACTCCCCCGGACCAGGGGCAAAACGAGGTGGTTTTCCAGGACTGTTTCTTCAAAACGGACAATATCCGCCAGGGGGACACTGTCCGCATCGTGCCAGGCCATATCCAGCATCCCGTAATGCAATTGCCTTACCTGGGAGTACCCGGCAAGAAAATTCCTGGAGTCCAGGATCCTCCCTGTCGTTCCCGGGGGCAGGGGTTCTCCTGTCTGGTAATGCACGGCGAAGGTCTGTAGAAATTCGGGTTCGTAGGCCCAGTTCTCCAGAATCTGTGAAGGCAGTTCCACAAAATCCCTGGCAACACCGGTCCCGGTCAGGGATGCATAGGACCCTTCGGCCAGTATGCCGTGAAGGCAGTGCCCGAATTCGTGGAACAATGTTGTCACTTCGCTGAATGTCAGCAAAGACGGAGTGGTTGAAGTCGGCTTGGTAAAATTGGCCACCAGGGAAACCAACGGACGGAATTCAACACCATCCCTGATGTGTTGCTGCCGGTAAGAAGTCATCCAGGCACCTGCGTTCTTGCTTTCCCGGGGATAGTAATCGGTATAGAGCAAGGCCATAAACCGTCCCGCCCGGTCAGTTACCCGGAATACCCGGACATCGGAATGATAAACAGGGACTTCGGGCGCCGGTGTAAACTGCAGCCCGTAAAGTGTTCCGGCCAGCGAAAATACGGCTTCCTGAACCTTTTCCAGTGAAAAGTACGGTTTCAGCAATTCTTCGCTCAGATCAAATTTCTCTTCCCTGTATTTTTCTGACCAGTAAGAAAAATCCCAGGGCATGAGCAATCCCCTGAATCCTTTGGTACGTGCAAACTGCTGTATCACGGCCACATCTTCGAGGGCGTGAGGCAGCGTCTTTTTCATCAGGTCCTGAAGAAAAAGATGCACCGTTTCCGGGGTTTTGGCCATCCTCTGTTCCAGAACATAAGTGGAATACTTCCCATAGCCAAGGATTTTGGCAGATTCAAGCCGCAACGAAACGATCTCCCGGATCAGGTCCTGATTGCTGAATTCATGCAGACACCTGCTGTTGTACGCTTTCCACATTTGTTCCCGTAAACCCCTGTGTGCACTGAATTTCATAAATCCTCCGTAACTGGGATAATCCAGGGTATAGATCCATCCTTCCGCCTGGCGTGCCAGAGCTGCTTCTTTTCCCATTTCTGCCATATAAGGCGGAAGCCCTTCCAGGTCGTCTTCATTTGTTATATGAAGTGTATAGGCATTGGTGGCGGCCAGCACATTACGCGAAAATTTGATGGAAGCCAGCGAAAGCTTCTCCTGAATGCCGCCGTAGGTCTTTTTCTCTTCCGGAGAAAGATTTGCTCCTCCGCGTTCAAACTCCTTGTACGTTTCATCCAGCAGGCGGCATTGTTCCTCTGTAAGTTGCGACGTGTCTTTCTTTATGTAGACTTCTTTTACCCGTTGAAACAGCTTTTCGTTCAGAGACACATACAAATAATAATCTGTAAGCAGGGGGGAAAGCTCCTGTGCCAGTTGCTGCATTTCTTCAGATGTGTGCGCCTCGTTCAGATTGAAAAAAATGGTGCTTACCCACGTGACTTCCTGACCCGCTCTTTCCAGGGCTTCCACGGTATTGATGAAAGTGGGGGGTTCCGGGTTGGCAGTAATGGCGTCCACCTGCTTTTTGGCAACCTCAATGGCCCGGATCAGTGCCGGTTTGTAATCCGTTAATTCGATACGGTCAAAAGGAGGCTCTCCGTACCCGCCGCGAGGTATTTCCAATAGGGGATTTTCGTGATTCATACTACAGGATGTCAAAAAAACAAGTAAGAGATTTATCAGAAAAAAGTTGTTCAAAACAGTCATAAGGCACTTGTCAGGATGTCTCCGCTTAGTAAAAGCAGGGAGATTTCACATACTTTTATATTATATTCCACCGTGGAAAGGCGTTCTTCGGATTTGAGCAGACTCAGCTGTGCCTCACGCAGTTCAATGCCTGAAAGTTCCCTCAGCCGGTAACGTTCCATGGCTATCTCGAAATTGCTTCGTGCCACACGCAAATTACTTTTTTCTATGTCCCACAAATTCAGATTGTTGTCATATGCCATCCAAAGACTTGCCAGGTCCGCCCTGAGGGAATTTTCCAGCTGTTCCTGTCGCAGGCGGCTGTTCTCGATGGTCAGCTTTGCGTTTGCCTGTTCCCTTTTTCTGTTCCCGCCGTCATACAGCGCAAAACCAAGCGATGCTCCCAAAGTGGGCCCGAACTGGTTGTTCCTGTCATAATTGCCGTCTGTATACCAATATTGCCTGTATCCATAACCGGCATTCAGTCTCAGGTAGGGATAATTTCTGCTCTTTACCCGTTCCATGTCGAGCTCTGAAATGGTGCGTTCACTTACCGCCTGCAACAAAACAGTATTGTTCCTGAGCGTATTCATCCACAATTGTTCCTTGTCCAGGCAACAATTCAATGCGATGGCCGTATCTGCGGGGATGTTCCTTCTTTCAATATCTTCAAGTGCCATCAGCTTGTTCAGGTTGATGACCGATCTTCGCACAAGTTCCACCTGGGTCAGGTAGTCCGAGGTGTCTGCATTGTAATCCACCTGTGCCTGCTGGTAATCCAGGCCGGAAGAAGCCCCGATGTGAAAGCTTTCCTGAACTATACGCAAACGTTCCCGGGAAAGCGATACCGTCTGCCGCAGATTACTCAGCCGTACCCGCTGTCTGATCAGATGATAATATTCAGAAGCGACGGAAGCCACAAAATCTTCCAGGGTCAGGCGCATGTCCAGAGCTCCCCGGATTTTCATTTCCTGCAATTTTTCGTAAGTAGCCCGGATGCTGAATCCGTTGAACACGGTCCAGTTCAGATCTACTCCCGCCTGTACGTTATTGTTGAGCGAAGAAGCCGATGTCACTTCGCCGTCCGGATAATGATACCTGTTGTCATACCAGGTTCCTCCGTAGGAGGCGTTCAGGCCCAGGGTGGGAAGCTGTCCGGCATTGCCTCTTGTGGCATTGTTGACGGCCTGTTGTTCCAGGTTTCGCATTATGCGCACCGAGAAATTGTTCTGCAGTCCGGTTTCAATACATTCTGCCAGGGTAATGTGTTTTTCGACAAGGTTCCCGGTCACGGGATCTTCCCCCGCCGTGGCCGCCAGGGCGGTTCGGGGAACCGCCGCGGCCAGGACAATCATGACCCTAACAATCATGAGCTTATGCATATGTCTTTTCATAGAACACCCTCCTCTGTTTTTCTCTTTTTGTTTCTGTCTGTAGCAATGTAACCATACATGGCCGGTACAATGAACAACGTCATGAGGGTCGAGAAAACCAGACCACCCACAACGGCAACCCCCATGGCAACACGTCCGTTGGCACCTTCTCCCGAGGCAAATACCAGCGGGATCAGACCCAGGATCGTCGATATGCTTGTCATGAGTACCGGACGCAACCGCTGTGCGGCAGCAGCTGTGATGGATTCCGTTTTCATTTGCCCGGCAGCCTGTTTCTGGTTGGCAAATTCCACGATCAGGATACCGTTCTTTGCCACCAGGCCAATGAGCATGATCAATCCAATCTGACTGAATATGTTCATTGTCTGCCCGGTCCAGCTCATCAGGGCCAGTCCTCCGGCCAGGGCCAGCGGAACGGTAAACATCACGATCAGGGGATCCTTGAAACTTTCAAACTGGGCGGACAAAACAAGAAAGATCAAAACAAGCGCCAGGACCATGGCAAATATGAGGCTCGATGCACTTTCCCTGAATTCTTTGGATTCTCCTGCCAGTGCCGTGCGGAAGCTGTCGTCCAGCACCAGGGAGGCAATCCTGTCCATTTCCTCCAGTCCGTCCCCTATGGTGTATCCCTGGCTGAGCCCGGAAGAAATGGTTGCCGAGACAAACCTGTTGTAACGGTAAAGCTGCGGCGGAGCCACATCTTCGTAAAGGGTGACCAGGTTGTCCAGCTGCATCATCTGTCCCTGGTCGCTCCTGACAAATATGGACTTCAGGTCTGCCGGCTTGTTCCGCTGTTGGCGGTTGATCTCTCCCAGGATCTGGTATTGTTTTCCGTTCATGTAAAAATACCCCATACGCTGACCGCTCAGGGCATACTGCAGTGTCTGGGCAATGTTCCTTGTACTGACTCCTGTGGAATTCGCCTTGTCCCGGTCAATCACAATACGTGTCTCGGGCTTGGTGAATTTCAGGTTTACGTCTGCCATTCTCAATACCTGGCTGTTCTCCACTTCTTCCATGAAACGGGGAAGGATGTTTTGTAATTTGGCAAGTGTCGGCGCCTGCAGGACATACTGCACCGGCATACCGCCGCGCCTTCCTCCGAAAGTAGAGGTTTGCTGCACAAATACGCGGGCCTGGGTTTCACGGGCCACCCGTTGTGTTACTTCTTCGGCAATTTCCATTTGTGAACGCTCCCTTTCGCTGATATCGGGAAGCATCACGCTCACAAAACCGTTTCCCGTAGAGGAACGGGAGGTCAGGGCCCTTCTTTCATAGGCCACCGAATCCGCGATCCCGGCAATACGGTCCGTAAAGTCACGTATGTATTCAAATGTGCTTCCTTCCTGACCTGTTACCCGGACGGTAAACTGTGAACGGTCTTCCAGGGGAGACAATTCGGATGGGATCGCATTCCAGAACCAGGCGATCACCCCAAAAAAGACAACCACCAGGACCAGGGCCACCCATTTGATTTTCATAAAGGCCTTAAGCATGCGCATATACCCGGTGATCATCCCCTGGAAAAAAGGTTCTGTTTTGGCATACAGCCAGCTTTTGGTATCCCTTCTTTTCAGAAGTTTTGTCGCCAGCATGGGGGTAAAGGTCAGCGCCACGAGTGAAGAAAAAGCCACGGCCCCTGCAATGACTACGCTGAATTCCCTGAACAAACGCCCTGTCATGCCTTCCATGAAAACGATGGGCAGGAAGACGGCGATTAAAGTGACCGTTGTAGAAACAACGGCAAAGAAGATCTCCTTGGAGCCCTCAATACCGGCCTTCCTTGGGGACATCCCGCGTTCAATGCGGATATAAATATTCTCGGTAACCACAATGGCATCATCCACCACAAGTCCCACCGAGAGCACCACCGCGAGCATGGACAGCACATTGATGGAAAATCCGGCCAGGTACATCACAAAAAAAGCACCCACCAGTGAAACGGGAATGACCACCACCGGGACCAGGGTAACGCGCCAGTCGCGCAGGAATACGAAGATGATCATGACCACCAGGAAGAAAGCAATGAATATGGTATTGCGGACTTCCCGGATCGAGGCCCTTATGTATTGCGTATTATCGTACAGCACATCCACCATGACATCTTCCGGAAGGTCTTTTTTCATTTGTTCCACCCTCCTGACGGCCTCATCGGCAATCAGGATATGGTTGGCGCCCGGTTGCGGAATGATCACGACCACCACCATGGGTACCCCGTCCTTGCGAAACGCGCTGCGGGTATCTTCAGGTCCCAGCTCGGCACGCCCCACATCCTGAAAGCGAACGATACGTCCCCGGTCGTGTTTGATGATCAGGTTGTTGAATTCAAAGGGAGAGGTCATCAGACCCAGCGTACGTATGGACAATTCTATCCTGTCCCCCTCTATACGCCCCGAGGGCAATTCCACATTTTCCCGGTCCAGTGCGTTTTTCACATCAATGGGTGTCACTCCGTACCCCGCCATCCTGGCAGGATCGAGCCACAGCCGCATGGAATAACGTTTCTCCCCCCAAATGGAAACCCCACTCACATCCTGGATGGTCTGTAATTGCTCTTTAACCGTCAGGTCGGCAATATCGCTGACTTCCATCAGGGACCGTTTGTCGCTGCGGACACTGATCTGCATGATGGGGGTGGCATCGGCATCGGCTTTGGATACGGTGGGAGGATCGCAGTCCCTGGGTAAAAACCTCTGGGCTCGGGATACCTTATCACGCACATCATTGGCCGCTGTTTCCAGGTCAACGCTCAATTCAAATTCAACGGTTATGCGGGAACTTCCCTGACTGCTGACACTGCTCAGCGAGCGTATCCCGGGGATCCCGTTTATGTTCTGTTCCAGCGGCTCTGTGATCTGGTTCATGATCACATCTGCATTCGCCCCCGGATAACTGGTGCTAACGGTAATTATTGGCTGGTCCACACTGGGAAATTCCCGGGTGCCCAGGAATGTGTACCCGATCAGACCGAACAGGGTAATGACCAGGACCACTACTGTTGCCAGAACAGGTCTTTTTATACCTAATTCGGATATATTCATAAGCTGTCTTCTCCCTCCACAAACTGGTCAATAATGACTTCCAGGCCGCTGCGCAGCTGCATCACTCCGGATATGATAAGCGTATCTCCCGCTGCCACTCCGCTCAGTGCCTGGAC
>MTBK01041818.1_pt1 | contig 11451 bp, 9 predicted proteins | sample 1535981 | NCBI WGS metagenome assembly MTBK01 (sample SAMN06109225, study PRJNA356200) | anaerobic digester metagenome | isolation source: biogas reactors fed with pig manure or primary and secondary sludge | place: Spain | collected 2016-06-30 | reverse complement strand
GGTCACTGTAGCGCAGCGTTTTTATGGGTTAGAGATGAATGATCTCTGTTTCCGGCGATTAGCTCGGCTGAAAAAATCAATTGTCTGTATTATAACATTATTCTGAAGTTGCGCAAATGAAGATCTGTTTTGCCAAAGATTGCTGAGGAAAGAGGAAACCAGTTTATTTGGCTGCTGGCGATATCTTCAACGTGAGGACAACCGGGCATAAGCTAATGATTCCTATTTTCCAAACGTTGCGGGAAGAAATAAATTAATATGAAGAATCATAAGATTTTGAAGCAATCTAATAGAGGGAATCTTCAGCCCGATGTCTAATAGTATAGGGGACCCCCGGATTCATGTTCGCAGCTGCATTTTTTGCCATCATGCTCGTGTCATGAAGTTACCTAAACAACAAGATAAATTGCAAGGAGGTGACACTTAACCAGTACTCTTTTATCGGTTTTTGTTCCGCTATATTCAAATTAAAGGGGGAAAAAGGAATGGCAGTTTTTGAAAGTACGGAAAAAATGTACGAGGTTTTGGGAGAGCTCTTTCATGCCCTGTTGGAAAACCCGAATGTGGGGCCGAAGTATCTCGAAGCGGGGATCACGATCAGGTTTAATATCGATCAGCCTGACGGCTATATCTGGCTGTGCCGGGACGGACAGATCGTCTGCGGGGAACACGATGATAAGCCGACCATAGAGATGACTCTGAGCGGAGACACCTGTCACCAGTTCTGGCTGCAGGAGATTAAGATGCCGATAGCTCTGGCCAAGGGAGCGATCAAAGCGAAGGGGCCGATGCCGAAAGTGCTGAACCTGCTGCCGCTGCTCAAGCCGGCTTACGAAATCTATCCCGATATCGCCAAAAAACACGGACTTCTGTAGTTATGGTTATGGCAAAGGAGGACGATAAAATATGGAAAGGCCCTTAAAACAGTTTGAAGAAGATCGCAGGGAAGCGGCGAAGCTTGTCGCCCGTTTGCTTTTGGCCTCGGCTACCACGACACCGCGTGTCGGCGGTGTTGGCGAGTGTACTGTTCACATTATCGACGACGAATGCGAGATCGAAGATCTCTGCCAGGCTGTGGAAGATATGGCTGAAGACAACAGCAGCTGGAAATTTTTTAGGCGCGATGCCATGATGATGCGCGATGCAGATGCCCTGCTGCTGATCACTTCCTTGCGCAGTAAAAATGATCCGTCAGACATTAACTGCAACATGTGCGGGCATCTGACTTGCGACAATTTGCGGGAAGCCGAGCGGTTACCGCGAGACAAAAGCATCGCTTTTCCGGGACCGCTCTGTATTTTTCGGGCAAACAATATCGCCTATGCTGTTGACGGTGTTATTTCGTTGGCCAGAAATCTGGGCATCGATTACGGAGTATTTTGGTCCGCCGGAGCGGCAGCCATGAGAATGAAGCTGCTTCCCCGGGAAACCGGTCTGGCGCTGGCGGTTGCGATCTCCATTACCGAAAAGAGCCCGTTCCGTGATATTCCCAAGAAATACAGTGAAATAAATGAGCGCACGATGCAAGATCGGATCATTAAGCGACTCTGGCCGCAATTCAGATCGATCTATAGTTAACAGTTATTTTTATCCAGCAAAGGAGGTATAGCATGGCTATTCTGGAAATGGAGGAGCTGGTCCAAAGAGGGCTGGATCGCGCCATAGAGCTAATTGTGTTAGCTGCACATAACAGCTACCGGTTTGAAGGCCGCAATACTTTAAAGATTATTGTGGCGGGTAAAGAAGAGATGGAGGAGATTGCCCAGTTCGGCTATTCAATGGCGGACTTATCACCTTTGGCGGCTAGAGATGGGCGTCATGTTATCGAGCTGATCAAGGAGCCATCTGCCCTGATCATTTTTGGCGATACCAGAAGGTCACCGTTTAATTATAATTGTGGGGCCTGCGGTTTCCGTACCTGTAAAGAGCTTAACCTTGCCGAACCGACGGAATCGCTGATGGCTGAAGGACCCAGCTGCCAGTTCAAAAATCTTAATTTGAATATAGCGGTCAACGCTGCTGCTTCGGCGGCCTGGCGCTTGGGGCTTTACAGCCGCGTTTTCAGCACTTTGGCTTTCGGAGCACGCGCTCTGGAGATAATCGAGGATGTCGATATCGTGGTCACCCTCTCGGTCAGCGCTGCAAAAAGAGATCCGTATTTTGATCGTCACCAGTTCTGGACTGATGAGTACTGGGATGAGATTTTTGAGAAAGAGTTTCCCACATACACCAGGGGCTTTATCGGGGCCATCGAAGACTGAGCAAATATAAAGGAGGATTTAAATGGCTAAGGCCCACCTGAACCAGGTCATCGCTTCACACTTTGTGGAGTTAAAAGCAAACGAAACCCCGGACAAGCCGATTTTTGTATTTGAGAAAGGCGAACATGGGGAAGATGTGATCACTTATCAGGATCTCCATGAACAATCAAACAAGATTGCCCGCTGGTTTGTCGAGCAGGGCATCGGCAAGGGTGACCATTTTGCCATCTATATGCGCAATCACCCTGAATTTATTTATGCCTTGTTGGGCGGCATTGTCGTCGGGGCAATTGCAGTGCCGGTTGATCCCCGCTACAAAGGAGAACGCTTAAAGTTCATTATCAATCACAGCTCCGCCAAGGCGGTGCTCTGCTCCGGAGAATGTCTTGCCGATCTTGAGGAGGTCGCCAGCGAGCTGCCCCAGGTGAAGGCGATCACCGTATTTTATTATCCGGAACAGGACGTCGCCCCGTCAACCAGTTACGAGACTTTGAACGAAACTTTGGAGCAGGACACCTGGAAAAGAGTCGACCAGAAGATTATGGAAGTGCGCCACCCGATGCAGATCATCTACACCTCCGGGACAACCGGTGACCCCAAAGGAGTAATGATCCGAAACAATCGCACCGGTCTTTATTCTATTCTTACCCAGATTGTCTGGAAGTACAAACCAAATGATGTCCTTTATTCGGGTCTTTCCTTTTCACACGGCAATGCCCAGGCGGTGACGTTATTTCCGGCGCTCTACTCGGATACGAAGGCGGTTTTCAGTCAGCGTTTCACCAAGAGCAGGATATGGGATATCTGCCGCAAGTATGGTTGCACCTCGTATTCTTTGCTGGGCGGTATGATGGCGGCAATTTTCAACGAACCGCCCAAAGATGATGACAAAGACAATCCGGTTAAAACGGTGATCAGTGCGGGAACGCCCAAAGCGATCTGGGAGACTTTTGAAAATCGCTTCGATGTCAAGATTCTGGAGTGGTACGGCTCAGTAGAAGGCGGTTTTGCATATAAGCCGCCGGGTAGAGGACCGATTGGTTCTTTTGGCAAAGGGATACCCGGTGTCATGGAGCTGAAAGTGGTTGATGAAGATGATAACGAAGTAGCGCCCGATGTGACCGGCGAGCTTATTTTTAGAATGCTGAGAGGTGAAACCAAGGTTGATTATCTTGGTTTGCCGGAGGCATCCAAGGAAAAAACTGCGGGCGGCTGGCTCAGGACCGGAGATATGGTCCACCGGGATAAGAAAGGATGGTTTTACTTCGACCATCGCAAAGGCACCGAGCTGCGCCGGGCCGGCGATTTCATTCAGCCTGACTACATTGAAAAGATCATCGGTGAACACCCCGATGTCAGCGAGGTCTGTGTCTTCGGTATTCCGGCGGCTTCCGGAGCTCCCGGAGAAAGCGATCTGGTAGCTGCGATCAGTCCGTTTGAAGGAAAAACAATCGATCCCGCTTTGATCTATGAAAAATGCAAAAAGGAGCTCACCGCAAACTTCATCCCCTCCTATCTTCAGGTATTGGCCGATCTGCCAAAAACAATATCCGAGAAACCTCTGGAAAGGGTTTTAAAGGATATGTTTGGCCAGAAACAGGGGGATATTTACGAAATGAAGGATTACATTTAAGGGTTTGCAGAAGGGTTGGCGATGACTCTGGAGGATTAAGTTTGGCATCGCTTTTTCCTCTCTTTGACTTGATTCGGAAGCGAGCTTTTCATATAAAAAGGAGTGAACCAAAACAATGGGTTACCTTGAATTGAACATGGATGTCACTGAAGAACAGAATATGTTTAAGGATACCGTGCGCAAATTTGCCATCGAAACTTTAAGACCCGCCAGTGTCAAGCTCGACAAAATGAGCGCAGAAGAGGTGATCGCCCCTGATTCGATTCTGTGGGATACCTTAAAAAAGGCGTATGCACTGGGGTTGCACAAAATCCTGATACCTGAAGATTACGGGGGACTGGGGCTTACACCGCTGGAAATAAGCCTTGTTGTCGAAGAGCTGGGCTATGGATCCGGCGGTCTGAGCATCGCTTTGGGCCTGAGCTCTTTTCCGGCTTTTTTGGCCTCGCTGGTCCCATCAGATGCCCTTATCGAAAATCTGCTGGTTCCCTACTGTGAGGATACCGAGGCGAAAATCATCGGTTGCTGGGCTATCACCGAGCCGGACCACGGTTCAGATGCCCTTGCCGTGGGCAGCGCCCAGTTCAAAGATCCGAATATCGCCGGGATGTGTCGCGCTCATCTGGAAGGTGACGAGTGGGTGATCAACGGACAAAAGTCCGCGTGGGTCTCCCTCGGTACTATCGCCACCCATGCCATGGTTTACCTGACCATCGATCCCTCCATGGGCATGGCCGGCGGCGGTATCTGTATGGTACCGCTCGATTTGCCCGGTGTCTCCAAGGGGAAACCTCTGGACAAGATGGGCCAGAGAGATTTGAATCAGGGTGAAATATTTTTCGATAATGTCAGAGTGCCCCAGGAATATATGTTTATTGATCAGGAAAGCTATGAGGCAATTACAGATATTACCCTGGCGATATGCAACGCCTACATGGCGGCAACCTTTACCGGGGCGGCCAGAGCGTCATACGAGGAAGCGCTCAAATATTCCAAAGAAAGAGTTCAGGGGGGCAAGCTACTGTTCGATCATCAGCATGTCCGCCATAAACTGTTTAGCATGTTCAAGACTGTGGAGGCCTGCCGGGCTCTTTCACGGGCCGCGCTCAATTATAACCTCAGCAATACACCACCGGTCACCAGATATTCCGTTGCGGCGAAGATATTCTGTACCGATGCTGCTTTCCAGGTGGCCAGTGATGCCGTCCAAATATTTGGCGGTAACGGTGTGACCAGAGAATATATCATCGAGAAGTTTTTCCGCGATGCCCGTGCTTCCATGATCGAAGACGGCTCCAACGACAGTCTAGCGATCTTTGCCAGTGAAAAACTATAACAGTTACTTTCGGAGGGAACGTATATGAGTAACGTATATATAATAGGCGTGGGAATGACCAAATTCGGCAAGTTCCTGGAAAGCTCCGTAAAGGAACTGGCTGCAGAAGCATTTGAGAACGCACTTAAGGATGCAGAAGTGGCAAGCACAGATCTGGAAGCCGCTTATGTCTCCAATTCATTTTGGGGAATGTTCAGTGAACAGCATTCCATACGCGGTCAGGTCATGCTGCATCCGCTCGGGATCAAGGAGATACCGATTATCAATACAGAAAACGCCTGCGCCGGGGCTTCGACTGCGCTAAACCTGGCTTACACGGCCGTCAAGGCCGGTCAATACGATCTGGCTCTGGCCCTGGGAGCGGAAAAGATCAGCAATGCTGATAAAATGCTTTCCTTTCGCTCTTATGCTTCTTGCCTCGATGTTGAAGAGTTCCCCAAGAAAATTGGCGAATTGATGGAGCTGGTGAAAACTCTGCCTCTGGAAATGCCGGAAGAAGAAGATGCCGGCGGAGGGCGCAGTATTTTTATGGACATCTATGCTCTCGGAGCCCGCTGGCATATGAGCCAGTATGGAAGCACTCAGCGCCAGATGGCGGTCATCTCTTCCAAAAATCATGATCACGGCTCCCTGAATCCGTACGCCCAATACCGGAAAAAGATGAGTGTTGAAGAGGTCTTGCAGGATAAACCGATCGCCTATCCCTTTACCCGGTCGATGTGCTCACCGGTGGGCGACGGCGCAGCAGCGGCAGTGGTCTGCTCCGAAAGATATCTGGCCAAGCTGGGCAACAGCCGGGCGATCAAGATATCGGCCTCTGTCCTGGGAACCGGTCGTGAAAGGCCGATGGATGAAACCCATATCGGGAAACTGGTCTCGCAAAAAGCCTACAACATCGCCGGCTTGGGACCGGAAGATATGGACCTGGCCGAAGTCCACGATGCTACCGCTTTCGGGGAGCTGCTGCAGACCGAGGTGCTGGGGTTCTGCCCGGAAGGAGAAGGCGGTCCCCTGGCTGAATCAGGAGCCACGAGTTTGGGGGGGAAAATACCGGTGAACGTTTCCGGCGGGCTGGAGTGCCGCGGTCACCCGATCGGCGCCTCCGGCCTGGCCATGGTTTATGAAATAGTGACCCAGTTACGGGGCGAAGCCGGACCCAGACAGGTGGAGGGGGCCAGGGTCGGCCTTGCGGAAAATGGCGGCGGCTTTATCGGGACTGAAGAAGCGGCTGCTGCGGTACACATCTTTGAAAAAGAATAATCCACCAGTGATTGCTTAGTACCTGATGTTCGTCTAGGGAAATCAGCAGGGGAAGCTCTTCAGCCCCTGCTGATTTCAGTTATCCCGAAGCGACTAAAGTGGGACAAAAGGGACGTACCTGTTTGTCCCACCGCAGCCCGAAAGATCTGCTCGAAGAAGCGGCCCGATGGGGTCAGCTGTACCGGCTCACCGGGGCCATATAACGAATTCCTCCGTACTATCCACTCGCAGCAACCGGTCGGCTTTATTCTGGTCGCAGGCGGTCATGGCACAGATGCCGGCGCCGATGGTTTCGCAGGCCAGATAGAGGTTTTGGCAGATATGGCTGGCATCGAGTCAGGGGGGCAGAAACTTTGACTCACTCAGATGCCGGAGTTCTGTAGGATGAACCGGTACCAGATCCCGGAGCGACTAAAGTGGGACAAGAAGGTACGTCCCCTTTGTCCCGCGGCGGGGTCAGCTGTACCGGCCCACCGGGGCCATGTAGATGACGAATTCCTCTTTTCCATCGACGCGCAGCAACCGGTCGGCTTTGTCCTGGTCGTAGGCGGCCACGGCACAGGTGCCGGCGCCGATGGCTTCGCAGGCCAGGTAGAGGTTTTGGCAGATATGGCCGGCATCGAGGGCGATCACTTTGTAGGAGGCGAGCCCGTAGCGCCATTCCATTCTGTACGGGATGGTGGTCCAGATGAAGGTGACCGCTGTTCTGCCGACAAAAGTCTGGCCCAGGGCGGCTTCAATGACCCTGTCTTCCAGTTGCTCCGGCGTATGCTCCAAGACGAGCTGGTGGGACAGGGGCAGGTAGCGGTAGAGTCCCTCTTCCAGGCCGCGGACCCGGAAGAGGGCGAGATACGTTTCCAGGGCATGGCGGCAGCCTGCTGAGGGGACTGTCCGGAAGACTCTGGCGGTGCGGGGGTTATCTCTGATTCCCTGGGTGGCCCAGAGCAGAAAGGAAAGCTCCTCCAGGGAAAGGGGTTTGTTTGAAAACCGCCTGCGGCTTACGCGCCGGGCGATGGCTGTCTTGAGATCAACAGCCGGCAGGCCGGGCCAGCCTGTTTCCGGGCCGGTAAGATCTATGGTCAGGGCATTTGCTTTCGGAGGCTTTTCCACAGGGGGTGGCGGAACCGCTCTGAACTGGTCTGTTTGGGAAAAATCGACCTTTTTCCGGAGATTGTCTTTTAGAAAAGAACGGTATTTTTCTTTTAGTCTCTCTGCGGTCATCGGTATCCGCTCCTTCTCTGGGATCAGTTGAAATTAAGGTAACCTTTCATCATTTTCCAGGATCATCGTATCAAGGGCCGCCGGGAAAAGCAAGCGTTGCCGCTGTTGCTCCTGCTCTCACTGAAAGCTTAAGCAAGCCGTCACCGGTTATATCCGTTTCGCTGTTCTTTTGCCCGGAGACCATTTCAGAATAAAGGGGAAACCGAAGAATATGAATAAATAAGCGCCGGCAGCTTGTATCCCGGCGAGGGTTGAGGAGGCCGGACGGCTGCTGATTTGAGTTTGTGCGCGGAGAAGGGGAGGTTTGCTGTGGTTGCCAATCAAACAAGGAGCGCGGTGATTACCGGTGCCGGCAGCGGTCTGGGCCGGGAGCTGGCTCTGTTGTTGGCTGCGGATGGCTGGCGTGTTCTGGTGACGGATTGCAACAGGGCGGAGGCAAAGAAGACGCTGCAGTTAATCGAGGAAGCAGGCGGTTCCGGGGAAGCCTACCGCTTAAATGTAAACGACGCCTCCGAAGTGGAAGCGGTGGCTGATCTTTACTTTGAAAAGTGGGGCCGGGTGGATCTGCTGGTGAACAACGCCGGGGTGGCTGTAGCCGGTTTTGTCGGAGATATTGCGCTGAAGGATTGGAATTGGATCTACGGGCCCAATATTAGGGGGACGGTCCACGGTTGTCACAGTTTTATCCCCCGCATGAAAGCGCAGGGTGGCGGGCATATCTTGAATATCGCCTCCGCGGCGGGATTCGCCTCTTTGCCGGAGATGGCTCCGTATAATCTGACCAAAGCAGCGGTGATCTCCTTGTCGGAGACCCTCTATGCGGAGCTGGCTCCCGATAACATCGGGATCACGGTCGCCTGTCCCAATTTTTTCAATACCAACCTGCTTCAAACAATGCGCTACACGGAAAAGTTTCAATATGAGTTTGCCCGCACCGCTTTCACCAATTCCCGGATGTCCGGCAGTGATGTGGCCGGGGTCATTTTAAAAGCGGTTCGCCGGGGCAAACTCTACTGCCTGCCCATGTTTTCCGGAAGGATCTTGTGGCTGCTGAAGCGGTTGAGCCCGCAGCTCTATTTCAGGGTAATGGCCTGGCTTTGCCGCAAGGGGAAGGCCCGGCCGCTGATCATGAATCTGGCCCGCCGCGGCCTGGCTTAGAATTGAGGAATCCACCGGGGCGCCGGTGGATTCCGTGATCTTTTCAGCCGGGACAAGCGCTTGCCTTTACGCTCAGCTGCTCCGGCAGCCTTCCGTTCTTACCCGGTATACGTTTGCGGGACAACGTCTCCTGAATTGCCGATCAATACCGCTCTCAAACCGGATGTTTTGCCCGCATTGGCGGGGGACATTGTTTGGCAGCCGAACCCTTCCAGGGTGGCGGCTGTATCGACAGAAAAAGGAGCGGTGTCCCCATCATCGATGACGATAATTTGCAGGTTAAGACCCAGCGCTTTTGCCGGGGAGAGCTCGCGGATATGAGCAAAAAGGGCGCTGTGGTTGCAGATCAGGGTTACCCTGTTGCCGGGATCGGCCAGGGCTGTTCCCAGGGCAAAGGGTAGTCCGGCGCCCAGAAGATCCTTTTCCGACAGCATAAACAGGTCCCGGTATCTTTTATCCCGGAGCAGCCGGGTGGCGCATTGCCCGGCGGTGTCACCGTCGGCCACAAAGATGGAATTTTCCCCGGAGGCCCGCTGCAAGGCTGTCGAGAGCTGTTCCCATTCCGGTGCAGCGGGGGGAGTACCCTCTTTGATAAAAGCTTTCAACCAGGGCCTGGTTTTTTCAGCCAGCCCGGGGGTCAGCTCGACCAGCTGCTCCAGTGCGCTCAGCGGATCGGCCAGGAGGGGATGATCGGTTTCTGCCAGGAAGTCTTGGGCACAGGTTTCCACCTGGAGGAGCAGGCGGTTTTTCCCCCCCGGGCAGCGCTCCAGGATCTCTATGATTTCGGAGTCCGCCCCGAGGACAAGGACGGCATCGGCCTGGTTGATCAGGGCCAGCCCTGCTTCAGTGCCGCTGTAGAGCAGGGCCTCGCCTGCGCTTACCGGATGCTGTTGGGGTACGGTCCCTGCGCTGAAGCGGCTCGTCAGGACGGGCAGACCGAGCTGGTTCAGCAGGGGGACAATCTCGGGAAAGCGGCCCCGGCGGCCGATTCCCTGCCCGACCAGAACCAGCCCCCGGCCGGAGGCGGACAGCTGTGCCGCTGCTGCAGCCAGGGCGGCGCTCTCTCCCGGTAAAACCGGGGCGAGAGGCGAGTGAGCCAGCTTTTGCCTGCTCTTGCGCCTGCCGGTCAGCTTGCGCTCGAAAAGCACATCGACGGGCATATCCAGATGAACCGGGCCCGGCGCTCCGGTGTAGGCTTCCCGGAAAGCGCGGTTGACCAGCTGGGGAATACGTTCCCGGTGGTAGACAATCGCGTTCCACTTGGTGATGGGGGCAAAGATCTCATCCTGGTTGCACGACTGCAGGCTTTCCTGGTGCGGCTTCATTTTCCAGCTCTGGACCTGGGGGGCGATGGAGATCACCGGGATATAGTTAAGCCAGGCGTGGGTCAGCCCGCCGGCTTCGTAGACCACGCCCGCGCCCACCGTGGCCATGGAGACGGCGGGTTTTGCCGAGGCGGCGATATAGCCGGCGGCCATGAGGGGGGCGGATATTTCGTTGCGGGGCACGACTATCTCAATATCGGAACGCCGGCCCACGGTGTCGTAAATGGTCCCCATCTGCCCGCCGATGATGGAGAAGATATGGCGCACGTTATGTTCGCGCAGGCAGTCGACCAGCAGTTCTCCTCCCGATATATATTTCATCCTTTTCTCCTCCTCGCTCCGGGATTTATTCTGAGCAGCGCTTTGACGATATAGCCGGCCAGATAGGTCATCCGCCTGATCCCGCCGTCTTTCATCAGCCACATGCTTTTCAAAAAGAGCAGGGGGCTGAAATGATGGAGCGTTCCCTGGAACTCCACCAGGGCAAAGCTGACCAGGGAGTCCGGGGTATTGGCCTTGTCGGTAATGCAGTCGATTACCGCGGGACCCTGGTACCGGGAGGCCCTGGCGTACGCCGCAGGGAGCTCCTCCAGGCGGTTAATCCGCTCCGCCCGGGCGCCGAAACCGGCGGCGATGAGCACATAGTCCACTCCGGCAAGATCGGTGCCCACAAAGTTGCGGGCGTAGAACATATCCTGCATCGCCCGGATCATGTTCCAGGCGCTGTCGTTGTTGATCAGTATGGTGATGGGCAGCTCCAGCCGGCGCATGGTCTCCAGCTCCTGAATGTTGTAGAGGAAAGAGCCGTCGCCGGTTAAGACGATGACCTTTTTTTCAGGAAAGGCCAGCTGTGCGCCGATGGCATAGGCCAGACCGCTGCCCAGAGCGGCCATTCCAAAGGGAAAGACCACCTGCTCCGGTTTGACATCGGGAGCATACATGGCTGCGTAGAGGGGGGTGTTGCCGCCGTCGATCACCATGATGGTATCATCACCGGCAACGATTTCACCGGCCTGTTGGCAGAGCGCTCCCTGATGGATATTGTCAGTCTTTAACTGGGCATTTTTCGCCAGACGTTTTTGCCGGCTGCGCTTAAGGTTTCCCAGAAAGCGGCGCCAGGGTTCCCACTTCGGGTTGCCCACAAAACCATCCTCGGCCAGGGCTTGCTGTAGCTGGGCGGTAACAGTTTTCACATCCCCCCGGATGGACACTGCGGGGATCACGTTGAGCCCCAGCTGCAGAGGGTCGATATCCACG
>MTBK01154202.1_pt1 | contig 11454 bp, 10 predicted proteins | sample 1535981 | NCBI WGS metagenome assembly MTBK01 (sample SAMN06109225, study PRJNA356200) | anaerobic digester metagenome | isolation source: biogas reactors fed with pig manure or primary and secondary sludge | place: Spain | collected 2016-06-30 | reverse complement strand
TCCCTATACCGAAGGGCTCATCAAGAGCGTGCCCCGGATGGACACCACCCAGAAAGGGAAACGGCTCTTCTCCATCGAGGGACAGCCACCGAACGTCATCGACCTTCCCCCCTGCTGCCCCTTCCACCCCCGTTGCCACAAGGCCATGGAGGTCTGTCGCCACGCCTACCCTCCGCTGAGGCATCTGGGGGAAGGGCATGAAGTGAGCTGTTGGCTCTACGTCGACGAGGAGGAGCGAGTCTATGAGTGAGCAGGTGAGGAAACCCCTTTTGGAGGTCAGGGACCTGAAGCAGCACTTCCCCATCACCAGCGGTGCCATCCTGCAACGGCAGGTGGGAGCCATCCGCGCCGTCGATGGGATCAGCTTTGACGTCTACCCCGGTGAGACGCTGGGAATCGTCGGCGAGTCGGGGTGTGGCAAATCCACCACGGTGCGCTCCATCAGCCAGCTGCACAAACCGACCAGCGGTTCGGTGCTCTTCGGTGGCATCGATCTCGTCAAGGCCGACAAGCACACGATGCTCAAGGCGCGGCGTGAGATGCAGATGATCTTCCAGGATCCCTATGCATCGCTCGATCCCCGGATGACGGTACGCTCGATCATCGCTGAGCCGCTGGTGATCTACAACCGCCGCGGCCTGCTCGAGAAGCCGATGAGCAACCTCGAGATCGAACAGCGGGTCGAGGACCTCATGGAGCGCGTGGGGTTGAGCCGGCTCTTCAAGAACCGCTACCCCCATGAGTTCAGTGGGGGACAGCGCCAGCGCATCGGTATCGCCCGTGCCTTGGCCCTCAACCCAAAGATCATCCTCGCCGATGAGCCGGTCAGTGCACTGGACGTCTCGATTCAGAGCCAGATCCTCAATCTGCTCAGCGACCTGCAGAAGGAGTTCGGCCTGACCTACATCTTCATCGCCCACGACCTCGCCGTCATCCAGCACATCTCGACCAGGGTGGCCGTGATGTACCTGGGCAAGTTCGTCGAGATCAGCGATGCCGTACGCCTCTACGACAATCCACTCCACCCCTATACCACCGCCCTGCTCAGCGCAGCCCCGATCCCTGATCCCGTCGTTGAGAAGGGACGGCAACGCATCATCCTCAGCGGCGATGTCCCGTCACCGGACAAGGAGCGTTTCGGCTGTTACTTCTACGACCGCTGTCCCCGTCGGATGCCGTGGTGTTCCTGCCACATTCCCCCGATGTTCAACCATGAGGAGGGGCACCACGTCGCCTGCTGGCTCTATGACAGGGAGCGCGACTACCGGGAGGTCTCACTGGAAGAAGCACAGAAGGAAGCGTCCGCCTCACAGGTCGTGTAGCGTCACGCGGGTCTCCATATCCCGAGGCCGATCGATAAAGAGGGATAAACCGGTAGCCGCCCCGATGGTACGGGCGGCTTCCTCCACCCTGCCCCCTGAGCGCCGCTCAGCCATGATTTGGATGGAGCGCTCCCCCCCTTCGACAAGCTTGATCGAAAAGACCACCATGGCCCCTCCCCACCGGCGCTTGAAGAGGCGCGTCCCGCTCCCGCTCCCCCCTTTGACGAAGTGGGTCAGCTCCAGCCGCTCGACCTCGTCAAAGCGGTAGGAGGAACGCTTGACGAACGGACCGAACCCCCACCAGGAGGTAATGGTCCCCTCCCTCGTATCAAAGACCCAGCTGTCTCGATAAATCGCCGCGGCGAGGGAGGCGAGGAGGAGGAGAACGATGTGGATCATGGAAGTGAGGGGCACGCCTTCGGCGAGGCTGAACGACAGGCCCCAGAGTAAAAAGAGGGAGAAACAGAGGCAGGAAATCGAAAAGAACCGAGAGAGACGATAGACAGGGCCGCTCTCTTTCATCACCACTGTGTATCGCACCCGATTTCCCTCCAATACTCTCTATGCAAAAGGTGCATAAATCTGCGTTAAATATTCAAATCACGCACATACACATGCTAAGCTATTTGCGTTTTCGCTTGATTCATGGTTTAATGTATCTTATGCTAAGTTGAACGTCTACACTTAGAACTACAAGGAGATATGTCTATGAAGAAGTTTCTAGCTATCCTGCTCAGCGTACTTCTTGTCAGTGCTCTCTTTATTTCCTGCGGGAAGAAAGAAGCACCGGCAGCGCCAGCAGCCCCCACCCCCGAAGCTCCCACGGCTGTTGCAGCCCCTGCAGCCCCTGCAGCCCCTGCAGCCCCTGCCGCACCTGCAGCTCCGGTTGTCCCGGTTACCCCGGCGGTCAAAGAGTTGGTATTCCGCATCTCGAACGGCGCCGAACCCGAGTCACTGGACCCTGCCCTGATCCAAGGTGTTCCTGAGCACCGGATCTACGAGGCTCTCTTCGAAGGCCTCGTGGCCTACGACCCAGAGACCTCCTTTGCAGTTCCCGGTGTCGCAGAGAGCTGGACGAGCAATGATGATGGAACCCAATACACCTTCAAGCTGCGCAAGAACGCCGTCTGGAGTGATGGAGTCCCCATCACCGCCCATGACGTCGTCTACAGCTGGCTGAGGATTCTCGCCCCCGAGACTGGTGGACCGTATGCATGGTTCCCCGCCATGTTCCTCGTCGGTGCTGAGGAGTACAACAGTGGTGAGGCAGGACCCGAGGCAGTCGGCATCCGCGCCCTCGATGACTACACCTTCCAGATGGACCTCATCGGACCGCTTCCGTACGCCGTCGACGCCCTTGCCCACTACAGCTTCGCCATCGTGCCCAAGCATGCCATCGAAAAGTATGGCTCCGCCTGGACCGATCCGGCCAACTTCGTCGGCAACGGCCCGTTCGTCCTGACCGAACGTATCGCCCAGACCTCGATCACCGCCTCCAAGAGCCCGACCTATTGGGACCGCGACAACGTGACCTTGGATAAGGTGATCTTCTACAGCTCGGACAGCTCGACGACCAACTTCAACATGTACCTCAACGGTGAGCTTGACTGGGCGACCAACGTACCGCCGGATCAGATCAGCGCCGCTCAGATGCGTGATGACTTCCAGGCCTCCCCGCAGCTGGCCACCTACTATTACGTCTTCCAGACCCAGAAGGCCCCGATCAACAACCCGCTCGTACGCCAGGCACTCGCCCTCGCCATCGACCGCGAGGCGCTGGTCGACGGCATCCTGAAGGCCGGACAGATCCCCGCGTGGGGCATCGTCAGCCCGATGGCCGGCTATGATGGACTTGAGTTCCCCTTCAGCAGCATGGATGAGGCAATCGCGATGGCACAGGATCTGCTCGCCAAGGCTGGCTATCCCAACGGTGCCGGGTTCCCTGTTCTGCCGATCCTCTACAACACCGATGAGGGACACAAGCAAATCGCCGAGTTCATCCAGCAGGAGTGGAAGAACAACTTGGGCATCAACGTGGTGCTTGAGAACCAGGAGTGGGGCACCTACCTCTCCAACCGGAACGCCGGCAACTTCGTGATTTCACGCGCCGGTTGGGTCGGAGACTACCAGGACCCCAATACCTTCCTCGACATGTTCATCACCGGTGCCGGTATGAACGGAGGCAGATACTCCAACGATGTCTACGACCTGTTGATCAACGAAGCAGCCCGCATGCCGGCAGGCGCAGACCGCTTCGGTGTCTTGATGACCGCAGAGGACATCATGGTCAACGAAGATCAGGCTGTCATGCCGTTGTACTACTATGTCAACCTCGGCATGATCGACCTGGACAAGTGGGGCGGCTGGTATCCCAACACGATGGATATCCACCCGCTGAAGGACATCTACCTCAAGTAGATGCACTAGGTACCATCACGACCCCCGGATCCCGGGGGTCGTTTCTTATGATGGTGGACGGATCGCCCACCAAAGGATATAGTCTGTTACTAACAGGGGGAGGATGCGATGAGAGTCTTTGATCTGCGCAGCGATACGATCACCAAGCCGACGAAGGGGATGCGGGAGGCGATGGCTGGCGCCGAAGTCGGCGATGACGTCTATCGCGAGGACCCGACCATGACCGCGCTCGAGAATCGGGCAGCCGCCCTGACCGGCAAGGAGCGCGCCCTCTTCGTTTCCTCGGGGTGCATGGGGAACCTCATCGCCCTCTTCGTCCAAGCCGGACGGGGCAAGGAGGTGCTCACCGCCTCCTCAAGCCACATCATCGGCCATGAGATCGGCTCGATGGCCGCCATCGCCGGAACGCTTCCCATCACCATCGACGTGCCCCGGGGAATCCTCAGTGCAAACGATCTGGAGGGACGGGTGAAAGGCGGCGCCTACGACGCAGCCACCACCGCCGTCATCGCGGTGGAGAACACCATCGGCGGCGTCTGCTACCCCATCGAGAACCTTAAGGGCATCCGCTCCTTCGCCGATGCCCATCATCTGAACGTCCACATGGACGGGGCGAGGATCTTCAACGCCCAGGTGGCGACCGGCATCCCCGTCAAAGAGTGGGCCTCCTGGGCCGATACCATCACCTTCTGCCTCTCCAAGGGACTGGGCGCCCCCATCGGCAGCCTGCTCTGCGGCTCAGAGGTGTTCATCAGGGAAGCGCTCACCGTGCGCAAGATGCTCGGCGGCGGCATGCGGCAGACCGGCATCCTGGCGGCCGCCGGCCTCTACGCCCTCGACCACCACATTGAGCGCCTCGCCGATGACCATCGCCACGCCCGGATGATCGCAGAGAGCCTGGAGCGGAGCGGGTGGGCCCAGGTCGACATGGAGGGGGTAGAGACCAATATCATCTTCTTCACCGTCCCCACCATGGAGACTCAGGAGGTCCTCGATCGACTCAAGGCGGTCGGCATCCTCGCCAACACCGAAGGGAGTGTAGTGCGCCTGGTGACCAATTTGGATATCAGCTTGGACGACACCCTCGCTATTTGCGCCCTCATTGAGGGCATGGAGATGACACGATGAAGACCACCATCCTCTGCTTCAGTGGAAGCGGCAACAGCTACTGGGTCGCATCCCAGCTCGCCACACAGCTGGACGACGCCACCGTGTTGATGATCCCCTCCCTGATGGAGGCCGACTCCATCGAGCTCGGACAGCGGGTGGGAATCGTCTATCCCGCCTACAAGTTCTTCCCACCCAACCTTGCCACCTTCTTTGTCGAGACGGTGCTCTCAGAGCAGAACCTTGACGGCGTCGCCTACCTCTTCCAGGTCTGCACCTACAACCGTGCCTGCTCCTGGGCCCTCTCCGCCATGGAGCGCACGCTCACCCAGGCGGGGTTGGCCGTAAGCTACACCGGCCGCGTGAAGATGGCCAACACCTACGTTCCGCTCTTCAAGACCCCCAGCGACGAGCGCATCGATCGCTACTACACCGAGGCAGCGAAGCAGATCGCACAGATGGCTCGCGACATCGAGGAGGGGGCCATCAAACTCGCCCCACGCGCCCCGTTTGCCAGGCTCGCCACCCGGCGCCTGATGAAGCCGATCCATCGCTCCCTGATGGACGGGGCTGCGGCATTCGCCGTCACCGATGCCTGCAACGCCTGTGGTCTTTGCCAACGCATCTGCCCGTCGGGCAACATCGAGATACGCGGGGGAAAACCGCTCTGGGACCGGGTCTGCAGCGGATGCCTCGCCTGTTACCATCGCTGTCCCGAGCAGGCGATCATCTTCAAGTCCCGGATCCGGGGTGACCACTACCCCAATGAGCGCTCCGGGTATCATGTGGAGTATCGTCCATGAACAAACCAGATTTTGACAGGATTATCGATCGAAGGGGCACCGGTTCGGTGAAATGGGACCGTGGGGCCATCAAGGGCATCTGTGGCAATGGCGACGCCGAGCCGTTCTGGGTCGCCGACATGGATTGGCAGGCCCCGCCCGCCGTGTTGCAGGCGGCCCATGACCTCGCCGACCACGGCATCTACGGCTACCCACTTGCCCCTGAGCAGCGGCAAGTCTTCTGCCGGTGGGCGGAGGAACGCCACAACTTGCATTTAGATCCTGCAGAAGTAGTGGTCAGCCAGGGGGTCCTTGCCAGCCTTGCGACGCTGGTGGAGATCCTCACATCTGAAGGAGACGGCATCATCGTCCCGCTGCCCGCCTATCAACCGTTCATCAGGATCGTCACCAACTTCAAGCGGAACCTGCTCCCGTGGCCACTTGCATACGACCATCAGAACCGGCGCTTCAGCCTCGACTGGGAAGGGTTGGAATCACTGTTGCCCTCCGCCAAGGCGATGATCTTCTGCTCCCCCCACAACCCCACCGGCTTGACCTTCTCACACGACGAGCTGGTCGCCCTCTGCTCCCTCTGCGCCAAGCATCAGGTGACGGTCATCAGCGACGAGATCCACAGTGACCTCGCCTTTCGCCCCCACCACAGCCTCATCGAGGCCGCAGCGGGCACCGGGTGCGACGTCATCGTCCTGATGTCACCCTCCAAGACCTTCAACATCGCCGGCGAGCACTACTCACTCACCCTCTTCTCCAACAGCGAGATGCGGGACCTGTTCATCCGGCGGCGTGACCAGCTCTACGGAGGCTCGGTCTCCACCACGGCCATCGCCCTCGCCACGGCAGCCTACCGGGAGGGAGGACCGCACCTGGCCTTCCTCATCGACTACCTCAGGCAGCAGGCACGCTTTGTGGAGCACTTCCTCTGGGAGCGGGTCCCCTCCCTCTCCTTCATCGCCCCCCAAGCCTCCTTCATCGCCCTGATCGACTGCCGAGGGATCTACCGGCTCGTCGAGCAGGATGCGGCCCTACACAGCGAGCTCTACAACCCCGCCCTCAGCCCCAACGGCGGATTGCTCTCCCGCTTCTTCGGGCAACGAGCTTCGGTGGCGATGAACGATGGGACGTGGTTCGGCGGTGATGCGTACCGTCACTTCGTACGCTTCAACTTCGCCTCCCCTCGGCTTTGCGTCTCAGGCGCCCTCGAGCGGATGGCAAATGCCGTAGATGAGCTGCAGAAGCGCTACAGCTGACGACGCTCTTTTCGGTAGGAGAGCGGGGTCATGCCGTACGCCTCCTTGAAGAGGGCGAAGAAGCGGTGCTCGCTGGTAAAGCCGGAGAGTTGGCCCACCTCGCTGACGGTGAGTGAGCTGTAGATCAAGAGGCGGCTCGCCTCCTGGAGGCGTTGGCGAACGATCTCCTCGAGGATGGTGCGCCCCCGCTCCTTCTTGAAGCGCATCTCCAGCGCCCTGCGGCTGATGGCCGATTCTGCGGCCACCTCGGCTGCGGTGAGCCCATAGCTCGCCTCCCGCTTGATGAGGCGCAGTGCCTGGGCCACCTGGTCGTCACTGCAGTGTACATAGCGCGTCGATTCGCGCTCAATGACCACCAGCGGGGCGATCTTGCGACTTTGGAGTGCGTGTATCGTCCCGTCGAGCAGCCCGTCCAACAAGACCGCCGCCTCGTATCCGATGGTCCGGCAATCGACCTGGATCGAGGAGATCGAGGGCGTGGCCAGCTCGCAGATCAGCGTCTCGTTGTCGACCCCCAACACCATGACCTCATCCGGGATGGCGATGCCCACGCGCTGGCAGGCCAGCTCGACCTTCATGGCGCTGATGTCGTTGCAACAGAAGAGTGATATTGGTTTTGGGAGGGTGGAAAGCCATGCCTCAAGCTCCTCGCTCACCTCATAGAGCTGTCTCCACCACCCCAGGCTCTCGGTGAAGGAGGCCACGCCAGCGATTGAGAGTCCCGATCCTTCCAGGAACCCCTTCAGACGTTGGCTTGCCCAGCGTACCCGGCTCACCCCGCACCACCCCCAATTCCGGCTCCCCGACTCCTTGAGGTAGCGGGCCGCGTTCACCCCGGTCTGATGATCATCGTTGGTCACCTGATTGAAGAGGCCACCGCTGGCTGAGTTGGCGATGTCGATGACGGGGATGCCGAGTGCGGCCATGCTCCTCGCGTCCTCTTCACTCTCGATGCGGGCGATGAGGCCGTCGCAGTCGGCGAGGGTCTCGCTGAAGAGCGGTCCCTGCCCCTTGAGGCGCCATTGCCCTTTGGTCCGGGCATATTCCACCACCCCGGCCGCTACGGCCATGTCGTAACTGTCTTGGAACCTGAGCTGGAGACCGATGGTGCGCATACCTCTCCTCTACGCAAAATGATAGTTGAAATGCGTAGTTTAAGCATTGCTAATGTAGCAAACTATCGTATGCTATAGCAAGGGAGGAGGCGATGCACACCAAACGAGTCACCATCAAGAGCAGCGGGGCCACCATACCGGCCATCGGCATAGGGACCTTCGGCAGTGACCACATCGAAGCGGAGGTCATGGCCCACGCGGTGAAGACCGCCCTGGACATCGGCTACCGCAACATCGACTGCGCCTCCGTCTATGGCAATGAGCGCGAGATCGGGGCGGTGCTCAAAGAGAGCACCATCGCACGGGGGGAGCTGTGGGTCACCAGCAAGGTCTGGAACGACAGCCACGGCAAGGCCAACGTCATCAAGAGCGCAAAGCAGAGCCTTTTTGACCTCGGCCTCGACTATCTGGACCTCTACCTGGTCCACTGGCCCTTCCCCAACTACCATCCACCACACTGCGATGTCGACAGCCGCAGTCCCGATGCCCGCCCCTTCATCCTCGAGGAGTTCATGGATACCTGGGCCGGCATGGAAGCGTTGGTCAAGGAGGGAGTGGTGCGCCACATCGGCACCAGCAACATGACCCGGGCCAAGCTTGAGCTGGTCCTCCCCCATACCACCATCCGCCCCTCGTTCAATGAGATGGAGGTGCACCCCACCTTCCAACAACGCGACCTTGTCTCCTACATCAAGAGTGAGGGAATGATCCCCATCGGGTTCAGCCCGCTCGGCTCGCCCAACCGCCCCGAGCGTGACAAGACCGAGGCGGACCTCGTGGATATGGAGGACCCCATCATCGTCGAGATCGCCCGCGCCCACCACGTCCACCCCGCCGCGATCTGCCTCAAGTGGGCACACCAGAACGGCATCATCCCCATCCCGCTCTCCACGAAGGAGCGCAACCTGAGAAGCAACTATGAAGCGATCCACACCGATCCCCTGACCGAGGAGGAGCTGACCCGGCTCAAGGAGGTGGAGGCCAACAACCGCCTCATCAAGGGGCAGGTCTTCCTCTGGGAGGGTGCCACGGGGTGGGAGGATCTCTGGGATGAGGATGGCATCATCGCACGCTAACAATGACAGAAGGAGTGATACAATGGCAAAACGCATGATGAAGGGAGCCAAGCTTCCTGGCAACAGCACCGTGGTCTTCGGTGAATTTGAAGTTCCAACCCCCGGTCATGGGCAGGTATTGGTGAAGACCAAGTGCTCCACCATCTGCGGCAGCGACATCCGGGCGATCTACCGCGAACACCTGGGCAAAGGCCCCGAGGGGTATCAGAATGTGATCGCCGGCCACGAACCGTGCGGCATCATCGTCGAGGAGGGGCCGGGTCTGCGTCGCTTCAAGAAGGGCGACCGGGTCGTTGTCTACCACATCAGCGGCTGTGGCCTCTGCTACGACTGCCGCCAAGGGTACATGATCAGCTGTACGAGCCCGCTGAGGGCCGCATACGGCTGGCAGCGCGACGGCGGGATGGCCGAGTACATCCTCTGTGACGAGAAGGACCTGGTGTTGCTGCCCGATGAGCTGACCTATGCAGACGGGGCGCAGGTGGCCTGCGGCTTCGGCACCGTCTATGAGGCCATCGAGAAGGTCGGTGTCAGTGGAAACGACGCAGTACTGGTCGTGGGGCTGGGCCCGGTGGGGCTCGCCACCCTGATGCTCGCAAAGGCGATGGGAGCGTCCAAGCTCATCGGCATCGAGAGCCTTGATGACCGCATCGAGCTCGCCAAGCAGTTGAACTTGGTCGACCATGTCTTCAAGGCAAGCGACAAGAACGTCGAAGAGGTCCGCGCTGTCACCGGCGGCCATGGCGTCGAGCGCGCCTTCGACTGCTCGGCCAACGACAAGGGACGGGCGACAGCGATACGTGCAACACGCAAGTGGGGCAAGATCGCGTTCGTCGGCGAGGGTGGCAGCGTCACCTTCGACCCCAGCCCGGACATGCTGCACGACCAGAAGACCATCTATGGCAGTTGGGTGACCAGCATCTGGAAGATGGAGGATCTGGTCGAGCGCCTGGTGCGCTGGGGCATCCACCCCGAGGATTTAATCACCCACCGTTTCAGTCTTGATGAGGCCGACAAGGCCTACGAGTTGATGGCGAGCGGCAAGTGCGGCAAGGTGGCCGTCTGCTTCGACGAAGAGCTGCCTAGCTGAACTCCTTGTCGAACCGTGGGGGGCGCGATCCATTGGAGGACGCCCCCTCGCTGCTCTTCATGACCACGATCATCGGTTGAAAGACCGTCGTCGAGGGAAAGCCCTTGAGATCCCCCTCCATTCGTCTCGTGAGGATCTGCACAGCCATCTTGGCCATCTTCTCAAGCGGCTGGGCCACGGCATAGTGGCAAAACTGCAGCAGCGGGGCGTAGTGGAGGTAATCGAAGGAGGCGAAAGCCATCGAGTGGCGTACCTCCCGTGAGGCGTACTCCATCAGGTAGCTGGTCGCACCGATATGGACCATGTCGTTGACGATGAAGAAGGCGTCCGGACACTCCTTGAAGGAGAGGGCTTTCTCCATCAGGGTGTAGCCGCTCTTCATCGTCATCCCCCCGTGCAATACGAAGCGCTCCTCCACCGCCAGGCCATGGTGGGTCAAGGCATCGACAAAGCCCCGGTAGCGCTCAACCGAGGTATGGACGTGCGGATCACCGCCGAGGAAGCCGATGCGCCTCCTCCCCTCGCCGATGAGTCGACAGGTGACATCGTAAGCGCTTTGGCGGTTGTCGCTGATGATCACATCACGGGCCAGATCCTCAATCTTGCGGTCGAGCATCACCAAGGGGACATCAAGGTCGGCAAAGTGTGAGCCTTCGTCACTGACGGCGATGATGACCAGGCCGTCGACGTTTCGCTCCAAGAGGAAGGAGAGCTTGCGCTTCTCCTCATCCACGGAGTGCTCGGAGCTGCAGACCAAGAGTGCATACCCCTTCGGGGAGAGCAGATGTTCAAGCTGCTCGACGATCTCGGTGAAGAAGGTGTTGGAGACCTCGGGCAACAAGATCCCGATGGACTTGGTCCGATTGAGCTTGAGGGAGCGGGCTACGGCGTTCGGCTGGTAGTTGAGCTTCGCCACCGCTTCCTGCACCTTCTCCTCGGTCTCGGGGTTCACCACACCGAGCTTGTTGAGCACTCGACTCACCGTGGCGATGGAGACTCCAGCGAGCTTGGCTACATCTTTGATCGTCGGGGTCTCCCGCTTGGACATGGACAGACGCTCCTCTTGCCACCCCGGTGTGGTACACGATGCAGGCAGTATCCTTGTCAGGGGAGGCTCTTTCCATTTTTACATCACAATGGGGGTTTGTCAATGAATAGTGTAAACGTTTACAGGATTGCCCATGCATTGGAATCAACAATACCAAATGATGTGTGTATCTTTAGATAAAAAAATCGGAGGGCTCTGCCTCCTCACGCTCTTTTATAGCTACACCAC
>MTBK01213467.1_pt1 | contig 11459 bp, 10 predicted proteins | sample 1535981 | NCBI WGS metagenome assembly MTBK01 (sample SAMN06109225, study PRJNA356200) | anaerobic digester metagenome | isolation source: biogas reactors fed with pig manure or primary and secondary sludge | place: Spain | collected 2016-06-30 | reverse complement strand
GTATATTACTATGCATTTTTATTTTTAGCAAGGAAAATAAAAAAACAGTTTGCTTAAAAGGCTGTTTTTCCTTTAAGCAAGCTGTTTTTCTTTTTCTATTCATTCGGATTTCCTTCAAAATAATCTGGAAATTGTTGTAAAATAATTTTAACGTCATGATGAATTCGCTCCATATGTGCAACTGCTAACTCAATTAATGCTTGTTTTTCACCTTGACGAATCAATTCAATCATTTTTTCGTGTTCTTCTAAAATATCTTGCCACTTTAATTCTTTGACTTCTAAACGTAAATAGCGACAACGATTAAAAGAGATATTAATCGACTGAATCCATTGCCAAACAAATAACTTATTCGTAATTTCATAAAAATACCGATGAAATTCTTCGTCTAACTTAAAATACATCTCCTGATCATTGGCTTCAAAATAAATCCGTTGAATCTTAACTTTTTTTTCCAATTCTTGCAATTGCTCTTGAGTGATTTGTGTGCAAACTTCTGCAAAAACAATTTTTTCAATGTTTTCTCGGACAAATTTCGCCTCAAAGACTTCTTGTAAATTAATTTTTGACACATAAGTACCGCTTTGAGGAATTACGTGAAAAAGCCCTTCATTTTTCAATAAAAGAATGGCTTCTCTGACCGGTGTATCCCCAATGTCTAATAAATCAACTAATTCATTTTTCGAAATTTTCTGTCCTGGTATCAGTTGTGATTTTAAAATTAAATTTTTAATCGCCGCATAGGCTTCATTTTGATAATTTATTTCTCTTGCCATGGTTACACCTCGACTTTTTCTCCACTTATTTTTATTCAATATACCTTGTTTGCATTGTTTTGTCGACATAAGAAAAAACGAGAATGTCAATTGAGCAGACATTCTCGTTTTTTTAACGTGTAAGGAAATCCTTCACTTGTTCTAATTCTTCTTGAATCAGTTGGTGACCATAGGCATGAGTAAACGTACTCGTCATAATCGGTGTTTTCTCCAGTTGTTGTTTTAAGTTAGTAAACTGTTGACTCGTCACATAGGGGTCATTTTCACCACTAGTGAGTAACACTTTCAATTGCGTTTGTGCTTTAAAAGCAATTTCAGGGCGCACCGTCGATGGGTGTAGAAAAACGGCACGTGCAATCGGCAATTCGGTAAATTCTTTTAATAAATTAATCCCTAGATTTGCCCCATTTGAATACCCAAGTAAAACAAGTTTTTTGGTCGTTAAATCATATTGTTGGCGTACTTTTTGTAAAGAATCATATAAATCTTGTGTCGCGCTGGCTAACGAACGTAAGTCAAAGCTCCCGTCTTGGTAGCGCGCAAAGTAACGAGCCATCCCCGCTTCTTCGACTTCTCCTTGAAACCCTAATAATGCCGCTGCGGGGTCTAAGTAACGGGCAATTTCAAAAAGACTCGACGCATTTCCGCCAGTGCCGTGCAGTAAGATGAAGACTTGGTCATTTCCTCCAGGAATATAAACATGCTGCATTTGATTCATATCCTTTATTTTAATTTTACGAGTTGCGTTCTAAATTGTGTTAACATTTTTTGTTCTGCTTCCGTTAATGGTTGCGTACTTGCTTTTGAACGCAATGCAGCAATCTTCGTTTTTAATTGTTCTTTTCCTTGTAAAACTTCAAATTCATAACGATCGCGGTAGCCATAATCGCCTAGTTGGCTAACTTCTCGAACAAATACAGGCATTAGTGTGGCTTCGATTTCAGCACTTTCACCGATAAAATGTGGCGGAATTAATAAATTTTCACCTAAATTTTCCAGTGTTTCATCGACTAAAACACCTGGCCCTTCTGTCGCCAATTCAATTAAAATACCGCCTGGTTCTCTAAAATATAGTGATTTAAAATATTTACGATTTTTGACTTCAGTTGGACGTAATCCCGCGGCTATGATTTTTTGACGCCACGCCTCAATTTCTGTTGTTCTTACTTTAAAAGCAATATGGTGAACCGCACCCATTCCTGTTCGCCCATTGCTTCTTAATTTTTTATTTAACTCCAGTGTGCCACCTAGTTGTTCATTCACTTGTAACTGATGGTACTCCTCGTCTTCTGCAACTTTTTCGTAGCCAAGAAGTTCGGTTAACACTTGATACGTTTTTTCTGGTTTTTGAGAATACAAGCTCGCACTTTGAATGCCGATGAACGCTTGATCAGCCGTGATTTCGCCAAAAGCCCAATGATGCGTGGTCGGATAATTTTTTTCTACGAATTCTAATTCTAAGCCATCCGGGTCTTTAAAACCGAGTCTGTTTTGACCAAAACGGGTGTAAGAAAAATGTTTTATCTGTTTTTTGGTTAGCTGTTCTTGCCAAAAAGAAAAACTACCTGTTGGAATCGCGTATTGCGAAATCCCCACTTGACCATCACCCACGCGCCCTTCAATGGCATCATTCCATGGAAAAGTCGTCACTAAACCTGTGCTGCCGTCTTGATTGCCAAAATAAAAATGATAATGACTTTTATCGTCAAAATTTAACGTCTTTTTTACAAGTCTAAGTCCTAAGATGGCCGCATAAAAATCAACATTGCGTTGCGCATGGCCTACAATCGATGAAATATGATGAATTCCTGTTGTCTTTAACATTCGCAAGCCCTCCTTAATTGATAATTTGATTTTATTACGAATTCGAACTATATGCAAAAAATATGCTCTACTGAAAAAACAAACGAAAAATAATGATTTCAATCAAGTGTAATTTGTTTAAAATTCATTGAATCTATGGCATACTTATTTTAAATAATAAAGCGTTTACAAAGGGGGCATCGTATGATTCAAAAGGTTCTTCATCGCTACCGAGAGTTATTCATTTATTCAGGAATCGCTATTTTAATTGGCGTTGTTGTCGGCAGTTTAATGGGTGTTTTTGGAAATCTTCTTTATGCTATTCGGACTTTTCGCGACCTTTATATTTTGTACTTGTTGCCGTTTTTACCACTTGCAGGTTACCTCATCATTTGGTTGTATGAAAAATTCAGTTACGAAAGTATCAATGGCTTATCCATTGTTTTTAAAACAGGTTTAGGCGAGCGTAATAAAATTCCAAAATTACTCGTACCACTCATTTTTATCGCTACCTTATTAACCAATTTTTTTGGTGCGAGTGCCGGAAGAGAAGGTGCTGCAGTCCAAATCGGTTCTTCAACAGGTTACGCGATTGGTCAACGTTTTAAATTAGCACCCGATAAAAGTATGTTCGTCATCATTGGATTAGCTGCTGGGTTTGCTGGACTCTTCCGAACGCCGCTTGGTGCTACTTTTTTTGCCTTAGAAGTTATGATTTCTGGCATTATGATGTACGAAGCTTTAGTTCCTACTCTTTTATCGGCTTATGTGGCCTATTTTATATCTGGATTATTTGGTTTACAACGAATGCGTTTTTCAATTAATAAAAATCTCGATCCGAATTACATCCTGAATCTGGATTGGACTTTTATTCTCAAATTATTTTTACTTGCATTAATTTTCGGTATCGTGGGTATTTTATTTTCTCATTCTCTACGCTTTTTTAAACAAAAACTCAAATATTTTTTTCCTAACCCAAAGAAAAAAATGCTTTATATGAGTATTTTTTTAGCCTTTAGTATTTTTGTCTTACACGCTGGACGTTATGCTGGCGCTGGTGATAATTTACTTTATGAAGTTTATCACCATGGTACGATTTACTGGTATGACTGGTTGTTTAAATTACTCTTAACCGCTTTGACTTTAGCCATTGGATTTCATGGAGGCGAAGTCGTACCACTTTTTTCGATTGGTTCAGCTTTAGGTTATGTCATTGCGCCCCTGATTGGTTTACCACCAAGCTTTGTTGCAGCTCTTGGACTTGTGGCTGTTTTTAGCAGTGCAACCAATACAATGATTGCCCCTATTTTACTGGCAGTTGAGGTTTTTGGCCCCGAATATAGTATGTATTTTATGATTATTTGTTGTCTAGCATATGCCTTTCATAGTCATCGTTCGATTTATTCTGCTCAAGAGCGGTATCATTTTTTCCCAGATAAAATTTATACAAAGGATGAATACAGTGAATAAGAATAACCCTCTTAAAATCGATAATAACCATTTTGAGAGGGCCTTTTTTTAATATAGTAAAACAAGGCCTTTGTGAATCTTACTAAAAAAAGCTTAACTGAAAAAAAACAGTTAAGCTTCGATTATTCTTTTAACGCCAGTAATTATTAGCTGCGGCTACTGTTTGGAAGTTAATGGCAATCACTTGTGAAGCAAAAGTTAAACTGTCGGCATTATTGGCATAGTCTTCACGTAATTTCTTTTTCACTTCAGGATCACTTTGCACATAACCTACTCCCTTGCGCGACAAGGTAATTGCTAACTCAAAACCTTCTTGTGGTGTCTCAGTAATTAAAGATGGTAACCATGTATCCATTTTTATTGCCTCCCTTATTCAACCTAACCCTATTCTAGCACTGATGCTCGTTTTTATCAGGTAATTTGCTTTCATTTGACAACATCTTTCAATTTATAAAAACATTTCCTGCTCGCTCATAAAAAGGTTCTTCGATTTCAAATACATGGTTCATATAACGTGCCAAAACAAAGAATAAATCAGATAACCGATTGACAACTTTATACGCATGTAAATTAATTAAAATGCCTTCACTAATTAATTGGGTAATTTCACGCTCTGCCCGACGCGTAACGGTTCGCGCAACATGAAAATGACTCGCTAATAAATGCCCACCTGGCAAAATAAACTTCTCAATCGGAGGTATTTTTGCATTGTAATGATCAATTAATTTTTCAATCTGCAACAAATGCTCTTGATTGACAATATATTCTCGGGCGCCTTCAGGTGTGGCTAAGTCGGTACCAATATCAAATAAAAGGACTTGGAGCTCGATTAATTCTTTTTGCAGTAACAAAAACGGCTCGTTTAATTGCGTAATAATTTCTCCCAGCCAAGCATTCACTTCATCGATACTACCATAGGCGTGAACACGCGGATCTGCTTTACTGATTCGTTGGCCGCCGATAATACTTGTTTTCCCTTTGTCGCCACTTTTTGTATAAATCTTCATTGCGTCACCTTCCTATAATCCACATTTTAATTGAACTTTACAATTCGTACAGGTACTACAGCCGCCAATTTCCCCAATTGTTCCTTCATGGCAAATCGGGCAAAGATCGCCATAATCAAGCCCAGTTGTTGCTAGCTTTATTTCTTTTTCTACCACTGGTTCGAGGGAAGTCGGTTCGTTTTCTTTGGCTTCTAATGTTAAAACTTGCGAATCCCGACTGCCATCGACATAAACCGTTCCACCTTTGGCCCCTCCGCGATACAAAGCTTCATAAATCTGTGCAACTTGCGCGACTTGATAACCTCGAGGAGCATTAACCGTTTTTGAAATCGAACTATCAATCCAACGTTGGATGGTACATTGAACGGCCACGTGTGCTTCTGGACTTAGTTCCATGGCTGAAATAAAGAATGGCGGTAACTGGTCTTTGGTCGTTGTTGGGTGTTCGACAAGGTATTCTTCTACAATTTCAGCATTTACTTCGATAAATTTTCCTAGGCGGCCACTTCTAAAATAAGAGAAAGAAAAATACGGTTCGAGCCCGGTTGAAACACCGGCCATCGTGCCTGTTGAGCCAGTCGGTGCTACCGTTAGTAAGTGGGAATTTCGAATGCCATACTTTAAGACCCCTTCGCGAATTTCGATTGGCATTTTTTGCATAAAACCAGATTGAATAAATTTCTCACGTAAACGTTGCGTTTCTTCCTTTGTATGGCCAATTAAAAAGGGGAAACTGCCTTTTTCTTTGGCTAATTCGATGGAGGTTTGATAAGCCGTTATCGCCATTTTTTCAAAAATTTGATTCACAAGTGCATTACCTTCTTCTGATCCATACGTTTTTTCGCAATAAATTAGCAAATCGGCTAAGCCCATCACGCCTAACCCTACGCGGCGTTCTCCTTTGGCTTGATGCTCATTTTTTTCAAAGAAGTACGGTGTGGCATCAATGACGTTATCTTGAAAACGCACGCTTGTTTGGACAGCTAACTCTAACTTCGCAAAATCAACCGTCTTTGTTTTTTTATTGACCATCTTTGCTAAATTAATCGCCGCTAAATTACAAACCGCATACGGTGTTAGCGGTTGTTCCCCACAAGGGTTGGTTGCAACTACTTTTTGTCCATAAGCTTGGGCATTGGTCATTTCATTGGCGTTATCAATAAAGAAGATACCTGGTTCTGCAGAATACGTGGCACAAAATGTAATTAAATCCCATAATTCACGCGCTTGAATGGTTTGATAAACTTTTACGCGACGGCCACTGGCTTCCCATTGACGAACGTCACCGCTTTCGGTCCAATTCTTATCATAATCAGCCATTTCCTCTACTGTATACGTATCAACAGCCGGAAAACGCAAGGAGTATGTAGCATCTTCTTCAACGGCCTGCATAAATTCTTTCGTTAAACAAACCGAGATATTGGCTCCAGTTAAAAAGTCTGGCGTATTCACACTATAAGTACCGCCATCATTTAATTTTTGCTTACTTTGTTTTAAAAAATCATTCTTTGTTAAGCCAAAATTTTCTTGGTATTGTATTAGTTTTTCTAACGCTTCTTTTTCACCAGCTACCAGAGGCGTAAATTGTAATTTTTCTTCAGCCAACTGCTTTATTGTCGGATTTTTTGTCGTTTGAATTAAGTAACGTAAAATTTGCGGGTTTTGCATTTTGGCAATAATAAACTCAAAAATATCTGGGTGCCAATCGGCTAACATTATCATTTGCGCCCCACGTCGGCTGCCACCTTGTTCAACCAAATGGGTTAAATTCGCTAAATCATTGAGCCAAGAAACCGCACCTGAAGATTTGCCGTTGACCCCATGAACAACGGTCGATTTCGGGCGTAATGTTGAGCCATTTGTTCCCACCCCTCCACCACGACTCATAATTTCCATGACTTCTTCTCGATGTCGTGCGATGCCACTGCGCGAATCTTCTATGTAGGGCATCACATAACAATTAAAGTAGGTGACTTCGGATTTTGTTCCTGCTCCATATAAGACTCGACCGGCTGGAATCAGATTTTGCTCCTGTAACTGCTCATAAAAAAGAGCTTCTGCTACCGCTACTTTTTCAGGTGTTTGTTCTTTTTGGGCAATTCCCTTTGCCACTCGGCGAGCAATTTGTTCGTAATAAAGTTCTAGCGGCTTTTCAACTTCTGAACGTTGTCGTATCACTCGTCCGGTTTGCATTTCTTGCGCTTCAATCAAAGCACTGCGAAATTCTGCTTCGACTTCAATCGTGAGTGCTTCGCCGTTGATCGCTTTGACTTGCCCAAGGCCACGTGCTGGGTATTGCGGGTCATGTCTCGTTGTTAAAACGACCAGATCATTGACTTGCAATGTTTGGTTGTGCGTATCTTTGGTAGCATAACGATCTAATAAAATCAAACGAGAAATTCCCGTAAACGTTTGTTTCATCTCACTTGTTACTGGGAAAACAGTAGGAAATTGTGCAATACTATCATTTAACTGCGCCAATTGTTGGGCAGAATACTTTTTCATCTATACCACTCCTTAGAATCCGTAAACACAACATATTGTGCTAGATATAAATTATCTCACTATATATTGTGCATTTCAAGATTGATTTTATTTATTTTTATGTTAGAATAAGAATTTTTTTTGTTTACTTTTTACCTGTGATAAGACCAACAACCTTTGACCAATAGGCAGCCTTTTAGTATGATAAAAGAGACTTTTTATTGGATTTTTGGAGGGAAAGCAATGCGTGAACGGCAATCTAGACGAAGAAAAATTATCCTCGCCCTTTTTTTAAGTGGTTTGTCAGGTTTTATTGATATTTTAGGTTTATTTGGAATTGGTGGTATGTTTTTATCTTTTATGAGTGGCAATTCAACGCGTTTGGCTTTTTATTTAGCAGAAGGTGAGTTTAAACATGCTTTGCCTTACTTATTATTAATTTTTGGTTTTGTCTTTGGTGCTTTTGCTGGTGATTTAATTAAAAGTCGGTGGCACACTCATCAACTGCTCATTATTTTAATGATTGAAACCATTCTTGTCCTCACGAGCTTTTTTATGCTTTCTTATAATTTAACGGATGAATGGTCTTATTTGCCATTGACCGTTGCGATGGGGATTCAAAACGCCATTCAAATTGTCGTTGACCATAAAATTATCGGACGTACTTTTTTTTCAGGGGTTCTTCACTCCCTTGGCGTCTCTATTTCACAAGCTTTACAAAAAAATCGTCCTTGGCGTTCCGCTGCAATTGATCTAGCAATTTGGCTAGTCGCCGTTTCTGGTGCTTTTTTAGCAGGATGGCTACAACCGAACATTCCAGTCACAATATTGCTTTTAGGTGTCTCAATCATTTTACTTTTCTTGATTTTTGTTATTATAATATTTAATAGGCGTGAAAAAGGCGATTTTATCTCTTTACGCCAAGGATAAGGGGGAAGAAAATGAAACAAATTTTTGAAGATATTTTAAAACACAATGACGCATTTGTTGCTAACAAAGAGTATTTACCCTATCAAACGGATAGTAATCCAAACAAAAAAATAGCCATTTTAACTTGTATGGATAGTCGTTTAACTGAACTATTACCTGCTGCTTTAGGCATTAAAAATGGCGATGCGAAAATTATTAAAAACGCTGGGGGCATGATTACCAGTCCAGTTGGTTCTACCATTCGTAGTTTAATTGTTTCCGTTTATGCTTTTGATATTAAACAAATTATGGTGATTGGCCATGATGATTGTGGGATGAGTAATGTTGACAACTCACCGCTCATTGAAAAAATGAAAGAACGTGGGGTTACACAATCTGATTTTGAAACTTTTGATACACCTAACTTTGATACTGCACGTTGGTTAGAAGGGTTTGCTAACGTCGATCAATCGGTTGAAAAAACAGTGGAATCGATTCGTACGCATCCACTGATTTCAAAAGACGTCGAAGTTCGCGGCTTTGTAATTAACCCACATACTGGGAAATTGCGCGTGGTGGGTTAAATCAATTAAAAAAACCGACTTGATGGAAAATTTCCATCAAGTCGGTTTTTTTATGCTTCAACCAACAACACAGCAAATGGTGCAAGGGTTGTTTCTTGTGTTATTGCTTGATTTTTCAACAGATCCACCTTGCCTGCAAAAATTTGTGGCAGTGGTTGTGTTTCTTGTGTAAAGTTCAAAATAAAATAAAATCCTTTGCCTGCTTTTTCACGGTAAGAAACTTCTAATGCTGTTTTTTCTGCAATTGTTGGCGTGACGGCAGCTGTTGTGCAAACATTCGTTAAAACTTTCGTGAGTGACGCTTGATCTAACTGTGCGCCGATATAATAAGTATGGCCTTCTCCAAATTTATTTATCGTTGCAAATGGTGTTGTAGCATAAAAATTATCTGTATAATTTCCTAAACTTTGAGCGGTTTCTAAATGGATAATATCGCTTACGAGTGAAGTAGTACCGATTGTTTCGTCATTAAACATAATGGCATTTCTTTGTTCAGGAGCAAGTGCATCGATTTCTTCCACCCATACACCGGCTAACTTTCTTAATGGTCCAGGGTACCCACCTAAATGAACGTTATCGGATTGATCGACAATCCCACTCATAAAGGTTGTTACAAATGTCCCTCCAGCCGCCACAAAGTCTTCCAAGCGTTCGGCCATGTCTTCTTTTATCATGTATAAGACAGGGGCAACAACAACTTTATATTTTGAAAAGTCCGCATCAAAAGGAACGAAATCAACTGAAATGTTTTGATCATAAAAATAACGATAAAATTGATGGATTTGATCCACATATTTTAAATCTTTATTGGGACCACTTGTATATTCTAGCGCCCAATAGTTATCCCAATCAAAAACAAGTGCGACATCTGAAGTTGTTTTGGCATCTAAAATTTTATCTTGCAAGGCGGCTAGCTCCAGCCCAAGCTCCGCAACTTCACGAAAGACACGGGTGTTTTCAGTACCGACATGTTCAATCACTGCGCCATGAAATTTCTCACAACCACCTTTTGTACGACGCATTTGGAAGTATTGAATCGTATCTGCCCCATGAGCGACGGTTTGGTAACTTTGCGCTCGTAATTGTCCTGGTTTTTTCAACGAATTATACGGCTGCCAGTTTTGTTGGCTTGGTGTCATCTCCATTAACATGAACGATTGATCTTTTAAGCCGCGCATTAAGTCGTGTGTTAACGCAACATAGCTCCATGGCGTATTATAAGACGGGTAACTATCCCATGAGACAAGATCCATTTCTTTTGCCCACTTAAAATAATCAAGCCCTTTATAGGTCCCCATCATATTGGTTGTAATTGGGGTGCTTTGATCGAACTTGCGGATGCAATCACGCTCTAATTTGAAATTCTCTAACAAACTATCCGAAACAAAACGGCGGTAATCAATCGATAAGCCAGCAAAAGCGGTTGAGTCATAACTCATCGCATCGCCTAAGACGTTTGGTACCACAATTTCATCCCATTCGTACACCGTATGACCCCAAAAGTCAAAATTCCAAGCGGCATTTAATGCTTCGATGGTTTGATATTTATTTTGCAACCAAACACGGAAAGCTTTTTCACAATTTTCACAATAACATTCGCCACCGTATTCATTGTTCACATGCCAAACCGCAACGTTAGGATTGTCGCCATATCTTTCAGCTAATTTTTCGACTAAACGAGCGGCATATTTTTGATATACTAAACTATTGGGGCAAGCATTGTGACGTTGTCCGAAACGATGACGCCGGCCTTCGAAATCCACGCGCCCAACTTCAGGGTATTTTTTAAACATCCAAGCTGGTAAAGCGGCTGTTGCAGTCCCTAAAACAATCTCGTAGTTTTCTTTTGATAACATTTCTACAATTTTATCTAATTGGTCAAAATCATAAATTTCTTCACTTGGTTGAATCTTAGCCCAAGAAAAAACGTTAATCGTAGCAGAATTAATTGCTGCTTGTTTAAAAATACGCATGTCTTCTGCCCAAATTTCTTCTCCCCATTGATTTGGGTTATAATCGCCACCATAAAGCATTCTTTGAAATTTTTTCATTGTCATTTTGTATTGCCTCCTTATTTTGTCCCCTTCATTGTAAACGTTCCCTAGCAAAAAATGTATAATATGCTAAACTTAAAAGTATAAGATTACGAACTAGAAAGGATACTACGATGACGGTTTATTTTAACTTAACTTCCACACCGCTTCCCATCAGTGTTGAAAGTCTCGGTAACCAATGGTCGCAAGTGAGCCTCCAACGTATGCAAGGTTACCCACTCTATCACTGGCTTCAAACTGAGACAGGTAAAGGAGAAATTTGGATTGAAAACAAAAAAATTATTCTAGAAGAAAAAGAAGGGATTTTAATCGCCCCGTTTGTGCCACACGCCTATTATCCTTTAGGCGATGACTGGGTGACCAACTTTATTA
>MTBK01121044.1_pt1 | contig 11461 bp, 10 predicted proteins | sample 1535981 | NCBI WGS metagenome assembly MTBK01 (sample SAMN06109225, study PRJNA356200) | anaerobic digester metagenome | isolation source: biogas reactors fed with pig manure or primary and secondary sludge | place: Spain | collected 2016-06-30 | reverse complement strand
AAGCTGACGATATCGGGTCGCTGCATGCAGAAGATCATGACCATCTCCGCAGTCCATTTGCCCACTCCTTTAAGAGAAGAGAGTCTTTTTATAACTTCGTCATCAGGCAGATCGCGGAGTGCCTGAATGTCAAATTCTCTGTTTTTTACTTTTAAGGCGAAATCTTTGATATATTCGGCTTTTCTGAAGGTCGTGCCGATTTTTTGCAGTGTATTTAAGTCAAGGCTGCAGATCGTCTCTGCGTTGACAGGCTCTATCCTGGCGCAAAGTCTTTGCCAGACTGTCTCCTGGGCGGATGTTGAGATCTGCTGCCCGATAATATGGCGGACAACAGAGGTGAAAAGATCGCTTTCGGTGGCCCGGCGGATAGGTCCGATGCGGTCAATGGCTGTGCCGAGAAGTTTGTCTTTCTTTTTCAGGTATTCGGTTTCTGTTGGGCCGTATTTGAAATGCAAAGGTAACCCCCCAATGCTGCAATTATAGCATAGGATCTGAAGCAGGTGCGTTGGAGAGGGACGCTTCGCTTCGCTAAGAGATGCTTCGTTTTGCTCAGCATGACAGAAAGGGGCTCATCATGACAGCAGGAGGAGGCGGGGCGCAGGTTGTTGGCGGTAAAATTGAACTGTGCTAAAATAAGGCAGTGAGATTTTGCAGGAAAGGATGGGTTTTTATGGTTCAGCAGGGCAAAAGCACTTCCACCGGGCGGGGCAGGGAGAAGGAATATGTCAAGGAGATTACCCCGCAGGCGGTGGATTATTCGCAGTGGTATATTGACGTGGTCTTGAAGACAGAGCTGATGGATTATGCTCCGGTGAAGGGGTGCATGGCCATACGCCCTTACGGGTACGCCATCTGGGAGAAGATGCAGGAGCTTCTGGACGGCCGGTTCAAGGAGACGGGCCACCAGAATGCTTATTTCCCCCTCTTCATTCCGCAGGAGCTGCTGCAAAAAGAGGCGGAGCATGTGGAGGGTTTTGCTCCTGAAGTGGCCCTGGTGACCAGGGGGGGCGGTGAGGTGCTGAGCGAGCCGCTGGTGGTGCGGCCCACCTCCGAGGCGATCATCTGCGATTTCTATTCGCGCTGGATTCAGTCATGGCGCGATCTGCCGCTGCTGATCAACCAGTGGTGCAATGTGGTCCGATGGGAGAAGGTAACCCGGCCTTTCCTGCGCACCTCCGAGTTCCTGTGGCAGGAGGGTCATACCTGCCACCGCACCGAGGAGGAGGCGGAGACGGAGACGCTGAAGATGCTCGGCGTTTATCAGGACTTTCTGGAAAATGAAATGGCCATCCCGGTGATCTCCGGCCGCAAGTCGGAGCGGGAAAGATTTGCCGGCGCTCTGCGCACATATACTGTCGAGGGGCTCATGCGCGACGGCCGGGCGCTGCAGGCGGGCACCTCGCATAACCTGGGGCAGCATTTTGCCAAAGTTTTCGATATCACCTTCCTGGATCAGGATGATTCCCTTAAATATGTTTGGCAGACCTCCTGGGGTGTCTCCACGCGCCTCATCGGCGCACTGATCATGGTGCACGGAGATGATCGCGGACTCATGTTACCGCCGCGGATTGCGCCCATCCAGGCGGTGATCGTGCCCATCATCACAAAAAAGGCCAGGGATGAAGTGCTCGCGGCAGCCCGGCGGCTTACGGAGACTTTGCAGCAGACCGGCATCCGCCTGAAGCTAGACGACCGCGAGGGTTATTCGCCGGGCTGGAAATTTAACGAGTGGGAGATGAAGGGGGTGCCGCTGCGGATCGAGCTGGGGCCCCGCGATCTTGCCGCGGAGCAGGTTGTCCTGGTGCGCCGCGACAGCGGAGAGAAGGAGGCAGTTCCCTGGGCGGAGCTGCCCCGGCGGTTACCCGTTTTTTTGGAGGAGCTGCAGGGTGATCTTTACCGGCGGGCGCTGCAATACCTGGAGAAAAATACGCGCAGCGGCGCTGATTATGCAGAGTTTCTTGATGTAATGGAGCGGGAACGGGGCTTTTTTGTCGCTTCGTGGTGCGGCCGCGAGGAATGCGAGCTCAAGGTAAAAGAGGATAGCAAGGCCACAATCCGCTGCATTCCCTTTGACAGGCAGCTGGAGCATGAAAACTGTATCGTCTGCGGCGGCAAGGCTGCCCAGGTGGTCTATTTTGCCAGGGCTTACTAGGGCACTGCCGTGGGGGCGGGGTGACTGGGTGGCACCTTTTCTACCGGGAGGGGTTTTGCGTAAAGCCCGGCAAGAGACCCGGAAAGATCAGGGCGGATCATTCAGGAGGGTTTTCTCCCCGGGCTTGCAGAATCCCGAGGGTAGCGGAACTCCGCGGGATGGCGGGTCATTTACGGCAGGGCCGGCGCAGTACAATACTAAATTGAAGAAGTGTGGCAGGAGAGGAGTGGTTTACCATCGCTGCACCCAGGGTTTATTATGCAGGGAGCAGGGCGCAGTCTCACCGCGACAACCTGCTGAACAAGGTAAGGCTTCTTTTTGATCGCGTCGGCGCCGCGGAATTGATCAGACCGGGCGATCTTGTGGCGATAAAGCTTCATTTTGGTGAAAGAGGCGGCACCACATTTATCAATCCCGTGCTGGTTCGTCAAGTTGTCCAGGAGATAAAGAAAGCAGGCGGCCGGCCTTTTCTATGCGATAGCAACACCCTTTACACCGGCGGGCGATCCAATGCGGTGGATCATCTTGAGACGGCGCTGCAGCACGGCTTCAGCTATGCCACTGTGGAGGCGCCGGTCATCATCATGGACGGGCTGCGCGGCCGGGGCTATCATGATGTGAAGATCAAGGGAAAGCATTTTGACAGTGTCCAGATCGGTGCGGCGGTGGTGGAGGCGGATTTTCTGGTGGTGCTCTCCCACGTAAAAGGCCACATGATGACCGGATTTGGAGGGACGATAAAAAACCTGGGCATGGGCTGCGGCAGCCGCACCGGGAAGCAGGGAATGCATTCGGCAGTCAAACCGGTGATCAAAACAGATAAATGCCGCCGTTGCGGCAGCTGTGTGAGCTGGTGCGCCGCGGGGGCGATAACTGAAGATGATGACGGGAGAGCCAGGATCAACCCCGAAAAATGCACCGGTTGCGGCGAATGCATTATTTCATGCCGGCATGGGGCGGTGAAGGTGCAGTGGCGCACAGCTTTGGATGAATTGAATGAGCGGATGGCGGAGTATGCCTGCGGTGCGCTGCAGGGGAAAGAGGAGGCCGCTGTTTTTTTCAATTTTCTGCTTGATGTGATTCCCGATTGCGACTGCAACCCCTGGAGCGATCTTCCTGTAGTTCCTGATATCGGCATTATCGCCACGACAGATCCGGTGGCTGCAGATCAGGCGGCGCTGGATCTGATTAATGCCCAGCGGGGGATTGCCGCCTCGGCACTGCCGGGCGCCTCTGAACCGGGGGATGATAAATTCACTGCCCTCCATCCCGAAACTGACTACCGCGTGCAGTTGACCCATGCCGAAAAGATGGGACTGGGCCGCCGCCGCTATGAACTGATCACGGTGGAACCGCGAAAAGAGAAAAAGGACGGTGCCTGACAGCATAACAATTTTAGCCGTTAAAAGGAGAAAGCGATGACCAAGCATGCTCTTAGAAAACACATTTATGCGTTGCGGGACAGTTTAACACCGGAGGAGATCTCGGCGAAAAGCAGGGCTCTTGCCGGGCAGCTTGAAAAACTGCCCTTTTACCGCGAGGCGGGTATGATCATGTTTTTCCTTAACTTTCGCAGCGAGGTCGAAACGGGGGAGATGGTTGAAAGAAATTTAGCCCGCGGCAGCCGGGTGATTATCCCCAAGATGGTGCCTGAGAAGCGCGAGCTCATTCCTTCGGAGTTGCTGGATTGTGAAAATGATCTTGTCAGCGGTTTTTTTGGCGTCCCCGAGCCGCATCCCGAAGCGCTGCGTCCCGTTGATCCCCGGCAAATCGATCTGCTCATTGTTCCGGGGGTGGCTTTTGATCTGCAGGGCAACCGCCTGGGATACGGTGGCGGGTACTATGACCGTTTCTTTGAAAGGTTGCGCCCCGGGGTGCCCCTGGTGGCTCTGACTTTTGAGCTTCAGCTGGTGGAAGAGGTTCCGGTGGAGTCATGGGACCGGCCTATGGACTGGCTGGTTACCGAAAGGCGGGCGATCCACACGGCAGGCAGACGGGGATTTACCCGTTAAGCCCGCCATATGAATAGTGCCCTCTATTATGACTGTTAGTCAGCGTTTTGATGAAAGAAACCTTGCAGGACCATACCGTTCAGGATTACGCAGAGGCGCTCCACATCGGGCTCGCGTTCATTGACAACTTCCCAGATGAAACAGTCAACAAGCAGAACATAGCCTTTTGCCCCGATCTGCGAATCAAAGGGCTTGGCAAATCCTTTTTCCTGGGAATAGACGATGGACTTCCGGGCTACCTTCTGGAAATGGTCCTTAATGCTTTGCCAGTGAGCAGCTACGGTTTCAGAGAGGCGCAGTGCCTGCTGATAAACTTTCATGATAGGGCGGTTCTGTTCTGCCAGGGTAAAAGCAGTTAGCATCAGGTTATGGAAAATTTTCTCCGCCTCCTTCAGGGAATCAGGAGCGAATTCGATATCCAGCAGTGTATAAAAATCATCGAGGATATTGTCTACTACCCGGCTGAGGATGTCATCCTTTCCCTTGAAGTGGCTGTAAACTGTACCGTATCCTACATTGGCTGTTTCGCTGATCCTGGCAATGGTAGTTTTGGCATAACCCTCACTGATAAAGACTTTCTGAGCGGTATCCAAAATCAGGTTGCGTGTAATCCGGCTGCGCAGGTAACGGCGCGGACGCCTGGCTGGCTTCCCTTTCTTAGCTGTTTTACTCATCCTAAACCCTCCCGGTAAGTTTTAAAGTAACATCTTCTTATATATATGCTGGTATTGTATCATGTTATTTCAAAATTGCAAACTAAAAGTTATAAAATATGTTTGCTTTTGTAACACCTCGAGAAAAGTAGTATGATGGTACCTGGAAACTTTCGGATGGGGTGAGTCTATGGCTATTTGGGCTATTGCCGATCTGCATCTTTCCCATGATCAGTCGAAACCGATGGATATCTTCGGTCCCGAATGGCAAAATCACAGTGATAAAATTGCTGCCAACTGGAACCGCCTTGTCGGAGAGGAAGATCTTGTCATAGTAGCCGGGGATATTTCCTGGGCGATGAATCTTTCTGATGCGGCAGCCGATCTGAATTGGATTTCCGCACTTCCCGGGCAAAAACTTCTGATAAGGGGAAATCACGATTATTGGTGGTCCTCCATTGGTAAGGTGCGCAAAGCGCTGCCGCCGGGCATGACCGCCCTGCAGAACGACCATTTTGTTTTTGAAGGCTGGGCTGTATGCGGCACCAGGGGCTGGATCTGTCCCGGCGAGGAAGGTTTCGACAGCGAGCATGACGAGAAGATTTACCGGCGCGAAGTGGGGCGGCTGCAGCTCTCTCTGGAGAGTGCCGCCCGGGCCGGACAGGAAAAAATTATCGCCGCGTTGCATTATCCACCTTTCAACCGGCAGAGCAGTCCCAGCAACTTTACCGGACTGTTGGAACATTTTAGGGTGAGACATTGTGTTTACGGCCATATCCATGATGAAGGGCGGGAGAGGCTTTTCCAGGGCGAACGCGGAGGGGTGACTTACCGTTTTATCGCCTCCGATGGTGTGGACTTTTCTCCCCAGGCCGTGATCCCCTAATAGCGGTAGTCCGAACCGTATCTTTTTTTAGCGAGGATTCCCACGCTCACACCCACAAGAAAGCCGCCGATATGGGCCCACCAGGCAATGGCCTGCACCCCTGCCAGGGCTCCCTGCAGCGAGGCATTGATCAATTGCAGGATAAACCAGAAACCGAGAAAGAGTACTGCCGGCAGGTGGACAAAGGTGATGAAAAAACCAAGGGGGAGAAGGGTGAGGATGCGGGACTGGGGAAAGAGAATAAAGTAGGCTCCCAGGATCCCGGCGATGGCGCCGCTGGCGCCCACAAGGGGTGTTGTGGAGAAGGGGCTGCTGAAAATATGAAAAAGCTGGCTTGCTGCCCCCATAAAGAGGTAGAGAAGCAGGTATTTCAGGTGGCCAAAACGGCATTCAATATTATCCCCGAATATCCAGAGGTAGAGCATGTTACCGATGAGGTGGAGCCATCCCCCGTGCAGAAAGTTGGCTGTGAGCAGCGGGGTGGAGGCTGTCACAATGGCTTCCGAAGAGAACCCGGGTCTAAGGATACCCATCAGGCTGCCTATCAGGTTGGCGGGGATGGTACCGTATGTTGATATAAAATTGTAGAGTTGTTCCGGCGGCAACATCTGCTGGTACAGAAAGACGATGACATTTAACACTATCAAAGAGATGTTGATCGCTGGGAAACAATTGCGCGGTGCAGTGTCCCTGATGGGGATCATGAAAAATCTCCTTTTTTAAATCTATTATATCCTTCCCGTTTCAAACCGCCACCCTTGCATTGTTTGGCGGTGGGCTGGGTTAAAAATTCAATCTTCCCGCTGCACTTTGCTTTTTAACCTCTATTTGTACTTTTCGGCAGGATTCCTTCTGTTTAAAAGAGAATACATGATTGTTGTACATCATGCAAATACAGGTGAGGAGGTTAGCCATATTGAGCAGCGTGGGCGCATCTGCAGTTCAGCAGGAGATTGACCTGAGCGGAATCGATGATCTGCTGAAACCTTACTTGGGAAAACAGGGAACGGTTATCCCGGTTCTGCAAAGCCTGCAGGATCATTTCGGTTATCTGCCACGCCCTGTCCTGGAGTATACGGCGGTGCGGATCAAAGTTCCTCTGAGCAGGCTTTACGGGGTGGCCACATTTTATGCCCAGTTCAAGATGACTCCCCGGGGCAGGAACATCATCAGGGTTTGCAAGGGGACGGCCTGTCATATTCAGGGAAGCCCAAAGGTGGCTGATCGGGTGGAGGAGATTCTGGGGATCAAAGGGGGCGAGACAACGCCTGACTTGAGGTTTACCCTTGAAGAGGTGGCCTGTATCGGGGCCTGTGCTTTGGCTCCGGTGATGACCATTAATGACGAGCCGCATGGCCGCCTGACCCCGGACCTGATCAAAAAGATACTCGACAGTTACGAATAGCTCAGCCGGAGGTGCTAAGATGAAGCGGTTTATTGATCCTTGTTGTGAAAAATGTACCCATACGAAAGAGACGCCGTGCAAGGACTTTATTGAATGCTGCCTCAAGGGGCCTATCTGTCATGAAAATGCTGGCTGTGCGGTGAAGAGAAAGGCAATAGTTGAAAAGGTAGCTTTGAATGAACACTTTGTAGTCATTTAGAAAGCGATCTTCTCTATGAGGGAGGTTGGAGGATTTTGTATGAAAAACACCTGATGATCTGCGGGGCTACCGGATGCCTCTCTTCGGGCTCAGCAAAGGTGCTGCAGGCCCTCCAGGATGAACTGGCCAGCCGCGGTTTGAAAGAGAAATGCCGCCTGGTCATGTCCGGCTGCCCGGGTTTCTGCGAAGTCGGTCCTATTCTTGTGGTTTATCCCGACGAAGTATTCTACTGCCATCTAAAACCCGAGGATATCCCCGAGCTGGTGGAGAAACACTTAATCGGTGGTGAAATCGTCGAGCGGCTCCTTTATAAGGGACCCGATGTGGAGGCCCCGGCACGTTTTTATGAATCCATGCCATTTTACCAGAAACAGGTATTCAATGTTCTGCATAATAGCGGCATTATCGATCCTGAGAGTATTGATGAGTATATCATGCGGGGCGGTTACCGGGCTCTTTCCCGTGCCCTGAAGATGGAGCCCATGGAGATAATCAATGAAGTGAAAAGAGCAGGGCTCCGGGGACGCGGCGGCGCCGGATTCCCTACAGGATTGAAATGGGAGTTTACATACCGGGCAGTGGGCGACAAAAAATACGTTGTTTGCAATGCTGACGAGGGCGACCCCGGGGCTTTTATGGACCGCAGCATTCTCGAGGGTGATCCCCATGCCGTGCTTGAAGGGATGCTTATTGCTGCGCGTTCCATCGGCAGCAACGAAGGCTATATTTACTGCCGCGCCGAATATCCCCTGGCGATAAAACGGCTCAAGCTGGCCATTGACCAGGCTGAAGAATACGGAATTGTAGGAGAGAACATTCTCGGCTATGGTTTCAATTTTCATTTCAGTATAAAAGAAGGAGCAGGAGCTTTCGTCTGCGGAGAAGAGACGGCACTGTTAGCTTCCATAGAAGGCAAGCGGGGAATGCCCAGGCCCAGGCCGCCCTTCCCGGCAAACGAGGGTCTTTGGGGCAAACCCACCTGCATCAACAATGTCGAGAGTTTTGCCAATATTCCCCTCATCCTCCGTGAGGGTGGAGTGGATGAATATATACAGATCGGCACCGAAAGCAGCAAAGGAACCAAGGTTTTCGCCCTGGCGGGTAAAATCCGCAACACCGGTCTCTGCGAGGTGCCCATGGGGATTACGTTGCGCGAGATCATCTTCGATATCGGCGGCGGGATCAAGGGCGGCCGGGAATTCAAGGCAGTCCAGGCGGGCGGGCCTTCGGGCGGCTGTATCCCTGCCGCGCAGCTGGACCTGCCTGTGGATTACGATTCGCTCACCCAGGCCGGTGCGATTATGGGCTCGGGCGGGCTTGTGGTCATGGACGAGGGCACCTGCATGGTGGACCTGGCCCGCTATTTCTTGAGCTTCACCCAGAAAGAATCATGCGGCAAGTGCATTCCCTGCCGCGAGGGAACAAAGCGGATGCTGGAGATCCTGGAGAGGATTACGGAGGGCAAGGGGGAGCCGGAGGATCTTGATCGGTTGCATGATCTGGCTTTCTCCATCAAGGACAGCGCTCTCTGTGGTTTGGGTCAGACCTGCCCCAACCCCGTGTTAAGCACTATCCGCTACTTCCGTCACGAATACGAGGAGCACATCAATGAAAAATTTTGCCGCGCCGGGGTCTGCAAGGAACTTTTTGAATATAATATCGATCCCGAGCTTTGTGACGGCTGCCGCCGCTGCGTCAGGGTCTGCCCCGTCGACGCCATCAGCGGCGAGCGCAAGGAGCCTCATGTTATCGACTCCGTAACCTGTACCCGCTGCGGCAGCTGCGTGGAGCGGTGCCGCCGGGAAGCAATAAAGGTAATTCCTGTAAGGAGTGAAGCTGATGTCAGCTATTAAATTAACCATAGACGGCCGGCCGGTAGAAGTGGAGCCGGGGACAACGATTCTCGAAGCGGCCCGGCAGCTGGGGATCGACATCCCCACTTTCTGCCACGATCCCGAGCTGGCACCGGCCGGTGCCTGCCGCATATGTGTTGTGGAGGTGGAGAAGGCGCGGGCGCTGGTGGCTTCCTGCTGCGCTCCCGTATCTCCCGATATGGTTGTGCACACCGAATCCGATCGAGTTGTGCAGGCGAGGACCACCATCTTAAGGTTGATCCTGGCCAACCACCCCCTTGATTGCATCACTTGCGAGAAAACAGGGCAGTGCAAGCTGCAGGATTACTGTTACCGTTACGGGATCTCTGCAAGCGGTTTTGACGGCGAAGTGAAGGAAGTGCCTCTGGATGACACCAATCCATTCTACGTCCGGGATATGGAAAAGTGTATTCTTTGCGGCCGCTGCGTGGGCCGTTGCCAGGAGATTAACGGAGCGGGAGCCATAGACTTCATCGGGCGCGGTTTTAACACCATCGTGGGAACGGCCTTCGACGTTCCTATAGAAGATTCAAGCTGTGTATTCTGCGGCATGTGCGTTGATGTCTGCCCTGTGGGAGCTTTAACGCCAAAAGCCGGTGTGGGTAAAGGCCGGCCCTGGGAAGTGGATAAGGTAAAGACCATCTGCCCTTACTGCGGAACCGGATGCAGTATCTACCTGCATGTAAAAGAGGGCCGCATCATCGGAGCCAGCCCCGACTTTGAGGGCCCCGCCAACCGGGGGCACCTCTGCTCCAAGGGTCGCTTCGGCTGGGATTTTGTGCAGAGCGAAGAAAGGCTCACCAGTCCGCTGATCAAAAAAGAAGGCGTCTTTGTGGAGGCCAGCTGGGATGAAGCGCTCGATCTTGTTGCCGGCAGAATCCGCAGCCTTACCGATCGCTACGGCGCCGATTCCCTTATGGGCTTGAGCTCGGCCAAGACGAGCAATGAAGACAACTATCTTTTTCAGAAATTAATGCGCAGTATCGGCACGAACAATATTGATCACTGCGCCCGCCTCTGACACTCTCCCACCGTGGCCGGTCTGGCCACAGCATTCGGAAGCGGCGCTATGACGAACAGTATCGGCGAGATTCCCGGGGCTGGAGCGATTTTGATTATCGGCTCCAATACTTCGGAGACTCATCCGGTGATCGGCTACCGGGTCCGCGAGGCGGTGCGCAACGGGGCCGCTCTCATCGTAGCCGACCCGCGGGTTACCGAGATGGCGAAACTGGCCGATTATCACCTGAGGCTGAGGCCGGGCAGTGATGTGGCTTTGCTGAACGGGCTCATGCACATTATCATCACCGAGGATCTTCTCGATGTTGATTTTGTAGAAAAGCGCACCGAGGGTTTTGAAGAGTTGAAGAAGATGGTGGCTGAATACACGCCTGATCGCGTTTCCGAAATTACAGGGGTGGAGGTAAGCAATCTGCGCGCCGCTGCGCGGGCTTATGCCACGGCGGAGTGCGCAGCCATCCTCTATACTATGGGGATTACACAGCACACCACCGGAACGGACAACGTTCTCTCAGTGGCCAACCTGGCCATGCTCACGGGGAACATGGGCAAGCCCTCCACGGGGGTGAACCCGTTGCGCGGGCAAAACAATGTCCAGGGAGCCTGCGATATGGGTGCTCTGCCTGTCTTTTACCCCGCCTATCAAAGAGTGGTTGATCCGCAGGTCCGGGAAAAATTTGAGAAGGCCTGGGGTTTGCCGCTGAGTGACAAGCCGGGGATGGCAGTGACAAAGGCGATGGATGCTGCACTGGAAGGCAAAATCAAGGGCATGCTGATCATGGGTGAAAACCCCATTCTGAGCGATCCTAATGCCAATCATGCCGGCGAAGCGCTGGAAAGCCTTGAGCTCCTGGTGGTGCAGGATATCTTTATGACGGAGACAGCCGCTTATGCCGATATAATTCTGCCGGCGGCTGCCTATGCTGAGCAGCTGGGCACCTATTCGAATACAGAGCGGCGGGTTCAGCTGAGCTACGCGGCGGTGCCCCCGCCGGGCGAAGCGCTGGCCGACTGGGAGATCCTCACTGCTCTGGCCAACCGCCTGGGGTTTGATTGGAGCTACAGCGGGCCCGGGGAGATCTTCGACGAGATGGCTTCGCTGACGCCCAGCTACGCCGGGATGAGTTACGACAGGCTTGCCCGGGAAAGATCGCTGCAGTGGCCCTGTCCGGACAGTTCGCATCCGGGGACAGCCTACCTGCATGCAGGTCAGTTTTCACGCGGATTGGGACAGTTCACCGCGGTGGATTACAAAGCGCC
>MTBK01252977.1_pt1 | contig 11476 bp, 5 predicted proteins | sample 1535981 | NCBI WGS metagenome assembly MTBK01 (sample SAMN06109225, study PRJNA356200) | anaerobic digester metagenome | isolation source: biogas reactors fed with pig manure or primary and secondary sludge | place: Spain | collected 2016-06-30 | reverse complement strand
ATGATGTGGTGAATTTTGCAGGAAGAGTCAGTGCTCCCGGCTATTATACCTGGGGGTTCAATGACATAGTCTGTCCGCCTACATCAATGTATTCGGCATATAATATGATTACGGCTCCGAAGGAACTTCATCTTTATGAGGAAACAGGTCACTGGACTTTCCCGGAACAGACAGAAGCCCTGAATCAGTGGCTCATGAAAAAGCTTAAGGGAGAATAGAAAAATCTTTCTCCGTAACAATTCTGTTGTTTGTCTGTTGTTTGACCGTTGCCCGATCGTTGCCTGATCGTTGCCTGATCGTTGCCTGACTGTTGTTTATCGGGAAGAAGCTTTTTGCAGATAAAAGTATGATTAACCTGCGCCCCGTCAGGGTTAATCTGCGAAAGCTATTTCCCTTCCTGTAAGTCTTATCCTGCCCGTCAGAACCTGAGTAAACTGCGGATCAAGACTACCTTTGAATCCGGGCTGCTTGCCTCCCACGGATATGGTAAACCACCCGGGCTCAATCACCCTTCTGTCTTTCCGGTTGATAATGGAAAACTGCCGGGGCTCAAGAACGAATTCAACATCTTTTGTCTCGCCGGCTTTAAGTGTTATCCTGGCAAAACCTTCAAGCTGACGCACAGGTCTTGGAGTCGAAGCTTTCTCATCGGTGAGATACAGCTGAACCACTTCATCCCCGTCAGTTTTCCCGGTATTGGTAACTTTAACAGAGACCCTGACCTTTTCACCTGCAATGGCTTTTTCCGGAATACTGAGATCACTGTAAGTGAATGTTGTGTAACTCAAACCATAGCCAAAAGGATATAGAGGTTCCTGTGTAAAAAATCTGTATGTTTTCCCGTTCATATCATAATTTTCAAAAGCAGGTAACTGGTCAACCGATTTATAATATGTTACGGGAAGTCTGCCCGCAGGATTGAAGTCGCCGAACAACACATCGGCAACAGCATTTCCTCCCTGCTGTCCGGGATAACCGGCCAGCAGAACAGCTGCTGCCTTTTCCTGTATATTATTGACAGATAGAGCACCTCCGTTCATCAGAACCACAATAACCGGTCTGCCAGTTGCCGTCAGAGCATCAAAAAGTTCTTCCTGTACACGCGGAAGATTGAGGTTTGTACGGTCTCCCCCGGAAAAACCATCAATACTGATACTCATCTCCTCGCCTTCAAGTCTCTGTGACAAACCCAGGACAAGCACCACTGCGTCCGCTTCCTTTGCTGCTTTCACTGCTTCCCCGGTCATATCCCGGCGCGGCGGGGTCCATAAAAGCTTCATGTCGGCATCCCTGTCATTATTTCTGAAAAATATTTCAATCTTATATTTTCTTCCTGCCTGAAGCTCAGCAGAATATTCCTTGTGAAAAGCATGATGTTCACTTCTCTCCCGCAATATCCTTTTACCGTCAAGCAATATTTCATAGGCTGATGATCCCCATCCTCCGATGACATATCTTCCGGATTCAGGCGGAACAAGATATGTGGTCCATCTTACCCCGAAATTGTCAGCAGGAAGATCATAACGCGGGGGAACATACTCCCAGTAAAAATTTACCTGGTCGTCGGTTCTTGTAAAAACCGGCTCACCCTTCATGTCACTGTTGTTAAAATATTCCCCCAGGACACCCTGTTTGCCGTCAGGCGTCTGAAGATAACGGGAAGGAATAACTGAAAGATTATGTATTCCTTCGGCAAGATCGCTTCCCCCGGCATAAATAACCTGTGCAGCGGGTTCCAGCTTGTTCCTTATACCTTTTAGAACCGTTACGGGATCTTTGGGGATACCATTGTAGTTTCCTATGAGAGCTTCAAAATTATCGGCATTTGGTCCTATGACTGCCAGTGTTTTTATCTTCTCCCTGTTCAGGGGCAGGGTATTATCCTGGTTCTTCAGAAGAACAATTGATTTCCGGGCAGCTGTACGCGAAAGGCCGTCATTGTAATCAGAACAGTTAACAAAATAAGGTATCTGAGCATAGGGAACCATGTCATCCGGATCAAACATACCCAGTTTAAATCGTGCAGTAAAAACCCTTTTTACTGCACGATCAATATCCTCTTCGGAAACGTATCCCCGCTCCAGGGCAGTCATCAGTTTGCTGTAATCCACCCCGCATTCGAGATCAGTACCTGCTTTCAAAGCTGTTGCCGCAGCCTCTGATGCATCACCGGAAAAATTCATGAACTTGTAAAAATCGCTGATAGCCCAGCAGTCCGATACAATATACCCCTGAAAATTCCATTCATTCCTGAGTATCCCGTAAAGGATTGGATTGGCACAGCAGGGGAAATCCCTGAACATATTATAAGCACCCATCACAGAATATACACCCCCATCCACAACAAGTGTCCTGAAAGCCGGAAGGTAAGTCTCCCTCAGATCCACTTCACTAACATCCGCATTGAATGAATGCCGCAGTGGTTCCGGTCCTGAATGAACGGCATAATGCTTTGCAGTCGCAACGGTCTTGAGGTACTTCGGATCGTCTCCCTGCATTCCCCTGACAAATTGTAGTCCCATCCTTCCGGTCAGATACGGATCCTCCCCATAGGTTTCATGTCCCCTTCCCCATCGCGGATCACGGTAAATATTGATATTCGGCGACCAGAATGTAAGTCCCTGGTAAATCCCCGTTTCTCCCCTTCTCCGGAATTCATGATACTTGGCCCGGGCTTCATCAGATATTGCACTGGCAACATTGTACATGAGCCCCTCATCCCAGGAATTGGCTATGGTGATGGATTGAGGAAAAACCGTTGCATAACCTGCCCTGGCAACTCCGTGCAATGCTTCATTCCACCAGTTGTAGGAAGGAATTCCAAGCCGCGGGATTGCAGGAGCAGTGTAAAGAAGCTGATCAGCCTTTTCCTTTGGTTCCATTCTTGAAACCAGGTCATTCACCCTGTCTTCAACCGGAAGACCGGCATCAAGAAAAGGAAATCTGCCGGCAGACTGTTGAGCCTGCAAAACATAGGTGTAGCCTGCAAGCAGGAGCACTAAAAAAACAGCTATTACCTTCTTCATACGAAAATATTATTACTATATTATTGTAAATTAATTGGTTCGTATAATCTGCTCCGAATTATCGGGAGAACTCCAATGAATCTAAAGTCATACCTGTATGTGTAAATTTTTTATATGGTCGCTTCATATTATATTATTCAGCTTTTTAACTTAACCAGGTTTATTTAGTATTTTTCTTAAAACTCAAATTATTAATAAATACAGGCGATTATCAACATATAACACGATAGTTCATTTGTATCCCGGAATCAAAGATAATGAATCAATGAAAATTTTAATAACTTACTTTAAAATTTAAAAAGCCTGATTACACTCAAATCCGGAGTTTTGTGTAGTTGACACTGTCCTGGAATCAAGACCGGACATCATTTTAATGTTAAAATCCGACATTGCCGGCAGTGAAAAAAACTTCAGATTTTGTACGACAGGATATCTCCGGTATTAAATAAACTGTGCATGCCGCCATATTTGATCTGAAAAATGAAATATTTATTTTAATTTAGCCCCAATAAGTGAACACCAGGGGAGATGTATTATAAATTATGATTATTTAGATTCATTTTCTGTATCAAAAATAAAATATATTGCTCAGGATTATTCAATTTTCAAATTAATCGGAACCTATGTTCAAGTTATCATTCAAAACAGTAACAGTAATAGCAGTAACGATATGGATTGCTGCCAATTCATGTTACCGTACCAAAGAAGAAACGGGAATATTTACGACTCAGATAACAGACAAACCTCTGACATTCTGCAATCCGCTCAGTCTGGATTTCGGATCTGAGCGTGCACGAAGGGCAGGGGAACCAGTAGTGGTATTATACAAGGATGATTATTATCTTTTTATTACGGGTGGCGTAGGATACTGGTATTCGGCAAATTTCAGAGACTGGATCTATGTTGATTCTCCCACTTTCCCAAGAGGCGTTCCATCAATTGTTACTGATGGAGAAACTATGTATGCCTGCGGAATGAATGCCAAAGAGGTTTTCGCAACTACTAATCCAAAAAATGGAGTATGGACACAGGCTGGCACTCTGGATAGTGACAGATATGGCGATGCCAACATATTTATTGACGATGATGGTCGTTTTTATATGTATTGGGGTTGGGCACAGATCCTTCCTTTCCAGGCAGTAGAACTTGATCCCTTGACTTTCAAGGAAATAGGTGAGCCCAGGGTACTTTTATCTGGCGATTACAAAGAACATGGCTTTGAACGCAGAAGAGCTGAAGATGTTATATTTCCTTATTTCAACCACAGATCATATTTCCCCGAAGAATATCCATGGATTGAAGGTCCCTGGCTAACAAAGCACAATGGGAAATATTATTTACAATATGCCGCAATCGGCCTCGAATTTTCATCCTATTCCCACGGAGTCTATGTTTCCGACAGTCCTCTCGGGCCATTCGAATATTCCCTGCACAATCCTCTTACCTTTAAAACAACAGGATATGTACGTGGCGCAGGACATGGCAGCACTTTCAAGGATAAAAATGGTCAGTTCTGGACTATTTGTATGATTCCTGCATATTATGGCGGCAGAGGAGGTGGTGAGATCGTGCTATTCCCGACGGCTGTTGACGCTGACGGAGTAATGCATTCCAATACTGCTTTCGGCGATTATCCTCAATATTATCCCGGCATCATGAAAAATGCTGTTAATAATAATTTTACAGGCTGGATGCTTTTATCAAACAAAAAATATGTTGAAGTTTCATCAACACTCGGTGAATTTAGCGCAGGAAATGCAGTTGATGAAGATTTTATGACCAAATGGTGTGCCAAAACGGGTGACGCCGGTGAATATATGACAGTTGATCTTGGCAAAGAATGCGAGATAACTGCTCTCCAGATAAATTTTGACCGGCATGATGCAACTGTGGAAGTTGGCAGGGGTTTCGGTCCCTCCCCGGCACTAAGCCGGTATCAGTCATTTACTGTTGAAATATCAGATGATAACAGAAACTGGACGATGATCATTGATAAAAGCAATAATTCCGTTGATTCCAGACATGATTATACAGAGCTGTCAGACCCGGTTACTGCCAGGTATGTAAAAGTGACAAACGTATTTACCCATGACAACGGGAAATTCTCAATCCAGGAATTACGTGTTTTCGGGAATCCCGGTAAAGCTATATTTACTAAAGTCTCTGATGTATTTGTTGCACGTAATCCGGAAGACCGCCGGGATGCAACTATTACCTGGAAACCCGTTATAGGCGCTGACGGCTATGTGGTCCGTTACGGCATAGAGCCCGGTAAGCTTTATAATAACTACATGGTTTATGATAATAACACAATCACAATCCATAGTCTTAACACTAAACCTGAATACTATTTTGAAGTTGAAGCATTTGAAAGCGGCACAGATTACTACAGGGAAATAACAGAACAGACTATGGGGACGGGGGCGGAGGTTGAACTTCTCAGAGGAAGAGATATGATTGAAAGGAAAATGATCAGGGAAGGATTGAATGAATATATTTTTGACAATATTACTCCCGGCGAATATACGTTCAGACACACCTTCGGTCCTGTTCTTTGGAGAGGAGAACTTACAAAAGATGAATTGATTGGTTCCGGGGAGAATGCAACAGTTACCGATACACTTTCATACCTGGGTAAAGGTCTTGATATTCTCGGTCAGATGGAAATGAAAGTAATCCCCGGAAAGGAATACGGAAATTTTGTTGTGATCCTGAACTATTATAAGAAATAGAATTTTATTTCAGGCAGCTTTAAATTTTTTAAACTGTAAATTGATTGTTTTATGAAAAGAACCTGTATTTTTTCTCTGATATTCATTGTATTGGTGATGATCTCCTGCAGTGAGTCAAATCCAACACTAAGCATTGAAGGCGGTCAGGTAAAAGGGGTAGCAACCCAGACAGAAGGAATCATTGCATATAAAGGAATACCTTTTGCCGCACCACCCGTCGGAGATCTTCGGTGGAAAAAACCTCAGCCTATAGTCCCATGGGAGGGAGTAAAAACAGCAGATACTTATGGTGCTGCAGCATGGCAGACAGCATGGGATCCACAGAGTTTCTATGGCAGGGAATGGCGGGCAAGCGGCACTGTTCCGTTTAACGAAGATTGTCTTTATCTGAACGTATGGACACCGGCTGCAGGCAAAAAAGACAAAAAACTTCCTGTGGCAATGTGGATCCATGGTGGCGGATATCGTGAAGGTTTCGCTTACGAACCTGAAATGGATGGCGGGGAAGCCTGGGCTTCAAGGGATGTAATATTGGTTTCAGTTACTTACCGGCTCGGAATTATGGGCTTCTTCTCACACCCTCTGTTATCAGCTGAAGATCCTGATGGTGTTTCAGGCAATTATGGTTTGCTCGACCAGATTGCAGCGCTTAAGTGGATCCGTAACAATATTGAACAGTTTGGTGGTGACCCTGACAATATTACAATTTTCGGACAAAGTGCGGGCGCCGGCAGTGTCCAGTCATTATGTGCTTCACCACTTTCCAGGAATCTTATTAAAAAAGCCATCAGCATGAGTGGAGGCGGTCTGAATATGACCAGGCCCGGTATACTCCTTGACACAGCACAGCTTGAAAACCAAAAGCTGATGGATTATTTTGAAATAACATCTCCTGAGGCGATGCGTATGCTGTCCTTCGATTCTTTACGCGAAATGGCAGAAGATTATTCTGCAACAACCAGGAAAAGAATTTCCTGGAGTCCGGTTATAGATGGTTATCTTTTAAAAAACACTTTTTCAAAAGCAGCCATTGAAGGTGAAATTTCCGATATCCCGTTCATGTTCGGATACACTGCAAACGATATGAATGATGCAACAAAAGCTATTGCAGATTTCTGTGCTCTCAGAGCTGAAAAAAGCGACAAACCTGCTTATGCATATTTATTTGCCCGTCCTTTGCCTGGTGATGAGAATGGAGCATTTCACTCATCGGATTTATGGTATGTGTTTAATTCATTTTCTCATAGCTGGCGTCCATTTACTGCAGGCGATCAGGAACTGAGCCAGGGTATCGTCGATTATTGGACCAATTTCGCAAAGTATGGTAATCCCAACGGTAAGGATAAAGGCCTGTGGACTCCTTATACTCTGGATAATCCTAAGTTCATGGTATTCAATGCGGATGACGACAAGGCTAAGTTTGAAATGACCGAAACTCCGGAATTTAGAGGTCCGTCAGAAATGAAATAAACACAAATATCAATGTCGTTTAATTAATAAGAAATCAGCAGTGTCCACTTATACTTTTTTATTAATGCGTTAAAATATGTATGATAAATGAGGTACAATCAAGCTCATTGGATCCGGCTTCGTAATAAGGTTACTCTTCGAAAGGGCAGAATCTGTGAATAATATATCTGAAAATAAATGGACATGCTCAATTGTTCTTTAATTTTTACAGACACTAATGACTTCATATTCAAAATATTAATTCAATCATTATTAATTATAATCAGGTGAAAAGGAAAATCTTTTGTCTTTTAGTTTTTATTTATGGGGGTCTTTTATCAGGATATTCTCAAAGAGTATATCTTCTTTATGAAAAGGAAATGCCTCAGGCCCATTACGCTGCAGGTAAAATCGAAAAAGTACTTCTCGGGCAGGGTTATTCAGTAGAAAGAAACAGGATCAACTATGACTATTTGATCAGTATAGATATTAATTCAAAAGACCTGAATAAAGAAGCATATGCAATAATCCCTGAAGGAAAGGTGATTACAATCCATGGAGGTGATGAAAGAGGTATGATTTACGGATGTCTGGCTCTTGCTGAAGATTTACGTTCAGGAAAAACGCTGGAAAGGATCAGCGTCAGGAGAGAATGTCCTCACTATCCGCTACGCGCAATTAAGCATAATACTCCCTGGTATTCTTATCGACCCAGTTCAGCACTTGACCAGCATTATGATACAGTACGGGATTTAAAATACTGGGAAGCCTTCCTTGACATGATGGCAGAAAACCGTTTTAACACACTTTCAATATGGAATCTCCACCCCTTTATCTTTATGATCAGCCCGGAGAATTTCCCTGAAGCAAGTCCCTTTACAGCAGTAGAGATGGAAGAGTGGAGAAATCTTCACAAAGGCATTTTCAGAATGGCAAAGGAACGTGCGATTGATACTTATATCATACCGTTTAACATATTTGTCAGTCCTGAGTTTTCAAAAGCACATAATGTCGCAATACGAAATTATTATCCACATTACTATGTGGATGGTGATACAACGGAAATTGTAAAAAGATATATGAGGGAAGTAATAGCTCAGACTCTACAGGAATATCCCGATTTGACCGGCCTGGGTCTTACGCTTGGAGAAGGAATGGCCGGGATGTCTCCGCAGCAAAGGGAAGACTGGATTTTTGATACTTATATTGAGGGAATTCGCCTGTCCGGCAGAGAGGCCGGATTGGTACACCGGATACCTTTCTCAAGTACAACAGAATCTTTGGGAGCAACCAGCGTGGAACTTGAAAGACTTACCCGGAAAGCTATTGAAAAAGAATCCAGGCTGGATTTCATTAAAGATCCTATATGGGCGGATTTAAAGTATAACTGGTCTCATGCACATTCCACCCCAAAACTGGTTAAAGTACACGGAGGTGAAATGTTTGATACATTCTATAATCCTGAACCCAACGGGTATAAAGTAACTTTTACTGCCCGGAATGAAGATTTTTTTGCTCTTCGCTGGGGAGTACCTGACTTTATTCGTGCACATATTGCTGAAAACAGTAAAAGCTACATAGGTGGCTATTTTATTGGTTCCGAGACGTATATCCCAGCCCTGGATTATTTTACCGCTATTAAATCCCCGGTAGACTGGAAATTTGCATTTGAAAGACAATGGCTTTTTTATAAATTATGGGGGAGACTGCTCTATAATCCGCAGACATCGGATGAAGTCTTTAAAGCTGAATTTGTAAGACGTTATGGAAATTCTTCAGCTGATTTGCTGGAAGCTTTTTCTCTTGCTTCTTCAACTCAATTACGTCTGGCTTCTCTTTACGATTCAGGATGGGATTTCACACTATATGGCGAAGGATTTATGGCATTGATCGGAACAACCTTACAGTATATTTCGGCAGACAGACTAATAGATCAACCAACTCTGGATCCTGATTATGTTTCCGTTAAGGATTTTATAAACACTTCCTTGTCGGGAGGTAAACATGATCGGGAAAAAATAACTCCTCCGGCTTTGATTAAGATGCTTAGGAAGGATTGTAAAAAAGCCTTAAATCTGGTGAAGAAGATTAATACTGATGATAATATTTCTCTCTTGTATGAAGTGGCTGATGTGAAAACCTGGGCTAACCTGGGTTTGCATCTCGCAGAAAAACTTGAAGGATGCCTGGCACTTCAGACCTATCGGCTCAATGGCAACAAGACAAAACAAAATAAAGCAGTGAGACATTTTAGCAGGGCTTTGGATCATTGGGATAGCGTGATCAGTATAACCAGACCATTATATCTGGATATGAAGTTAACACATTATAATGGAAGCAGTCATGATAGAAATGACAATAACCTTTTCCATTGGGATAAAATCCGTGATGAGGTTGCCAAAGACATTGAAATAGCCAGGAATTCAATACCGGATAATTAAATTATAAGTATATTCCGAAAAATAAATAAAAGTTATCAACTACTGATTGTTATAATAATGCATGCTCCACACGGAACATATTTGCCTGACACTTAAAAGTTAATTCTTATTTGCCTTAACAAAAAGATCAAAGATCATCTTTAAGGGATCGGAAAACGGCACCCGGCAAACTGTTCAGCATCATCCCGCCAAAACTTTTCGGTATGGTATGCCGTTCATCGCGGAAAGTAATCCCGGCACTTATTTCATCTCCTCGCCGGATGAAACCGACAGTTCATGGTTTTCCGGGAAAAGATCAGCCGGAGTATGAGGCACCACATCAACTCCAAAATAGCTGATCGTAAAAACAACCACTGTAATAGAAAACCTGGAAGAGACTACCTGGTACAAGAAGTTTAGGCCCTGCTTCAGCAAAGTACTTTGATCTTTTTACTTATGTCTTTTGTTATATAATCTTTCGTATTTTAACTTCCGTGTTGATCCGTTTTTAAATATCTGTTACCTTTGGACGGTTCTTTTAAAGAACAAATATCTATGGGAAAAATTAAAAGGATCGGGGTGCTGACATCGGGAGGAGATGCCCCGGGCATGAATGCCGCCATAAGAGCTGTGGTCAGGACTGCGGTTTACAACGGACTTAAAGTTACAGGTATCAGGCAGGGATTCTACGGAATGATATATAAAGATTTCGTCGGGATGGAGGCTTCATCTGTAAGCGATATAATTCAACGCGGCGGGACAATCCTTAAAACGGCACGATGTGAAGAGTTCATGACAGAAGAAGGAAGGCTTACTGCTTACAGGAATCTGAGGGAAGCAGGTATCGACGGTGTTGTGGTAATAGGCGGGGATGGTTCCTTCATTGGCGCCAGGTTATTCTGCGAGGAGCATAATATCCCTTTTGTAGGTATTCCGGGAACGATCGACAATGACATCTGTGGTACCGATTACACAATAGGTTACGATACTGCGCTGAATACTGTCGTGCAGGCAGTCGATAAGATCAGGGACACGGCAGATGCTCACAACCGTATATTTTTCGTTGAGGTTATGGGTGCTGAAGCAGGTTTCATTGCACTCTACGGCGGACTGGCCAGCGGGGCGGAAGCTATACTGATTCCTGAAACCACAGAAGAAGAACGCGATCTCATTAAGATCATCAGGCCTGAAAGCGGAAGAAAAAAGACAAGTATGATCGTGATAGTGGCAGAAGGTGATGAGAGCGGCGGCGCCATTGCACTTTCCGAAAAAGTGAAGAGTGAATTCAAAGATTTGGATATAAGAGTGTCGATACTCGGTCATCTGCAGAGGGGCGGATCTCCTTCGGCAACCGACAGGGTCAATGCAAGCAGGATGGGACATGCGGCCGTGGAGGCTCTGCTCAACGATCAGAAGAACGTGATGATCGGCCTTGTAAACAACGAGATCACTCTTATTTCATTCAGAAGATCGCTAAAGCTTAATAAGCATATAAACCACAAGCTGATGGAGCTTGCAAAAATATTATCGGTATAATAGCTCAGCTACAAAAGCACAGTGATCGGATGAGCTGACTCTGTGAAGAGTATGATGGATTTTTTATATAATTGAAGCTGCTCAGTGTCGGCCAGTAAATTTTCAATTAATTGATACAGAGGGTATCTTAAGAAGCCGGCCTCTTTGTTTTAAACAAACAAAACCACGAGTGACATGTCACATCATCCGGGTGGCTTCAGGGATAATTATATCAGCCTTACCTAAACCCAATCTGTGACTGAGACACCGGAACAATGGGATCACCCATTACAGAAGTGTTGGTCTCGCCATCGGTATTGAACAGCATGAACTG
>MTBK01234918.1_pt1 | contig 11505 bp, 8 predicted proteins | sample 1535981 | NCBI WGS metagenome assembly MTBK01 (sample SAMN06109225, study PRJNA356200) | anaerobic digester metagenome | isolation source: biogas reactors fed with pig manure or primary and secondary sludge | place: Spain | collected 2016-06-30 | reverse complement strand
GAACCGGGAGAGCCGGTCGAAAACAACGGAGGATAAAAGATTATGGCTAGATACAAAAATGCGTTAAGACAGCATTTCATCGCAGAGGTGGACGGCACGGAACAACCGACCGGGGCGGATTGGCTCCGGCTGGCGAAGTGGATCACGGACATTGACGATGACACAACCGAGGACACCGAAACCAACGCTTACTACGATGGTGATGGTACACCCGAAAACGAAGTGACTGCTGTGGCCATCGGGTATGCCTTTTCCGGCACCCATGACAAAGCGGATCCTGCACAGGCGTTGATCGCAAGCCTCAAGACCAAGACCGGCGAAGGCCGGCAGGTCTGGCACAAGGTCATCGAGGCCGGCGGCGAAAAGGAGTATGTCGGTTTGGCGGTTGTCACTGACATCGTGGCCGGCGGAGGCCCGGCGGAAGGCTATGAAAGCTTTTCCTGCAACATTACCTACAAAGAGATCCCTGAATACCAGAACGCCGCACTGTACGGCAACGCTAAGTTTGTGGCGGCGGATGGGTCGAGCAGTGATCCGGTGGCTGGGGTCATCGTCCAGATCGGCAAGCAGATGCGAGCGACTGGCGAGGACGGCATCTTGCTTTGGGGTCTGCCGGCAGGTGACCACGACTGGACAGCGGCCATCTCGGGCACCGACAGCGTGACACCGGCAAGCGGCACCGTAACCGTCACGGCTGGCGAGGACAAGGAAGTCGAGCTGACTGTGGCCACGTCTTAGAGAGAACCAATCAAGCATACGCATAAAAAAGTGGAGGGGCGGTCGGAGATACCGCCCTTTGCCTAAAAAACAGGGAGATGATTAGGATGCCAAACAACAACCCGATTAAGATTGACATTGAACGATCTGGCTTCCCGGTGACCATCGGTGACGTGGATCTGTTCTTTGAATCGACTTTTGAGAGCCTGAAACGGTTTCTCAGCATTGATGATGCGGTGAAAGAACGAGCGGCATTGATTGACAAAATGGTGGACGAACTGCCGGACATGGACGATCCCAAAAATATGACCGGCGAAACCTTTGATAAGGCAACCGAGCTGGTCAAGGCACAGGCGGAACTGTCCTATGATCTGACTTTTGGCGAGGGCACATTCAAACGACTGTATAAAAAGTACCCGGATGTATGGGCATTGCAGGAAGCGTATGATTATGCGTCCATAGCGATTGCTGACCGGCTGGTTGAGTATGCAGAAGAACGCACATACAGGATGGAACAGGCACAGAAAGACGCTTTGGAGAAAAAGCGAAAGAAACGGAGTTAAGCGGTCATGCGCCTGAATGACCCGCTCCCGTGGTCGTTTGAGTATGGCGGCAAGGAATATCCGCTGGATCTGGCCTTTGATAACGTGCTGGATGTGCATGATGTGATGGAGGATCGGACGCTCCTAGATCACGAAAAGGTGCAGGTAGCATTAAGACTGCTGGTAGATGACGAGGTATCGGGCGACCTGATCGGGATGTGGAATCACATTTACAAGGAGTACATCACGAGCCAGACACGAACGCCCGTCCAGTATGACATCGCTGGCAACCTGATGCCGACGATGGATGAAGACGAGGATGACGACCGAGAACCGCACTTCGATTTCAGTCAGGATGCCGGATTGATTTATGCGAGTTTTCTTGACGCTTATGACATCGACCTGTTCGAACAACAAGGGAAAATGCACTGGTGGGTCTTTCAAGCCTTGTTGGAGGGTCTGCCGCAAAAAACGATCTTACAACGGGTCATCCAGATCAGGCTTTGGAAACCAGAAAAGGGTGACAGCGCCAAATACCGGGCAAGCATGAAGAAGGCACAGAGCCATTATCGGCTGATAAAGGATAGAAGGGAAACGCAAGATGGCTGACGGCAAGATTACGATCAAAGTCACAGTTGACGGAAAAGACATTGACATTGCCGCCGTGTCGTTGGAGGACATGGAGAAGGCCGCAAAGGGGGCGGGCCGAGAAACTGGCAAGGCCGGCAAGGACGTTCAGGATCTCGACAAGAAGGCAAGAAAACTGGATGTCGGGTTGGGCAAAGTGGTCATCGGTCTGGGGCTGGTTGCCATCGGAGCCAAAGCGTTCAAAATTTTATCTGACCACATGAAATCCGCCATCGAGCGGTTTGACAAATTGAATACCATGCCAAGAGTGCTTGAGCAGCTGGGTGCCCATTCAGATGATGCGAGGGTATCGGTCAAGCGACTGGCAGATGGCATTGAAGGACTGCCGACCACACTTGACGAAATTGCACAGACCATGCAACAGATGTTCTTGATATTCAGGGATGCGGACAAGGCGACCGATTCGGCACTGGCACTGAATAATGCGCTGTTGGCATCCGGCACAGCGGCCGGCGAGTTACAGACCGGTATCGATATGTACATGAAGGCCCTCCAGAAAGGCAAGCCGTCCATGATGGATTGGCAGTCCATGCTGACAAGGATGAGTGTTGGCGTGGATGCGGTGGCTGAATCCTATGGCATGGCGGTTGGTGAGTTCGGAGAAGCCTTACGGTCGGGCGAAATCTCGATGGCCGAGTTCAATGATCGGCTGATCGAGTTTGGTACAGGCACAGGTAAGCTGGCGGAGATTGCGTCCACCATGACGGGTGGCATCGGCACTTCATTCAAGAATCTCGGCACGGCAGTCACCAAAGGACTGGCGAATCTGCTGACAACGGTCGATGAGTTCTTGCGGAGCGTCACGGGCAAAGGGATTGCCGAGCTATTGGACGGCCTGAAACGGATTGTCAATTCAGTCTTTGACGGGATAAGAAAAGCCATCCAGTTCACCGCACCATTCTTCAAAGTGGTCATCGATGCCATCAAGCTGTTGGTTGCGGCGGCCAAACAGGCCGAGCCGCTTTTGTGGGGGTTGCTGGCGGCCTTTGTCGCTTACAAGGTTGTCACGACTTACGGCTTAGCCATCCAGAAGCTGGGCTATTACCTGTTTGATTTGGTCACAGGTTTGTCAGCGGCAACGGTTGGCACGAATTTATTATCGGCGGCACAGGTCGCTTGGAAAACCGTCCTGAACGCCCTGAAAGGCCCGGTCGGTTGGGTGACAATCGGGGTCGGCGCGCTGGTGGCGGCTTTTGCGGCCATCGACAAGTGGGGCAACAAGGGCGGTCAGGCCATCAAAGTTTTGAAAGAGGAAATCTCCGCTATGGCGGATGAAGTGACCCAGCTGACAGAGGATATCGGGCGCACGGTACGAAAGTACGATGATATCTCCGATACCTACAAGCGGAACACAACCGCCATCCAGAACAATGTCACGAGCCTGTTGGAGATGATGGATGCCGGTGATAGGACAGCGGGAGCCATGAAAGTCATGGAGGGCATCATCGAGGAGCTGAACGGGTCGGTCGATGGCTTGAATTTGGCTTACGATGCCCAACGTGACAGCCTGAACATGAACGAAGAAATGTTGCGCAAATACATTGACACCGCCCAGAAGGAAAAAGAGCTGGCGGATATGCGTCAGGCCGCATTGGAGATCGAAGAAAAACGGGTCGAGCTGAAAGACAAATACGAAGAACTGACCGTAGCGATGCAGGAGCTGAACACGGTCGATGGCACCTTTACATGGAACCAGCGTGATAAGAAAAAGGCGATGGACGAAGGGCTGGCCTCCATGCAGGAGATCGAAGATGCTTTGTACGATCTCGCTATTGCCGAAGCCCGGTTGCTAGAAGAAACCAACATGACCGAAGCCGAGCTGATACGACTGGCCAACGAACTTGAAGAAGCCAAAGTCGAGGCCATGAAGAATATCGGGTTCGCTTATGAAACATTGACTGATGATATGAAAAAGAATGTCGATGAGATGATTGGTATTCTCGACAAGTACCGGCAGGAAGCGACCAACATCTTCACCAAGATTCAGGATGATACCGAAATCACCTTTGACAGCATCATCGAAACGCTGGAAGAAAACGCTAAAGCGATGGGCAATTTCATGACGAATCTGGGCGAGCTGATTGCCTTAGGTGTCGATGAGCATTTTATCGACGAAATGATTAACTTAGGTCCGGGCAAGGCGGCCAATGCGGTGCAAGCAATTGTTGATGAAGCTAAAGTCAGTCCGACAGCGATTGCCGAGCTGAACGCTAACTACCGGGAAGCCGCAGGATCTGTTGACGGTATGGTTGATGTGTATCAGGGCATGGTCGGAGAAATCAGCGAAGAAGCCAGAAAGCTTATCACCGCTCAAAAAGACACGATGTGGGAAGAAATCCGCAACACACGCTGGGTCGAGATGCCGGAATACACCTTTGATCAGCTTGGCATGGGCTGGGAGAGCAAGGCACCTGAATTTGAGGCAAAAGCCGTTGAAACAGTCATGACTACAGCGGACAAAGTCAGGGCGGCATTAGAAGATCCACGTATGCCGGAATCAGCCAGAAAAGCGATCCAGATGGTCACAGGTGGAATCCTGGACGAAAAACCGGCGGCCGAAAAGGCGGCCAGAACCTTTGGCGGCGGCATCATCAGCACACTCAAAGGCCTGCTGACAAAAGCCGGGTTCTCTCCGATGGGTGAAGACATCGCAGATGGTGTTGGTGTCGGCATCGACAAGAAAACGCCCGGCCTGCTAGGAAAGGCAACCAGCTTAGCCAATTCGGTCAAAACAGCCATCAGTCGGGCGCTGGAAATCAAGTCGCCGTCAAAGGTCATGGAAAAAGAAATCGGGCGGTTCATTCCGGAGGGCATCGGACAAGGCATCCGGAAGTACGGCAAGACCCTCTTTGACGAAGTTGACTACATCATCGAACAGTTAGAAAAAATGTTCGGGGCGATTGAGTTGCCCGTGCCCGGTCTGCCGTCCATGCCTCCCATTCAACTTGCGACAGCTGAGGTCGCCGCTGGCGGTTCTGCATTACGGATTGCAGGGAGAGATACCCCCCGAACCACGGAGGCCGTTAAATCGCATTCTGGGGCTTCTGGCGGCATGGCGGCGACTACGATCACAGGGAACCAGTTTGTTGTCAGGGAAGAAGCTGATATTTACCGGATCGCCCGTGAGCTTGACAATTTGCGGAGCCGGAAAGAGAGGTAGGCGACATGGCTGTTAATTCTTTGAAATTTGGGAACTCAATCATCGACATGGCGAATTTTGGGGTACGAGTGGCTAGTGTGTCAAATACCTTGTTGCCGGTCGTCAATCCCGTCACGGTTCAAAAACCGGGCGGACTGGGTCATGTGATCTTGCGCCAAAACCTATCCTTGCGCTCAATCGCCGTGGAACTGAAATTGATCGCAGACTCACGACAAAGCCAATTGGCGGCACAACGAAAGCTGGCGGCGGCGCTGGTCAAAGAAACGGAAGCGTTCACAAAAACAGCGGTCTTGCAGATTGCTGATTCGCCGGTCACTTATAATGCGACCATCCAGGGATCGTCCGCCATCGTCAATATGAGGAAGACCGGCGAGGTGATACTGAACTTTGTCTGCTACGACCCATTCGGCTATGGGCAAGAGCAGACGGTTGTGCTGGTCGATGGCGTGGTGAAAGAAATCGAGAACGAAGGCGGTTATCCTGCGACCGGGGTCATCACGGTCAACATTACCGGAGAGGTCAACGAAATTGTCGCAGAGCTCATGGACACCGGCAAAAAGATTATCATCGAGCATGATTTTATAGCGGACGATGTGGTTGAGATATTATTGGACGTGGAGGAAGTGAAAAAGAATGGCTTGGACATCACGGTCGACTGCGACATCCAATCCAGCTTCTTTGATCTGCCGGTCGGCGAATTTGATCTGAAAGTCACGGGCGGCGATGGCGAACTGACTTACACGGAGCGGTGGTTATGACGAAGTTGTTACATTACAACCAAAACGAGGAACCGCTGGGCGGCTTGAAAAATGTATTGAAGGCCATCCACACGGAGGAGCTGAACGGCCAAAATGTGCTGGACATTGAGCTGGTCGACCCGGACCTCTTGAAAGGTCATCGGCTTCTGTATCGTGATAAGTCTGCTAAATGGCATGAGTTTATTGTGAAAGAAGTTGAAACTTACAGACAGACGGCAGGTGCCAGGCAACGGGTCTTTTGCGAGGCGTCGATTTATGAGCTTTGGGGAGACTACATCCACGACAAGCGGCCTTACAATGTGACGGCGACTGCCGCCCTGATGGATGCTTTGGAGCCGACCCGCTGGGAGGTCGGAATCGTCGATGACTTAGGGATCGGGTCAACAAACTTTTATCATATCTCCGCAAAACAAGCGATTGACCTGATCCTGCAAGAATGGAAAGGTGAATTGCGCACCCGGATCATGGTCGATTCGTCAGGCGTTGTCCATCGTTATGTAGATATACTGGCACGACGAGGCACGGATAGCGGCAAGCGGATCTCTTACCGCAAGGACTTGGAGAGCATCACCCGGACGGTTTATCGGGATGAAGTCATTACGGCCCTTTATGGTTACGGCAAAGGCGAGCTGATTGACGAAACGGGCGGCTATGGGCGACGGATCAGTTTTGCGGAAATCAACGATGATGTAGGTTTTGTCGAGAACGACGAAGCCCGGCTGGCCTGGGGCAGAAATGACCCGACGGCGCCGGACGGCAAAGCACACGTCTTTGGGATCGTGAATTTTGACGATTGCGAAGATCCACAAGAATTGCTGATTCTGACACAAAGCCGACTGGCGGAATTGTCGGAGCCGGTCATCAGCTATGACGCAAATGTCTTAGAACTGGGCGGTGTCAATCTGGGCGATTCTGTCCGAGTGATTGATGAAGAATTTAGTCCGGCCTTGCGCTTGGAAGCACGTGTGATTAAAATCGTCCGAAACCTGTTGGAAGAAAACGACGTCAAGATACGGCTGGGCAATTATTTACCGGACATCACCGACCGGATGACCGAAACCGATACTTACATCAATGACATGCGTGGCAAGGCCGGGATCTGGGATCGGGCAAATGCGTTTAATCAGGATGGCACATTGAGTGCGACTTATCTTGATGGTTTGGTAGCGGCACTAAATTCACAGATGAACGCACGAGGTGGTTATGTGTATATCAGTGACGAGGGCGATGGGATTATCACTTATGACAAGCCGCTTGACCAAGATCCGACAATGGCGATACAGATTCTGGGCGGTGCCTTCAGGATTGCAAACGAGAAATTGCCTAACGGTAACTGGGATTGGCGGTCGTTCGGTGACGGCAACGGTTTTCTGGCCGATGAATTCATCGGCGGGATCCTGCGAGGCGGCAAAGTCAAATTCAATCTATCTGACGGCACATTATTGATCGGTGACAGCACAACCAACTATTCGCTTTACTGGGATGGATCGAAACTGAATATAAAAGGCTCGATCATCCTGTCCGATGGCACCGATCTTGAAACCGCCCTTGATGAGATCGAAACGACACCGGGACCACCCGGCAAAGACGGCGAAGATGCGATCACTGTCCATATCGACAGCATCAATGGCTACATCTTCAAAAACACGGCTGTCGCAACAACCTTAGTTGTGACTATAATAAAAGGCGACCAATGGATTGACAACTCGACTAAACTAGAAGCCGAGTTCGGGGCAAGCGCATATTTGCAGTGGAGCGAAAAGAAGTTCGGTGAGCTGACTTATGAAGATATTTCATTGGTCGATGAGAGATTATCAGATAATGGTTTTTTATTTACCATTAGTGCGGCGGACATAATGACAAAATCAACCTTCCGTTGCGACCTTAGAATTTAAGGAGGAAAACAATCATGGCAGTAAAAGCAAGTAATCAGATTGACCTGATTGACTTAACGGACGGCTATTCGGTCATCCTGACCAGTGACAGCCATACATTCATTGGCACGACCAGCGGGGTCAGCGGCACACAAACGGCCACGACACAGGTCATGGCCTTCCGGGGTGACGACCAGATTGCCTGTTCGGTCGGAGCGATTACCGGACTTCCGGCTGGGTTGAGTGCGGTCAACGGCGGCCAATCGCCCGCACCGACAATCACTTTCACGGCGACTTCGGCGTTGACGACCAAAGGAATTGTGACGATCCCGGTTACGATTGGCGACCTGACTATGCATAAGGGGTGGAGTTATGCGATTGCGTTCAGGGGCACGGATGGTCAGGACGGAACCAGTGTTTCAATTACTTCGACCGAGGTCAAGTATCAAACGAGTTCGTCCGGAACCATCACTCCTACAGGCACATGGCTGAACGATCCGCCAACGCCTACGCCGGGGAAATACCTTTGGACGAGAACAAAAGTCAATTATTCAGACAGCAAGAGCACGACCGCTTATAGTGTGTCTAGATACGGCACAGATGGTCAGGCCGGGTCAAGCGTCACAATTACATCGACTGAAATCCGATACCAGAAAAGCAGTTCCGGCACACAGACACCGACCGGCACATGGGAAACCGACCCTCCGACACCGACACAAGGGCAGTTCTTGTGGACTCGGACGAAGGTGACCTACTCAGATACGACAACCACGACCTCATATAGTGTCGCCCGGTATGGCACCGATGGAGCAGACGGGTCGGATGGAGATGATGCAATCTTGCTGTCGATCACTTCAAGCGGCGGCACAATCTTCAAAAATACGGCGATTGCGACCACGCTAACGGCTCATGTTTTTAAGGGCGGGGTCGAATTGACAAGCGGCCAGATTTCAGCTTTGGGGTCTGTCAAGTGGTATAAGGACGGTGGAGCAACGGCGGTTAAGACAGGACTAACACTGACAGTCACAGCCGGGGATGTTGATGATAAAGCTACTTACACGGCGCAATTAGAGAGTTAAAACAATGGCTATCTTAGCAAACTCAACAATTACATTAGTCAGTTATCTGGATGCTTACGGGGCGGCGGTCGAAGGCGGCTTTGAGGGGTCGGAAGAGGATTTCTATGCCGATTTGGGGCTGGTCGAAGATTTGCCGGGTGCGCTGGACACAATCGAGGTAATCGGGGAAAATCTTGACACTTTGCGTGATGATCTGTTTGAGCAAAATGAAACGCTGGCAACTATTATTGCGGACAACTCGATCAGTCAGCCGGAACGGATTGAATTGCGGGCCACGCTTACCACAGTCAGGCGTGAATCGATGGAGCTGTACGCCAAATTATCCGGCGAGGGTGAAATCGCACAGGCGTTATCCGAAGCGGCTGACGAACTGATCGAAGCGCTCCAAGAACTGCTTGATCTGACGGATTATGGTGAATACGACTTCGACAACCTGGCGAGTTTGTATCTGGCGTATACAGAGACGGCGGAAGAAGCGCGAGAAGCCGTATCGACACTTGCAGAGGCAAGATTGACCGACATCACCGCTGGGCAGATTGATCTATCAAGCCGGATCGGCGCTTACGAAGAACAATTACAGTTATCACCGGAAGAAATCACAATGTCGGTCGGCGGCGACCTTGCAATGCGGTTGACGAAGGGTGATTTGACCTTCATCTCCGAAGACGGCGAAACTCAGATTGCTTTGGGTAAATTCAAAATAGATGTTGACGGCAGGACGGTCATGTCTATCGTCGAAGATGAAATGCGGATACCTCGGGTTATTACATCCGACTACTTCGGTGTGGGACGGATCAAGTTCATCCCGGCCTATGACGGCGAGGAGATCATCGGTACGGACGTGGTTTTCATGGACGACCCGGCGGAGATTTGAGGTGGGATAGATGGCATTAGAAATTAAAAATATATCAACTACGATAAATTCAGTTTCATGTCTATTTGATATTGTTCCGCCTGTAACGCACACTAACTGGTCTTATTCATTAAGTGGTGGGAGCTATGTTCTTTATAGTCAAACAGACGGCTACCGCATAAACTGCACAATTACAGGATTAAAGGAAAACACAACTTATACCTTGCGGGCAAGAGCTGTTAATGCGTCAACCTTTGTAACTGTTTATTCATCTACTGTTAGCTTCACTACCAAAAAATCCACCACCGCCCCAACCGTTTCAGCCTCCATCACGGCGGCAACTGCGAAGGGATTTACCATCAACGGCACGGCGAACTACCCTTGCCGGACATGGCAGTACCAGATTGACGGCGGCGCATGGCAGTCCTTGTCGGATACGACCAGCTCCACATCGGTCAGCAAGGCAATATCCGGCCTGACACCGGGCCAGACTTATTCGGTCAGGGTCAGAGCGACCCGGACGTACAATGGCGTCACGGGTACGTCGGGGGCGGTATCGGCGGCCACGCTGGGGGCGTCGATTCTGAATAGCGTCAGCACGCTGACCGCCGATGATGCGACCGCAAAGGTTACTTTCAATGTGACCATCCCGGCCGGAACAGGGTTTACCCATGCGCTTTATATCTATGAGGGAATTGATTTTCTTGTCGGGATTACGACCGCACAGATGGCTGGCGTGACTTCATCCGGTTCGCACACGGTCAACCTTACCGGCGCACAAAAGAATGTCTTGCTCGCCCGTATGCCGGACAGAAAAAGTTTCAACGGCAGGTTTTATCTTGTTACCTTTGATGGCGGCACAACCATCGGCAACTGGTCGGAAAAATTCGCAACCATCCAGACAACAACGGCGAATTCGGCGCCGACCTTTACGGGCTTCACCCATAGCGAGCAAAACGCCAAAGTGACAGCGGTAGTTGCTGGCGCATATTATGTGCAAAGCCTATCCGACATCAAAATCGTCTGTACAGCGGCAACGGCCAAGAACGGGTCGAGCATATCGAAGTACGGCGCTACAATCGGGGCAAAAACAGTAACGAGTGGGTCCACTACCATCGCCTTTGGTGCGCCAGCGGTTTGCGGTATTGACTACACCATCTCCGTTTATGCCGAAGATTCTCGTGGCTACAAAACCACAATCACCGACACGAAAACAATCGGTTGTTACGCTTGGCCACAAGTCTTGGAATGGCAAGCTCGACGCAAAGATTCAGTCGGAGAACAGACGGCGTTATATGTCTTGGGTCAAGTCCAGTATTCGGCAGGAGCAACGCTCAAGATGGCTGAATACAGGATTCAGCCATCTGATGGGTCATACGGGGCGTGGACTGAATTAACGCCTACGTCTGTCGCTAGTACCGTAGGAGGGAAACGTACCTATTTATACGACGAAGATGACTGGGAAACACTCGATCCCGGCAAGTCGTACACAGTCCAGATTCGGGTTCAGGATACGTTCGACGAATACAGTTCGACAGTTACGTTCCCAATCACCCGTGGCACACCCGTGATGTCGATTCGTGACGGGAGGATAGGGATAAATAACTTTAACCCACAAGCGGCGCTGGACGTAATCGGCGACATCCACGGCGACAACATCAAGTGGGGTGTCATTGAAAGCGACAGCAATGCGAGCGGGCGATACATGAAGTTCTCGGACGGAACGATGATATGCTCTCATTCAAAAAACTTCGATGTAACTATTGGCACTGTGTGGGGGGGCATTTATAGTTCAAACACAAGTCTGTCTTTGACCTTCCCCGTGGAGTTTTACGCTACACCAACAATAAATGCTTGGGTAGATGGTACTTATG
>MTBK01284552.1_pt1 | contig 11530 bp, 8 predicted proteins | sample 1535981 | NCBI WGS metagenome assembly MTBK01 (sample SAMN06109225, study PRJNA356200) | anaerobic digester metagenome | isolation source: biogas reactors fed with pig manure or primary and secondary sludge | place: Spain | collected 2016-06-30 | reverse complement strand
CCTTGGGGGAGGCAAAATACCTGAACGAACATAGGATGCAGTCAACTGGTATCCATTGTTCTTGTGATTCGATAATGGATTGTTTGGCCATAGTAGATTTTTCTTGCCTACGTTCTTTTTTTACTCTTGTACCCACCAATGACCTCATGAATTGCGTAAGACATGTCCTTTTGCAGACACGCTAAATCATTATAGTGGGCTTGCAGATCGGCTTCGATAGAGGAAGAAGAGGTATTATACTCGTTCAGTGTTCCGAATAAATCGATGTTTCTCGCAATACCTTCCAATAAACTCGGTCGTGCAAATAGATAATCACTCATTGTTACCCCTAACCTTGTACATCTACTGTGATAAGCATTCTCCCCATAGTCAACCCATATGATGGGCCGAAAACACCCAAGAATTGAGGCGTGGTACACCCATCTCACACTGTAATGGCAAAGAAAATACTGATAAACCAGTCTCCTCTTGGTGTACTCATGGGTATGGCTACGGCTTGAAGACCTTCACCTTCTGGAGGTCTCTGATCAGATCCCTCCCCTCTTGGAGGCTTGCGATCTCTCCGGTCGCCCACGCCTGGATCATCAGGTTGCCCAAGGCGGTGGCTTCCGCCGGCCCTGCGTAGACCGTGAGTCCGGTCTCATCGGCAGTCCACTGGTCGAGGATCTCATTCTGGCACCCCCCACCGATGATGTAGAGGGATTCAAAACGGCTCCCGATGACCTCTTCGAGGTCGGCGATGGCCTCCTTGTACGCCCGGGCAAGGCCACGGTAGATGGCCACCATGAACTCGCCTTTGGATGCCGGGGCTGGCAGATCATGCGCCTCACACCACGCTGTGATGCGGTCGACCATCAGGTTGTCATGGGTATTGGGCTTGAGGAAGACCAGATCGTTGACGTCGATGTACCCCTGGTAGGCACTCTCGGCGACGGTCTCCTCATCAAGCTCCTTCCAAGAAATTTTCGCCCCCGTCTCATGCTCCCAATGGCGGACGCACTCCTGTTGGATCCACATCCCCATGATGTTCTTCAAGAAGCGGATGTTGCCGCTAGCGGCCACCTCATTGGTGAACCCACTCTCCATGGCGGTTTTTCCGGTCAACGGAGCAGGCAGCTCGACGCCGAGCAGCGACCACGTCCCGCTGGAGATATAGAGCGGGGTCTCCCCGTTCGCCGCCGGGACCGCAGCGACGGCACTGGCGGTGTCGTGGGCTCCGCTTGCGATGACCACCACGCTCTTGGGGGCGCCCACCTGGTGGGCGACCGCATCGGTGAGGGGGCCGAGGATTGTACCGCTGTCGACGATCTCGCCGAAGAGCGAGCGCTCAAAGCCCATGGCATCGATGATGGGCCATGCCCAGTTTCTCTTTCGGGGGTCGTAGAGCTGGGTCGTCGAAGCATGGGTACGCTCGTTCTTCATCACGCCGGTGAGCCAGTACGCCAAGAGGTCGGGCACGGCGAGGTAGCGGTGGGCGGCCGAAAGGGCCTCCCTTCGGTCACGCTGCATCGCGGCGAGCTGGTAGAGGGTATTGAACGGCTGGAAGGCGATGCCGGTCGCTTCGTAGAGCGGCTCTCTCCCTCCCAGTTTTGCACTGACCTCTTCGATCATGGAGTCGGTACGGCTGTCACGGTAGTGATAGCAGAGCGACACCAACGCACCCTTCTGATCGACAAGCACATAGTCCACCCCCCAGGTATCGATCCCGATCGATGCGATCTGGTCCCGGTATTGGTCGAAGGCCTTCTTCAACCCGACCTTGATCTCTCGAAAGAGACTCTGGATATCCCAATAGAACTCACCGAGGATCTGGTCGTTCTCCGTCACGAAGCGGTGAACGACCTCGAACTCCCGCAGATCCCCTACCAGGACCCTCCCGTTGGAGGCGCCCAAGTCGATGGCTATGTGCTTCTTCATCACCCTACTCCTTGATGCGTTCTGTGCAGTGAGTCAGCAGGTATGTCTCCGCCTCTGCATTCCACAGCCCGCCATGCTTCGCCACCAAGGTAGCCAGCTCGGCGAAGACCGGGTTCTCCTTCCCCTTCTCGGCCAGGTCGGTGAGTGCCACCAACGGGAAGTCGAGGTGGGTGTAGATCAGCTTCTTCGCACCGGGGATCTTCGGCAGGTTGTAGACCGTCTCGGCCACCGCGGAGATGCCTCCGATATGGGTCACCAATCCCGCTGGATTCAGCAAGCCCTGCTCCATCAAGGTCAGCGACTCGCGGATATCGTCGGTGTTCCCGCCGCTGGTTCCCACGATGTGGGTGGAGGCGTAGTGGACGTTGTAGAAGTTCATGCTCGCGCTGAAGTCGGTACGTTCCGGACCAGCGAAGAAGTTCAGACACCCGTCCCGGGCGAGGATCGCATCGGCCTGCTCGACGAGGGCTTTCACCGGTGCCATGACCAATACATCGTGGTACCCCACCCCACCGGTAAGATCCTTCAAGGTGGTGACCGGATCCGTGCAATCCTTGGTATTGAGGTAGGTCAGCTCGATGCCGTTCTTCTTGGCGTGCGCGACGGTATAGAGCTCGGCCGCCCGGTCGAGGCGCGCTTGGTCGATGTCGGTGACGACGATCCTGCCCGCCCTGCGGTCGGGGTTGTTGATCGCATAGTCGATGGCCGCAAGGCCCATCGGCCCCACCCCGGCGAGAATCGCCATATTGCCGCCTTCGACGATGCCCATGTGGTGCACGTAGCTGCCGTTGGTCGTATGGTACATCGCATGGTAGGTCCCCACCACACAGCTCACCGGTTCGGCGAGCGACCCGAGGAAGTACCCGTCCCCGTAGTACGGCAAGAGTGCATCGAGCTCCATCACTTCCTGGGGAATGATGACGTAGGTGGCGTTGCCGCCGATGTACTGGTAGGAGTATCCGGGGGAATCGAGGCTCCCCTTGTAGTTGAGCGCCGGCTGGATGGTGAACTTCATCCCCGCCTCAAACTTGTCCCGCCACTTCGCTCCCACCTCGACGATCTCTCCACAGAACTCATGGCCGAGCATGACCGGCTTCTTGTCCACATCCTTGGGGACGCGCTTGTGCGCCGCTCCCTGCTGCACCGCCTTGTAGTCGCTCATGCAGATCGAGTTGGTCACGACCTTCGCAAGAATCTCATCATCTTTGATCTTTGGCAGATCAAACTCCTCGAGCCTCAAGTCATTGGCCCCGTAGAGCCGTACTGCACGTGTCTTCATTGCTATTCTCCTAGTTCAACATTACCTGGCCGCCGGTCACCGGGACCGCCTGTCCAGTCTCATAGGTCTGTTCGACTATGTAGAGGATCGCCTTCATGACGTCAAGGGTATTGCACCCCCGACCCATCGGCACCTTCGATTCATAGGCCCGTCTCACATCTTCCACCGTCTTTGCCCCGCTGACCTTCCCCGCCTCCAGATACTGGACGAACAAGCCCTTCTCGGGATCTGACCAGAGCGGGCCATCGAGGAAGTTCCCCGGACAGACGGCGTTCACTTTTATATTGTCCTCGATCAACTCGAGGGCGAAGCTCTGCGTGAGCCCGATGGTGCCGAACTTCGCACCGGCGTATGCGCCGTTCTTGTTCGACCCCTCCAGCCCGCTCTTGCTCGAGATGGCGATGATGTCGCTGTAGTAGGCTCCGGAGGGGAGGTTCTGCAGCGCCATCACGGGGGAGGTGAACTTGGTGCAGATGAAGAAGCCGGTGTAGTCGACGTCGGTGACGAACTGAAAGTCCTTGAGGCTCATCGTCTTCACCGATCCACTGCGCAGCACCCCGGCGTTGGAGATGAAGAGATCCACCCCGCCGCACTCATCCACCACCGTCTCCATCATCCGGGAGACCGACGCCTCATCAGTGACATTCACCTTCACCGGCTTGGCCACCGTGATGCACGCCTCATGGTTCAGCTCATCGGCGAGTGCCGTGGCGCCCGCCTCATTCATGTCGGCGATCCAGACGAAGGCACCGTGCTCGACCAGAGAGCGGACGATCCCCTCTCCAAAGCCCTGCGCCCCACCGGTGACGACGGCGACGCAGTCGCGCACCACATCGTCGCGCGTGAAGGAGGCGGGAAGGCCGACGACCATGCTCACCCCCTCGGCGCGGACCGCCTCATCCCAGTTGGTCCCCAATCCAAACTGGATCTTCGGCTCCTCAAAGCCGATGACCGCCGGATAGAGCCGATGGGCCTTGGTGTAGTCGTCAAGCTGAGCGCTCCACCGTCCCACCGCCTCCGCGATCGAATCCCCCGCTCTCACCGAGCCGAGGTTCAAATCCACCGCCTTGCCGTCGCTGCGGCGGACGATCAAACCCTTCTTCCCGTCGAAGGTCAGACCCCGCAGCAGCGGGGCGATCTCCCTCTCCAGCTGTGTGCTGAATACGTTCATACCAACTCCTCGAATGTACCGATGATCGATGGCGGGTCACTCGGATCCATCGCCTTGCCCACCTGGGCATAGAGGGCGATCCGATCTGAGAGGCTCCGCCCTGCAAAGGGATTGTCTCTGCTGAAAAGCCCCCACCCCTCTCTGTGGCCGCCCAGCTTCTCGTGGGCCACCAGAGCCCACGCCGCATCGATGAGGTGGTGCGCCTCCTCCTCCAGGAGCTCGGGGCAGTTCATCGATTGTCGGCTGCTGTTGATGTCCACCCCGCTGATCTCCATCAAGCCGCGCTCCTGGACCAATGCCTGGAGGCGGGCCATTTGTTCTTTTGTGTTGCGCGGCGGCATATAGGTGACCGCCTTGAAGCCGATGTCAGCGACCAGGTCGAGCAGCTCCTCCAGAAACGAATCCTCGAACTGCTCGGCTTTCTTGTCCCCCGTGGGACTCTGTGCCACATCGCCGAGGTAGGCGTACGCCGCGATGGCGCCGATGCGGTTTGCGAACGCAACCGCTTCGCGCACATCGATGCACTCCTCCCGGCTCGGTTGGATGAAGAATCGATCGAGGAAACTCCCCTTATACACCCCCAAGAGGTCGTAGACGTAGTGAGGGTTCTCCGCATCGAGCAAGAGGGCCTCGATTTTGGACGAGAGCGGGATGGCGAGATTTCTCGTGAGGAAGGTCACCAACACGTCGCCCTTCCCATACTTCTCGATGGTCTGTCTCGCCATCGCATAGAGGATGTGGCGCTCGGTGACCGAGCCTCCATCGGCATACCGGGAGAGCGGCAAGACATCACGGTCAAAGTCCAGATCGAAGCCGTACTGACCGATGAGGCCCATCAGGGCCCGCACTTGGGCCCGGTTGCGCTCGTTGCGCACCGCGGTGATCGGGGCGAGGAAGGCCTTCACCTCGTCGATGTGCTGAGCGGGCACCCCATGGATGCAGATGTAGGCGATGCCCTCGCTGTCGGGGTTGTTGATCTTCCGCTTCGCAAGCGGGGTGTCGAGGAAGCTGACGCGTACCTCGAAGCCCACCGTCGTGGCGATGCCGATGAGGGCGCCCGCCTCCATCATCTCCTCTGCAGCCCCGATGGAGTCGTGGTCGACCGACCCGACGATGCCCAGGCCGGCTTTGTACGCCGCCCAGGCCGCCGCGGCCGGTTCGTAGGGACTGAACGAGTAGGTGGTGTGCACGTGGTTGTTCACCTCTTGGCTCACCGGGCGCTCAACCTTGCCCGCTCGAGAGAGCTCTCCGAGCTCCTGTGCGGCCTTGAGCCGTAGTGTGCGCGAGCTGCCATTGATCTCTCTTTCCAAGCGGGCAATCGTACTCATCTAGACCCCCTTGGCACTGGTCCGCAGGAACTCACCATCGGTGTAGTTCAGAGTGGGAACATACCCTGCGATGGGCAGGATCTGCTCATGGATGGCATCCACGACGTTCACTGCATGGGCGAAGAAGAACTGCTCCATCTCCGCGGGAGGCGTGATCCAGTTCTGCGATCCCACCACGACGATCGGACCATCGAGGAAGTCGAAGGCGAGGCGCGTCAGATTGCTGGCGACGGTGTGCAGGTAACTGCCCCGCTCGGAGCTGTCGGTGACCATGACGCAGCGCCCGGTCTTCTTGACGCTCTCGATGAGGGTCTCGTACTTGAGCGGGTTGATCCACCTCAGGTCGATGACCTCGGCCGAGACTCCGTACTGGGCCAAGAGATCGGCCGCCTTCATCCCGGTGTAGAGCGAGGGCCCGAGCGTCACCAGCGTGACGTCGGTTCCCTCCCGCTTGATGGACGGCTCCCCTTCCGGGATCTCATAGTACCCCTCGGGGACCCCCTCCTTCACAAACTGCTCGCCGATGCCGTAGAGCTTCTGGCTCTCGAAGAAGACCACCGGGTCAGTGCCGCGAAGGGCGTAGTTGAGCATCCCCTTCACATCGTAGGGGGTCGCTGGATACATCGCCTTGAGGCCGGGCACGGAGGCGACCATGCTGGTCCACTCCTGGGAGTGCTGGGCACCGTACTTGTTGCCCACCGAGACGCGGAGCACCAGCGGCATCTTCAAGACCCCGGCGCTCATCGCCTGCCACTTGGGCATCTGGTTGAAGACCTCATCACCGGCACAGCCGAGGAAGTCACAGTACATCAATTCGACCACCGCACGGCCACCGGACAAGGCGTAGCCGACACCGCTGCCGACGATGGCGCTCTCGCTGATCGGGGAGTTGAAGAAGCGTGAGGGAGGCAGGAGCTCCGTCAAGCCGCGGTAGCAGGCGAAGGCGCCGCCCCAGTCACGGTGATCCTCACCGTAGGCGATCATCGTCGGATCGATGGTGAAGCGGTGGGCCATGGCCTCGAAGACCGCGTCGCGGTACTGGTACTGGCGGGCGGTCGGGTACTCCTTGCCGTTCTCATCGTAGGCATACCGGTTTCTCTTGGCGATCTGCTGGACACGGGGGTTCTCCTCAAGGCTCTGCAGGAGCGCCGGCTTGGCGTCATCGAACTTCTCGACCGAGCCGTTTGAGAACATCACGCGCTCAATGAAGGCGCCATCGGCCATCTCACTGATGGTGCTGTCGACGGTGATCTCGAGGGTCTTGAGCATCTTCTCCTCGAGGATCGCATCAAACTCGTCGAGCTCTCCCTGGCTGACGACCTTGTTGTCCATCAAGTAGGCGCCGTAGGCGACGATGGGGTCCTGGGCCTGGAACGCTTCCATCTCTTCCTTGGTGCGGTAGGTCATCGCATCACTGGGGCTGTGGCCGCTGTAGCGGTAGGTCAGCGTATCCATGAACGCCGGGCCTTCGCCCGCGAGCAGCAACTTCTTCTTGCGTGCGGTCGCCTCGGCGACGGCCAAGGGGTTGAAGCCATCGACCCGCTCGGTGTGCATCGAGCGCTCGTTGATCCCCGCACCCACACGGGCCGGCATCTGATACCCCATCGTCTCGCCGATGGGCTGGCCACCCATGGCATAGAGGTTGTCAAAGCAGTTGAGCAGGAAGGGCGGGTAGCCGGGGTTGTCATCCCACAGCGTCTTGTACTGGTCCATCGAGGAGAGGACGAGCGCCTCATAGACCGGCCCGCGGGCCAAGGCCCCGTCACCGATGTTGGCGACGACGATGCCAGGTTTGTGGTTGATCTTCTTATAGAGCGCCGCACCGACCGCGATGGTCCCCGAGCCGCCGACGATGGCGTTGTTGGGCATCGAGCCGAACGGCTTGAAGAAGGTGTGCATCGAACCGCCGAGGCCGGCGTTGAAGCCGTTCTTCTTGGCGTAGATCTCCGCGAGCGCCCCGTAGAGGACAAAGTTCTCAGCCAGGTCGCGCACGCTCTTGCCCCCCCGGTGCTTCTCGACCACCGCATAGGTGGACCCGCCCATGTAGGAGCTCATGATCCGGATCAGCTCGTCATCGGAGAGCTGCACGATGGCGCTCAAGCACTTGGCGAGGATCTCACCGTGGCTCCGGTGGGAGCCGAAGATCTGGTCTTCGACGGAGAGGGCCAGCGCCTGACCGACGGCGGCGCTCTCCTGGCCGGCGGAGAGGTGGGCCGGTCCGAGGTGGTTGTAGGAGACGCCTTTGTACGTCCCCTCTTTCTTGATGGTGTCGAGCATCGTCTCGAACTTGCGGATCAGGAGCATGTCGTAATAGGTGCGCACCAAACGCTCCTTGCCCCAGGCCTTCAGTTCAGCCTTGATGTTCGACTCGTACTGGTTCACCGGGATCGGCGGCAGGGCGACGGTTTGTTTCTCTCTGATCGTTTTTGGATCGAATGGCAGGTTCTTTGACATATATGGCTCCTTGTCTCTTTGGTCTCTATAGGCTGTGGTCGAGCTGGAAGCACGCTTCCTTGATGAGCTCGTTGACACTCGGATGGGGGAAGACGATCTCTTTGACGTCCTTGACCCGCAGCTCCGCCTCGATGAGGGCAGCGGCCCCCCAGATGATCTCACTGGCATAGCTGCCCAGCAGGTGGATTCCCACGATCACGCCGCTCTCCTTGTTGGCGATGACCTTCACCAAGCCGCCGGCCCGCTTGCCCTCCTCGGCCAGGAAGCGGCCGCTGGCACGCATCTGCACCGTCTGGCTCATGGTGGGGATGCCCTTCGCGTTGGCCTCGCTCTCGGTCAGGCCACACCCGGCGACCTCCGGGCTGCCGTAGACCGCCCAGGGGATGGCGTCGTAACGCATCCGCATCTCTTTCGAACCGAAGATGTTCGCCACGGCGACTTCGGCCATCCGTGATGCACTGTGGGCGAGCAGGGAGCGACCGGTGACATCCCCCACCGCATAGACGGTGCTCAGGTTCGTCTGCATCCGGTCGTTGACCACCACGCCACCGCGGCCGATCTCGAGGCCGAGCGCCTCCAGGCCGGCGGTATTGGGTCTCCGTCCGACGCTGAGCAGGACCATCGGGGCCTCGATGCTCTGTCTCTCCCCCTTCTTGTCGCTGTAGATGACGCGCTCGGCGGTGATCTCCTCGACCTTGCAGCCGAGGTGGAAGTCCACATCCTTCAGCTCGCGGCGCAACAGCTTGGCGAACTCGGCGTCGGCCATCGGCAGGATCTCATCCATCATCTCGATCACGGTGACCTTGGTCCCGATCATCGAGAAGAACGAGGCGAACTCCACCCCGATGACCCCACCACCGATGACGACCAGCGAAGCGGGGGCTTCACTGAGGGCGAGGATCTCGGTGCTGGTCAGCACATGGGGGAGCGTGGCGCCGGGGATCGGGGGGACGAGGGACGACGAGCCGGTGGCGATGATCAGATAGTCACCGGCCCAGCTCTTCTCCCCCACCTGGACGGTATGGGCGTCCACCATCTTCGCATGGCCGAAGACGACATCGACCTTGGCGCTCTTCATCAGGAACTCGATGCCGCCGCGCAGCGTCTTGACCGTCTCATCCTTATGGGCGGCCGCCTGGCGGTAGTCAAAGCGCGCCCCGTCGACCACGAGGCCGAACTGGCTGCCATTGAGGGCGTGCTTGTAGAGCTTCGCCCCTCCCAAGAGACTCTTGGTGGGAATACAGCCGTGGTTGGTGCAGACTCCCCCGAGATGATCGTCCTCGATGAGCAGCACCTTCTTGCCCAGCTTCCCTGCGCGCTCAGCGGCGATGTAGCCGCCGGGCCCGCTTCCCACGACAATCAGATCATAGCGTTCCATATGCACTCCTAGAGGGCCAACAAGAGATCGATGCTCTTGATGTTTTCTTTGAGGGCACGCAAGAAGCGCGCCGCCTCAGCCCCATCGACCGCCTGGTGGTCGACGGTGAGCGAGAGGGAGATCTGGTCGACAAAGACGACGTCTCCATCCTCATCCTCGATCGGCTTGAGGGCCACGGCTCCAACACCGAGGATGGCGACCTCGGGGATGTTGATCACCGGGGTGAAGGCCTCGATGCCGAAGGAGCCGACGTTGCTGACGGTGAAGGTCGAGCCGGTCAGCTCATCCGGGGCCGCCTTGCCCTCCCGGGCCTTGGTGATGAGCACCTTCGCCTCATCACTGAGCTGTTTGAGGCTCATGCGGTCGCTGTTGCGCAACACCGGTACCAAGAGTCCCTTGGCCGTGTCGGTCGCAATGCCCAGATCAACGGCGGGGAAGCGGCGGATCGCATCACCCAAGAAGTGCGCGTTGTGGGAGGGGAACTCGACCAGTGTCTTGGCCACCGCATAGAGGACCAGGTCCCCGATGGTGATGCCGCCGAGCCCAAGCTCCGGGCGCGCTGCCTTGAACTGTGCCCTGAGGCGCTTGAGGGCCGTCGCATCGGCCCACGCGGACATGGTGAACTGACAGGTGGTGGAGATGGAGGCCATCATCCGCTCTGCGGTGATCTTGCGGATCCCCTTCAGCGGGATATCGGTGTATGCCACATCTGTGGCCACCGATGAGGCGGCTGCAGGAGCGGCCAAGTCGCGCGCAAGGACCCTCCCCCCGATACCACTGCCGGAGACGGGGGCAGAGAGTTGGCCCTGCAACGCGGCCTCACGGGCCGCCGGGCTCAACGGCTGGCCGCCGGAAGCCAGCACATCGCGCTCGATGATCCGGCCCTTGGGGCCGGTGGCACTGATGGTCGAGAGGGGGATGCCCCGCTCTAAGGCACTTGCGCGGGCACGGGGGCTCGAAAGCAACGCCTCGCCGCCGGTTGGGGCTGCCGCAGGTGCCGGTGCTTCGAAGACAGGGGGGGCGGAAGGCTCTTCGACCGGCGTTGGCGCTGCAGCCTGGGCCACCGGCACGTCAACCTGTTCGCCTGCTTCCCCGACGACGGCGATGGGGATCATCACGGGTACGTCGTCACCCTCGTTGTAGAGCAGGGCAAGGACCGTACCTGCTACGGTGGACTCCACGTCGATGGTCGACTTGTCGGTCTCGGCGGAACAGAGCACGGTGCCGACATCCACCGTGTCGCCCACCTTGACGTTCCACTCTACGATGATGCAACTCTCAACGGTGTTGCCTTGCTTTGGCATCAAGACTTGGTGTGCCATGCGTTCTCTCCTTACTCTGCGATGATGACCTCGACGCCCAGCTCCTCGAGCTGGCCGACCAGGTCTGTAGGAAATCCACTGTCCGTGACAATGGTATCAATCTCGGTGACCGGCATGATCCGGACAAACCCTCGGTTGCCGACCTTAGAGGAGTCGACACAGAGCACCCGGCGGGTGGCTTGGGCGCACATGCGCTGCACCACTTGGGCGTTCTCGACCAACCCGGTGGTCAAGCCATGCTCCACGGTGAAGCCGTCGGTGCCGAAGAAGGTGGTGGAAACGTGGTAATCCTCGATCTGGGCGATCGCCGCCGGTCCGACCAGTGCTTCCGCCTGACTGCGGTATTCGCCTCCGACGAGGGTGATGTGGAGCTGGGGATTGGCTCGCCCGTATGGCAGGAGCAATGTCGAATTGGTGACAATCTTCAACCCCCGCTTTCCGAAGAGGTAGCGGGGGATGAGGGAGCAGGTCGAACCGTTGGTGATCATGATGCAGTCGTTGTCTTTTGCCAGGGAGGCGGCCACGCGGGCGATCGCCTCTTTCTGTGCGGCATTGGCACCGTCACGGATGGCGGTCTGGGGGGCGCTTGCCACCACCACCTTGCCGTGGTGGCGTACCACCAGGCCTTTTGCATCGAGGTTACGGATGTCTGCTCGAATTGTTACGGCGGAGACTCCCAGC
>MTBK01198806.1_pt1 | contig 11530 bp, 11 predicted proteins | sample 1535981 | NCBI WGS metagenome assembly MTBK01 (sample SAMN06109225, study PRJNA356200) | anaerobic digester metagenome | isolation source: biogas reactors fed with pig manure or primary and secondary sludge | place: Spain | collected 2016-06-30 | reverse complement strand
TCGAGCAACTCGGCCACCGTCGGCAGTTCGTCGATCGCTCCGACCACCTGGCCGGTCGGCAGAATGCCCGCCTCCAACTTGCCGTCGACCACGCCGTACCGGGTCATCATGGGGGCGTTCGCCGCCAGGGTCATCTGGGTCCAGGTGAGCCCTTGCGCCTTGCGCATCTCGAGGCCCGACTTGAGCAGGGCGCGCAACGGCGTCCCCGACAGCTTCGAGAAGGTCAGGGCGTTCTTCACCGCGGCGGGTGCCTGGGCAAGCCCGAACTTGGCCTCGATGCCGTCGATCATCGGCGTGCGGATCACCCGTTGCGGCGCGCCGTCGATGTTCGAGGTGACCACGGTGCCGGTGACCGGCGTCTGCAGGTACACCGCTTTCACGTGATCGGGAACATGGGACTCCTGCGTGAGCAGGAAACGCGTCCCCATGGCAATGCCTTGCGCACCGTAGGCGAGCGCGGCGACCAGTCCCCGCCCGTCGTAGAACCCTCCGGCGCCGAGCACCGGGACCCCCGAGCCCTCGGTGGCGTCGACGACGGCCGGCAACAACAGCGAGGTCGGGATCGAGCCGGTGTGGCCGCCGCCCTCGCCGCCCTGGGCGATGAGCACCGACACGCCGATCTTGGCCATCTTCTCGGCGTGGCGTTTCGCACCGACCGTCACGATCGACACGATGCCCTCGTCGTTGAGACGAGCGACCACATCGGCGGACGGGGCGCCGGCGAACGAGGCCACCCGCGCGCCCTCGGCGACGAGCAGATCGATGCGCTGCGACAGGTCGGCCTGATTCGGCAACATGTTCACGCCGAACGGGTTGGAGGTTCGCTCCTTCACCTTGGCGATCGCCGCCTTGAGCTCCGGCAAGGTCATGGTCGCCGAGGCCAAGATGCCCATGCCGCCCGCGGCGCAGGTGGCGGCGGTCAGCCGCGCACCCGACACCCAACCCATACCCGTCTGCACGATCGGCACGGTGATGCCGAGCAGGTCGCACAGCGGCGTGTTCAGCGCGGCAGGACGCTGAGACTGCGCACTCACGGGTTCGGCACTTCCTTCTCGCGCAGTCCGCGAGGGTCGATGACCTCGCGGATCAGACGGATCTCCTCGTCGGTGGGCAGACGGCTTTCGGGCACGTCGTCGGGAACGACGAGCTCGAAACCGGTCGCCGCGACGACCTCATCGACGGTGACGCCGGGATGCACCGAACGAAGGCGCATGCGGTTGTCGTCGGTTTCGAAGTCGAACACGCCGAGGTTCGACACGACGCGACGGATCTCGTGGAACCGAGACGCCACGGGACCCAGCTCGCGGGCACGGTCATAACCGACCCCGCACACCACGTCGACAGCCTCGACGAAAACCTTGGGGTTGTGGTTCGGCACCCAGTAGCTGGTGGTGTGGTAAATCGTGTTTCCGGGAGCGCCGCGGAACCCGAGGAGCTGGTTGCGAGGCTTGTGCCAATCGCCGATGCAGGCGATGTTCTGGTTGCCGAACTTGTCGACCTGGGTGGCGCCCATCATCACGTGACGTTTGCCGTTCCACAGCACCGTGAACATGTTGGCGTACGGGTTGTAGGCCTCGACCACCGCATCGGCCGGGTCGGCACCGGGCGGCAGGGGATTGGCGGCGAAAGCGCCGAAACCGTCGGTCATGACCAGGTCGTGTTCGAACACCTCGCGGGCGAGGCGGCCGCCGATCATCGGAATGGTTCCGATGGGGTTGCAGAGGCGTTCGCCGTCACCCCGGAACGTTTCGGCAACGGCGATGACACAAACCTCGGCGCGGGTTGGAGCGCCGTCGAGAATCTCTGTTTCGGTCACTTGGCCACCCCCACGAGCTGCTGGTACTCCTCTTCGGACACGTCGAGGTACTTCGCCTTGAACGCCTCCCATTCCTCGTCGGACCGGGCGGAACCGGCGTACTCCCGCTGGAATGCCTCGTCGCGTGCGTAGTCGGGCGGGCACTCGGTGAAATGCGCGCCGCCGGCGCGCTCGACCACACCCGTGGTCATCAGACGGTTGATGCGCTGGGTGTGGATCGAGCCGTACTTCGGGAAGTCCTCGGTCGGGATGATCTGTTCCACCGACATGAAGGTCTGCCGAGCGGCGAGCGCCATCCAGTCGTCCATGAACAGGTCCTGGTTCAGGAACTGGCCGTTGCCCCCCTGATCGCCGCGATTCATGTGGATGAGTGCGACGTCGAGTTCGAGCGCCGGCATGGCGATCAGCTCTTCGCCCTCGCTGCCGTCGGCCTGGGGGTAGGGGGACCGGACCGTCTTGAAACGGGGCATGACACGGGGAAGGTCCGAGCCCATGCCGGCTCGGGTCGGCAGGAACGGCACACGCCACGCGGCGGCCTGCAACCCCAGCAGCAACATGCCCTCGTCGAGCTCTTCGACCTCGATGGTCGCGGCCTGACGGGCGTTGCGGAAATGGGGTTCGAGCGGGATCGAGTCGAGGGACACGAACCCGTAGATGGCCTTGCGGACCTTGCCGGCGCGGCACAACATGCCGAGATCCGGGCCGCCATAGGAGACGACGGTGAGGTCCTTCAGGTCGCTGCGCAGAATCTCGCGCACCAGCGACATCGGCTTGCGGCGCGAACCCCATCCGCCAATTCCGATGGTCATGCCATCGCGGAGTTCGCTCACCACGTCCGCCTCGGTCAGGCGCTTATCGGGAATAGCCATGGGCATCCTCGTGGAAAATCGGGTGGGTATCGTGCTCGTTGGCCCGCAGATCGAAACGGCCGGCGTCGGCCCCCCGAGCGCTCGACACCGTAGGCGAACGATCGTTCAGGCGTCGACATGCGTCACACCTCCCTGAGACATCGCTTCGTCTCCGCGGGCCGCTCGACCGCGGGAACGGGCGCGGCGATCCCTATGCTGAGCGCAGGTGCTCGTCACCTTGCCCCACCGAAAGGATCCCCATGATCGCTTCGCACTCCGTGCGCCGGCTCGCAGCGACGAGCCTTGCCGTGTCGCTGCTCTTCACCGCAGCCTGCGGCGACGACGCCTCCGACGCTGCGACCGACGAGTCCACGACCTCGACCACCACCGCCGACGGTGATTCCAAACCGGCCGACACGACGGGAGACGACGCCGCCAGCGACACCGCGACCGACGAGCCGACCGACGAGACCGAGACCACCACCGCCTCCCCCGAGGAGATGTTGGCGTGGATGGAAACCGCAACCGCCGACATCGAAGCCGCGGCCGACGCCTGTGCCGTCGACAGCGTGATCAGCTCCGGTCCGGGCATGGAGCCAAGCGATGAGGCGACCGCCCGCGCCGCCGGCGAACTCCTCGCCGTCGCCTACGGCAAGATCGCCAAGACACTCACCACCCTCGACGACACCACACGCGCCAAGGTGCTCGACGTGGTCGAGGCCATGCGGGTCGAGGCGGCCAGCCCCGACCTCGACGTCGAGACCTACATCTCGGTGGGACCGACCGTCGTCATGGAAAACGATGAGAACATGGCGGCCTTCTCCTCCATGATGCAGGCCCTCGGCGAAGAGTGCGCCTGATCGCAGCTGCGCCGTGACGCGAACGGGCGGGTGGCCGTGGCCACCCGCCCGTTCGCGTTCTCGCTCGCGGCGCGCGAGCCTGCCTGCGGTGACGGCGAGTTCCGCCCGTTACTTCGTGTAGGTGGCGTCGCGCTTTTCCACGAACGCGTCGCGCGCCTCGTCCGACACGCCCGACAGGTTGAGCTCGAAGGTGAACCCCTGCTCGAAGCGGTAGCTGCGGTTGACGTCCACCGGGTCGATGGCGTTGAGGCACTCCTTGGCCTTGCGGATCACGAAACGCGACTTGGTGCAGATGACCCGGGCGATCTCGAAGGCCGCGTCACGCAACTCCTCGAGCGGCACCACCCGGGTGACCGAGCCGTAGTCGGCGAGGTACTGCGCGTCGACGGGCAGCGCGGTGTACACCATCTCGCGCATCTTGTGCTGCGGCACGAGGCGGGCGAGGTGGGTGGCCGCACCGAGGGCGCCCTGATTGACCTCGGGCAGGCCGAAGCGGGTGCCCTCTGCGGCGACGATGATGTCGGCGTTGCCGACGAGGCCGATGCCGCCGCCGAGGCAGAAATCGTGCACGGCGGCGATCACCGGCACCTCGCACTCGTAGACGGCCTTGAACGCCGCGAAACAACCGCGGTTGGCGCCGAGCAGCGCATCGAAACCGTCGGTGTTCTGCATTTCCTTGATGTCGACGCCGGCGTTCCAGCCCTTGCCCTCGGCGCGGAGGATCACCACGCCCACCTCGGGGTTGCGGCCCGCTGCGGTCACGACATCCGCGACCTCGTACCAACCGGCGACGGTGAGCGCGTTGACGGGCGGGTTGGCCATGACGATCTCGGCGATGCCGTCTTCGATGGTGCAGGTGATGGGCACGATGGGGCTCCTCGGGGCGACCACGGGTGGCCGGTGGGTTTGGGTCTGTGGCTCCATTGTCCCCGACTGTGCCGGCCGTCACGCAAACGCCGGGTCGCGGTTACCCTGTGCGCCCATGCAGAGCATCGACTTCAGCGGACAGGTCGTCATCGTCACCGGTGGCACCAAAGGCATCGGGCGAACGATCGTCGAGCGGTTCCTCGAACTCGGCGCGGACGTCGCCACGTGTGGCCGCAACGAACCGGAATCGCTGCCGAGCGTCGACGGACGCACCGCGATGTTTCAGGCCTGCGACGTGCGCGACGCCGCGCAGGTGCAGGGCTTTGTCGACGCCGTGGTCGAGCGTTTCGGCCGTCTCGATGTGCTCGTCAACAACGCCGGTGGCAGCCCTCATGTGGACGCCGCCGACGCCTCGCCCCGTTTCAGCGAGTCCATCATCAAGCTCAACCTGCTGGCCCCGCTGTATTTCGCCACCGCCGCGAACGCCGTCATGCAGAACCAGCGCGGTGGGGCCATCGTGAACGTCGCATCGGTGAGCGGCGTTCGCCCCTCCCCCGGCACCGCCGCCTATGGCGCGGCGAAGGCCGGCCTGTTGAGCCTCACCACCTCCCTCGCGGTCGAATGGGCGCCCAAGGTGCGGGTCAACGCGGTGACGTGTGGGCTGATCGAAACCGAGCAGGCCGAACTGCATTACGGCGATGCCGCGGGGGTGGCCCGTGTCGCCGCCACCGTGCCGCTCGGCCGCATGGGCACACCCGCCGACGTCGCCAACGCCTGCGCGGTGCTGGCCTCACCGCTCACCGCGTACTCGAGCGGGGCTCAGCTGCTCGTCCACGGCGGGGGCGAGAAACCCGCGTTCCTCGGCGCCGCCGACGTCAACTGAGGCGCGGCGCACGGACCGCCGGGTCCACGGCGCGCCGAGTCGTGCCCCGTAGTGTCGTGTCGTGAAACGGATTGCCCTCCTCGTCGCGCTCCCGCTGCTGTTGATCGTCGTGTGGGCTGTCAGCGACTCGTCCCGATCCGATCCCGCAGCGGTCCTCACGGTCGAGACCTCCGACGTCCGGGGCACGCGCAACGCACTCGTCGACAAGCTCGCCGCTGCGGGCGCTGCGGTCCGCTCCGAAACGGGGGCCGGCACCGAGGACAAGTCGACGACGATCGAGTTCGAACTGCCGGTGGGCGACGTGGAAGCGGCGCTCGCAGTGGTGCACGCCAACGCGACGGTCGTCGACAAGGAGGTCACGCTCGACGTCGCCTTCTCCGACGTGCAGTCGGTCGAGTCCGGACTCGACACGCTCGACTCCTGTCTGAACCGCGCCGCCCAACACGTCGCTTCGGAGGCTTCGGGAGCCGCCAAGTCCTCGCTCGCCGAGTGCCGCGCCCAACTCGATCGGACGCTGGCACGCGTCGGGGCCAACGCCGACCTCGCCGAGCCGGTCACCCTCGAGTTGACCGTCAAACGCCGCGGCACGACCAGCGTCGTGCTCGTGGTGGCCACGATCGCCCTGGTGATCGGGCTCATCGCCGCGGCGATCCGGCTCCTGCGCCCCGCTCCGCAACAACCGGTCATCGATGTGCGCAGGCCCCGGCCCGCCCGCGAGGAGCTCTACGACCGGCGCAACTAACGCCCCACCCCAGACCGCGCCGACGCCGCCTGGCCCGCGCCGATGCCGCCTGGCCCGAAACGAGCTCTACGGTGGACCGCACGCCTGTGAATGGGGGTGCGATGAAGGCAAGCGACTGGAGCCTGGTCAACCTCCTGCAGCGCAATGCTCGGGTCACCAACCGTTCACTCGCCGAGGCGGCCCACATGGCGCCGTCCACGACGCTTGGGCGGGTGCGGGACCTCGAACAGCACGGCACGATCACCGGGTACCACGCCGCGGTCGACCTGACGGCGCTGGGCCGACCGCTCCAGGCGTTGATCTTCGTCAAGCTCCGCCCCAAGACCGACCTCGCGGTGACCGAGTTCGTGGAGGCGGTGTGGGGCCTCGACGAGACGCTTGCCGTGTACCTGTTGAGCGGCGCCGATGACGCTGTCGTGCACGTTGCGGTCGCCGACACCGCAGCGCTGCGCAACTCCGCGCTGCGAACGATTTCGACGCTGCCCGGAGTGATCGACGAACGGACCTCGCTCGTGTTTGAGCACAAGGCCAAACGCGTCGTGCCGCCGGCGACGATGACCGACTTCTGAGCAGGGCGGCCGTCACAGCGACGCGAGCGCCACCTCCGGATGTTCGATGTAGGTGCGAACCGTGTTCAGCAACGCTGCCGCCTCGGCGCCGTCGCAGACCCGATGGTCGAACGCCAAGGTGATCCGTGCGGTGGGGCGCACCGCCACCGCACCGGCCACCACGTGAGGACGTTCGGCGATGGCGCCGACCCCGATGATCGCCGCCTCGGGATGGTTGATGATCGGAATGCCCTCGTCGATGCCGAGCGCACCGAAGTTCGACACCGTGATGGTCGAGCCGACGAGCTCCGCCGCAGCGATGGTGCCGTCGCGCGCCTTCGCGACGAGCCTCGACAGTTCGGCACCGAGATCGTGTGCGTTGCGACGCTCGGCATGGCGAATCACCACGACCATCAAGCCGCGATCGGTCGCGGTCGCCACGCCGAGGTGCACCGCCGCGTGTCGAACGATCTCGGGCACCTCGGGTCGGTACGACGCGTTGAGTTCGGGATGGCGAACGAGCGCCGCGGTGATCAGCCGGCAGATCAGGGCGAACGGGGTCACGCCGGACGACATCGCCGACCGTGTCGCGGCCTCGTCGATCGCCGTCACCGCCGCGAGCAACGACGCGCAGTCGACGACGACGCTGCACGTGGCATCGGGGATCTGATGTCGGCTGGCCGTCAGGTGCGCCGCGATCCGGGCGCGGACGCCGGTCACGGGGAGGTGCTGTTCGACCAACGGCGACGGCGGCGGGCTCGGAGCATCCTCGCGGCGCGGCGACGTCGACCCCGCTTCGGCGGTTCGACGGTTCGCCGCTGCCTCGACGTCGGCGCGGGTGATGATGGCCTCGGGGCCGGTGGGGTGCAGCGAGTCGAGGTCGACGCCGAGACGGCGGGCGAGCTGACGAACCGGCGGCTTGGCGCGCGGACGGCCGTTCGGCCCACCGGTCGAGGGCACGGGCGCCGGCGCGTTCGGCCGCGTCGCGGAACCGCGGCGCGATCGGTCGAGCGAGGTGTCGAGGCCGTACCCGACGAGCGTCGCCTCGCCCCCGGCTGAAGGCTTCGTTGCGCCGAGGCGCTCCACCGTCGGCCGACGACCCTCGACCCCGGCGGTGTCGACCCGCAGGAGCACGGCGCCGACGTCCAACGTCTCGCCCGCCGCTCCACCGAGTTCGGCGACGGTGCCCGCGAACGGTGTCGGAATCTCCACGCTGGCTTTGGCCGTCTCGACCACGCAGACCGGCTGGTTCAACGTCACCGTGTCCCCCACGGCGACGTACCACTCGACGATCGTCGCCTCGGTCAACCCTTCGGCGAGGTCCGGTACCCGAAACGTTTCGATCATCGTCGTGCTCCCCCACTCACCGGTTCGTTCGGTCGTTCACCCGCTCGGCGGTTCAGTCGTTCTGTCGCTCCGGTACCACGTCGTGGTCGTAGGCAAACGAGCGGTGGATCGTGTCGAGCAATCGATCGACACCGGGCAACCACATCGCCTCGAGTCGGGCGGGAGGGTACGGCGTGTCGAAGCCGGTACAGCGCAGCACCGGCGCTTCGAGGTCCCAGAACAGCTCCTCACCCAGCCGCGCCGCGATCTCCGCACCCATGCCGAGGGTGCGCGGCCCCTCGTGCATGACCACACACCGTCCGGTGCGCGCCACGGACTCGGCGACGGTGTCGAAATCGAGGGGAACCAGTGACCGCAGGTCGATGACCTCGACGCCGATGCCGGCGGCCATCGCGGCGGCCTCGACGGCCACCTCGACCACCGCCCCGTAGGCGACGACGGTGATATCGCCGCCCCGGCACACCACCTCCGCGGAGCCGATCGGCAGCCGGCGCGTCTCGCGGTCGACCTCGCCGCTCGACCAGTAACGCCGTTTGGGTTCGAGAAACATCACCGGGTCGTCCGACTCGATGGCGTCGCGCAACAGGCTGTACGCATCGGCCGGGTTCGAGGGGACGACGACCTTCAGTCCCGCGGTGTGCGCCCAGTAGGTCTCGGTCGACTCCGAATGGTGTTCCGGCGACCCGATGCCACCGAAACTGGGCACCCGAACCGTGATCGGCATCGACACCGCCCCACGCGACCGATTGCGGTATTTCGCGAGGTGGCTCGCGATCTGTTGAAACGCCGGGTAGGAGAAACCGTCGAACTGGATTTCCGGGACCGGTCGCAGCCCCCTCACCGCCATGCCGATCGCCGCGCCGATGATCGATGATTCGGCAAGCGGAGTGTCGAAACAACGACGTTCCCCGAATCGTCGCTGCAGCCCGTCGGTCACTCGGAACACCCCGCCTGCCAATCCAACGTCCTCGCCGAACACGACCACCCGTTCGTCCGCTGCGAGTGCGTCGCCGAGCGCGGTGTTGAGCGCCTCAACCATCGACATCGTCGCCATGGACCGCCCCCGTTCGCAGTTCGGAGTCGAGTTGTGAGCGTTGCGCGCCCAGCTCATCGGTCGGATCGTCGTACACGAAGTCGAAGACGTCGAGCGGCGAATGGTCCGGGGCGTCGACGATGGCCGCCCGCAGGTCGAGTCGTCGTTCGGCGGCGCGGCGCTGCAACGCCTCCTGTTCGGCGTCACCCCAGCGTCCTTGGTCGCGCAGAAGGTTGTGGACGCGCTCGATCGGGTCGCGCGCCAGCCACGCCGCAACCTCGGCGTCGTCGCGGTAGCGAGTCGGGTCGTCGGCGGTGGTGTGCGCTCCAATCCGATAGGTGAGCGCCTCGACGAGCGTCGGACCGCCGCCGTGTCGGGCCCGGTCGATCGCTTGGGCAACGACGGCGAAACAGGCCGCCACGTCGTTGCCGTCGACGCGCACCGACGGCATGGAGTACCCGGCGCCTCGGTCCGCGATGGCCGGTGCGGCGCACTGACGAGCGGTCGGAACGGAGATGGCCCACCCGTTGTTCTGCACGAAGAACACCACCGGAGCGTGTCGGAGCGCGGCGAGGTTCAGCGCCTCGTGCACATCGCCGGTGCTCGTCGCCCCGTCGCCCAGGAAGGTGACGGTGACGAGATCGTCGCCGAGATAGTTCGATGCCAGGGCCGAACCCACGGCGTGCAGCGTCTGGGTGCCGATCGGAACACAGATCGGGGTGGCGTGGTGTTCGACGAAGCCCACCCCGGCGTGCCACGTGCCGCGCCATGCCAGGCCGATGTCGATCGGGTCGACGCCGTGCTGCATCAGCGCCCCGAGTTCTCGATACTGCGGGACCAACCAGTCGTCGCTGCGCATCGCTGCGGCGGCGCCGATCTGCGCCGCCTCCTGACCGCGACACGACGGGTACAGCGCAAGTTCGCCCTGTCGTTGCAGCGCCACGAACTCCTCATCGAGCGCACGGGTGAACGTCATCGCCGAGTACAACTCGACGAGCCGTCCCTCAAGTTCAGCGGGCCACGGACCGGGCGAACGCTGTCCCCGTTCGTCGATGAGTTGAACGATGTTCGTCACGTCGTCCGACAGCAGTGCCATGGCCGTACCCCCTGTCCTGGGTCCAGCATCGGACGCCGAGCGACCCGGGTCATCGGATTTCGCACATCATTCGCCGCACGACCCGATTTCCGAAGAAAAGACGGTTCAGCGACGTCGCCTGCTCACGGTCGCGAACGTTTCACGATCGTTCGCCCGACCCGGGTCGAGCCGCGGTCAAGCCGCGGTCAAGCCGCGGTCGAGCCGCGGTCGAGCCGCGGTCGAGCCGCGGTCGAGCCGCGGTCGAGCCGCGGCGGTCGCCTACCAGCGCCGCATGCGCTGCATGTAGGCCACGAAGTCATCGACGCCGAACTCGCGCTCGAAACACAACGCCCAGGTCCGCGCCGCGGTGAGCCACGCCTCGGTGAGCGCTCCGAGTCCCGCGTCGGCGGTGACGGCGTCTTGGTCGATGCCGTCGACGACGTCTTTGCCGCACCACCCCTCGGTGGCCGTCACATACTCCTCGAGCGCCGCCTCATCGAGGGCGCGGCCGACCGACGACTCCCAGATGCGAAACCGGCGCGCCTCCCAGTCCGGCGGGTGGACGAAGCACAACCGATCGAACGCCGCGGCCAGGTTGCCCGCCAACTCCCACGGGTGATGGCACGTCGCCACCACCAGGTCGCCGTTGGCGTCCGCATCGGCCATCACCTGCGCCACCATCTCGGCCGACGAGGCGGCGTCGAGTCGGTTGAGGTGGATCACCCGGCGTCCGGCGAGCTCTTCGATCTCGGTGGCCAGCTTGTGAGCGATGAAGCTCGCGCCGCAGCGAGGGGGACCGTACAGCAGCACGCTGCGCGGCGCCCGCACCAACGGATCACCAAGGGCCGACGCGACCACGGGGGTGACGACGGTGCTCCGGAGGCGATGAACCACCGGATACATCCCGATGACCGCATCCAATCCGGCGCCTTGGAGGAGCTGCTGGTTGCCCATCTTGGTGAGGGTATGACCGACAGTCGTCCACCCCACCCGAGGTCGCCGGAATTGAACCATTCGACCCACTCGGTAGACGCTTGTCACACGCGGGAACGGGCGTTGGTACCCTCTCCCGCATCCTGCGCCATACCCCGCAAGAAAGAGGAGCCATGTCCCGGACCCGAGTTCCGGCCATCGAGGGATGGTTCACCCTCGATGACGAGCCACGTCTGATCGGCACCAAGTGTGTCGACAGCGGAACCGTGTTTTTCCCGCCCGAGACGACGATGAGTCGGGCGCCCGGCTTCGCGTCGAGCGAACTGGTTCCGGTCGAACTGAGCCGCACGGGAACGTTGTGGAGCTACACCAACGCCGGCTATCAGCCACCCGATCCCTACATCGCGGTGTCGGACCCCTATGAACCGTTCTGGATCGCAGCGGTGCACCTCGAGGCCGAACAGATGGTCGTGTTGGGCCAGGTTGTGGCCGGCGTGCCCGCCGAGGCGATCACGGTCGGCACCGAGATGGAACTCGTCGTGGACACGCTCTACAGCGACGACGACAACGAGTACATG
>MTBK01071414.1_pt1 | contig 11532 bp, 9 predicted proteins | sample 1535981 | NCBI WGS metagenome assembly MTBK01 (sample SAMN06109225, study PRJNA356200) | anaerobic digester metagenome | isolation source: biogas reactors fed with pig manure or primary and secondary sludge | place: Spain | collected 2016-06-30 | reverse complement strand
GGGAGGGGGTTCCCTCCCCGGCCCCTCCCCAGATGATTGTCGCCACGGTCCGGTGTATGGGATGATACCGGTGAAGGGCATAATCAGGGCCGGCACCTCGGGCCGGCCTTTCTGGGGCTATCGGGTGCGGGGGAGGAGCGCGAAGCGCGGGTGGGGTGGAGGAGAGGGGAGAGCGGTATCCGGGTTCGCCTTCCCAGGCTTGCGCCCCGCACAGGCTCTCACCACGAAAAACCCCGCTCCGGGGCGGGGCACTTTGGGAAAGGCCGGTATGGTTTTTGTCGACGGGGAGGGGGTTCCCTCCCCGGCCCCTCCCCAGGTGATATCCCCACGGTCCGGCGTATGGGATGACACCGGGGAAGGGCATGATCGGAGCTGGCTCTCGGGCCGGCCTTTCCGGGGCTATCATGACTGCTGCCCCTTGTCATCTTATCTTGAAAATTTGGAGAATGGATAAAGTACCAACAACCTCATGAGGAAATAGAGTTCCGCCACCATATGAAGGTGATATAGTCATGAAGAGAAGTAGGGGATCTGTGAATTTAAGGTGACAAGAGGTACTACTGCCCCAACACTCACAGAACGGGGAAAGATCACATAACCGGCTGGCGCTGGCCGGGGTGGGAGTGAAGGGCAGGATGCTCCATCACCTGCAGGTAGAGAGGGGGCACCCCCAAAAAGCCACATCACAACGCTCTACCCGGTGTTCCGTCCGCGCCCCGGGCTGGTTACACCCCCGCCGCCTCACCTCGCCGGCATCGGATCTGCTGATCCAATAAAGAAAGGATTGGCTGTATCAGCCTGATATTCCATCAATTCTTTCAAATCAACCATAATCCCAAAATCGCTTATTAGAATAATAATATTTTTATAGTCAGATTTAAAACAATAGATACTGTCTGATGGTGAACGGATGAGGTCAGATAAAGTACGGTATTTTACGCCACGCGATGAGGAACTCGCCGAGCTCCTTATAGGTATCGGCATCAAGAGAAATGTTTCAAAAGTGCTTGTATATCTCGCATATACCGATGAAGCGACATCTCGCGACATCGAGCGGGGCACCGATCTCCGTCAACCAGAGGTCAGTATCGCCATGCGCTACCTCCGGGAGTGTGACTGGATAGATACCCGTGAGAGCAAGTCCGAGAGCAAGGGCCGACCGGTGAAGATCTACACGCTCTCCCGCCCAATAACTGAGATAATGGATACGATCGAGAAGGAGAAGAGGCAAGAAGCCCGGCACCAGTTAGACCTCATCCAGAAGATGCGAGAATGTATATCAATGCAGTGATATGACGCGACAACCCTTCTCTTCGCCCACAATAACCCATATCTTTTCTTTATAGGCGGTAAAAAGACCGCATTCCAGCGCGCCGGGAATGGCAGCTATCGCAGCCTCCAGACCCCCGGGATCGTCAATCATCCCGAAGTCGCAGTCGACGATGAAGTTGCCGTTATCGGTGATGACCGGACCGTCCTTCTTCACCCCCTCCCTGAGGATCGGGCTGGCACCGAGCGCCGCGAGGCGCCGGGAGACCGATTCCAGGGCAAACGGGAGCACCTCCACCGGCACCGGAGCGCTCAGGGTCTCTACCATCTTCGTCTGATCGGCGACGATGACCACCTTTCTCGCCGCGTCACAGACACACTTCTCGCGGAGGTGGGCCGCCCCCCGCCCCTTGATCAGACGGAGATCCGGGTCGACCTGATCCGCTCCGTCGATCGCTATATCGAGCACCGGGTGCTCATCAAGACTCGAGAGCGCTATACCATACCGGCGTGCCCGGATCGCCGCCTGGTAGGACGTCGGGACGCCGACGATAGAGAGACCCTCGCCGGCGATCCGCTCGCCGAGCCGCTCCATCGCAAAGAATACGGTCGACCCGGTGCCGAGGCCGACGACCATACCATCCTCGACCATGCCGGCCGCGTGGTAGCCGGCATTCCGCTTTGACTCTTCCTGCCGTGCCTTGTTCATCGCTTCACCACCTCCTCAACTAGGAATCTGTACCGTCGAATATACCCCTGAGATCCTCTTTGGCGCGGAATGCTGTGCAGTCAAGGGTGATCGGCGTGATCGAGACATTGCCCTTCTGGATCGCGTGCACATCAGTCCCTTCCTCGGCATCCTCATACAATGGTCCGTCGATCCAGTAGTACGGGCGCCCCCGGGGGTCAAAGCGCTCCTCAACGCCGGTATAGAAGAGCTTCTCGGCGAGGCGGGTGATCTCGTAGCCGCCGCACACCGGTGTCGGGATGTTCACGTTGATGACATGAGCATTCTCTGGAAACCCGTTTGCGAGGATCTTCTCGCAAATCTCCCTGACTGCCTTCTTTGCATCGCTAAACCGGTCCGTGACCTGCGATGGGTCGTCAAACTTGTCGCCCTGATCCTCAACCTGGAGCGAGAACGCAAGAGACGGTACACCCTGGTTGGACGCCTCAAGCGCGGCCCCGACGGTACCGGAGGTCATGATCGACTCATATGAGAGGTTTTCACCGATATTGATGCCACTGACGACGAGGTCAGGGTTTAACCGCAGTGCAAACAGCCCGATGATTACGGCATCCGTCGGTTTCCCGCCGACCGAGTATGCCGGCACCCCGTTCATCGTCACCCGGGTCGCACGGATCGGCTCAAAGATGGATATTGACCTCCCTACGGCGCTCTGCTGGGTGGCAGGCGCGACCACGGTGACATCGGCGATCGGCGCAAGCGCCTCGTACGCCGCCCATAGCCCCGTGGACGTGATCCCATCATCGTTGGTGAGCATTATTTTCGGCTTCATTTGGGGTTATGTTAGTCGCTCCCCTGCATCAAACATTTGGCCGATCGTCAGGGTCAAATGTTTGTCGGCCAACCTTTACTACGATGAAGGCATTTCTCGCCGAGTACACCGTATGCAATGACCCTGACCTTGCGCCTGAAGGTGCCGCCATGCTCGCCGCGATCGGTGGGAGCTTTGAGCGATGCGGCTACGATCTCGTGATGCCGGAGGGGCCCGATATCGAGGGCGAGATCCGGAGGCTCGCTCCGGGGTGCGATGTGGGACTGGTTATTGCGCCGGATCACCTCCTCTTCCGGTATACCCATCTCCTCGAACAGTTCACCCATAACATCGGGTGCGGGAGCATGAACGCGGCGGTCTGCGCAAACAAACAGCGCACAGCGGCGATCCTTGCCCGGAGCGGGATGGCTGTGCCTCCCGAGATCGGGGAGGGGAGGCGGATCATCAAACCGATCCTGGGTTGCGGCGCGCTGGGTGTCCGACTGACCGATGAAGAACCAGGTTCCGGCGAGTTTGCCCAGGCGTATATCGAGGGGGAGACCCTGAGCGTGAGCCTCGTGGGGAGTCGCGTGACCGGCAATGTCTGCGAGTACTACTCAGGCAACCCGCCGCTCCTGCTCGCCATCAACCGGCAGGAGATCGCCGTCGACGAGGACGGGAACTTCCAGTACCTCGGGGGCGAGACGCCTGTCCACCCCGACCGCGAAGAGGAGATCATCTCCACCGCCATCAGTGCGGCAAATGCTCTCGGGTGCCAGGGGTATGTCGGGATCGACGTCATCGCCGGCGACTGCATCTACGTGGTGGATGTCAACCCGAGGCCCACGACCAGCCTGGCCGGGATTGTGGAAGTCATGGAGGAAGAGATCGCGGATATCCTGGTAACAGCATCGCGCGGCGAAGGACCCACAGAAGTACACCTCAATGGAAGGGTCCGGTTCGATAAGGACGGGAGGGTCAGCCGGGTATGATCGGTATCGATATCGGCGGTGCGAACCTCAAGATCGTCGACGATGCCGGCGTAGATATCCACTACTGCCCCCTCTGGCAGGGCGCACCGCTCGCCGAGCTCCTCAAGCCCTATGCAGAACCTGCTGCCGTGGTGATGAGCGGGGAACTGGCAGACTGTTTCAGAAGTAAGTTCGAGGGGATAGAGTGGATCGTCGGGGCTGTCCACGAGGTCATACCGGACGCGACCTTCTACGGCACCGATGCAGCGTTCCACACCCGGCCGGTCCCGGACCTCGCCGCCGCAAACTGGCTGGTATCGGCCGACTACCTGCGGGAGGAGTACGCTGATGCAGTCCTCCTCGATGTCGGGAGCACCACCGCCGATATCATCCCCCTCAACCGCTTTGAGAGCCTCAAGGGGCTGACTGACACGAAGCGGCTCCAGAAGTACTACCTCGTCTACACCGGTATGCTCAGGACGAACGTCGCGACGATCCTCCCGGCGGTCACGCTGGACGGGACGCTGACACCGGTGAGCACCGAGTACTTCGCTGCAAGCGCCGATGCACACCTCGCACTCGGCCATATCACCCCCGGGGACTACACCTGCCCAGCCCCGGATAACGGCGAAAAAACCCCGGATGCAGCACTCAGGAGACTTGCGCACGTCGTCTGCGCCGATATCGATGAGATAGGGCGAGACGGGGCCCTCCAGGTCGCCCGGGAGTTCTGGCAGGCACAGCGAACATTGATAACCCGCGCGGTGGGGCGCGCACTCTTCCAGAGTGGTGCCGAGCGGGTGATCACAGCGGGGATAGGAGCGGACCTCTTCGCCCGGGAAATCGACGGCGTGACGCTGAACCGGGAACTCGGGAAGGTCGCGGATGCACTGCCTGCGCATGCGGTCAGGGAGGTGGCGCTACGGGTCGCTGGAGACTGACCCTCATCCTGATCGCGGTATCTGTCGGCATCACGGCGATCTCGTTCGCCCTCGGATTTCCACTCTTCTTCCTCTTCTTAGTTATACCGCTGATCCCGCTCTTTAAGAGGCCCCTTGCTGTGAGGCGCTGTCCGGTCTGCGGATGGGAAACCACAGGCGGTGAGCGCTTCTGCCCCTATGATGGGACACCTCTCACGCCCGAGGGTGGAGATGGCGAGGTTCAAAAGCGAGAGGGGTAAGGGGATACCGAAGAGTTCAGTCGCCGGTATCGTGCCGAAATCCCGGGAGGCGTAGTTCCGGATCGTTCCGCGATCCACGATGATCCCCATAGCCCTGAGATGCTGCGCCACCCGGTTGAACGGCATCTGCTCAGAGAGGAGGATACAGAGGTCGACGATCGGCGCTGCAAGGCGCGTATCCGGATAGAAAGGCGCATCAGCGTAGCAGAGGCGGCCGCAGTTCTGGCAGTAAAAGCGCTTCACTGAGACCCTGATAGTGCGCTCCTCCCCATCTTCGAGCATGACGGCAAACCGCTTTGCCCGCAGATCGTGCCCGGTCACCGGACCATCACATGATGGGCAAGCGGCGAGGTCGGTGAATTTCATGCCATCCATCGCTGCCAGGGCGCTACCTATGAGATCGACAAGCATCGGCGGAATCGGCAATATATTCTTTGTGATGGCAATGCTCTCCTGTCCAGGTGTACGAAAGGTGTGGGCGTCCGCTGATAAGAACATATTCCTCCGGTCGGCAGTACCCCTGTCCCCCGGGAAGGCTGGTTGAACACATATGCCTGACCTGGGTGGGCATGGATATCCAGAATCCATGGATGGTCCTCCGCCCAGAATCTCGATAGAGCCATACGATCCGTTTTTGACCTGACAGGATCACCGGAAAAGTTTGGGCAGAACAAGTTAACCATTATAATTTAAGTAGCTTAACACCAGATATTCGGTCGCCAGAGAGGCGATAGATACATGACGTTACAGTATGTTGCTACAACGTGCCCCTACTGCGGTACGGGATGCAGTTTCAACCTCGTCGTCCAGGACGGCAAGGTGGTTGGAACCGCACCGTACCGCCGCTCACCCGTCAATGAGGGAAAGGTCTGCCCGAAAGGCACCTACGCCCACGAGTTTGTGAACAGCCCGGACCGTCTTACAAAACCGCTCATCAAGAAGGACGGCAAGTTCGTCGAGGCGACCTGGGATGAAGCCTATGACCTGATCACGGAGAAATTCAAATCTTACAAGCCCGATGAGTTCGCGGCGCTCTCATCAGCCCGGGTCTCCAATGAAGAGAACTACCTGATGATGAAGTTCGCCCGCGGCGTCATGAAGTCCCCGCATGTCGACCACTGCGCCCGGCTCTGCCACGCATCCACCGTTGCAGGGCTCGCTGCCTCATTCGGCTCCGGCGCGATGACGAACTCTATCGGCGATATCGCCGAATCAGAGTGCATCTTCGTCCTCGGGTCAAACACACTCGAGCAGCACCCCCTGATCGGGAGGAAGATCGTCCAGGCGAAACAGAAAGGCGCAAAGGTCATCTGTGCCGACCCGCGCTACACCCCGACCGCCCGGCTGGCCGACCTCTACATGCCGTTTGTCTCCGGCGCCGATGTCGCCATACTCAACTGCATGATGCAGGAGATCATCAAGAACGGCTGGGAAGACAAGGAGTTTGTCGAGAAGAGAACACGAGACTTCGAAAAACTCAAGGAAGTCGTCATGAAAGAGGACTACAGCCCTGAAAACGTCTCGAAGATCTCCGGCATCCCGGCCGAGCAGCTCAGGCAGGCTGCCGAGATATTCGGCACCACGAAGCCCGGCGCAATCCTCTACTCGATGGGTATCACCCAGCACACCGTCGGCGTCGACAACGTCCGCTCGGTCGCAAACATCCAGATGCTTACCGGCAACCTGGGCAAGCCCGGTTCCGGCGTGAACGCACTCCGTGGCCAGAACAACGTCCAGGGCGCCTGCGATATGGGTGCGCTCCCGGTCGTCTTTACCGGCTACCAGAAGGTCATCGACCCGGCTGCTTACAAGAAGTTCGCTGACGCCTGGGGCTTCCCTGACGGCATCTTCGAACCGAAGAACGGCTACGAGGTCACCGTCATGATGGATGTCCTGACCGACAACCCCGGCGAACTCAAGTGCATGTACATCATGGGCGAAAACCCGATGCTCTCCGACCCGGACCTCAACCACGTCCGGCACGCTCTCGAGAGCCTGGAGTTCATGGTCGTGCAGGACATCTTCCTGACCGAGACCGCTGAACTCGCCGACGTCGTCCTGCCCGCGGCCTGTTACGCGGAGCGCGGCGGCACCCAGACCAGCACCGAGCGGCGTGTCCAGATGTGGAGGAAGGCCCAGGACCCGCCCGGCGAAGCGAAAGAAGACTGGCAGATCATCAGCGAACTCGCCGCCCGGATGGGCTACGCCGCCCAGTTCCCCTACAAGGATATCGAGGAGATCTTCAACGAGGTCGCCGCCCTCACGCCGTCCTACCACGGCATGAACTACGAGCGGCTGAACAAGCCCGAAGCACTCCACTGGCCCTGCCCTGACGCCAACCACCCGGGAACCCCGATCCTCCACCGCGAGAAATTCTCCCACCCCGACGGTATCGGTGTCTTCGCCCCGATCGAGTGGAAACCGCCGGCGGAGGTCCCCGATGCCGAGTACCCGTTCGTCCTCACGACCGGACGTGTTCTCTGGCACTGGCACACCGGCAGCATGACCCGCCGGTCCGCGACGCTCGACGCCGAGGTCCCCACCGGCTGGATCGAGATCAACCCCGAGGATGCAAAGGCGCTCGGCATCAAGGATAAAGAGAAGATCCGTGCCGTCACCCGGCGTGGTTCGGTCGACGTCCCCGCAAAGGTGACCCCCGATATCATGAAGGGTGTCATGTTCATGCCGTTCCACTTCGCCGAGTGTGCGGCAAACATACTGACGAACAACGCTCTCGACCCGATAGCGAAGATCCCGGAGTTCAAGGCCTGTGCTGTGAAAGTCGAGAAGATTACGGAGGCCTGAAGATGGCAGCAATTGGCGATATGTTATACACGTGGGCGGCAGACGCCGACGTGCTGAAGAAAGGCGAGTGCGGAGGCGCGATCACCGCCCTGCAGCAATATGCCCTTAAGTCCGGCATGGTGGACGCCGTCCTTGCCGTCCGGAAGGGAGCGGACATATATGATGCGGTCCCGACCTTCATCACCGATCCCGCCGAGGTTGTAGAGACAGCAGGCTCGCTCCACTGCGGGACGCTCCTGCTCTCGAAACTGGTGAAGGAGTACCTTGACACAAACAAGACCGCACGGCTCGGTGTCACCGTCAAGGGTTGCGACACGATGGGCCTCATCGAACTTGCGAAGCGCAACCAGGTCGACATGGACCGCCTCATCCTTCTCGGCGTGAACTGCGGCGGATCGGTCAGCCCCATCACCGCCCGGAAGATGATCCGCGAAAAGTTCGAGGTCGACCCCGATATTGTCTACAAAGAGGAGATCGACAAGGGCCAGTTCATCATTGAGTATGAGGGTGGTCATGCGGGGATCAAGATAGACGACCTCGAGGACGAGGGCTACGGCCGCCGGTCGAACTGCCGTCGGTGTCTCTACAAGGTCCCGCGCCAGGCCGACCTCGCCTGCGGGAACTGGGGTGTCATCGGCGATAAGGCCGGTAAGGCCACATTCGTCGAGGTCTGCTCCGAGAAGGGTGCGGATCTCCTCAATGCGGCTGTTGCGGCCGGTGCCGTCAAGACTGAACCTGCGATCCCGAAGGGGATTGAGATCCGCGGTAAGGTCGAGGGGGCCATGCTCAACCTCGGCAACAAGTGGCGGAAGAAGGACTTTGGGGCACTCGCATCGGACCTCTGGGACACCATCAGCAGTGAGACAGGCCGGTGCATCAAGTGCTACTCCTGCATCGAGAACTGTCCCGTCTGCTTCCCGGTTGCAGGTGACCTCAAGGGCGCCTCAAGGATGATCACATCCGGAGAGGTTCCGCCGAACCCGATGTTCCACCTCCGGCGGTTCGCGCACATATCTGACTCGTGCATCAACTGCGGCCAGTGTGAGGAGCTCTGCCCGATGGAGATCCCGCTTGCGCTCTTCTCCCACGCTATCAGGACCGAGGGTGACAGCGCATTCGAGTCGAAGCTCGGGAAGGCATCCTACTCCAACTAACTTTTTTCGGCCTGCTCCTATCGTAGAGACAGCGCATACCCATTCCGGGCAGCGACAAATCTCCAGATCGGTGTCCAGGTGGTTATACCCGGTGTCATACGATCCTCCCGGAGGATCGGGTGAAGTAACCCACACTTATTCATCAAAAACGCATGAGTTAATCACTACTGTTAAATACCATATCCCCCCCATATTAGAGTATCCGAGGTTTTACCATGGAACTCAAGTACGTACAGACGACATGCCCGTATTGTGGTACGGGCTGCAGCTTCAACCTCGTGGTGAAGGATGGAAAGGTTGTCGGCACACAACCCTACACCCGATCACCCGTCAACGAGGGAAAGGTATGCCCCAAGGGTACCTATGCTCACGAGTTCGTAAACAGCCCGGACCGCCTCACAAAGCCACTCATCAAGAAGGATGGCAAGTTTGTCGAGGCGACCTGGGATGAGGCATACGACCTGATCGCTCAGAAGTTCAAGTCGTACAAGCCCGATGAGTTTGCAGCACTCGCATCCGCCAGGGTCTCGAACGAGGAGAACTACCTCATGATGAAGTTCACCCGCGGCGTCATTAAATCCCGGCACATCGACCACTGCGCCCGGCTCTGCCACGCATCCACCGTTGCAGGGCTTGCCGCATCATTCGGGTCCGGTGCGATGACAAACTCTATTCCTGACATCGCCGAGTCGAAATGTGTCTTCGTACTCGGGAGCAACACATTCGAGCAGCACCCCCTGATCGGACGCAAGATCGTTCAGGCAAAGCTGAACGGCGCGAAGATCATATACGCTGACCCGCGCTACACCCCGACCGCCCGCCAGGCCGACCTCTACATGCAGTTTGTCTCCGGCTCAGACGTCGCTATACTCAACTGCATGATGCAGGAGATCATCAAGAACGGCTGGGAGGACAAGGAGTTCGTCGAGAAGAGGACACGGGACTTCGAGAAACTCAAGGAAGTCGTCATGAAAGAGGACTACAGCCCTGAGAACGTCTCAAAGCTCTCCGGCATCCCGGTCGAGCAGCTCAAGCAGGCCGCAGAGTGGTTCGGCACCACGAAGCCCGGCGCAATCCTCTACTCGATGGGTATCACCCAGCACACTGTCGGTGTCGACAACGTCCGCTCGGTCGCAAACATCCAGATGCTCACCGGCAACCTGGGCAAACCCGGTTCCGGCGTGAACGCACTCCGTGGCCAGAACAACGTTCAGGGTGCCTGCGATATGGGGGCTCTCCCGGTCGTCTTCACCGGCTACCAGAAGGTCATCGATCCGGCTGCCTACAAGAAGTTCGCCGACGCCTGGGGCTTCCCCGACGGTATCTGCGAGCCGAAGAACGGCTACGAGGTCACCGTCATGATGGATGTCCTGACCGACAACCCCGGCGAACTCAAGTGCATGTACATCATGGGCGAAAACCCGATGCTCTCCGACCCGGACCTCAACCACGTCCGGCACGCTCTCGAGAGCCTGGAGTTCATGGTCGTGCAGGACATCTTCCTGACCGAGACCGCTGAACTCGCCGACGTCGTCCTGCCCGCGGCCTGTTACGCGGAGCGCGGCGGCACCCAGACCAGCACCGAGCGGCGTGTCCAGATGTGGAGGAAGGCCCAGGACCCGCCCGGCGAAGCGAAAGAAGACTGGCAGATCATCAGCGAACTCGCCGCCCGGATGGGCTACGCCGCCCAGTTCCCCTACAAGGATATCGAGGAGATCTTCAACGAGGTCGCCGCCCTCACGCCGTCCTACCACGGCATGAACTACGAGCGGCTGAACAAGCCCGAAGCACTCCACTGGCCCTGCCCTGACGCCAACCACCCGGGAACCCCGATCCTCCACCGCGAGAAATTCTCCCACCCCGACGGTATCGGTGTCTTCGCCCCGATCGAGTGGAAACCGCCGGCGGAGGTCCCCGATGCCGAGTACCCGTTCGTCCTCACGACCGGACGTGTTCTCTGGCACTGGCACACCGGCAGCATGACCCGCCGGTCCGCGACGCTCGACGCCGAGGTCCCCACCGGCTGGATCGAGATCAACCCCGAGGATGCAAAGGCGCTCGGCATCAAGGATAAAGAGAAGATCCGTGCCGTCACCCGGCGTGGTTCGGTCGACGTCCCCGCAAAGGTGACCCCCGATATCATGAAGGGTGTCATGTTCATGCCGTTCCACTTCGCCGAGTGTGCGGCAAACATACTGACGAACAACGCTCTCGACCCGATAGCGAAGATCCCGGAGTTCAAGGCCTGTGCTGTGAAAGTCGAGAAGATTACGGAGGCCTGAAGATGGCAGCAATTGGCGATATGTTATACACGTGGGCGGCAGACGCCGACGTGCTGAAGAAAGGCGAGTGCGGAGGCGCGATCACCGCCCTGCAGCAATATGCCCTTAAGTCCGGCATGGTGGACGCCGTCCTTGCCGTCCGGAAGGGAGCGGACATATATGATGCGGTCCCGACCTTCATCACCGATCCCGCCGAGGTTGTAGAGACAGCAGGCTCGCTCCACTGCGGAACGCTCCTGCTCTCGAAACTGGTGAAGGAGTACCTTGACAACAACAAGACTGCACGGCTCGGTGTCACCGTCAAGGGTTGCGACACGATGGGCCTCATCGAACTTGCGAAGCGCAACCAGGTCGACATGGACCGCCTCATCC